>Ga0136617_10005467_pt1 | contig 11367 bp, 10 predicted proteins | sample AntDrymUQ3222106_2_FD_129672 | JGI IMG/M metagenome (GOLD analysis project Ga0136617, IMG submission 129672) | Polar desert sand microbial communities from Dry Valleys, Antarctica - metaG UQ322 (21.06) | ecosystem: Environmental > Terrestrial > Soil > Desert | place: Antarctica: Dry Valley...
CCGAGCGCGAGGAGAACATCATCGGGACGCTGCCCAAGTCGCTCGGCGAGGCGATCGAGGAGATGGAGAACTCCTCGCTCGTGCGCAAGGCGCTCGGCGACCACGTGTTCGAGAACTACATCGCGCTCAAGAAGGCGGAGTGGGACGACTACCGGGTGCAGGTCACGCCCTGGGAGTTCGACCGCTACCTCGCCACGACCTGAGCGACGCGTCGGACCGGGAGCCCGAGGGCGCGCCGAGAGACGCGCCCTCGGTACCGGACCGCCCGCCGGCCGCCGCACCGGTGAGCGCCTCTGGTCGTCGACCCCCGTTCGGGCTGTGCGACTCGTGTCGCCACCAGCGCCTCGTGCGCACCGGGCGCGGCTCGGAGTTCTCGCTCTGCGAGCGCTCGCGCGACGACCCGGCCTATCCCCGCTACCCGCGCGTCCCCGTCTTCGAGTGCCGAGGGCACGAGTCGGCTGGGAACGACTGAGGACCCGCCCTGACGGGCGCCGCCCCTAGTCCTTGGGTATGCGCGGCTGGATGGTCTCGCCGCGCTTGAGGATGTCCTTGCCGCTGTCGGCGACCTTCGCCTCGGGCGGGGTGTCCACCACCGCGCCGGTGAAGCGCCCCGCGGGCTGTCCACCGCTGGCGGTCACCGCCCGCGCGTTGCCGTCGAGCCCGGCCGAGACGCGGTACTTGATGTCGTAGGGGCGCGCGTCGACCGCGGTGACGTCCCAGTTGAAGGTCTTCGAGCGACCGGGCTTGAGCTTCCCCAGCGCCCACGTGTCCTTGTAGGCGGTCTCAGCTCCACGCGGGGAGGTGTCGACGGTGAAGATCGGCTTGGCCGGATCCTCGTTGCCCTCGTCGTAGTAGGTGAGCCCGGCCGGCCCCTCGCCCGCGGACGGGTTGCCCACGCCCGTGCCCATCGTCACGGCGAGGTTGGGGATCGTCTTCGTGTCGACGTTGCGGACGGAGATCGTCATCCGCGAGGCCTTGGCCAGCTTCTGCTCGTCGGGGAACCGCGCCTCGGTGACCTCGACGCGGTACGTGCCCTTCGGCTCGTCGGCGTCCTGGCGGTCGGGACCCCCACAGCCGGCGAGGAGCAGGGCTGCCGCGCCGGCCAGCGCGCCCGCTCGGCTGCCGCCGCGCGCGGCGATCCCTCCGCTCACGCGGGACTTTCGCTCGGTCCTCGGCTCCCTCTCCAAAGCGGGGCCAAGATACCACGGGGTCCTGCTGCCCCGTGGCAGTTCGGGCGGCCCCCGGCGGCGCCTGACGCTGGGGCGGTCGGCGCCCAGGCCCCATCGCCGGACGCGAACCGGCGCTTGCGCGCCACCTCGCCCGGTACCATTTGCCACACAGCCAGGCTATGACGTACGCTTAGTCCTCCAAGGGGACGGAGAGCTAGGCCGAGGGAGAGGGAGACGGATGGTTCGCGCAGCAGCCGATCGAGCATTTCTACCGGTCAAAGGTCTCCTCGAGGAGATCGGCGACATGGTCATCCTCACGGGCAAGACCGTGGTCTCGGCCCTCACGCCCCCGTTCCCCTACGGCGGCGAGTTCATCGAGCAGTTCCTGTTCGCGCTGCGCCTCTGCTGGTTCCCGCTCCTTCTCACCACGATCGCCTTCGGCTACGGCGTGCCCGGGCTTCAGGCCGGCAACTTCCTCCTCCTCTTCGGCTCGCTCGACCGCCTCGGCGGCTTCTTCGTGCTCGCGACCATCCGCGAGTTCGGGCCGATCGCGACGGCGATCATCGTCGCCGGCGTGGCCGGGACGGCCATCACCGCCGACCTCGGCGCGCGCAAGATCCGCGAGGAGCTCGACGCTCTCCAGGTGCTCGGCGTCGACCCCGTCAAGAACCTCGTCGTGCCGCGCTTCCTCGCCCTCATGATCGTCACCGCGCTCTTCAACATCTACGCGCTGCTGTTCGGCATCTTCGGCGGCGTCGTCGCCTCGACGACCTTCCAGGCGCCGCTCGGGCCGTTCTTCGCCACGCTGCTCACCAACGCCTCGACCACCGACCTGTGGGGCTCGATGGTGAAGACCACCGGTTTCGGGGCGATCATCGCCATCGTTTGTTCGTACAAGGGCATGACGGCCTCGGGTGGCGGCGAGGGCGTGGGACGAGCCGTGAACCAGGCCGTGGTCGTCGCCTTCACGCTCCTCTTCGCGTTCAACTACGTCTTCACCCAGACGCTCCTGGCCACGCACCCCGATATCTCGATCATCAAGTAGATGAAGCGGTTTCTCGAAGGCCCCAAGAACGCCTTCAGCTCGGTCGGGGAGATCGCCGCCTTCGGCGCGCGCGACTTCGGCGAGATATTCAGCGGCAAGGTCTTCAAGTACACCGGGGAGACGCTGCGCCAGGCCGGCATCTTCGTGCTCGGCTCGGCGGTGACGATCTGGACCCTGATGTTCATCCTCGGGCTGACCTGCGGGATCGAGGGCGCCTACTTCAACCGCTCCGTCGGCGCGCCGGCCTACGCCGGGGTCTTCGCGGCGTGGTGCGACCTGCGCGAGGTCATGCCCTACGGCTTCGGCTACATGATGTCGGCCAAGGTCGGCACCGGGCTCGTGGCCGAGATCGGCGCCATGCGGATCTCCGACGAGGTCGACGCGCTCGAGGTCATGGGCATCTCCTCGATGACCTTCCTCGTCGCCACGCGCCTGCTCGCGGCGATCATCACGCTGCCCTTCCTCTACCTCATCGGCATCGGGATCGGCTTCTTCGCCTCGTACATCGCCGTGGTGCAACAGATAGCCGAGGTGTCCTCGGGCACCTACTTCATGATCTTCTGGATCTTCCAGAATCCACCCGACCTGATCTACAGCGTCACGAAGGCCCTGTTCATGGGGATCTCGATCGTGATAGTCGGCTGCTACTACGGCTACACCGCGGGTGGCGGCCCGGTCGGAGTGGGCACGGCGACGGCCAAGTCGATGGTCCTCAACCTTGTGCTGGTCCACATGATCGGGATGCTCGGGACCCAGGTCTTCTGGGGGTCCGACCCGAGAGCGCCCATCGGCGGATAGCCGCGAGAGGGAGACGACCCATGGCAGAAGAGGATCAGACCCAAGAGCACCAGTCCTCCGGCGGCGACGGCGCGAACAGCGGGGAGACGCAGGCGGCGGTCAAGAACGAGCCCGAGCCGACCGGCGGAGACTCCGGTGGCGAGGACCACGACGGAGGCTCCGGGGAATACGAGTGGCATACCGGTGGCACGCAGCAGGAGTCGACGGCCGAGAAGGACGCGGTCGAGTTCATCAACGTCAAGAAGTCCTTCGGCAAGAACACGGTCCTGAACGGACTCGACCTCGGTCTGCCCGACGATCAGATCTCGATGATCCTGGGTCCCTCGGGCACCGGCAAGTCGGTCTGCATCAAGCACATGGTCGGGCTGCTCTACCCGGACGAGGGCGATGTGCTGGTCCACGGCGAATCGGTCCCCAACCTGCCCGACGTCGAGCTGTTCGAGATGCGCAAGAAGTTCGGCGTGCTGTTCCAGGACGGCGCGCTGTTCGGCTCGATGAACGTTTTCGACAACGTGGCGTTCCCGCTGCGTCAGCACACCGACAAGGGCGAGGACGAGATCGGTGAGACCGTCAGCTACCGCCTCAAGGAGGTCGGGCTCGGGGGCGCCATGGAGCGGATGCCCAACGAGCTCTCGGGCGGGATGCGCAAGCGCGCCGGCTTCGCGCGCGCGCTCGTGCTCGAGCCCGACATCGTCCTCTTCGACGAGCCGGACTCGGGCCTCGATCCGGTCCGCACCGCGCTCCTGTGCGAGCTCATCAAGGAGATCCACGAGGAGAACCAGGGCGCCTACGTGGTCATCACCCACGACATCATGTCCGCGCGCCGCGTAGCCGAGTACATCGCCATCCTGTGGAAGGGCCGGATCGTTGAGTCCGGGCCGGCAGAGGAGCTCTTCAACTCGAGCAACCAGTTCGTGAGACAGTTCCTGGCCGGTGAGGCCCAAGGGCCTCTCGGCATGGAATAGACGGCTGCAAACCGGCGCTCAGCGGTGTCCTCGGTCGCTCGTGTGCTGAAGCACACGTCGCTCCCTGCGTCCTAGCTGAGCTTGGTTTTCGGCCGCCTGCCGGGGCTCGAACGCACGCGCCTCGGCACGTTGCTGCGGGGTTAAGGCGCCGTGCATTTAGGTTTCGCGCGGGGACGGTCCCCTAAGCTCGGTCGGTGCTAAGGGGAGAGGCATTCGGGCGAGCGGCCCGGTGGGCGGTGGCGCGACCGGTGCTGGTCATCGCGGTGCTGTGCGTGCTCGCGGCCGTGGGGGCGGCGCTGGCGCTCCGGACCGACGTGTCCGCTTCCATCGACACGCTCGTCGATCCGGACTCTGAGTCGTACGAGGCGTCTGAGCGCTACCGGGCCGAGTTCGGTGACGATCCGATCGCCATCCTCGTCGAGGGAGATCTCCAGCGGTCGATCCTGACCGAGGACCTCGGTCAGCTGCTCGCCCTCGAGGGCTGCCTGTCGGGCAACATCCCGCCCGAGGCGCGGTCTCAGCTGCCGGCCGCGTGCGACGAGCTCGCGCGCACGAGCCCGGTCAAGGCGGTGTACGGACCGGCCACGTTCATCAGCGCGGCAGCCTCGCGGCTGACCCAGGGCCTGCAACAGCGCCAGGCCGGCGCAGCGGACACGGCGGCCCAGGCAGCGGCGCAGACCGAGGCGGCGGCGCGCAAGCAGGGCGCGTCCCCCGCGCGGGCCCGCCAGGCGGGCGAGGCCACCCGCCAGCTCGTGCAGGCCGAGTTCCGCAAGCAGATCCTCCAGCTCGGCGTCCGCTACGGACTCTCCTCGGTGCCGACCGTCGACAACCCTCAGTTCGTCTCCCAGCTCGTGTTCGACACGAGCCAGGGCGCGGGCGTGCCGAAGTCGCGCTTCGCCTCGATCTTCCCCAGCCCCAACTCCGCGGTCATCCAGGTCCGGTTGCGCTCGAGCCTGTCCGAGGCCGAGCGCTCGCGGACGATCGACCTGGTCCAGCGGGCGGTCGCGGACCCGCGGTTCCGCCTCCAGCAGGGTGGTCGCTACGTCGTCACGGGTGCGCCCGTGCTGATCGAGGGTCTGGCCGGGGCCGTCCAGCGCTCGGCCTTTGTGCTGCTCGGCGCCGCCCTGCTCGTGATGGCCGCCACCCTCGCGCTCGTCTTCCGCACCCGCCTTCGCATGCTGCCGCTCGCGGTCGCCGGCGGGGCGACCGCGCTCACCTTCGGCGCGGTCTCGCTCGTCGGCGGCTCGCTCACCATGGCCACGATCGCCGCCCTGCCCGTGCTCATCGGGCTCGCCGTCGACTACGCGATCCAGTTCCAGGCCCGCTTCGACGAGGCGCGGTCCGCTCCGTCCGGCGATGGGAGGACACCGGCGGGTGCGGGCGCCCCGCCTGCGCGCACACCCGACCAGGCGGCCTCGGTTGCGGCGACGGCGGGCGGTCCGACGATCGCCACGGCGGCCCTCGCGACGGCCGCGGGCTTCCTCATTCTCCTGCTCTCGCCGGTCCCGATGGTCCGAGGGTTCGGGCTGATCATCATCGTCGGCATCGCGCTCGCCTTCGCGTGCGCCCTGACGGCGGGGTTCGCGACGCTGGCGCGCTTCTCGAAGGGGCGCGCGCGGCCGGCCGACGTGCCGCCGGTGCTCCCACGGACCCGGACGGCCCTCGCCGGAGCGCGTCGGCGCGCCGGATCGACGCGCCTGGTCACGGCCACGGGGCGGCGTGGCCGCGCGCTCGGCCAGCGCGTGCAGGCACGCCGGCGGCCCGGGCGCATCCGCGCCGCGGCCAGTCGCGCCCTCGCCTACGCACTCGCCCGCCCGGCACGGGTGCTGGGCGTCGGCCTGGCCATCGCGGTCGTCGGCTGGGCGGCAGACACCCAGCAGACGATCGTCTCCGATGTCACCGAGCTGGTGCCTCGCGACCTTCCGGCCCTCCAGGCGGCCGAGACCCTAGAGCGGGAGACCGGGGTGGCCGGCGAGCTCGACGTGACCGTGCGCTCGGACCGTCTCACCGACCCGGACGTGATCAACTGGATGTCCGAGTTCCAGGACGAGACCCTGGCCGCGAACGGCTTCCGCTCCGGTGACCCCTGCGGCACGGGCGGCGCCAAGCTGTGCCCGGCCTTCTCGTTGCCCGAGCTCGTGCGCTCGGTCGGAGTGACCGACCGGGCCGACACCGAGCAGCTCCTCGACGCCGTGCCCTCCTACTTCTCGCAGGCCGTGATCTCGCCCGATCGCAAGACCGCGAGCCTGGCCTTCGGCGTGCCGTTGATGCCGCTGGCCGAGCAGAAGCAGCTGATCGAGGGGATCGAGCGCGGGCTCGAGGATGCTCCCTCCGGAGTCCGGACCGCGGTCGTCGGCCTGCCCGTGCTGGCGGCCGAGGGCAACGATGCATTGTCGTCGCCGTGGCGGCGCCTCGGCACGCTCGTCGCGGGCCTGCTCGCGGTCTTTCTCGTCCTCTTGGCGATCCGCCGTCGGCCCAAGCTCGCCCTCGTGCCGCTCATCCCGATCGCCCTCGCCACGGGCTGGGCAGCGCTCGTGCTGTTCGTGCTGCGAATCCCACTCAACCCTCTCTCAGCGAGCCTCGGTGCGCTCGTGCTGGCGATCTCGACCGAGTTCAGCGTCCTGCTGTCCGTGCGCTACGAGCAGGAGCGCGAGGGCGGCGCCTCGCCCGCGCGGGCGGTGGAGCTGACCTACCGCTCGACCGGCGCCGCGGTGCTCGCCTCGGGGGCGACGGCGATCGCCGGCTTCGCGGCCCTGATCGCCTCCGACATTCGCATGCTGCGCGACTTCGGCGCGGTCACGGTGATCGACCTGAGCGTTTCCCTGGCCGGAGTGATGCTGGTGCTGCCGGCGGCGCTGGTGTGGGCTGAGGCCCATGGCCCGTTCACGTGGTCGGACCTCGATCCCCGGCGCTGGGGCCCACCCGCCGGCCGAGGGCTGGTAGGGGGCGTGCGGCGCCTGCCGGCGTCCTTGCAGCGGCGCTCGAAGCGCGTCGCGAGCCTCTGGGGCCGTCGTCGCGACCGGCCGCAGGCGCCCGGCGGCGGGGCGGGCCGGCGCCGGCCCTGGCGCCGCGGTCGTGCCTGAGGATCGTCTCGGCGACCTGGGCCGCAGGGAGCGCGGTGGCCGGCCGGGGGACGACGATGGACATGCCGAAGGGGGAGGCGCCGGTTCGTCTCGCGAAGTCGATCCCGTTCTCGGCAACGACCCGCGCCCGGCCTCGGAGCGGCTCGCTGAGCTCGACGAGCGTCGCCCCGAGACGCCGCTGGCCGACGCCGGAGCGAGCTCGGATCCCGGCGCCGCAGAGCCCGGGCCGCCCAGCCGGCGCGGTCGCTACCTGGGGCTCGTCGCCGTCATCTTCGCCGGCCTCGTCGTGGTCGCGGCCTTCAACTCCGCCCGCGACCTCGCCGGCGATCGCGACCTTCTGCGTGGTCCCGCCAAGGGCTCCCGCGTGCCGGACTTCGCCGCGCCACTGGCCACCGGCTCGCTCGAGGGCGACGCCAACGTCAAGGGGCGCTCGGGCGGGAGCGCGGCGGCCGGAGCCCGCCCCGCGTGCGAGGTCCGCTCGCCCGAGATCGTCAACGTCTGCGACCTGCGCCGGCGGCCGCTCGTGCTCACCTTCATCGTCACCCGCGGCGCCGACTGCGCGCCGCAGCTCGCGACCGTCGAGCGGCTGCGGCGGGAGTTCCCCGGCGTCGCCTTCGCCGCGGTGGTCAGCGGCTCCGATCGCGAGGACGTCGCCGAGCTCGTGCGCGAGCGCCGGCTGACCATGCCCGTTGCGGTCGACCGCGACGGCGCACTCGTCAACCTCTACCGGGTCGGCGTGTGCCCGACGACGGTCTTCGCGGCTGCCGGAGGGACCGTGCGCGAGACCCGTATCGGCACGATCGGCGATGCCGACCTTCGCCGGGCCGTGCGCACGCTGGCGACGGCCCGGTGAGCGCACTCGAGCTCGAGCCGCGGCCCGGCTGGGTCGAGCCTGACCTCGCGGCCGAGCTGCCCGGACTCGAGGTCCTCCAGGTCACGGTCGCCGCCCGCCCTCGGCGGAGCCCGCGCGGGGTCCACCAGCGGCTCTGGACGCTGAGCAGCCGCTTCAACGGGCCGCGCGCCATCGCCATGCGCCGCGAGCCCGTGCCGGCCGCCTACCGGGCCTTCTTCCGCCAGATCGGCCTCGACCCCGACGTGACCCGGACGCCGGTCGAGGCGGCGACGCTCGAGCGCATGCGGGCGGGCGGGTTCCGCAGCCGCGGCCTGCCGCACGACGCCGCGCTCGTGGCGACGGTGGAGACCGGCGTCGCCACACAGGTGCTCGACGCCGGCCGGGTCGAGGGGGACGTCGGCCTGCGCCTGGCGGGACCCCGTGAGCGCCTGGGCGGGGAGGGGGCCCCCGTCCTGAGCCCCGGGCAGGTGCTGATGGCGGACGCCGAACGGCCACTCGGCACGCTCTTCGGGGACCTCGTTGACGGGCTCGTGATCGACCGCTCCACCGAAGCGATGGTGCTGCTCGCCATCCGGGTCCGGGGAGTGCCCCGGGTGATCGCCGAGGAGGCTCTGTGGATCGCCGCCGAGGTGCTCGCCACGGAGGCCTGAACCGAAGCCCCCGGGGCCTTCGGTCTGCTACCTTCGCCCTACTCGAAGTAGGGAGCGGGTCCGATGCCTGAGTTGCTCGATCGCCCAGAGTTCGACGAACACGCGGAGATGCTGGCTGCCACCTCCGGTGCGCTGCGGTCCCCGTTCGCTCCGGCGACCGAGACCGACGAGCGCGCAGCCCGGCGTACGCTGCTCGACCAGATCGCGAACCTCGAGGGCGAGCTCGCCCAGCTCTTCTGCACGACTTTCCCGCGCGCGGGTTTCGAGTGGAGCGTGGCCTCGCCGAGTGGCGGTCCTCGCGTGCTCCCGATGGGCGAGCTCGAGCGCGTGCGCGACGGACTGGCGGCGCGTCTCGCCGACAACCGGCTTCAGCTCGATCGCCGAGCGCTGGTCGAGGAGCGCAACCGCGGCCGCATCGAGCACATGCTGCTCGAGCCGGAGCTGCACAAGTTCGAGATCATCTCCCACGAGGACATCGGCGAGCCGGGTTGTAAGCACTGGCACGTGCTCCCCCGCTGGGGCGTTCTCGGGATGCTCCTCAAGTGGTGGCGCGTCCGAATCTCCTCCGGCTGTCCGTTAGCCAGGGGGCGCGGCCGATGGCCGCGACCCCGCCCTCACCGAATCGCAGCCCACTCCCGATGGCGGTGAGTGTGGACCCTCCGTGCACGAGGCCTGATGGGTCGGCGTAGCCGCAAGCGCAGCCTCACCGGCGATCGCGGTCCTCGCTCGGAGGAGCCGGAATCCCGGCCGGAATCCCGGCTCTCGTCGCGCGCGGAGCGCGACGCCGAGCGCCGGCGCCGCCGCGCCGAGGCGGTCGCCGCCGCGCAGGGCGGGCGCTCCGCCCGCCGTGGCACGCGCGAGCGCCCGCAGGCGCCATGGGGAAGCTTTCCACTGGCCGAGATAGTGGTTCTGCTGGCCGTCGTGCTGGCCATCGTCGGCTTCTTCCTGCGGAGCGGGCGTGGCACGGTCATGCTCATCGCCGGGCTCGTCCTCGGCTCACTCGCCGGTCTCGAGCTCGCGGCACGTGAGCACTTCGCGGGCTATCGCTCGCACACGAGCCTGCTGGCTGCCTGCGCGGGGTTCGCGACCGGCGCCCTGGTCGTCGTCGCCTTCCCGGGGCCGCTCAACCAGACCCCCGTGGCCATCGTGGCCGTCGCGGTGATCGGGGTCTTCGTGGTCGCCTTCTGGCAGCTGCGCGAGGCCTTCAAGCGGCGCTCGGGCGGCCTGAGCTTCCGCTGAAGGCCCAGGGGCCCCTCAGACGGGGCTGAGTGTGTGAGAGGAGGCTCGGTGGACCGGAAGCTCGGAGGAGGGCCCTGAGCCCTCCGCGGGCGCCGCTGAGAGCACCGCGGCCAGCACCTTGCGCTGGCGGTCGGTCAGCGTGCCGACGTGCTTGTTCTCGGGCAGGCCGACCGACACGAGCAGGCGGCGGCACCGCGCCGCTCCCCACCGGCGCTGAGAGCGGATGAGGTCGCCGATCTCCATGCTCGCGGCCTCCCACGGGCAGCTGACGACGATCTCGGCGACCCTCAGCTCCTCCTTGGCGACCTTGCGCTTGAGCTCGGCGCGGGCGACGCGCACCCGGTTCGCCTGCCTCAGGGCCACCAGCTGCTGCTGAGCCTGATCGTCGACGACTGCGTTGCTGAGCATTGAAGTCTCCCCCCGGATTATTGATCGAACCTGAGCGGTCAGCCGTGTCATTGGCATCGTCTCCCCGACGGCGCCGCCCCCCGTGGGGCGGGCTGTCTCGGCGTGACCGCGATGGCTGAGGTTATGACCGTTCCGGCTGCCTCGTCAACGTCGATCCGGACGACGCAGCCGCTCGGAGCGCGCTTTTTGGTTAACGAATGACGATCGGTTCACGTGTCGCCGAGCGATCCGCGGACCTGACCGAACACGGCCAGCGCCCGATCGAGATGAGACCGCTCGTGGGTGGCCATCACGCTCGTGCGCAGGAGAGCGCCACCCCGTGGAACGGCGGGATAGAGCGCGACGTTGGTGTAGACGCCGGCGTCGAAGAGCGCCTTCCAGAGCGTCACGGCCTGCCAGTCGTCGCCGACGACGACCGGCACTATCGGGGTGTGGACGGGCTCTCCGCCCGGACCCTCCGTCGGCTGCACCACCTCGAAGCCGAGCTCGGAGAGTCCGTGGTGGAGGTAGCGCGCGTTGTCGATCAGCCGGTCCAGCAGCTCACGGCCTTCGTCGGAGCGGGCGATGCGCACCGCGGCGAGCGCGGCGCCGATCGCCGCCGGGACCGCCGCGGCGGTGAACAGGAACGCCCGCGACTGCACTCGCAGGAAGTCGACGATCTCCGCCGGCCCAGCGATGAAGCCGCCGCAGCTGGCGATCGACTTCGAGAACGTCCCCATGCGCAGGTCGACCTGGTCCTCGACGCCGAACACCTCGCAGGCGCCGGCGCCGCGGGCCCCGAGTGCCCCCACGCCGTGGGCCTCGTCGACCATCAGGCGCGCTCCGTGGGCGCGGCAGAGGTCGGCCACGCGGGCCACGTCGCACACGTCGCCCTCCATCGAGAAGACGCCGTCGACTACCACCAGCACTCCGCCGCCGTCGCCGGCCGCGCGCTCGAGCATGGTCTCGAGCTTGTCGAGGCGGTTGTGGCGGAACGGACGGACCTTGGCCCGCGACATGGCCACGCCGTCGAGGATCGAGGCATGGTCCCCCGAGTCGCAGATGACGGTGTCGCCGGGCCCGAGCAGCGTGCTTAGGGTTCCGACGTTGGCCTGGTAGCCGGTGGTGAACACGAGTGCGTCCTCGGTGCCCATCCACTCGGCGATCTCGCGCTCGAG
>Ga0136617_10005468_pt1 | contig 11366 bp, 10 predicted proteins | sample AntDrymUQ3222106_2_FD_129672 | JGI IMG/M metagenome (GOLD analysis project Ga0136617, IMG submission 129672) | Polar desert sand microbial communities from Dry Valleys, Antarctica - metaG UQ322 (21.06) | ecosystem: Environmental > Terrestrial > Soil > Desert | place: Antarctica: Dry Valley...
ACCGCTCGCGACTACGGCTTGATGGCGACGTGGGCGGCCCAGCTGCAGTCCATCCAGCAGCTGGGGACGCGGCTGAACGGGCTGAGCAGGGTGCACGACATCGGCGTGGCGATCGCGACCGAGCTGCGCGAGCTCATCGACTACCACAACGTCCGGGTGTACCGGATCATCGGCCCCGATCTCGTCCCGGTGGCCATGCGCGGCCAGGTCGGCGAGTACGTCGACGAGCGGCCGGAGCAGCTGCGAGTCCGGTTGGGCGAGGGCGTGACGGGCTGGGTGGCCGAGCACAAGACGCCGCTCTACCTGCCCGACGCGGCGAACGACCATCGGGCGCAGACGATCCCGGGCACGGGGGACGACCTCGACGAGTCGATGCTCCTCGCCCCGATGGTCATCGAGGACCAGGTACTGGGCGTGGTCGTGCTCTCGAAGCTTGGGTTGCATCAGTTCGGCAACGACGACCTGCGACTCCTCGTGATCTATGCGAGCTTCGCCGCGCAGGCCATGGCCAATGCGGATGCGACTGAGCAGCTCCGCGAGCAGTCCGGGGCACTCGAGCGCCAGCTCCGGAGCCGCAAGGAGCTGCTCCAGATCACGGAGTCGATCCTGACCACGCTGGAGCCGCGGGCGGTGCTCGACCAGATCGCCGACCGCCTCGCCGAGCTCGTGGGCTACGACAACATCTCGATCGAGGTCTACGATCGGGCGACGCGGGTCCTCCAGCCGCTGACGGCGCGCGGCGTGTACGCCGAGGAGTACATGAAGGCGTGGGAGCTGGGCGAGACCGGTGTCGCGACGTGGGTCATCGAGCACAACGAGCCGGTGCTGATCGTCGACCAGTACGACGACCCGCGGGTCCAGCATTTCGAGGCGACCGGCCGGATCCACGGCGGCCTCGTCGTCGTGCCGCTACGCGGCCGGGAGGGCGTCACCGGTGTGCTGACCCTCGAGCGGCTGGGCGAGGGCAACACGTTCCAGGTCGATGAGTTCGAGCTGGTCCAGGTCTTCGCGGCGCAGGTCTCGATCGCGCTCCAGAACGCGGAGGTGCATCGAGCCGTCGAGATCCGTGCCCGGTCGGACGCCCTGACCGGCCTGCTCAACCACGGGACGTTCCAGACCCGGCTGGCCACAAGCGTCGCCCGCGGCGAGCGATTCGGACTCGTGATGATCGACCTGGACGACTTCAAGCTGGTCAACGACGCGCTGGGCCACCAGGCGGGCGACCGGCTCCTGTCCGAGATCGGCGCGGCCATCGTCCGCGCGAGCCGTGACACGGACGCGGTCTTCCGCTACGGCGGCGACGAGTTCGCGATCCTCCTGCCCGGCGCAGATCCGGCCGCGGTCGCGTCCGTCGCGCTGCGCGTGCGTAGATCCGTGCACGACGTCGGCGGCCCGGGCACGGCCTGGCACGAGGCCGGGATCGTCGTGTCGGCATCGTTCGGACTGGCGGTCTTTCCTGAGCACGGCGCTTCCGCCGCGTCCGTGCTGCTGGCGGCCGACCGAGCCTGCTTCGTGGCCAAGCGCGCCGGACCGGGCCGGATCGCCACGGCCGACGAGGGCTTGCAGCTTGCCGCCGAGGTCGCGCTCCACGAGCCGACCCCCGTCGACCCGCCGTCGATTTCCGCCGCCTGACCAAGCCGCGGGCGGGCGCTGCGGTGCGTCAGCGCCGGATGTCCGGCACGGCGCGCGCAGGACCGTCAGACTGCGGGCATGACCACGCCCCGCGAGCCACGCCCGTCGATCCGCGGCGGCAGCCTGCCGCGCGATGGCGATGACAGCGGCGATGACGACCGCGGGTCCAACGACCCGGCGAGGCGCGGGGCCGGCAGCGGGGCTGCCGACGAGCGCTGGACGCCCGACGAGCGCTACGTCGTCGAGCGCCGACCGCGCGGCGATCGTGATCCGTACCTCGACCAGGCCGGCAGCTCCCGGGATCGCGAGCCGGGAGCCCACCGCGCGGCTCCCGTCTGGGCGTCCGCCCGGCTGGCAGCGATCCTGGGCAGTCTGCTGATCGGGCTCGTCGTCCTGGCGGTCGTCGTGCCGGGCCTCGGTCGCCCCGCCGCGAGCGCACCGCCACCGCCGCCGTCGGTCGTGCCATCGGCGGTCGCCGCCGCGCCAAGCGCGGCCACGCCGTCCCCGTCGCCGTCGCCGTCGCCCGTGGCCTCGCCCACCCCGCTGCCCTCCGTCCTCGAGGTCCCGGTGCGGTCCGGCGACAGCCTCACCTCGATCGCGCTTCAGTACGACACGAAAGCCCGGAGCATCGCCTTCTGGAACCGCGACCGGTATCCCAGCCTCGATCCGCAAGCCGAGGACTACGCTCCGGACCAGATCCAGGTGGGCTGGACGCTGGTGGTCTATCCGGGCCAGCTGTTCGCCGAGCCCGATCTCTCCTCGCCCTCGCCCTCGGCGCCGTCTGGCGAGCCGTCCGACTCCACCGCGCCGAGCGGCTGAGCCCGCCCCATGCCGGGTCCGCGTGTCGTGATCACGATCGCCGATCCCGCGCGCGCGTCGGATCCGGCCCGCGCCGCCGCGCGAAACGCGCTCTACGCCGAGGCCATCGCGCGCCATGGCGGCGAGCCCGTGATGCTCCCGCCCGGCCTGCCGGCCGCTGACCGCCGAGCGGCGCTGGCCACCATGACGGGCCTGCTGCTCTCGGGCGGCGTCGACATCGACCCTGCACGCTACGGCGGACCCGCCGGCAGCGGCCAGGACGTGGATGCGCCACGCGACGGGCTGGAGGCGGAGGCGTGGGCGGCCGCCGGGACGCGCGCCCTGCCGGTCCTGGGCATCTGTCGCGGGCTCCAGGCGATCAACGTGTTCTCGGGCGGCCGGCTGGTCGGCGACGTCCGGGGCCACCAGGGCGGGGCATGGGGCGTTGGACCGGCCCTGACCCATCCGCTTCGCGTCGCCCCTGGGACGCGCCTCGCCCGGATCCTCTTCCCCACCAACGCCCGGGGCGGCGTCATCGACGTGAACTCCTATCACCACCAGGCCGTTCGCCCGGCCGACCTCGCGCCCGGGCTGGTCGCTGCCGGCACGGCGAGCTCATCGGCGGGTGAGCTGATCGAGGCCATCGAGACCCGCTCCGGGCAGTTCGTGGCGGGCGTCCAGTGCCATCCGGAGCGACGCGAATCGACGCCCGCGGCGTTCGAGCGGCTGTTCGCGGTGTTCGTCGACGCGTGCCGGGGGCCCGCGAGCGCGCGTCAGGCCTGAAGCCGGCCGGCGCTGATCACCCGGTCAAGAAACTGGCGCGTTCGCGGCTCGCGAGGTGCGCTGAACATCTCGGCCGGTGGTGCGATCTCGAGGAGCCGGCCCGCATCGAGAAAGCCGACCCGGGACGCGATATCCCGGGCAAAGCCCATCTCGTGGGTGGCGATGACCATCGTCATGCCGCCCGCGGCGAGCTCGCGGATGACGTCGAGGACCTCGGCCACGAGCTCCGGATCGAGCGCGCTGGTCACCTCGTCGAGCAGCAGCAGCTCCGGCTGCATCGCCAGCGCCCGGACGATCGCGACCCGCTGCTGCTGACCACCGGACAGGCGGTCCGGGTACTCGTGGCGCTTGTCGGCCAGCCCGAACCGCTCGAGCAGCGCGAGCGCAGCCTCGTCGGCCTCCGCTCTCGGGCGCTTCAGCACCTTGCGCGGTCCCAGCGTCACGTTGCCCAGCACCGTCATGTGGGGGAAGAGGTTGAACGCCTGGAACACGATGCCGATCCGTCGCCGGACGCGATCGACGTTGACGCGGCGCGCGGTGATCTCCTCGCCCTCGACGATGATGCGGCCCGCGTCGATCGGCTCGAGCAGGTTGATGCAGCGCAGCAGCGTGGACTTGCCGGACCCGGACGAGCCGATCAGGCAGACGACCTCGTGCTCGGCGACCGTCAGGTCGATCCCGCGCAGCACCTCGAGCCGCCCGAACGACTTGTGAAGGCCCTCGATCCGAAGCGCCTCGGTCATGCCGGGTCGCCGATCCGTCCGGTCGACCGCGATGGCCGGACCGGCGCCAGGCCCCGGTTGCGCTCGCGGGCAACGAGCCAGTCGACGACGCGTGCGAGCGGGATCGTGACCGCGAGGAACACGAGGGCGGTCGCGATGTACGGCGTGAAGTTGAACGACCCGGCGACCCGGATCTGCGACTGCCGGAAGATCTCCACGACGCCGACGAAGGAGACCAGCACGGTGTCCTTCTGGAGCCCGATGAAGTCGTTGAGCAGCGGTGGGACGACACGTCGAACCGCCTGCGGCAGGACGACGTGGCGGAGCGACTGGAACTGGCTCAGACCCAGCGACCGGGCCGCCGCCACCTGGCTGGGATGGATCGACTCGATCCCGGAGCGGTAGACCTCGGACACGTAGGCGGAGTAGATCAGGGTCAGCGCCACGACCGCCCAGAAGAACGGGTCGTTGGGGACGCCGGGCAGCTGGAGCCCCGGGATCCCGAAGCCGAGCAGGAAGATCACCAGGACGCCGGGCAGGGCCCGGAACAGGTCGACGTAGATGGTCGCAAAGACGCGGACCGGGAAGAACACCGGACCCGGCAGGCTGCGCAGGACCGCGATCACCAGGGCCCAGACGAGGATCAGCACCTCGGCGATGACGAACAGCCGGATGTTGGTCCAGAACGACGCCACGATCCGCGGCCACGATGCGGCGAAGACCTCGGGATCGAAGAACGAGCGCTGGACCCGCGGCCAGCCGGGCGAGTTGACGACGAGCAGGCCGGCGATCACGACGAACGCGACCGACGACAGGATGGCGATCGCCGTCGCCCGGCCGCCCGACCCGCCCAGCCCGAGCCCGCGCGGTGGCCGGACGGACGGGTTCAGCAGGTCCGGCGAGGGCGACTGCGTCGGCGTGGTCACCCCGCGCGGGGGGCGCGGGCTACGGCTGGAGCTCGGGGACCGTGTCGTCCTCCAGCCACTCCTCGACGAGCTCGTCGAGGGCGCCGGCCTCGCCAAGGGCCAGGATCGCCTCGTTCACGCAGTCGGTCAGCGGGCTGTCCTTCTCGAGGACCAGGCTGAACGGCTGCGCCTCGGCGCCCACGTCCTCGCCGATCTGCCCGATGACCGCGTTGCCCTCGGTCTGGACGAAGATGATGAAGAACGCGGTGGGGAGGTCCACCACGATCCCGTCGATCTGACCGGCCTCGAGCGCTTCGATGGCAAGGTCGTTCGTGTCGTAGACGGACGCCTCCTGCGTGGGCTGGATGCCCTGCTCGATGGCGTCGAAGCTCGTCGTCCCCACCTGGGCGCCCAGCTTCGCCTCCTTGAGCTCGGTCAGCGTCGTCGCGGCCGCGAACGCACCGTCCTCGGCGACCACGACCGCCTGGTTGCCGAAGTAGTAGCCCTCGGACAGGTCCGCGTTCTGGGTGCGCTCCTCCTTGAACGACACCTGGTTGATCGTGAAGTCGAACTCCTTCTCGCCCGGCGCGAACGAGTTGGCGAACGGGACCACGACCCACTCGACGTCCTCCATCGCGAACCCGAGCTCCTCGGCGATGGCGTAGGCAGCCGCGCTCTCGAACCCTTCGCCGGTGGTGGGGTCGCCCTGCGACGGGTCCCACGGCTCCGTGTTGCCGCCCTCGCGCGGCGCGAAGTAGGGCGGGAAGGCGGGATTGTCCGTGCCGATCGTCAGCGTGCCCGGAGTCCTGGTCGCGAGGCTGTCGGTCGCACAGGCAGAGGCGCTGGCCGACGGCTCGGCCGAAGCGCTGGCCTCAGCGCTGGCGCTGGCGCTGACCTCGGCGCTGGCCGACGGGCTTGCAGCGCTGGTTGGGCTCGCGGCACTGGATGGGCTCGCGGCGGCCGAGGCCGACGGGCTCGGCGAGGCGCCTGACGTGCACGCGGCCAGCAGGGCCACGAGCGCGAGCAGGGCGGCCGGACGGATGGTCGTACGCATGACGGTTGAGCTCCTCCTGTCGTTGGACGCGCGGAGTGTAGCCGAAACGAGCCCGAATTCCGACCGGGCGGGTCGGAGATCGCGGCCGGTCAAGCCCGCCGGATCGTGATCTCGAGATCCTCCGTCAGAGCCAGACCCTGGGCCGCATCGCCCTGGTTCACCGCCACGCACAGCCGGCCGTAGGAGTCCTCGTACAGGAGCGGCTCGCCGATGGCCGCCTCACCGAACGTCGCCCGCCAGGCCAGCTCGACCGGCCGCGCATCCTTGCCGAGCTCGACCAGGAGCGTCTCGCCGGACCCGACGGGTCCCAGCGCCGCGACCAGGTCGGCGGCGAGCGCGGTGAGCTTGACGTTGCCGAAGGTGTCGACGTACAGCACGTGGGCGTCGAGCCTGCCCTCGCCGATGACCGGCGCGGGGATCGGGAGCCGGGCGAGCGAGGCCGGGTCGATCACCGGGCCGAGCCGCTCGAGTGGCAGACCGCGGGCGAGATGCGCCGCGGCCGGCGCGAAGATGTCGCGGCCGTGGAAGCTGGTCGAGACGGCCGGCAGGCGATAGGCGGGGTCCGTCAGCTCGACCGCCCCGCTGATGCCGTCGAGCCGGTCCGCGGCCATCGTCAGCAGGCCGTTGTCCGGGCCCACCAGCACGTCGCCCCGGCCGACCCTGATCGCGACGGGCCGGCGCTCCGTTCCGACCCCCGGGTCGACTACGGCAACGTGGGTTCCGACCGGGAGGTACGGGAGCGCGCACCACAGGAGCAGCGCACCGTCGCGGATCCGGTACTTGCGGACCTCATGGCTGATGTCGAGGATCTCGGCATCCGGCTCGATGCCGAACACGACGCCGCGCATGATCGCCGCCGAAGGATCGCGTAGCCCGAAGTCCGAGAGCAGCGAGACGAACGGCCGGCTCATGGTCGCGATGCTACGTCGGGCCCGCCCGGTCGGGGGCGGCGCTCCGCTGACTGGGGGTCAACGACACGGCCGGTTTCTCACGGTTCTCGGCCGCCTCGAGGCCGATCGCTGACTGCCAGTCGGCAGATCGAGCGCTGGGGCTCCCGGACCTCCCCAAGCGCAGGAATCGTTGTGTGCCAGTCAGCAGCGCGATCGGGCAGGCTGCAAGGCCGCCGAAGCGTGAGCGAGCGGAGGGCGCAACGCCGCAGCCGGCCCGGATCGCCGCACTCGACGGGGAGAATCTCGAAGCGGCGCCTGGAGGAAGGTAGGCGCCGCTTCGAAGGTGGCCGCGACGGCGGGAGGAGGGAGAACGCCGTCGATGCCGGGTGTATTCGGTTGTGGGACCGGTCAGGCCGGGAGCGGCGGGGTGTCCACCCCATCGTCGCCACCGAACCGGCCGGTCTGGCTGAGCTCCCGGAGGAACAGCAGCCGGTTGACTTCGCCTAGCTTCCAGCGCTGGGAACCCACGGGGATCCCGCACAGGAAGGCGGTCAGATTCGCCGCCTCGTCAGCGGCCAGGCCCTTCATCACGAGCAGGCGGTAGGTCGCCCGTGTCTCCGGTTGCGAGCGCGGCGGCCGCGTCGACACCGACGCCGTGGTGGGTTGCGAACCAGACCCGACCCCGTGGCCCGCCGCGACCGCCCGCGACGAAGCGGCCCCTGAGGGTCGCCCGTGTCGCTGGAAATCTCGACGCGCCTGTCGTGCCATGTCTCACGCCCTGATCTGCTCCGTCCGCCCGCGGCGGTGATGGTGCGCTCCGGTCTTCGCGCCAAGGTGGAACGGGGTGGACCGGTGTAGTGCGATGATCGGCCCCGCAGCACCATGTATTCGATGCCCCGCAGGTCCCGGATGTCCCGGTACTTGCGGCGCCCACCCCTAGACTCAGACCCATGCGGGTCCGGATCTTCGGGTTGCGACTCATCGCCGCCGCTCTGTCTGCAGCTTGGACGCTCACCGCGGCGCTGGTGTTGCTCGTGTACCGGCCGGGCGGGCCGCTCGATCTCATCGTCGGGGCCGCGGCCGGCGTGCCGGCGCTCGTCGCGGTCCTCGGGCTCGCCTGGCCGCCGGTGGCACGCGGCGATCGGGCGTTCTCCGCAGTCGTGTGGCTGGGACTCGGGTCGTTGCTCGTGCTGCTGCCGTCGATTGGCGGCGTCCTGAACCAGCTCCTCGCGCGCGGCCCGCAGACGCTGCTCCCGTCGCTCGAGGCCGCGTACCCATGGGCGCTGGCCCTGCTGGGGACGAGTCTCTTCGCGGGGCTCGGCATCGCCCGGCGATCCCTGGGCGTCGGTTCGTTCCGGCGGCCGCGTCTCGTTCGTGGCCTTGCCGGCGGAGTTATCACCGCCGTTGCCGTCGGCAGCCTGTTCGCGTCCGTTGCGGTCGCGAACGAGCTGGCCCTGCGCGATCGGCCGGCCCCGGGCTCACGCTTCGGACCCACCCAGCCCGATCTCGAGCCGCCGATCTGCGCGGAGCGGCCCCGCGTGGGGGGCTCCACGCGGGTCGACATCCTGCTGACCGGCACCGTCGACCAGCGCTCGATGGGCAACGTGGATCTGCGCGGCGCGCGCAGCGGCGCCGACTTCCGGTGGCTGGCTTACGTGGCGACGAGCCGCGATCTGGGCCAGTTCGGCGCGGCCCGGATCGGTGCCGACGGCTGGCGGCTTGACCCGCGGGGGGGCTGGCAGGTCGTGGCGGTCGGGGACGTCGCGGGTGAGGACCTCGATGCCCAGATCGCTCGGATCGCGCTCCAGGCCGGTTCGCGGGAGGCAGCCGAGGATCACGGCCTCGAGTTCCTCGAGGGGGCCCGGGCGCGCCACTGCCGGGTCGCCATCGACGGTCCGGCGTTCCGCAGCGCCTTTCCAGGCATTGACCACCTGGTCGGCGACGCAACCCTCGAACGCTGGCGCGGCGACCTGGACTACTGGGTCTTCGCGGACGGCGAGGTGGGCCGCGTGGCCGGCAGCGTCAATGGCGACGCGGGCTCGATCGGCGAAACTGGCCTCCAGGGAACGCTTCGCGCGACGATGACCGCGACGGAGCGCGATCGCGAGCACGCGATCGTTCGCCCGGGACGCTGAGGTGACGCCACGGTGAGCATGGACGACGATCGGCGCGGCACGAAGCGCGACCGCCTGGCGCGCCTGACCCGGCTGATCCAGGTCCTGCGCGCCCATCCCGACGGCATCGCGCCCAGGGAGCTCGCGCAGCGGGTCGGCACATCGGTCCGAACGGTCTACCGCGACCTCACCTCGATCGATCAGGAGCTCCAGGTCGCGCTGTGGTCCGAGGGCGGGCGCTGGGGCGTCGCCGGCGAGGAGTTCCTGCCGCCGCTCAAGCTGACGCTGTCCGAGGCGATGGCCGTCTTCCTGTCCGCCCGCCTGATGGTCCGCTACGCCGACAAGTACGACCCCGATCTCGCGGCCGCCTTCGGGAAGCTCGAGGAGGGCCTGCCGCCGGCGCTCCGCGAGCACGTCGAGCGGACGCTGGGCATCCTCGCCGGGCATCAGCGTGACGAGCGGTTCAGCCGGCATGTCCGGCTGTTGACGCGCGCCTGGGCGGACCGGCGGGTCGTCGAGATCGACTACGACCCGCCGCGCTACTCGCGCTACGGGGCGGCGGGCGAGCGCCGGCGGGCCGTCGTCCACCCGTACCTGTTGGAGCCCTCGCTCCAGACCCACGCCCTCTACCTGATCGGCTGGGACGAGACGCGCGACGGCCTGCGGACCTTCAAGGTGGAGCGGATCCAGGACGTGGCGCTGACGGCGCGGACGTTCGACCCGCCCGAGGGCGGCATCGAGGCGTCGCTCCGCCGGGCGTGGGACATCATCGCCGACCAGCCGGAGGTCACCGTGGTGCTGCGTTTCGCGCCGGAGGTGGCCGGCCGGGTGGAGGAGGCGACGTGGCACCCCACCCAGCAGGTGGAGCGCGGCGCGGACGGCTCGTTGCGCTGGAGCGCGACTGTGGCCGGCACGATCGAGATCCGCCTCTGGATCCTCTCGTGGGGCGACGAGGTCGAGGTCCTGGAGCCGGGCGCGCTGCGGGACGACGTCGCGGCCACCTGGCGCCGCGCGCTCGAGCGCTACGCAGGTTGAGCATGGCCCGTCACCCGTACCGCGCGGTCAACCTGATCAGCGACCCCATCCACGGCTATCTGGAGCTCACCAAGCGGGTCGAGCCGGCCGAGGCGGCAGCGGCCGGGCTGCCGGACGAGGACGCGGTCGAGCAGGACCTCGTCGACAGCGCGTGGCTTCAGCGGCTGCGCCGGATCAGCCAGCTCCAGACTGCCCGCTGGGTCTTCCCCACCGCCGAGCACTCGCGGTTCACCCACGGTCTCGGGGTCATGCATGAAGCGGGCCTGTGGGCGCGGTCGCTGTACCCGAGCCTGCGGGCGACGCTGACCGCCACCGACGACGGCCCGCCGCCGTCGGAGGGGCTGGTCGTCGAGACCCTGCGCGTAGCCGGGCTCGTCCACGACGTGGGCCACGGGCCGTTCGCCCACTTCTTCGACGATCAGGTGCTCGCCGCCTTCCCCGCTCCGCCGGACGAGCGGCGCCCGCCGGGCAAGCCGCTGTCGCACGAGGACCTGTCGCAGATCATCGTCGAGCGCGAGCTCGGGACGCTGATCCGGGGGCTTCGCCGGGCCCCGGGCGTCGACCCCGCCCGCGACGGGTTCGCGCCGGGTGAGGCGATCGACCCGCGCTGGGTCTCGTTCCTCGTCTCGAAGCCGGCCCTCGAGGACCAGGCGATGCCGCGCTGGGTGCGTTGCCTCCAGCCGCTGCTGTCCGGCGTGTTCACCGTCGACAACCTCGACTACGTGCGGCGCGATGCGTACCTCACCGGCGTGGCCGTGGGGCCGGTGGACGTCGAGCGGTTGCGGCGCTACACGTTTGTCTCGGATCGCGGGCTGACGCTCTACGAGCCGGGCATCGGGGCGCTCGAGATGTTCCTGACCGCTCGGCTGTTCATGTACCAGCAGGTCTACTTCCATCGCACGGTGCGCGCGATCGACCTCGACCTCGCCGAGGTCTTCGGGCCGTCGATCCAGGCGATCTTCGGCGACGGGTCACCGGCCGACCGGCTGGCCGACTACGCCGATCTCGACGAGTACGCCCTGCTCCACCAGGCGGCCCGCTGGGCGCGCGGCGAATCGGTCGACGACGCCTGCCGCCCGGGGGACGGGCGCGTCTCTCTCCCGGTCGCCGAAGCGTGGCGGGCGATCCTGCTGCGCCGCCCGCGGTGGCGCTCCGAGGCGGAGATCCGCGCCGTCTACGAGGCCGGTGCCTTCCCCGACGAGCTGGTCGCGGGGCTGGGGGCGGACGAGCCCGGACGGGTGGCGATCGACCTGGCGATCGTCGACGCCCGTCCGGCCGAGGCAACGGCGACCGATTCGCTGCTTGCGATCGAGGGCCGCGACGGCGGGACGGACCTGCGCATGAGCGATGCGCTGGCGCGCCTGCCGGCCTGGGCGCTGATCGGTCGGAGGTACCGCCGAGGCTAGCGGCGCACGGCGTCGCCGGCAGGTTCA
>Ga0136617_10005469_pt1 | contig 11363 bp, 8 predicted proteins | sample AntDrymUQ3222106_2_FD_129672 | JGI IMG/M metagenome (GOLD analysis project Ga0136617, IMG submission 129672) | Polar desert sand microbial communities from Dry Valleys, Antarctica - metaG UQ322 (21.06) | ecosystem: Environmental > Terrestrial > Soil > Desert | place: Antarctica: Dry Valley...
GGCTGAAATCGAATCCGATTATTATTGCGAATGTAACACGCGGCGCGAAGCTGCGAATCGCCGTCGTGCAAAGTGAAATACCAGTGCCCGGAATTTGCCGCGGCGAAATTTACAATTTCCGCTTCAACCCAAACCGACGCAAAACTTTTTTCGAGCGCGTTTTTGACTTGTTCGTTGAGTTCGGAAACAGACAAAGGTCGGCGTTCCTGCTCATCGAAAAGCGATTGTAAAAGCAAACTTTTCATTGAATTTTACTTTGTCGTTTCCGCCTTCTCCACAATTACCGTAAATTTATTTTCACGCGCTTCGATAAATAGTTTTTTCAAAAATTCTCTTTGCGAGGAATCGAGCAGATTGTCTGAACAGTATTTCATTAATGCTTCATCGCCGGCGGTTGAATTGATTGAGCCATTTATTTTGCTTGAGGTTAATTTCAAAACTACACGAAAATCGAGTTTTTCATTGCCGACGCGCACGTTTCGCAGATTCGTGTAGACCATCATTTTTACCAGAGCGTCTTTGATGTCGCTTTCGTTCGTCAGCCGCGAACGCTCGCTGTGTTTGGCTTCAATCAAATGAACGGTTTTCACCTCAAGCCGCGTTTCGTCAACGGTGAAAAAGTATTTGCCGAAAAGCGCGTTTGTAATGGTTATTCGCTGCTTCGTGTCGGTTGCCAACGCTTCTTTCGGTTGTTTGGTTTGGAATTCTCTCTTCTGAGCTTTTTGAGATTTGCTTCGGGAAAATTCGACGAATTTTTGTGGCGTTTCGGTAAATTTTATCAATTCGTCGAGCGCGGTTTCGTTGTGCAGATACGTTTTTGTATTTTTCGATATTTCACGATATGCGATTTTCGCTTTTTCAAAAACGCTTTTTAATTCTTTCGTTTCGCGCTCGTTCCATTGACGCGCCGAGCCTTTGAAATTAAAAGCCTCATTTAATCTTGCCGAAATATAATTGTTATCGAGTTTCTGCGCTGTTACCCGGTCATTCTTCTTCAAATTTTTTGTCGCGTCGTTGTAATAGGCAAGAATAACGTGAACGTCCAAAAGACTGAGAAGCGAAATTGTGTCCCACTGCAAAAAATCACGCTCGCCGCCCAAGCCTTCGTCTTTGACAACCGGGATTATCGTCACCCGTTTTGGAAACGAGAGCGTGTCATAAACTCTTTCATACGGATACGAGCGAGTTCTCTTTGGCGAAATCCAACGGCTGACCGCGATTTTTTCCTTTCCGTCGTCCAAAACGAATGAGCCGGGCGATTTATTTACATCAAAATTTTCAAGTTTTACTTCGCGCAGTTTGTCATTCACAAATTGTTTGTAATTAATTTTCTCGACTTCACCGGAAATCTCGCCTGTTTGACGGTTAGAATCAACAGGCGAATAAGATAATTTTTGAAAGAGATTTTTCCGTGAAGCGGGAAAATCCGCAAAGAAGTTCAGAGAATCTTTGTAAGTATCATCAAAAGAACTATTTTGTAAAATTTGATTTTTCTGTGGTGTGCTTTGCAAACCTTGCGGGAAATTACTCTTTCGCAATTCGGATGTTTTCTTTGGTGTGACTTCGACGACCAAGCCTAATTTTACAAAGGAATTTTCGCGCTTTGTTTTGACTTTCAAATTCGGCGAAGCGCGGTCTGTTCTCACGTCCGCCACGTCCGAGCGAAAAGTTACCGAATAAGCCGTGCGAAGCTGCAAAACAATGTCGTCGTATGCCTTTTGCAGTTCGCTAAGCTGCTTTATCGGGTAATAAACGCCGCCCGAAGCCTGTGCCAACTTTCCGCCTTCCGATTGGGCTTTCGTCGTCAGAGCCATATAACGGGTTCGCAGCGGGTCAATCGAAACCTCCGAATTGCTGCCAGCCGAAGCCGCAATCAAACCCGACGGAACATAAAGCGGATAAACCAACGCGCCGCTTTCCCGCAACGAATCGAGCAAGGAATCAAACGGTAAAAATGAACGGTTATCGTCGCCGTCCGACAAAACGACAACCGCCGTCCGGTCGCCTTTCAGAGGTCGCAGGGTTTCCGCCAGAGTGTAAGCCAGAGCGTCATAATATGCCGTTCCGCCGCCCGCGTCGAAGGTGTCCAAACTCTCGGAAAGTTTGCCTTTGTCGGTGGTAAAAGTCGAAAGTGTTTTGACATCTTCGTTAAAAATTATAATGGCGATTTTATCGTTCGGGCTGACGGTATTGACAAAGTTTCTAGCGGCTTTGCGGATAAAATCAACGTAATTTTCCACGCTTCCCGAAATATCGAGCAGCAAAACCAAATTAAACGGCGCGGTCGTCGGTTCGACCGATAAAATCTCGCGGCTTTTGCCCGACTCGGAAACTTCAAAGTCTTTCGCCTGCAAATTCGGGACAGCGCGATTGTTAATGTCCGTGACTCTGACGAGAACCCGTTTGATTTCGGAGAACACCGCGCCGGTCGTTTTTTCACTTTCACTCAAAGTCGGCACGGCTTTGCGCGGCGGCAAAGTTTTCGCGTAATCACCGAAATATTTCGGACTTGCCCGCCGAATCGCTTCGGTTAAAAACGAATCGCCGCTCCTGATAATTGCTTTCGCCGCATCGGTCAGCGGTCTTTCGCGCAAATCCGACGGAACTTCATTCGGATTGACGTTTAAGAGAATAATTGCGCGGGCGGTCGTGAAATTTAGTTTAATGGTCTTTGGTCTTTGGTCTTTGGTCTTTGGTTTTTGGTTTTTTGATTTCTTTTTATCTTTTTTTTCAGTTATATTTTCTTCTTTGGCAGTTTCTTCCGTTTCAGTTTCGCCTTCTTCCTCTAACTCTCGACTCTCGACTCTCGACTCTTGCCTAATCTTGCCGTTTAGGACAAACTTTCCGGCTGCTTTTTCCTTAACCTTCTCCAATTCGACATCGCTCAAAAAACGCGGGCGCGATTCGGTCCAGACAAAATCGTAGCGCACGTCGTCGAGCGGAACATTTGCCGCAATCGTTCCGGTTTCGGTTTTAACATCGGCGGACGCGAAATTTCCTGAAATCAAGACTTCGCCGCCGCCGGTTTCGATGCGGACGCGCATTCGCACGGGAATTTTTAATGTCAAATCAATGCGGGATTTTTCGTCGGCTGGTTGGACGAGAATTTCGAGACGATTGTTTTCCGAAACGATTTTCAAGTCTGAGTCTCTTGCGTTTTCAGCGAGCAGAAAGCCTTTTCCGGTTTCTTTCGCTTTGTCGGAATCAATGCCTTTTTTTATATCGGAATTTTCTTCGGCATCATTGCCTTTTTCAGGTTCTTCGGCAACAACGCTGACGCGACCGTAGAGATTTGTAATTTCGATTGTGCCGTTTTCAGCCAGCGGAAAATCACGCTGAAAGCTTTGCGCCCTAATCGTAAAAGCAAAGAAAATTATTAAAAGGAAACCGTAAATTTTCATAATTCATAAACCGCAAATCGTAAATCGTGAATCGTAAATCGAAGATTGAAATAAAAAATCAAATTTTCTTTGAACTTCAATTGGAAATATATTTTGACGATTCACAATTTACGATTCACGATTTACTCATTTGTTTGCCTGATTGTTCGAGTCGCTGCCGGATGCTTTTTTGCCAATTGCTGCGCTGGTGGTCGGTTTCTTCAAATTGTTTGAGCAAATCCTGCATTGATTCGCCGCCTATTTGGCGGGTTTTCAAATACAGCAAGGCGACGACAATGCTAAAAAAGGAAACAAGAATAATTGAAATCGGCAGATAAATAATTTGCGTCAAAGCCTCTCTAATCGCATATCTCAACTTTTTGCTGTCATCATTTTGTTCTTTGTCGTTAACGATGCTGATGTTTTTGTTGCCGCCGATATTGATGTTTATCTTATCGGGTTGGTCATTATTTTCAACTGCTTCGCCGGACGAAGTTTCAGATGTTTGGCGTGAAACCGCCGGTTCATCATTTTCCGGTGTAAATTCCTTGACCACCAATTTGGCGAAAAAAGTAATAAACAGCGAAATAAGAATCGGGATAAGAAACATCATCAGGATAGTTGCCGAAGTTGTCCGAAGCGAACGCTTAACCAGATTTTTCGAGCGTTTCAAGGCAGCAAAACCGCGCAGACTTTCCATCATTACAACCGGCGTTCCCAAAGCCCAGATGACAGCCAGGATAACTCCCGGCACACCACAAAACGCAAAACCGATTATCATTAAAAGACCGGAAATCAACGATGTTCCGACCAATTTTTTCCACTTTCTTCCGGCTTCTTCGAGTGCCGGACGCAAAGTCACGGGTTTGAGCGGAAAAGCCATAATTTGGGTTACCAGCCAGGTCGTCGTTCCGACAAGTATTGAGCCGCAAAAAAGGCTGGCGAAAAATGTGGCTAAACCTACAAAGCCTTTCGCGGCTATCAAGGTAAAATTGCTCTGCTGAAAAAATCCGACGGAAACCTGCAAAATCGTCAAAATTGTCAACGGTAAATACAATAAAAAGGCGAGCAGGAGAAATTTTGGCAGATGTTTACTGTAAATCTCCAACGCGCGGCGCAGCAATATCCCGATGCCTTCAGATTGAGCGCGCAGTTCGGCGGCAAAAGCATGTGCCGTCGGCGGACGCTCTTCAAAATTTTTCGCCAGTGCCAGGCTGATAACCTTCTTGACTTTTTTCGGAACTTTCTTTGCCTCCAAATCCGGCGGCGCAGTTTCTTCGTGCGCCTTCATCACCGCTTTGTAATCTCCGCCGAACGGCGTTTTGCCCGAAAGCATTTGATAGGCGATGACACCGAGGCTGTAAATATCGGAACGCGATGACAATTTTTCGCCGCGACACTGTTCGGGCGACATATAAAGCGGCGTTCCCAAAACCGCGCCGACGCGCGTCAATTCGGCGGTTGAAGATGATCTGGTTGAGGATTTTCCGGTTTCTATCTGTTCAGAAATAAGTTTTGTGGCATTGTTGTCCTCGTCGTGCGAAATAATTTTCGTGCCGACGTTATCGGCTTCTTCGAGCGAAATCATTTGCGTTTGAACGGCGGGCAAAATCATCGTTCCCGATTCGGAATCATTTTGTTCAAAAGATTGAATGAGCGTTCCCGATTCGGAGTTCGGCAAGTTTGGACTTTTATTCAGCGCGACGGTTGCCGATTCGGAAACCATCGTCGCGTTTCGGTTTTCGGCAATCGTATCGAATTGAATCTGGTCGGCGACAGTAGTTTTTGAGTCGAAGGTTCGCGTCGGCGCAATTGAAATATCTATCAGTTCCGATTCAGCCTGATCGTTTATCTGTTCTTCGAGTTTGGCGATGCCGAAATCGAGAACTTTCACGGTGTAGCCGCCGCGCTGATTCGGCTCGAGCCAAATATTGTCGGGCTTCAAATCGCGGTGAATAATTCCTTGTTTGTGCGCTTCTTCGACGGCTGAACAAACCTGCTCCAAAATATCAATTGTCCACGCGAGCGGCAGACGTTTTTCCTCTTCCAGAATCTCGCCGAGCGTACAGCCGTCCAGATATTCCATCACGAGATACGCCGCTTTTCCGTCTTTCGTATCGGAGAAACCGAAGTCCGTGACGTTCACCACATTCGGATGTCTCAGTCTTCCGGCAGCACGCGCTTCGCGGCGAAACCGCTGGATAAACTCGTCGCGCTGCATAAATTCGGACGCGATGATTTTGACGGCGACCGGACGTTCCGTGCCAACGTGAGTGGCGAGATAAACCGTTCCCATTCCGCCTTTCCCAAGTTCCTTTTCAATTCTATATTTGTTATCGAGCGTTTGCCCGACGACGCTTCCAGAAATCATAACTTTTTTGCAGACTCTGATTGTTTTCCAGTAAATATTTTAATTCTTACGTTTGGAAAGAGATTTAGTTTAGAAGAATGAATTTTATTATAGACGTTTTTAACGGACAACGGATAACGGATAGTGGATAGTGATGAATTATTTTTTAATTTACCACTATCCACTATCCGTTATCCACTAAACTACTGTTTTTTAATTCGAATCGAGCCGGTGTGGGTTGTCAGGTTGAGCGTTGCTTCACCCTTTCCTATCGAAGCGGAAAGGCTCTGCGCTTTTGGATTCGGGCTTTTGACAGGATTTTGCAGCGGAATTTCCGAGTTGAACGCGCCGAAAACGGTTGAAACATTTATTTTACTGGAAGATGTTGCGGGAATCGAAAGCAGAATCGAGCCGTTTGTGGTCTTTAAGTTATATTGTCCGCCGCTTTGAAATTCACCGACAAACCTTATTGAACCCGAAATCGAGTCAACTTCCATTTGCCGGTGTTCGACTTGCTGCAAAGTAATCACACCGCTGCTTGTTTTTGCTCTGAAAATATCGCCGATTTCGCTCGCGCTGACATCAAAGGCAACGATATTTCCCGTTGAGCTGTTGAGCGTTATCGCACCGCCCGATTTTTCCACCGTTACGTCGCCTTCGTAGGTTTTTGCTTCGATTCCCTGCGCGATATTGTTCAAAAAAATATCACCGCCAACGGTTTCAACCGTTACTCTTCTGACCGAATCAATTGTCGTTTCGCTCTCGCTGCTTTTGACGTTGACAATTGCGCCGCGCGGAACGTCAAGTTCGATTTCTTCGCCCGACAAACATTCATCCGCGCCGCTTTCATTACTTTTCGCCGGGTCAAAACCTAAAACTTCTACCCAAACAGCCGTTCCGTTTTGTCCGATTTTTTGTAGAACCTTGAAACCTACCTGGCTTCCGCCGCCGACAAAAGCGCGAATTTCGTTGCGTTCCCAACCATTGATTTTGAGTTTGCCTTCCGAAACGCAGAGTTGAACCTTCACTTTTGCGTCAACCGCGATTGATTTTTCGGCGGGCGCGTCGCTCTCATTGACAATCCTTTTTGCTTTTTTCTTGTAGGCTGATTTTGAGACGACCGGAGAAGCAACGGATTTTGTTTCCTTTTTAGTTTCAATCTTCACTTGAGCCGAAGCATCGTTTGAAAAGAAAATCACGCACACCAACACGGCAAGGATAAAATGTAATTCCCGAACCGAGTTTTTATTTTGAATTTGTCTGCGTTTATTCGTGTTCATTCGTGATTTATTTTCTTATCAAACTCGACATCAGTTCCGTCTTTTCCGCTACCGAATTGAGCAAATCAATTTTGTTCTGATACGAAGCGCGAAGCACGTCTTTGGCGGCTTCGTTCTTCGGATTTTTCCGCACTTCCGCCTTCATTTTCTTGATTGCATCATCGGTTACGGCTAAATCTTTCTCAAAAGCAAACCGCGCCGAAACTCTCAAAACATCGTCTTTGCGGCTGTCAACCGTTTTTTCCAAAGTCGCAATCGTTTTAATATAACTTTCCTCGCCTAAAAGATTTTCATCGCTTGAGCGCGATTCAACTTCAATAGGCGATTTCGGATTTCGGTTAGTTATCACATTCGGCTTTCGATTTTTTATCGGTTTCAGATTATTTTCTTTTTCGGAAAAAGCTACTTTGACAACGCCGAATTTATTTTTCTCTTTGTTCGTTGATGAAACTTTTATCTCTGTTATACCACCCACATCCGGCTGACTTTGATTAGATTGTCGAACAGAGGAATCATCATTAGAAATCGGGGAATTCACAATTTGTTTGTCGGGAATATTCGTTGCGATAGAGTTTTTATCGTCTTCATATTTTAAACTCATAAACGCCGTAAAAAGTCCGGCAACAATCAACAAACTTGCAAACGCGGCAACCGACGGATTTGAGAAACGGGCGAAAACAATTTGCCAAAACGGTTTTTTATTACCTTCAATCGAATCGTTGATTTTTGTCCACAAACGATTTGTCGGAACGAGCGTGTTAAATTCCTCTTCCAAAACTGAAAAGGCAAACGCCGATTCTTCTTCCGCTTCGGCAAGCATAAGCGCGCAGCTATCACACGCGGCGGCGTGACAAGCGACTTTTTCCGACAAATCGGAAGCGAGTTCGCCGTCCAGAAAGGCTTGGATTGTTCCTTCGTCAAAACATTTTTCCATCATAATATCTGCTGCCTCCCGATTTTGCCGTAGTGCCGCACAAATTCTTGTCGGGCGCGGGCGACGAACGTGCCGATGCTGTTTTCATTCAGCGAAAGGCTTTCGGCAATTTCTCTGTAAGACAAACCCTGCTGTTTCAGAACCAGACAACTCCGCAATGGCTCTTTTATCTGATTTAAAGCGCGATGAACTTCCTTTGCACATTCGCGCTGCTCTAATTCTTTTTCCGCCGTAAAATGTGTCGTTTCGTCCACTTCTTTGACGTAATTTTCATCGCGCGTGTTTGCCCGAATGTTTCCGCGCAAAGTGTTTCGCGCCGTATTCAGCGCAACGCGAATCAGCCACGGGCGAAGCATTTCTTCATCTGCAATCGAGTCGAGATTATTATAAAGCCGCAGAAAAACTTCCTGCGTAACGTCTTCGGCAATCGCCGCGTCCCGCACGACCGACCGCGCTGCGCGAAAGACAACTCGATGGTGAAGCGTGAACGCCTCATCAAATACAATCGTTTCTTTCGCCGCTGCTGCTCCCGCTTCGGACATCGCGTCCATTATCATTTTTACGCTTTCGGTCATTTATTAAGCATCAAAAAACTGCTTTCAAATTATAAAACACCGCCGATGTTAGTTTTGTGACAAAGATTTTATTCAAAAGTTTACAATCTTCGCTCGCTGAATCAATTCGCTCGATAAATTTTCTTCCCGTTGCGCCGTTACGAAAAATGTATAACTATTTTCCCTTTCCGTAAAGATTTCTTCGAGCGTTTCGATTGAAAACTCCGCCGCCGCGTCGAATTTCGGCTCGACCAGCGCGAGACGCTTCAAACACCCGTAAAGATGCTGTCTGCCGATGCTGAATTCGCCGATGTTTTTGTCAACAATCAGACGAATCTCGGCTTGCTCTTCGGCGAAATGCGCGAGCAGCGATGCCGTCTGGCTGACACCTTTTTCAAATCGTTCCGAAACGGGCGAAAGTTTTTTGCCTTTTTGTTCGGCTTCGATTTTCTCGCGCAGAGTTAGTTTTTTTTCGTTGTTTTCGGCTTCGAGACGAGTGTCGAAAATAATCGTTACGCGCTTGTCGTCTTCGGCGGAAAATTCACGGACAATCAAGCGTTGGGCGCGTGCCGTCGCCCGCCAGTCAACGCGCCGCAGATCGTCCATCGGCTGATAATCGCGCAGTGAAAGCAAATCTTGTCCCAAGCCTTTTTTGTTTGCCACAAGCTCGCCGGCTTCAAGCGGCAAATCAATTGTTTCTTCATCAATGGAGATGAGTTTCGGGAAAACGGCAATCTCCGCTTCCTGCGCCGAAAGACGACGGCGATGGCGAAAAAATCCGAACGGAAATTTGGTTGAAAGTTCAAAATCCTTGATGATAAAACGTCCGCGATGCTCGAAAATATGCTCTGTTTTGTTTTCAATCGAATCGCGGCGCGGCACGAACACGAAATAATCCAAAGTTCGTCTGACAATCGGCGGCTTGGCAAATTTTTCCGCCCATTTCAGAGGTAAAATTTCCTTTATTTCATCAAATAAGATTGATGTTTCGCGCTCGTTTCCGCGAACCTGAGCGATGACGGAAAATGTCGGGAAGATTCGTTTCCGGTTGTGCAAACTGACGAGAATCGGTGTCGCTTCTCCGGCAAAAATCGTTTCGGGAAAACGCATTTTCACATCCAATTTTTTCAAACATAAGTTTCCGGCGAAAAATCCGACCACCAGAGAAGCGACCAGCAGAGAAAGCACCAGAAAAAGCAGATTGTTGCCCGTGTTCCAGGCGGAAAAACCGACAATTACAATTAAAGCGAGAATCACCGCGCCGCCGACTGTGAATTCAAACGGCAAATTCATCTGCGAGGCTTCCGTGCTGGCTGAACGCGCGAGCGGCGGGATAACGAAGACGAAAATCAGCAGAACGAAAACCACCGAAGCCGCCGCCGCATATCCGGCAGTCCGCGTATCGCCGTTTCGCTGTGCCCAAAGCGTCAGAAAAGCCAAACCCAAACCGCCGATGACAACCGAAAGCCCCAGAATCGCGTTGCGAATATCGCGGAAACTAAAAAGTTGGGCAAGAGCGCGAAGTTTCATTTTTAAGCCGCAAGTTTTTCTTTATTCTTTATTTCTTCGGCTCTGTCGCGTTCCATTATGCGTCGAAGTTCGTTGTTGATTTGAATCTGGTACGGTTCGGCATTTTCCTTTGCGGCACGTTTTTCAAAATGCTGTAAAATTTCCGAATCAATCATAAGCGTTATATTATCTTTGTCCTTAAGAATATGACGCGCCGGACGATAACGCTTTATGCCGATTTCAGGCAAATCCTTTTCGGAAACACCTTCGGCTTTCATTTTTTTCAAATCCTTCTTTGTTACTTCAACTTCGATGATTCTGTCATTTGTCATATTCATTTCGATTTTTGATATATGCTCTTTCTTCAAACGGACGCGCTTTTTCTGAGCTGATTATTCTGATTGATTCGTTTTCCCTGATTGTATAAGTTACCCGAAGCAACTGATTTGCTGCCAAACCGATTAAAGTAAATCGCTTTTCTTCCAAATCCGAGTGTGCATCATCATATTCTTCGATTGCCCATTTATCATAAAAAGCCAAAGTCGCTTCCTTGAAACTAATTCCATCGTGCCTTTCGATATTTTCTTTGGCTTTTCGTTCATCCCATTCAAAGTCCATAAAACTTATTATCAAATTTACACGGGAACTTTCACTTTCAACAAAATTTCCTGCAAAATCCGCTCGGCTTCAAATGAGCGACGTTTGTTTCCGGCTTGGCGCGAATTGACGATGACGCGGTGGGCGAAAACGGGCAGAACAAGCCGTTTGATGTCGTCGGCAATGCAGAAGTCGCGTCCTTCAATCAGAGCAAATGCCTGTGCCGAACGGAAAAGCGAGAGCGTTCCGCGCGGGCTGATGCCGAGTTCGAGCGTGTCGGTTTCGCGTGTCAGCGCGACGACATTCAGAAGATAATCAACCAGAACTTCGTCAACGCGAACTTCCAAAACTTTTCGCTGTAATTCTAAAATATCGTCTTCCGACATCACGGCTTGGACAAATCGAAGCGGATTTTCCCGCTCTCGGTCGCGCAAAATCTCGCGCTCGTCGCTCAAACTCGGATAACCGACGTGCAGGCGAAGCATAAAACGGTCAAGCTGTGATTCGGGCAAAGGATATGTGCCGTGATGTTCGGTCGGATTTTGCGTGGCGACAACCATAAAAGGTTGCGGAAGCGGACGCGAAACGCCTTCGATGGTAATTTGTTCTTCGGACATCGCTTCTAAAAGCGCGGATTGCGTTTTCGGCGTGGCGCGGTTGATTTCATCCGCCAGGACGATGTTCGAGAAAATCGGTCCCGCGTTCCATTCAAAATGTCCGCTTCGCTGGTTAAAAATCGAAAGCCCGATGACATCCGAC
>Ga0136617_10005470_pt1 | contig 11362 bp, 12 predicted proteins | sample AntDrymUQ3222106_2_FD_129672 | JGI IMG/M metagenome (GOLD analysis project Ga0136617, IMG submission 129672) | Polar desert sand microbial communities from Dry Valleys, Antarctica - metaG UQ322 (21.06) | ecosystem: Environmental > Terrestrial > Soil > Desert | place: Antarctica: Dry Valley...
ACCTGATAGTGCTCGCCGGCGAAGTCCACCGTCTCACCCGCGAGCAGGCTGCGGAGGATGCACGCGGATTCCGCCAGACGCGCCACGCGAACTGTGCGGGGCGCGAACGGGATGCCCGCGCGTTCATACTCGCCGCGCGCGTAGCCGGCGCCGAGGCCGAGCTCGAAGCGGCCTCCGGAGAGGTCAGCCAGCGCCGCAGCCTCATGCGCCAGGACGACCGGATGGCGAAGGTCGTTGTTGAGGACGAGCGGGCCGATCTGCACCCGGGTGGTTGCTCCTGCCACGATCGCGCACGCGGTCAGCGGCGCGATCGCACGGACGTGGAGGTGGTCTCCGACCGTGATCGACGCGAAGCCGAGCGACTCCACCTCGGCGGCCTTCGCTCGCAGCGCTCCGGCATCGCGTTCCCAGAGCTGCACACCCAGCGTTGGCCTCACCGTCGTGGCAATCCTAAGGCTGGCAGCTTCTAGAACGCCTCGAGCGTCGCGGATCGTCGCCCCTCGTATTCGAGGAGGCGCAGCAGCACGAGGCCGATCACGAGGTACGCAGCGCCGATCGCGATCTCGGCGCCGAGGGTGCCCGCCACGTCGGCCAGTGCCGCACCGTCTGCGAGCCGCCGCGCCGCCGCGATCCCGTGGGTGAGCGGGATCACCTCGCTGATCGCCTGCAGCCAGTCGGGAAGTCGCTCGAGTGGGACGTTCGCACCTGAGACCAGCAGCAGGGATCCCCCGATCGAGTCGGCGAAGAGGCTCACGTTCCGGCCTCTGAGGCCGAGAGCGCCCAGGCACAGGCCGAGCGCCGTGCACGAAAACGACGACGCGAGCACGGCCACGACGAGGCCGTACAGCTCGGCTGGGTGGATCTCCACGCGCAGCACGATCGCGCCCGTCGCGAACGAGATTGCCGCAACAACGAAACCGGTCAAGATTGATGGGAACGCGCGGCCCAGGAACAGGGCGAGGCGGCTCGCGGGCGACGCGAGCAGGGTCGCGAGCGTCTGCGACCGTCGCTCGCCGGCGACCGAATGGCCCATCCCGAACAGGCCTGTGACCGCGACCGCGATGAAGGTGTTTCCGACTAGGAAGAACTCGTCGGAAGCGACGTTCGCGAACCGTCCGAGGTACGCGAAGAAGAGGATCTGGAAGATCGGGTACGCCACGAGGATGGGAAAGAAGACCCAGGGGCTGATCCAGTTGAAGAGGGCCCGGTAGCTGGTAACACCGCCCACGACGAAGACGCGGAGCCAGTTCATGTCAGCCGCAGGGTCGCGCGGGCACGCGCCAGGTGCTCGAACAGGCGAAAGCAGCCGCTTGCGAGGACGAGGTAGGCGGCGCTCAGAACCACGCACATCGCGACGCTCGGCCACGGTGTCCCCCCGAGCGCAGCCTCTCGGATCGCGCGGAATCCCCACGTCGGCGCGAGAAACCACGACAGCGGCTGCACGAACGTGGGCAGGATCGAGAGCGGGACGAGCAGGCCCGTGGCGATCCAGACGGGGTACTGCATGGCCACGCCAAGCTGGAACGCCGCTCGGTAGAGAACGAACGTTGCGGAGAGGATCAGGCCGAGCATGCCGATTGCGAGCACGCAGGCGGGCACGGCGACGACGAACGCGAGTGGCTGCTCGATCGTGAGCGGAACATCGAATAGGAGCGTTCCCCACACGAGCGTCGCGACCAGCGAGTAACCGCCGACGACACCGCTTGCGATCGTTATCGGCGCGATCACTGCGGCGAACGGCACGGGCGCCGCGACGAGGAGCTCGAGCGTACCCAGCCACCGCTGGTTCTCGAGCGCTCCGCTGGAGCCAATCACGACGAGGGACCACATCGTCATCACGGCTGCGCCGAGCGACGCGCTGAGAAGGAGTTTGGGGTCGTCCTGCGCGTTGAGCAGGTAGTAGGCGATCGACGCGTAGAGGATCGGCCACAGCACGACCCCGCTGAGGTCGAACGGGTTCCGCGAGAACATCACGAGGTGGATCCGCATTCCGCTGAGAAACGCCCGGATCACGTCTCGCTCACAAGCTCGACGTACGCGTCCTCGAGCGTCGGCTCGCGTGCGATCACCTTCCTCACCGTCGTCCCCTCGAGTTCGCGCAGCAGCGGCTGCACCAACTCCGGCCCGATCGCCGACTGAACGAGCACGACGAGCGCCTGCTCGCGCGACTCGGTCGCGACCGACGCGACGCCCGGGATACGCCCCAGCCGAGCCAGCCGCTCATCGTCCACGCCGAACGTTTCGATCTCGATCACCGTCCGGTCGGCCACCCGCGACTTCAGATCCGCCGGGGTCCCGTGAGCGACGATCAAGCCGTCCGCAATCACCGCGATCCGCTGGCAAAGCTCGTCCGCCTCGTACATGTAATGCGTCGTGAGCAAGATCGTCTTCCCGCCCTGGCGCAGGCGCGAAATTGTTTCGCGCAGCTCGCGCGCACCCACCGGGTCGAGACCGATCGTCGGTTCATCCAGAAACAGAATCTCCGGGTCGTGCAGCAGCCCGCGCGCAATGTGCAAGCGCTGCCGCATCCCGCGGGAGTAGGTCTCCACGCGCTCCCGCTCGCGCCCGTGCAATCCGACGAGCTCGAGGAGCTCGTCGATCCGGCCCCGCTTCTCCCGCACTGGAACCCGATAGAGGTCCGCGAAGTAGCGCAGGTTGTCGAGCGCAGAGAGCCGGTCGTACAGGCCGCGATCGCCCCCGAACACATGCCCGATCCGGCCTCGAATGTCGCCCGGCTGGCGCGCTGGATCGAATCCCAAGACGCGCGCCGAACCGGATGACGGCAGCAGCAGCGTCGTCAGAATCTTGATCGTCGTGGTCTTGCCGGCACCGTTCGGGCCGAGCAAGCCGAACAGCTCGCCCCGCTCGACCTCGAAGCTGATCCCACGGAGCGCGTGAACCTCCGTGCGCCGCCTCCGGAAGACACCGGTGCGCGAGCGGTACGTCCGACACAGCTCGTTGACCTCGATCGCAGACAGCCGCCCAGTCTAGAAGCGCCACGACGAGCCCGACAACCCGCGAGTGTCAGCCGTACGCGTCATGAGGATCGCTGCTCGGCTAGCCGGCCATCACGTCGGCCCGACCTCAATCCCTCGGCCCGGCCGCCTTAGCTGAGCAGCTTGTCGAACCGTTCGGCGTCGTCGAAAGGCCCGATCAAGGCCAGATTGAGCCCGTTCCCGCCGATCACGTCTTGCGCGACGCGCTGGACGTCCTCGGCCGTTACGGCATCGAGCCCGGCGAGAATCTCGCTGGGCTCGACGGCTCGGTGCTCGAGCACCTCGCGGCGCAGCCCGAACATGATCGTTCCGTGCGGACTCTCGAGCTGCAGCACGAAGCGGCCCTTGGCGGAGTTGCGCGCCTTCTCGAGCTCGTCCGCCGGCACAGGCTCCTCGGTAATCCGCCGAAGCTCCGTCACGACCGTTGCCAAAGCGTCGTCGATTCGATTGATGTCGACGCCCGCTTGGGCGTAGAGCGAGCCCGCGTCCGTGTAGCTGCTGTTGTGTCCGAACACGTAATAGGCGAGGCCGCGCCGCTCGCGCACCTCTGTGAAGAGGCGCGAGGACATACCGCCGCCGAGGACGGTTGCGAGCAGCTGAAGCGCGTAGCGATCGGGATGCTCGAGCGGGTAGCTGCGAACGCCCAGGCACACGTGCGCCTGGTCCGAGGCTTTCGTCTCGAGCAGGACTCTCGAGCCGCCGTTCTGGGCGTCGACGTCGAACGGCTGGGGTAATCCGGTCTCGGCTCCGGCGATGTCTCCGAGCAGTCGCTCGAGATCGCCGACCAGGTCTCCCTCGATCTTGCCGCCGACGCCGACGACAGTCCGCTCAGGCCTGTACCAGCGTCCGACGTAATCGAGGAAGGTGTCCCGCGTCGCCGCCCGCACCGTCTCCTTGGTTCCGATGATGTCCCGGCCGAGCGGCTGGTCGCCGTAGAGGAGGTTGTCGTACAGCCCGCCGATGTAATCACGCGGCGTGTCGAAGTACATGTTCATTTCCTCGACGATCACGCCCTTCTCGCGCTCGATCTCCTCGGGTTCGAACTTCGAGTGGCGGAGCATGTCGACGAGCACGTCGAAGGCCTTGCCACGCTGGTCGGCCGCACAGCGCACGTAGTAGCCCGTGTACTCCTTGCCCGTGAACGCGTTGAACTCGCCCCCGATCCCGTCGATCTCGGCCGTGATGTCGCGCGACCGCGGCCGCCGTTCGGTGCCCTTGAAGAACATGTGCTCGGCGAAGTGGGCGATCCCGCCCGCTTCGCGCGTCTCGTAGCGCGAACCCGCCGCGTACATCACGAAACAGGAGACGGACTGGGCGTGTGGCATCGGCGCCGTCAGCAGGCGGATGCCGTTCGAGAGAGTCTGACGCTCGTACACGGCCATCGGCTCATGCTATAGACGGCCTCGTGTCCCTCGGCGAGAAGACCCGGACCGCGATCTTCGCCCAGCCGGAGTGGCTCCGGCTTGTGCCGACCGACGTGCGCCTGCCGAGCGCTCGAGTCATCTTGACCGGCTGCGGAACGTCGTTCCACGCCGCGCAAACGGGCGGAGAGGCCGTGCAAGCCCTCGAGCTAGTCGACGAACCGGAGAGGGGCGCTGACCTCCTCGTCGTCGTCAGCCACGCGGGCGAGACGACGATCACCGTCGAGGCGGCGCGAGCTTGGCGCGGGCGGAAGTGGCTGGTCACGGGGACCGGCGAGAGCGCGCTGGCGGAGCTCTGCGAGCGTGTGATCGTCTGCACGCCCGCGCTCGAGGAGAGCTTCTGCCACACGGCGAGCTACACGTGCGCTGTCGCCGCCCTGGCGGCTCTCCGCGGAGAGGACGTCAGCCGGCTACCGGAAGCCGTAGCCGATGTGCTCGACGGCGATCGCCGCTGGGCGGTGGGGCCACACGAGCGCTACCTCGTCGCGGGGGCCGGTGCGGCGTGGCCGACAGCCCAGGAAGCGGCCCTGAAGCTCCGCGAAGGGGCTCACGTCGCCGCCGAGGCTCATCACACCGAGCAGCTGCTGCACGGCCATCTGGCGGCGATCGACGAGAGCGTGCGGGCCTTCGTGCTCGTGCCGCCCGGTCGCGCGGGTGAGCGGGCGGCGGACGCGGTGAGGGCGCTCGGCGAGCTCGGTGTCCAGGTCGAGTCGCTGCCGTGCGTGCATCCCGTCGTCGACATCGTGCCTTTCCAGTTGCTGACGCTCGACCTCGCCGCGGCCCGGGGTGTCGATCCAGATCAGATTCGCCGTGACGACGAGCGCTGGGCGCGCGCACGGGCCGCCTACCAGTGACCCTCCGGCCGTGAGACCAGGCGACGGACGCTGACGCGTCTGATGGCGGAGATTCCCCCTCCGAGCTCGAGGCGTAGCCGGAGTCCCTACTTGCGATCCTTGAGGCGGTAGACGAACCGCAGCGCCTGCCAGTCGTCGTCGATCGAGCACGACTTGTTGTCGACGAGCCCCGCATCGAGCCCGATCTGTTGCACGCTCTCGAAGGTCAGGCTCGACTCGATCCTCGACTTCTTCTTCGGCCACGCGATCCAGAGCGCGTCGGAGTCGGCAAGCGTGTCGCGAAGAGCATTGAAGCGCGACTCGAGCTCGTCCTGCTCGGTCGCGAACAGCACGACCACCGCGACCCCGGCCTTCGCGCCGAGCTTCTTCGACAGTGGAGTCGCTGAGTAGTCCGGGGCCATGCGCTACCGGACGGCGATCGTAACGAGGACACCTCGCGGCCTCGAGCGCGCCTTTACTGCCTCGACACCGAAACGTCACCGGATCGTCGTTGACTGTTTGCGTCTCGCCTCCTAGCGTCGCCGGTCATGCGCAAATACCTGTTTCCCCTCATTGCCGCGCTTCTGACCGCCGCTCCTACGCCGTGGGCGTTTGGGGCGACGTCCCGTACTCGGACGTTCAGAAGACGCAGGGCGTGCCCAACCTGATCAGAGACATGGGACGTAACCGGCTGAAGTTCTCCGTTCACGTCGGCGACATCAAGAGCGGCGGGAGCCGCTGCGACAACAATGTGTACGCCGAGGCCGAGACGTATTTCGACGCGCTCGTCGCGCCGGCCATGTACACGCCGGGCGACAACGAATGGACGGACTGTGACCGGCCGAGTGCCGGGGGCTATTCCTCGCGGGAGCGGCTCGACTACATCCGCACGACGATGTTCGACACATCCCAGTCGTTCGGTCAGCGCCGCATCCGTCTGGAGGTTCAGGCGCCTCCCTACGTCGAGAACCGCCGCTGGCAGATTGGAGGCGTCGTGTACGCCACCCTTCATGTGGTCGGATCGGACAACAACCTGGGAGACGTCGCACCCGACCCCGAGGAATGGAAGTTGCGCGACGCGGCGACCAACGCCTGGATGCGCGAGACATTCGCGAAGGCCGCCTCGAACCGCGCGAAAGCGGTGATGCTGTTTATCCAGGCCAACCCGGGTTTCGACGAGACCGATGGGACCCGAGGCCCCCTGCGAAACCCGCAAACCCTGCTACCCGAGGATGGCTTCTACAACTTTCTGACGCAGCTTCGAAGCGAGGTGATCCGGTTCGACCGGCCGGTCGCGCTCGTCCACGGTGACTCTCACTACTTCCGCGTCGACAAGCCGCTGCTCGACCGCGACGGCCACCGGATTCAGCACTTCACGCGGCTCGAGACACCCGGCAACAACGCCCAGAGCGAGAGCAACGATGTCCAGTGGGTGAAGATCATCGTCGATACGCGCGATGCGGAAGTGCTCACGTTCGAGCAGGAGGTGGTGGAGGCCAACCGCCGGCCGCAGTACACGCCGTAGCCGTCGTTTCTAGGCTTGTCGCGCCCAGGCTGCGAGCAGGTCGGCCTCGCGTTTGGGGACGAGGCCGACACCCTCCGTGCCGCCCATCGCAACGGTTCCCTCGCCGCGTTCATGGCGGCCTGAGGACCACTCGAGCGTGTCGCGCACCGTCTCCGCCAGCGCGCGGAAGGTCAGGCCGGCGGCGACCGCCTTCGAGACGTCTGCCTGCAGGAACCCCGCATCATCGGCCGGTACCCAGAGCGGAAGCTCCATCCATGCACCGACGTTCCGCTCGACCAGAAAGCCTTCGTCCACCCAGATGAGGTCGGCCCCGGCGCCGCTCACCTCGACGCAGCTCTCGAGCAGCCCGCCCATTGTCACGGGCGGAACCGGCCCGGTCGCGGTGAACGCGCCCCCGATTCGCTCCTCGCAGGTATGGACGATCCAGTCGGCCAGGTCGCGGACGTCGATGAACTGCACCTGCCGGTCGGCCGGGCCGGGCGCGAGCACGTCGCCGCCCCGCGCGATCCGGCCCGGCCAGTACGTAAAGCGGTCGGTCGGGTCGTGCGGGCCGACGATCAGGCCTGCCCGAACGAGCGTCGAGCGGCCGGGGAACACCTCGTCGACGACGCGCTCGCACGCGACCGTGAGCCCGCCGTAGTCCTTTTGCACATCCTCGGTCGCCGGATCCTCGAGCTCGTTCAGCGGCGCGCTCTCGTCGAACCCCGGCACGATTGGATCGCGGTAGACGGAGACGCTCGAGACGAAGACGTAGTGGCCTGAGCCCTCGAGCAGCTCGGCCGAGGCGCGGACGACGCGGGGAACGTAGCCCGACGGATCGACGACGGCATCCCACGAGCGCCTCTCGAGCGCGGAAAGGTCGCCGTCGCGGTCGCCGCGCAGCTTCTCGACCTCGCGGAAGAGGTCAGGATTCGTCTCGCCCCGATTGAAGAGCGTCAGCTCGTGGCCGCGCGCGAGGGCAGCTTCGACGACGGCGCGTCCGAGGAACTTCGTCCCGCCGAGCACCAGCAGGTTCATAGCTCGGCGAGCGCCGCGAGCAGGCGGTCGACCTCCTCGGCCGTGTTGTAGTGGACGATCCCGGCGCGAACGGCGCCTTCGTCCTCGAGCCCGAGCCGGCGCATGATCTCGACCGCGTAGTAGTGACCGTGCCACACGGCCAGACCTCGCTCGCCGAGGCGTTCGGCCGCTTCGCGCGGCCCACATCCAGCGACCGTAAAGGCGAAGGTCGGAACGCGGCCCTCCATCGTCCCGAGGCCGTGCAGTCGGCAGGAAGGCGGTAATCCGGCGAGGAACTGCTCTCCAAGCTCCCGCTCGTACCGCACGATTGCGTCGAAGCCAATCGAGCGGACGTAGTCGACGGCCGCGACGAAGCCGGCGAGCAGCTCGTGCGGCATCGTTCCCGTCTCGTAGCGGTGGCCGAGCGGCTCATCCGGCGCCGGGCGCACCTTGTACGGGCGCCAGCGCCCGAGCAGGTCGGCACGGCCGTATGCGAGGCCGAGATGCGGTCCGAAGAACTTGTACGGCGAGCAGATGAGGACGTCGACCCCGGCGGCCTCGACGTCGATCGGGCCGTGCGGCGCGTAGTGGACGGCGTCGACCCACGAGAGCGCGCCGGCCTCCCGCGCAAGCTCCGCGATCCGCGCGACGTCCTGCACCGTCCCGACCGCATTCGAGGCCCACGGAAATGCGACCACGCGCGTGCGTCCGCTGAGCTGGCGCTCGAGGTCGTCCAGGTCAAGGGTGGAGTCGTCGTGCACGTCGACGAAGCGGACGACCAGGCCGAGATCGCGCTCGAGCTCGAGCCAGGGCGAGATGTTCGCGTCGTGGTCGAGCTTGGTGACGAGAATCTCGTCGCCTGCGCGGAGCTCACGGGCGGCGGCCCGCGTAAGCGCGAAGTTGAGGGTGGTCATGTTGGCTCCGAAAACGACCTCGTCCGGGGTGCAGCCGAGGAACTCGGCGCCTGCGAGCCGAGCGTTCGCGATCACGGCGTCCGTCCTGCGGCTCGTTGCGAACGGGCCGCCGGCGTTCGCGTTCGAGCCGCGCAGGTATCCGGCGATCGCGTCGATCACCTCGTCGGGGACCTGGGTGCCGCCCGGCCCATCGAAGAAGGCGAGGTCGGACTCGAGCGCCGAGGAGCGGGCGCGGACGGCGGCGATGTCGAACGTGACCGTGCTCATTAGGTGAAGTCCTTGCCGTTCACGCGCCAGCGGTAGTGCGGCTTGACGGTGAGCGAAGCGCCGACGAAGCAATCGCGCTCGGCCTTGTGCAGGAGCGAGCTCAGATCCTCCGGAACGGGATCGATCTCGACGTCGAGCGCGCACCCGATCTCGACAAACGCGTACCGCCCATCCTCATCGCGCTTCGTGATCACACCGGTCGCGGACGCTTCTGCGGTCGAGTCCATGCCGGCACGCTCGGCGTGGTAGCGAAGGCTCTTGATCGTGCAGCGGGCGAGCGCGGCGAGGAGGACGTGGTCGGGAGTCCAGTCGTCGCCGAGCAGCACGGGCGCACCCCCTTCCGCGGCCATCTGCCCTGCGCGGTCGACGGCGACCGCATAGTCGAAGCGCTTCGCCGTCACGGCCACGCTCAAACCGTATCCTCCGCGCCGTGAGACCGCTCGCCGTCTTCGGCGCGACTGGGTACACCGGCCGGCTCGTGTGCGCGCGCGCCCGCGAGGCGGGCTTGCCGCTCCGGCTCGTGGGCCGGCGGCACGCCGCGCTCGAAGAGCTGGCGAAGCCGGGCGAGGAGGTTCGGGTCGCGGACGGCGCGAACGAGGCCGCGCTTACGTCGGCGTTCGCGGGAGCGTTCGCGGTCGCCTCCTGCGCCGGCCCGTTCCTGGGCGTCGGGTTCGCACCGGTCGTGGCCGCGATCTCGGCCGGCACCCACTACCTGGACACGACCGGCGAGCAGGGGTTTGCCGAGCGCGTCTACGACGAGTTCGGTCCGGCGGCCGCTGTGCGGGAGCTCGTCCTCTTGACCGCGTTCGGGTTCGACTACGTCCCGGGCGACCTCGCCGCGCGACTGGCGGCGGACGGGCTCGAGCCCGTCGACGAGCTCGTCGTCGCGTACTCGGTGAAGAACGTCGGCGCGAGCCGGGGTACGCGCCGGACGATCGGCTCGCTCGCGGGCAGGCCGCACGCAGCCTTCGAGGCGGGCGAGCGCGTGCGCTCGTCCTTCGGCTCGACGACGCGGCGCGTGCGCTTTCCCTTCGGCGAGCGCGATGTGGTCGAGTGGGGCGGGACGGAGCCTCTGACCGTGCCTCGGCACACGCAGGTGGAGACGGTTCGCTCGTACCTGCGCGCGCCGGCGCCCGCGGCGCGCCTTGCTCCGCTGGCGAGACTCTCGGCTCCGCTCCTGCGTCTGTCGGCGGGGTTCGGCCCGTCCGGCCCGGACGAGGCGAGTCGCGGCCGGAGCGGCTTCGCCGTCGTCGCCGAGGCGCGCGGCCCGCGGGGAGGTCGCCGCGTCACGCTCACCGGGAGCGACCCGTACGGCCTGACGGCGATGCTGATCGTGCAGGGTGCGACGGAGTTGCGCGACGGCAACGCGCGCGGAACCGGCGCGCTGGCTCCTGCCGAGGCGTTCGACGCTCGCGGTCTCGTCGATCAGCTGGCGCCGCTCCTCGTGCTCGCTTCGAGCGAGGAGCTGTGACGTCCGGGGTCGAGCCTACGCTGCGTGCGTGCGACGGCTCAGGCCGCTGTCGGAGGTTGAGTGCTACCTCCGCCTTTACGGCGACTACGACGCGACCGTGCGGGTGATCCGTCTCGGGCAGCCGACCCGCCCGGCGCGTGCGAGCCGGATCTCCGGCGAGCAGGTTCGGCGCCTGTTCGAGGCGCGGCTCGACGCCCGCGAGCCCGAAGCGGCGTAGGAGCGTGGGTCTGAAAACGTCCTTTCGCTCGACCGGTCATTTCAGACGCACGGGCGGGCAGAGCCCACCCGTGCTGAATATCGGCACCGCAAGCGGCGCCTAGCCGCCAGGAGGGGCGACGAGCGCGGTCCCGGACGTCCTCGCGCCCGGCCTCCACGCGATCTTCTGCGGGATCAACCCGGGACACCGCTCGGCGGCGGCCGCGGCGCACTTCGCCAATCCGCGGAACGATTTCTGGCGCCTGCTCCACGACGCGGGCTTCACGCCGCGCCTTCTTGATCCAGCCGAGCAGCTCGAGCTGCTCGGATACGGCTACGGGATCACGAACGCGGCCTTGCGGACAACGCGCGGCTCGGGTGATCTCCGCCGGGCCGATTTCGCCGACGCCGCCGACCGGCTCGACCGAATCGCGCGCGAGCTCGAGCCGAGCGCGATCGCCTTCGTCGGCAAGGAGGCCTACCGGGGCGCGTTCCACGAGCGGCCGGAGCTCGGCCTCCAGGGGCGCCGGCTCGCCGAGTCAGCGCTCTTCGTTCTGCCCTCGAGCTCGCCTGCGAACGCGGTCGTTCCCTACGCCGAGCGGCTGCGCTGGTTCCGCGCTCTTGCCGGGTGGCTGAGACTCAGTCGCGCCACTGATTCGTAATCGGCGTCCTTCGATCGCGGCCGAAGGCCTTTGGATGCAACTTGACGCCGGGAGGAGCCTGGCGGCGCTTGTACTCGGCCCG
>Ga0136617_10005471_pt1 | contig 11362 bp, 8 predicted proteins | sample AntDrymUQ3222106_2_FD_129672 | JGI IMG/M metagenome (GOLD analysis project Ga0136617, IMG submission 129672) | Polar desert sand microbial communities from Dry Valleys, Antarctica - metaG UQ322 (21.06) | ecosystem: Environmental > Terrestrial > Soil > Desert | place: Antarctica: Dry Valley...
CCCTGATCTGCCCCGGACCCGCGGGGGCCAAGGAGTGGCCCCATGCGTCCTACAGCCCCCAGACGGGTCTGCTCTACACGCCGGTCGTCGAGACCTGCGCGATCCTGAAGCTGATCCCTTCCGAGTTCCGCGAGGGCATGGGGTATTGGGGCGGTGACGCGATCATCAAGCCCGAGCACGTCCGGGGCGGGCATGTGAAGGCTTTCGATCCCCTGACGGGCCGCGAGGTGTGGACCTGGCGGAATCGCCACCCGATGATGGCCTCAATGCTGACCACCGCCGGCAACCTCCTCTTCACGGGGCTGCCCACCGGTGAATTCGTAGCCTTCGACGCCAGGACAGGGGAGATGCTCTGGCAGTACCAGACGGGGAGCGGCATCCATAGCAGCCCCGTGACCTACAGCGTCGGCGGCAAGCAGTATGTGGCTGTGCTTTCGGGGTGGGGCGGCTGGCTCGAGGGGTTTGCGCCGGAGCTTTACGCCGCCACCCGCGGAAGCTCGATCACCGTGTTCGCGATCGACTGATCCGGCCGCGCGCGCCGTGCTGCTCAGCCGCGGTGGCCTTCGTCAGCGCTTGTCGATGTGCTCCGAGCAGGGCGAGCCAGAACGTCGCTCCTCCGTTGAGCGATCCTGTGCCCGGCGACTCGACCAGGGGTTGCGGACTCCCAAAGCTTCGAGGGGGACCGTTGACGGGCGTTGTGTTCGCGTGCAGGCTTCTAATGTGCCAACAAAACAACGAGGTGGTGGTGGCAAGGCCCGCACGGGTCGTGCCGCCAAGCTCGCCGAGGGAGTCGCCAAGATTCCCACCGGGATCACCGGCTTCGACGCCATCACGGGCGGGGGGCTGCCGCGCGGACGCACCGCGCTCGTTTGCGGCGGCGCCGGTTGCGGCAAGACGCTGTTCGCGATGGAGTTCATCGTCAACGGGGCGACGGAATTCGGCGAGCCGGGCGTCGTCATCGCCTTCGAGGAGAGCGCGGCGGAGCTGACCGCCAACGTCAAGTCTCTCGGCTTCGACCTGGCGCGCCTGCAGCGGGACAAGATGCTCGCGATCGACTTCGTCAAGATCGACCGCAGCGAAACCCGGGAGACCGGCGACTACGACCTCGAGGGCCTGTTCGTCCGCCTCGCGCATGCCATCGCTTCGGTGCGCGCCAAGCGGGTCGTGCTGGACAGCCTGGAGGCCCTGTTCGGCGGCTTCACCGACGAGTCCCTGCTGCGCTCCGAGCTGCGCCGCCTGTTTCGCTGGCTGAAGGATCGCGGCGTGACGGCCGTAATCACCGGTGAGCAGGGCAATGGCATGCTGACCCGGTACGGGCTCGAGGAGTACGTCTCCGACTGCGTCATCGCGCTCGACAATCGGGTCGTCGACCAGATCTCGACGCGCCGGCTGCGCATCGTCAAGTACCGTGGCTCGGCCCACGGCAGCAACGAGTACCCGTTCCTGATCGACGAGCACGGCTTCTCGGTGCTCCCGGTCACCAGCCTCGGGCTCGACTACGCGGTGTCGTCCGAGCGGGTCCCGACCGGGGTCAAGGCACTCGACGACATGCTCGAAGGGGGCGGCTACTTCCGCGGCTCCAGCGTGCTGATCTCGGGCACCGCGGGCACCGGCAAGAGCAGCATCTCGGCCATGTTCGCCGACGCGTCCTGCCGCCGCCGGGAGCGCACGCTGTACTTCGCGCTCGAAGAGTCGGCCACCCAGGTCGTGCGCAACATGGGCTCGATCGGGCTCGATCTCGCCCGCTGGCAGGACAGGAACCTGCTCCAGATCCTGGCCTCGCGCCCGACCGTCTACGGACTCGAGATGCACCTGCTCAAGATGCAGCAGGCCATCGAGCATTTCGAGCCCCGCGCCATCGTCGTCGATCCCATCTCCAGCCTGGTCGCCGCCGGCCGTTCGCACGAGGTCAAGTCGATGATGGTCCGGCTGTTCGACTATCTCAAGATGAAGCAGATCACGACCGTCGTGACCTCGCTCGCCACCGCCCTCGGCAACGAGGACACCACCGTGGGCATCTCTTCGCTCATCGACTCGTGGCTGCAGGTGCGGGACGCCGAGACCTCTGGCGAGCGCACCCGCGGGCTGCACGTCGTGAAGTCGCGCGGGATGGGCCACTCCAACCAGGTCCGCGAGTTCATCATCACCTCCAAGGGGATCGTCGTGCTGCCGGTGGCAGTCGGCCCCCTCGGCGTGGTGACCGGCTCGGGGAGAATCCAGCAGGAGTCCGACCAGAAGGCCGGCGACCGGGCGGCACAGCTCGAGCTCGCCCGGCGGACGCGGCACCTCGAGCGCATGCGCACGACCCTCGACGCCCAGATCGAAGCGCTGCGCGCCGACTACGCCTCCGAGGAGGACGAGGCCAAAGCGCTCATCGCCGAGACCCGCGAGCGCGAGCAGGGCGAGCGCGCGTCGAGCCAAGGCTTGTCAAAGCGCCGCAGCGGCGTGTCGCCGACCCGCACCGCGGCCCGCAAGAAGGTCGCCCGCTCATGAGCCCCTCCGGGAAGGCCGGCCCCCGCGGGACCCGCAAGTCCGAGCCCCGCAGTCGACGGTCGGGCGGCGCCGGCAAGCTCAACGCGGGGGGCCGTCCCGAGTACGTGCTCCGCCTGTACATCGCCGGCCAGACCTCGCGGGGCACCCAGGCCCTCGCCAATCTCCAGCGCATCTGCGAAGAGCATCTCGCCGGCCGCTACCTCATCGAGATCGTGGACCTGCGCGAGAACCCGGCGCTGGCCGCTGGCGACCAGATCCTCGCGCTGCCCACGGTGGTGCGCCAGCTGCCGGAACCCGTCAAGAAGGTCATCGGCGACTTCTCGAACACCGAACGGGTCCTGGTCGGCCTCGATCTCCTCCGCCCCAAGCGGCGCGCCTGATGGCCTCGCGCAAGCAGGTCACGCGCGGCCAGAAGACCGTGCTCAGGCTCTACGTCGCCGGCATCTCGGCCCGGTCGACCCGGGCCATCCAGAACGCGCGTCGGATCTGCGACGAGAACGAAGGCGACTGCGAGCTGGCAGTCATCGACATCTTCCAGCAGCCGGGCCTGGCCAAGGACGACCAGATCGTGGCCGTCCCGACCCTCGTCAAGAAGCTGCCGCCGCCCTCGCGCCGCTTGACCGGCAATCTCTCCGACCTGGATGTCATCCGGGTTGGCCTGGACCTCAAAGCCAGGTAGATGCGAAAGCTATGGCGGCCATCCAAGCCCACGAAGCGCACGGCGCCGGACCCCACCGTCCGGCTCAAGGCCAGGATCGCGCGGCTCCTCGAGCGGCTGGCGACCGCCGAAGGGACCCTGGAGGCCATTCACCTGGGCCATGTCGATGCGCTGGTCGTGCAGGGACCGGACGGCGACCAGATCTTCACCCTCGAAGGCGCCGACCACCGCTACCGGCAGCTCGTCGAGACCATGAATGAAGGTGCGCTCCTCCTCGACGCGGAGGGCATCATCGTCTATGCCAACGCGCGCTTTGCGCAGCTGGTCAAGACGCCGCTCGACGCCCTGATCGGCACACAATTCCGACGCTTCGTGCCCGAGGCCTGGCTGCGAATGGTGGAGGCGCTGCTCAAGGCTCGGGGCGGCTCCAATGCGGAGGTCGAGCTGCTGGCCGGGCTACGGGCGCGAGTGCCGGTCTACATCTCGAGCACGGCGGGTTGGGACGTCGACATGCAGGTCACCTACCTCATGGCCACCGACCTGACCCATCAGCGGCGAAGCCAGGAGACCATCGCCGCCGAGGGGCTGGCCACGCTGATCGTCGATCAAGCCGCCGAAGGGATCGTGGTCTGCGATCTCACCGGCAAGGTCATTCGCGCCAGCAACGCGGCGCATCGCGTGGCCGGCGAGAATCCGCTGCTGAGGCAGTTCGCGGATGTCTTCCGCCTGCGCACCGCAGACGACGCCAACGTCGCGCCGACCATCGTGGCCTCGGCGCTCCGGGGCGAGGTCACGAGCGGGCTCGAGGTGACCCTGAATCATGACGCGGACGCGGAGACCACTCTTCTGCTCTCGGCCGGGCCCATCCTGGCCGTCGAGGGCGCACCGCTGGGCTGCGTGCTGTCGTTCGTGGACGTCACCGACCGCAAGCGCGTCGCCCAGGAGCGGCAGGTGCTGCTCGAGGGCGCCGATGCCGCCCGCATCGCCGCCGAGACGGCCAACATCGCGAAGGACGAGTTTCTCGCCATGCTGGGCCACGAGCTCCGCAATCCGCTGGCCCCCATCCTGACTGCCGTCGCCCTGATGCGGATCAAGGCGGGCGACGTCTTCGAGCGCGAGCGCGGCATCATCGAACGGCAGGTCCACCACGTCGTGAGCCTCGTCGAGGATCTGCTCGACGTCTCGCGCATCACCCAGGGCAAGGTCAAGCTCGAGTGCGCCCCCATCGAGCTCGCCCTGATCGTCAGCCGCGCCATCGAGCTGGCCAGCCCGCTCCTCGAGGCGCGCGGCCATCGGCTCACCGTGGACGTCCCGGAGGGGCTCGTCATCGACGCGGACGCGACCCGCATGTGCCAGGTCGTCACCAATCTGCTCACCAACGCCGCCAAGTTCACCGAACACGGCGGCGACATCGCGGTGACCGGGACGACCGGCACCGGGTCCGGGGCCGGACCGGAGATCGTGCTGACCGTTCGCGACAGCGGCGTCGGCATCGCCCCCGCCCTGCTGGCGAATGTCTTCGAGACCTTCGTGCAGGGTAGTCGCAGCAGCGCGCGTTCCGAAGGCGGCCTGGGCCTCGGGCTGGCGATCGTCCGGAGCCTTGTCCTCCTCCACGGCGGCCTGGTCTCGGCGCGGAGCGGGGGGCCGGGCAAGGGCAGCGAGTTCGAGCTCCGGCTGCCGCCCAGCCTGCGCAGCCGGAGTGGCGCGCAGCCGCCGGTGGCGGAACCCCAGGTCGAGAGCGCGGTCAGGCCGCGGCGCGTGCTGGTGGTCGACGACAACGAGGACGGCGCGAACCTCCTCTCGGAGGCGCTGTCAGCCCTCGGCCACACCACCAGGGTCGCCCACGACGGCCCTTCGGCCTTATCGCTCGCCGCGACCTTCAGGCCCGAGATCGCACTGCTCGACATCGGGCTGCCCGTCATGGACGGCTACGAGCTGGCCCGGCGCCTGCGCACCAGCGACACTGCCGTCCCCGGCCTCACGCTGCTCGCGATGACCGGATATGGGCAGGAGTCCGACCGGCGTTCGGCGCGTGAGGCCGGGTTCGACGATCACATGACCAAGCCGATCGACTTCAACGCCTTGGCGGCGCTGATCGAGCGCACGGCCTAGCAGTCCGTGGTGGAAGTCGGCTGGCACCGAGGCGGGTGATGCGCCCGGCTGGCAAGGTGCTATGAGCGCGGGGGCCAGGCAGCGGGCTTCCCCACCGTGCCTTCGCGCGATCTGGCGAACCAGCGACCGGCCCCGCCCCCGGTCCGCGAGGTGATCCCGGATGCCGGTGGACGACGAGGGGCGCGAGCTCGAGGCCAGCTGAAGACAGCCAGCTCCGACACCCACCTTCGATCTCGACGCTCGCCCAGCGACGGGGGTAGTGTCTCGGTCAACCTAGGCAGGGCGACAGCGAGGAGGGCCGGATGGGGGGGCGCGCGGCGGGCGCCGGGATCGCCGGCATCCGCCGCGCGTTCACGGTCACCTGGGCTTCGACATCATCGCCCCATCGATCGTGGGCTTGTCGGGATCTCCCTGCATACCCGGCATCATCTGGAAGCGGAAGCCCGTCATGTACTCTTTGTGCTTCATCTCTCCGACCGCTTCCGTGTACATCTTCCGCGCGCCGTCGACGCTGAGCTTGCCGCTGATGATGCCGTGGGCGAGGTTGATGGCGAGAAAATTGGCCTCCTCCTTGTCGCAGCGTGCGCCCAACTCTCCCTTTGTGCGTTCTACGATGACGCTGCCGTCGTAGGCGGCGAGCTCGTCGAACTTGTCTGAGCCGACTTTCCACGCGATCGCCTGATACAGCATGTCCTTATGCGGCTTGGGGAAGTCGTGCTGGATCTCTTCGTTCACGAGCTCCGTCCATTTCCACGGGCCATTGCCGACCCAGATGAGCCGGTTCGCGGACGCCTCGTTCGGCAGGCCGTACTTCGCGATGATCGTGCGCGCCACTTCCCTCGGCATCGCCTTCCACCCGGCGACGATGCCGTCCACCATCCCCTTGTCTACCTTCATCATCATCGGCTTCATACCTGCGTCCTGGCCCCTCGCAGGTGTTGCGCCGATCAGCGCCACGGTCACCGCCATCGCGCCGGCGGCGCGGGCGGTCTTCTGAAACCTCATGAAACTCCCTCCTTATCCAACCTGCTCATTTGGCGGCGATGCCGATGGCCGCGCCACCCGGGGGAACCGCCAGCACATCCTGCAACCGCGTGAGGCCGCCGTCGTTCTCGACTCGAAAGACGCTGATGGTTCCCTGCAGCGCATTCCGGGCGTAGAGGTAGCGGCTGTTGTTGCTGAGGGCCTCGTCGCTGGCCCCCTCGCCGATGACGGCGGCGATCGGATCGAGGAGTGTGAGCGTTCCGTTACGCTCGACCCGGAAACTCGAGATGTCGCCGGTCTGGAAGTTCGTCACGAACGCGAACTTGCCGTTGTCGGTGTTGACGATCCAGCATGTGTCCGACCGGCCGTTCCGCTCCGTGGGCCCGAGGGGGACCAGCACGCCGTCCGCGGGTACGTCGTACGACGCCACCCCGCCCTGGAGCGGCGCCGCGCCGAAGTTCTCGGTCGTGAGCAGGAAGCCGCGTTGCGTGAACGTGAAGCCGAACGGGCCGACGCCGGTGGTGTCGTTGACGATCGGGCCCGTCGTCAGCCCCGTGCCGTGGTCCACCAGGTAGGTGTCGATCTTGTCGGCCTGACGCTGGGTGACGACGAGCACGTCGGCGGCGGGGTTGAAGGAGATCTGTGCGCAGCCCGAATTCGCCCCCCCGCTGATCGGACGGTTGGATCCGGCGATCGGCGTGAGCTGCCCTTTCGCGCCCACCCAGAATCCGCTGATGGATGGCGCACCCCCGCTGCAATTGCTGGCGCCGCCGTTCATCACATAAAGCACGTTCTTGCGGACGGTCACGCTGATCGGGTGATCGCCACCCGAAGCCTCCTGTTCGACGAGCTCGAGCGTTCCGTCCGGGTTCACGTCGAACACCGAGATGCTGTTGCTGCCGGCGTTGGTCGCAAACAGGTAGTGGAAGCCGCCGCTCAGGTTATTGGGCGATTGCTCGCCGAGGATGAGTCCGTTGGCCGAATTCTCGAACGTGCCGCTGCCTCTGCCTCCGGTCGAAAACGAGCCCGCCGGCGTCAGCGTCCCGTCGGCGGCACGGTGGAGGACCACGACCTCGTTGTTCGTGGCATCGTTGGTCATCGCGTACACGGCGCCCGGCGAACCGGATTGCGCCTGCGCGGGCGTCGACATTCCCGTGACCAGAAGCCCGGTGGCGAGCGCCGTCGCCCCGCCCAGTTTTACTGCTCGTGAAACGTGCTGCTTCATATGACGAGTTCTCCCTGCACACGAACGCGGTGCCAAGCGAACTCCATTGGGACAGCAAGGAATCACGACGCGGTGACGGATTGATCACGTTTCCATCCCATTCGCGGGTGACCGGCCTTCAAGGGCCGTGACACATTTGTGACCATCTCGGGACTGCATCGTGAGGTTTGGCTGGTACGTTCGGCCGTTGCGTGCGCGTCATGCGGGTGCTCGGTCGCCGGACGCCCGCGGCGAGTTCGACGATCGCTGAAAGGAAGTGCCGACATGACTGTCCGCCTCTTGCACCCCGCCGCAAGGCCATCGCTCCTGATCGCGGGATCCGCTCTCGCGTTCCTGGCCGCCTCGAACTGCACGACCACCGGAACCACGAGCTCCCGCGGGGAATCGCGCATGTCCACGGGTCCGGCAGCGCCCGACGAGAACCCGAACAAGCACCAGACCGGCGACGCGCGCGCGGGCAAGGACGTTTTCAGGAGCGAGACCTTCGGCAACGAGGCGTTCTGGACCGACGCCGTCCGGCTGCCGCAGGGGATGATGGCCGCCAAGTTCACGCCTCTCGACGCGCTGAAGGCGGGTTATCACGTCAACGTCGACGCGCTGGACGACGCGACGAAGAAGGCCGTGGCGGCGGAATTGAAGACCAACCTCTCTCCGGCCGAGGCGCCCATGCTGAACGATCCCATGACCACGGCGGCGTTGGTGAACGCCAACGCGGTGATCGGGGTGGTGGCCAGGGACACGAACAAAGACGGCAAGATCGACATCACGGCGGGCGACAAGATGGGCGTCTCCTGCGCGTTCTGTCACGCGATCACGGACGGCTCCGTCTACAAGAGACCGAGAGGCGGCTCGATCGGCCGGCAGCTCGATGGCCCGACACCGCACTTCCTCAACGTCGGCGCAACCTTCGCCATTGCCGCCAATACCCGCGCCCTCTATCCGATCGCCCAGCTCGCGCTGGCCGCCAACGAGGGAAAGACGATCGGCCGGGCGCCGGCCGGCCTCACCGAGAGCTCGACCGAGGCCGAGATCGACGCCTACTTCAACAACCCCGAGTTCTATCCCGTCGGCATGTTCGACGACGGGTTCGACGGCAACGGCGCCCCGATGCACATCACGCCGATGTTCAGGGCGGACCTGGCCGCGCCATGGGGCAGCGAAGCGGCGATCAGCAAGCTCGACAACTTCTCCAACCTCGTCTACACGGGGTTGCTGGACGTCACCGGCATCACCACGCCCGGGGGCCGTGCGTTCCTGCACAAGCTGGGGGGCGCCGCCGGCGACGAGATCGTCGAGGACTACGTGAAGATCCTCGCCGCGACCAACGTCAGCGGGTACCCCTTCGTGCGGGCGTCGACAGAGACGACGCCGGGTGACGAGCGTGGACCGCTCGGCATGCGCGTCGACGACAAGAAGCTGCTCGACATGAACGCCTACCTGAACAGCCTCCCCGCTCCCGCCGGTGCGTCCGTGGACAGGGCCGCCGCCGGCCGGGGCCGCGCCGTGTTCCAGGCCAAGGGATGCACGGCCTGTCACAACGTCGATCAGAGCCGGATGGTGCCGCCGATGATCGTGCCCATGAAGACGATCTTCCCGGGCGACAACCCGGTAGTGCTCGCCCAGCGCGAGCCGCCGCTCAACCCGGTGCAGAACACGGTGAACAGCTTCTTCGACGACAAGATGGTCGTGGTCAACGCCAGCATGCGCAAGCTGGAGCGTGGCATCGCGCTCCCGCTGCTGCTCGACCTGGCACGCAAGCCGGTGTTCCTGCACGACAACTCGGTCCCCGACCTCGAGACCCTGTTCGATCCCAGGCGCGGACCGAACGTGCCGCACCCGTTCTACGTGGAGGCCCCGGCGGAACGGCGGGACGTCATCGCCTTTCTGGAGAGTTTGACCGCGAGGTGATCCGCTCCTTCATCCCCCGGCCGCCAAAAGTGCACGACACCGTTTCGTGACCGAATCGACACGATGTCGTGACTTCTGCTTGCTAGCGTTGCATGGGGTAGAGCCGGCCGCCGGCCCTCCGGCGCGCCCCGCGGGCGATCTTGTGCCCGCGTTTCCGGCCCATGGGGACGGCGGTCACGATAGGAGAAGGATCATGAAGACAGCGAACCAGCCTGCCCTCGCGTCACGGGTGCTGAGCCGCAACCGTCGGACCCGGCTCGCCCTGCTGGCCGGGATGACCGGCCTGGTCGTGGGAGCGCCGGCCCACCGACCCCTGGCCGAAGCGTCCAGTCACCGCGATTCTCCGTTCATCTCGGAGGACCCAGCCGCCGACAATACCGACGTCTACGCCTTCGTCAGCTACGAGCCGGGACGCGAGCAGTACGTCACTCTCCTCACCAACTTCGTCCCGCTGCAGGAGCCGGCCAACGGACCGAACTTCTACCGGTTGTCGGACTTCGTCAACTACGAGATCCACCTCGACGTGGACGGCGACGCGAAGGCGGATTTGACCTACCAGTTCAAGTTCACCACCAGGATCGTCGATCCCGGCACGTACCTGTACGCCACCAGCACGATCCTTCCACCCCCCAACCCGGCCGACCCCAGCTCGCAGTACGTCAATCTGAATCAGCCGCAGAGCTACACGTTGATCGAGCGGGGCCGGGGAACGCCGCCCGGCGGCCGAGTGCTGCTGGAGGACGTCCGTACCGCGCCCTATCGCCCCGGCCCGAAGACCATCAATCCCACTTCGGAGCCTTTGGCGCGAGAAGGATCTGCCGCTCGTGGAGACTCGAGCGTCGCGTATCAAGACCTTGCGCAGATGGCGGTGCACACGGTGCCGAATTCCGGCGGGGCGCGGGCGTTCGTGGGCCCGCGCGACGAAGGGTTCTTCGTGGGCCTCGGGACCGCATTCGACCTCATCAATCCCGCCGTGCCCGGCGCCGACGGCACCAGCGGCTTCAACGTGTCCACCCTCGCCATCGAGATCCCCATGGCGCGTTTGCGAGCGGCCGGCGACACCGACGGCATCATCGGCGTCTGGTCTACGGCGAGTCGTACGAGGCACCCCGTCTGCAACACCCAGTCCGGCCCCGTGGGCCCCGGCGCGAACCAGGCGTGTGACGAATCCGCGCCGAAGAGCAACGGCAACGGGACCCAGGTGTCGCGGCTCTCGAACCCGCTCTTCAATGAATTCCTGAATCCGATCAAGGCGAAGAACTTCTACAACGCCACCGAGCCGAGCCGGGACGAGAAGTCCATCGCGCCGTACATCTTGAATCCCGCGATCGAGCAGGGACCGAACACCCTCACCCAGCAGCTGCGGGAATTCACCAGATGCACGGAAACGACGGACCGGAACGATCAGATCGCATCCTGGATGCTCGGGTACCCGGCAGGCGTCGTGAGAGGGTTCCCCGGCAACCGTGAGACCCAGAGGCCCAACCCGGTCATCTCCGACCAGATGCGTCTCAACTACAACGTCCCGCCCAAGCCGTTCGGGGCGCAGGATCCAATGGGCGTGCTGAACGGCGACTACGCCGGGATGCCGAACGGCCGCCGCGTTGGCGACGATTCAGTCGATATTCTCCTGCGCCTCTGGGGTGGGGAGTTGCAGACGACGTTCGGATCCTCGGTCGACTGTACCCTCATAGCGTCGAGACTCACGGACAACGTGCTGGCCAATGACGTGCCGTACCTTGCCGTCTTCCCGTACCTGGGGCTTCCGCACGAGGGCTTCACTCACACTCATGGTCACAGCCAGGAGTAGCCTGCGCGCGCGCATGCTGGCAGCCGTCAGCGTCAGCGCCCTTCTCTTCGGCGCCGTCCCGTTGCCTGCGCACGACTTCTGGCTCGAGCCGTCCTCGTTCAGGCCCGAGCCGGGAACGGACGTCGCTTTACGCCTGCGTGTCGGAGAACGGTTCAGCGGCGACGCCCTCCCG
>Ga0136617_10005472_pt1 | contig 11359 bp, 8 predicted proteins | sample AntDrymUQ3222106_2_FD_129672 | JGI IMG/M metagenome (GOLD analysis project Ga0136617, IMG submission 129672) | Polar desert sand microbial communities from Dry Valleys, Antarctica - metaG UQ322 (21.06) | ecosystem: Environmental > Terrestrial > Soil > Desert | place: Antarctica: Dry Valley...
CCCCACAGCGACGTGGCGCCAGAACTCTCGCTCCACCTGCCGCGGCAATCGCGGCCTCCCTCGACCCGCCATGACAACACCCCTTCTCGATCAAGGGTGTTGCGACGACCGGATGAATCCGCCCCCGCGTGCTGTGCTTCAATGCGGTCGGCGTGTCTGGTGTTCGCGTTGCACCAGGCTTCGACCATGGCTTCGCCGCCGTGACCTTCGTGTTCTTCGATGATTAATTCGCTTTCGGGCCAGGCGCGGTGCAGTCGCCAGGGCACGATTGCCGGTCCGCTGACGTCGAGCCGGCCATGGATGAGGGTGGCCGGAATCGCGTGCAGTCGTTCCATGCGATCGAGGATTGGCGGCGACAGGAATCCGTCGTGCGCCCAGTAGTGCGTTACAAGCGTTGCGAGCACGCGACGTTCCTCGCCGTCGTCGGTGTCCGGGTCGTGATGGACGCCGCCCGCGCCGATCGAGACGTGGTGGTCTTCCCAGTCGCGCCACGCTCGTGATGCGTTGTCGCGCACGAGGGGATCGGGATCGGTCATGAGCCGGGCGTAGGCCTCGACCAGTCGCGCCTGGCCGCGGTGGTATCCGATGCCCGCCTGCTCGGCATGGGTAGCGACCCGGTCCCAAGCTTCGGGATAGATGGCGCCGACCTGCTCGGTGACCCAGTCCACCTCGGCTCTGGCCGTCGTGGTCACCGCCATCAACACGATGCCCAAGACGCGTTCCGGGTGGCTCTGCGCGTAGGCGAGCGCGAGAGTGGATCCCCAGGAGACGCCGTTGACGAGCCAGCGATCGACGTGCAGATGACGACGCAACGTCTCGATGTCATTGATCAGGTGCCGCGTCGTGTTCTTGGCCAGGTCGTAGCCCGGCTGCGTGACGTGCGGCGTCGACTGACCGCACCCGCGCTGGTCGAAGCCGATCGTGCGAAAGCGGGCTGGATCGAACTTCATGCGGTACCCGCCTGGACCGAGACCGCCGCCGGGACCTCCGTGCAAGTACACGGCCGGCATACCACCGGAACGCCCGGACTCCTCCCAGTAAAGCTGGTGCACGTCGTCGACCGCGAGCAATCCTGACGAGCGTGGTTCCGAGCGCGCGAACACGGACCAACGCTATCGCCCGTGACACGCGAGAAGGTGCATCTCGGGCAGAAGCATGCGCGAACGCCGCCAGCGCTTCTTACTGGTGTAGGTTCCCATCCGCTCGCTGCGAGGTGCTGGTCGAACAGGTCGGCAGGGGCGGCCCAACCCAGCGTCTTGCGGGGGCGGGTGTTGACCTCGGCGGCGACCGAAGCGAGGAGGTCGGCGGTGTGTCCGCGGAGGTCGGTGTGCTTGGGGAAGGTAGTCACGCAGCAGGCCGTTCATGTTCTCGTTGCTGCCGCGCTGCCAGGGGCTGTGCGCGTGGCAGAAGTAGACCGGCATGCCGGTCTCGCGGGTCAGCTCCAAGTGGCCGGCCATCTCTTTGCCCTGGTCCCAGTCAGCGATCGCCGCATTGACGCGGGCATCGCGCCGAAGACGCTGATGAGCGCGCCACGCAGCGCGACGGCTGAGCGGTCGTGGCCGAGGTGCACGAGCACGAGCTGGCGGGTGGTGCGCTCGACGAGCGTGCCGATCGCAGACCGGTTACCGGTGCCCACGATGTAGTCGCCCTCCAAGTGCCCGACCTCAACGCGATCGGTAACCTTCGCCGGCCGATCGTCAATCATGGTCATCGCCACCAGGCGACCGCGGCGGCGAGCATCCGGCTGTCGGTGTGGTCTGCGTCGTGGCCGTCGGGTACGCAGCGGAATGCAGGCGCGATCACGGACGACGCCGCTGCTCGGGTCGTAGATGGCTTGATAGATCGACTCGGTGACCAGCTGCCGCGCCGGGTCATCGGCGTACTCGACAGACAGTTCTCGGCTGATCTGCTCTGGGACTCCACCGCAGCGCCAGCAACTGCTGCACGTGAGCGCATAGGACCCCGTCACGGTCGACCCGGCGCGCACGGTGACGAGTGCGTCGCTGGGCAGCAGATCGATGCGCAGCCGATGGGCGGTAGCGTCCGGCTGGATCGGCGTTTCGGCGCAGCTCGCGGCTGATCGTCGACGGGCTGCGGCCCAGCTCGTTTGCGATCACCCGAACCGTTGCACCGGTCCGTCGCAGGTCCGCAATCATGATGCGCTCGTCCTCAGACAGGAACCGCGCCGAGATCGGTGTCGTCCGTTTGGTGGTGATCACCGGCGGATAGTGCAGCGTCCTCCCGCCGGTGACCGGGATGTCACGCCCGTAGCGCCACCGTGTCCCGGTCCGCCGGTTGATCCCGACGACACGACATGCCTCGCTGTTGCTCACGCCCCCAGCGACCAACCGCTCGAACGCTCGACGGACCTCCGTCAACGGCACTCCAGGACAACCATGCTGGCTGACGTCCATCCACAACTCCTAGCCTCAGGTGTTGCGACGTTCGCTGGAATCCGCGCCTTCCTTTACCGGGTGCTAGGTCATTCGGACCGACTGCGACAGCATGTCCACATGGGAACTCTCGGCCGCGTGGCCGCCGTGACCGCGCTGATCGACCTGGCGTGCAGCCCGGAGGTTCCGGACAGGGCTGACGCCGGTCGATGCCTGGCGAGTTTCACCGACGTTCCGGAAGCTCGGCGAGCACTCTTGGGGCTCGTTCTCGACGCTCACGACACATTCGTCACCCTTGAGACCACCGTTGGACTGCTTCGACGGCAGGATGCCGCTGGTCTGGAAGTGGTCGCTGAGGCCCTGGCTTCCGCGGACGGCCAACAGCTTGACTGGATCTTCTCGGCGGTGAACGAAGCTCTCGGGATCTACTCGGTCGATGTTGATGCGGCGATCAGTTCATGCGCTCTGTTGGCAGACCATCCGAGCGAACTCGTCAGGATTGGCGCCGAGGAGCTGACCGACATGCTTTCCAAGGTCGTGCCGGTGTTGCGTCCCGCCGGCGATGGTGTGGATGGCCTGGTTCGCGAGGAGCAAGCATAGCCGCTCTAGCCATCCATAGCCGCTCTAGCCATCCCCGCAAGCGCGCCAGGGAGACCCAGACTCGAGTGCGGCCGCAGTGGGGGGGCCAAAGCGGCTTCCTCCCCGTACGCCCCCCGGACCGCGTCGGTGACATCGATTGCACGAAGATGGCGGCATGACGCACCCAGAGCCGGCATTGCAGCAGGACAACGCGGCCGTCGTCCTCGGCCCGGACGGCCAACCGGTCGATCCCGCCGAGCAGTCCGACCCCACTGAGCAGGCGGACAACGACACAAAGGACTTGGCCGCCCAGGTCGAGCAGCCGGCCAAGGTGATGCGGATCGGCACCATGGTCAAGCAGCTCCTCGAAGAGGTGCGCTCGGCGCCGCTCGACGAGGCAAGCCGCAACCGCCTCAAGGAGATCCATGAGTCCTCGATCCGCGAGCTCGAGCTGGGTCTGGCACCCGAGCTGACCGAGGAGCTGCACCGGCTCTCCCTGCCGTTTTCCGACGCGTCCGCACCGTCGGACGCGGAGCTGCGCATCGCCCAGGCGCAGCTCGTCGGCTGGCTCGAAGGGCTCTTCCACGGCATTCAGGCAGCGCTGGTCGCCCAGCAGATGGCGGCCAGGATGGAGCTCGACCAGATGCGCCGGCCGGCGCTGCCGGCCGCTCCGGGCGGGGGAAGCTCACAACGACCCGACCTGGGCTCGTCGGCCCCGAGCACGGGGCCGTACCTGTAGTCCCGTCTCGCCTGGACTCGTCTTCTCCTAACGTTCCGACAGACAGATTTCCCTGACCTCGAAGGGCATACTGCGTATGCGTGACGACATGACCCCGCCGGGCGCGGTGCGTTCAGCGTCGGACTCCGACGGCCTTCCGGCGCGCCGTGGGTGGGACCCGCTCCTTGCTGCGATCCTGGCGACCCTGCCCATTGCCGTGCTCATCGGCCTCGGCGCCAAGGGCGGCGACATGCCGGCGCAGCTCTACCGCAGCGAGCTTGCCCGGCACGGCGTCTGGCTGTGGGACAACCACTGGTATTCGGGCCTCTACCTGCCGAGCTACAGCATCCTGTACCCACCCCTCGCCGGGCTGGTGGGGGACCTGCTGCTCGTCGGGATGGGCGGTGTCGTCGCGAGTGCGCTCTTCACCGATCTCGTGCTGCGCACGTGGGGAGCCTCGGCTCGTTGGGGCGGATACGCCTTTGCCCTGCTCGCCTTCGGGCCGCTCTGCACCGGGCAGTACGCCTACTCCCTGGGCATCACCGCCCTCCTTGGGACCCTGTGCTGCCTGTCGCGCGGCCGGCGCGCGTGGGCGGTCGGCTGCGCCGCGCTGACCGTGGCCTTCGCGCCCCTGGCGTTCGCGTTCCTCGTCCTGATTCTCGCCGGCCATCTGGTCGTGGCTGGCCGGCCCGGGCGGGAGACAGTGGCCTTGGCGACGGCGATCGTCGGCATCGGTGCTCTGGGCGCCACCGTCGTCCTGGCCCTACCGGCGCGGGGAGACCTCCCGTTCACCACCCGCGCGCTGTGGCCCGCGCTCGCCGTCCTCGGGACGGTAGCCCTGGCGTGCCTCACGGCGCCCCTGCACCGCACTCGACGGCTCGGCGTGGTGTGCCTGTCCTGGCTGGCAGCCTGCCTGATCCTCTACCTCGTCACCAGCCCCATCGGGCACAACGTCACGCGAATCCAGTATGTGTTGTTCCCGCTGGCGCTGGCGGCGCTGGCCGGCGGGCTCTCCGATGACCTGCTCAAGGGGGGACGACTCCGCGGGGGTCGACTCCGCGTGGGCCGCCGGCACCTGCACGCCGGGGCGGCGGTGCTGGCTCTCGGGGCGAGCTTCGTCTGGACGATCCAGCCGTACGCCGAAGTCGTGCCGGGGTCGCTGCGGTCCTCCTTCGCCCCCGCCGAGCGGTGGAAGCCCGTCAACGACTTTCTCGCAGCCCATTGGACGCCGGACTACCGGGTCGAGGTGGCGACGACGTACGGACACTGGGAGTCCTACTGGGTGGGCCGGAGCTACCCGCTGGCCCGGGGCTGGTTCCGCCAGGCGGACACCGAGCGCAACGGCGTCCTGTATCACCCCCTGACAGCGGCGAAGTACCAACGCTGGCTGCGGGACAACGGCGTCCGCCATGTCGTCCTGCCGCCCGGCGACATCGAGGGCCATCACGAGGGCGCCTTGCTGCGCTCCGGCACCTCCGGATTGGTTCAGGTAGGCGCCGAGGACGGCTTCACCATGTGGGAGCTGCCGCGGCCGACGCCACTGCTGACCGGTCCGGGCGCGCGCGTGACGCGGTATGGCCACGACGTGGTCGAGGGGCGGCTCCCGGCCAGGGGGAGCTACCTGCTGCGGCTGCGCTTCAACCGGCACTGGGTGGTCGGCCCAGGGGTGTGCCTGTCGCCCGGTCCAGGGGGCTGGACGTTGCTGCGGGCGAGCAGTGCGACCACCTTCGCCCTTCGACAGCCGACGCCGCTGGGCCTGTGGCGGCACCGAACGGACTGCCAGACCCCTTGACCTAGGCAGCTATACCGGGTATAGATACTCGGTATGTCGATACGCCATGGACTCTTGACCCTGCTCGATCAGCGGCCGATGTACGGCTACCAACTCCGCCTCGAGTTCGAGGCCAGCACCGGCTCGACCTGGCCGCTGAACGTCGGGCAGGTCTACACCACGCTGTCCCGGCTGCAGCGCGACGGCTTGGTGTCGGCCGTTGACACGACGCAGGAAAGTCAGCGGCCCTATGCCATCACCGACGCCGGTCGCGCCGAAGTGCGGGCGTGGTTCGCCACCCCGGTGTCTCGGGAGAACCCGCCCCGCGACGAGCTGGCGATCAAGCTCGCGCTGGCGGTCAACACCCCTGGAGTCGATATCCACGCGGTCATCCAGGCGCAGCGCACGGCCACCGTCCAGGCCCTCCAGCAGTACACCCGGCTGAAGAACACCTCCGGCGGCGACGACCTGTCCTGGCTGCTGGTCCTCGACTCGCTGATCTTCGCCGCCGAGGCGGAGGTGCGGTGGCTGGACCACTGCGAGACCCGACTGGCCCGGCACCCGCGACGCACGGCCCAACAGACGGCCCAACAGACGGCCCAGCAGTCCACTCCGAGCGCACCGGCGGGCACGACCAAGAAGGAGACGGTACGGCGATGACCGATCCGGTGCTGGAGCTGCGCGAGGTGAACCGGGTCCACGGCACGGGACCGTCCCGAGTGCGCGCCCTGCGTGGGGTGTCGCTGTCGGTCGCCCCCGGCGAGCTGGTCGCCGTGATGGGACCCTCGGGCTCGGGTAAGACGACGCTGCTCAGCCTCGCCGGCGGCCTGGACGGTCCCACCGGTGGGGAGGTCCTCGTGGAGGGAGTCGTGCTCGGGCGACTGTCCCGGCGCGAGCTGGCCAGGCTACGGCGACGCTCCCTGGGCTACGTGTTCCAGGACCTGAACCTGATACCGGGCCTCACCGCCGCGGAGAACGTCATGCTCCCCCGAGAGCTGGACGGGGTTTCCGCGCGGACCGCCCGGGCCGAGGCGGCGGTCGCGCTGGATCAGGTCGGTATCGGGGAGTTGGCCGACCGCTTTCCCGACGACATGTCCGGCGGGCAGCAGCAACGGGTGGCGATCGCGCGCGCATTGGTCGGTGATCGCCGGCTGATCCTCGCCGACGAGCCCACCGGCGCCCTGGACTCCGAGACCGGAGAGGCGGTGCTGCGCCTGCTTCGCGCTCGTTGCGACGCCGGCGCGGCCGGCGTCCTGGTCACTCACGAGGCGCGGCACGCCGGCTGGGCAGACCGGGTCGTCTTCCTCCGCGACGGGGTAGTGATCGACGAGACCCGGACGCCTCAGCCGGTCGAGTCGCTGCTGGTCGACGAGAGCGCGCCATGAGGTTGCCCGCGCTGCGTGCCGCGCTGCGGATCGCCCGGCGGGATGCCCGGCGGGCACCCGCCCGCAGTCTCCTCGTCGTCGCGATGATCGCCCTGCCCGTCGTCGGCTTGACCTCGGCGGACGTCCTCGCCCGAACCGCGGAGCTGTCCCCCGCCGACAAGGTCACCAGGCAGATGGGTCCGGCGGACGCCGTCCTGAGCTACGCCGGCGGCCCCGTCAAGCAGTCGCCGAGCGGCAAAGAAGCCTCCAACGAGGTGCTGCCCGGCGCGCACGCGCCAACCACCGCGGACGTCCTTCGGGACCTGCCACCCGGCTCCCAGGTGGTGACCAGGACCGGGGTGCAAGCCTCGTTCGGCACAAGGGCGGGCATCAAGCGAGCCGAGCTGATCGGCTTCGACTACGCCGCACCGCCGGTGCGTGGCATGATCCGGCAGGTGGCCGGCCGTCCACCGCGCACCGGCGACGAGATCGCGTTGAGCCGGCCGCTGGCCGGCGCCATCGAGATGGGGCTGGGCGACTCCGTGCGCACGACCCGGCCGGAGGAGAAGGCCTTCCGGGTGGTGGGCATCGTCGAGGACCCGTATGACCTGAAGGCAACGGTCGCCTACACGGTGCCGGCGGGGCTCCCAGCCGGCACCGACCGGGCCCGCCCCGGCGAGCTGGGATCATCATCGGCGTGGTTCGCCAGCACGGTCCGGCCGGTCGACTGGCGGCAGGTGCTTGCCCTCAACGCCAAGGGCTACCTGGTCAAGTCCCGGGAAGTGCTGCTGCGGCCACCGCCCCGCTCGCAGGTGCCGTATTACGCCGACCAGCCGTCGTCCTCGCCGGTCGGCATCGAGACGGTAGCCATCGTCGTGCTGGCCGTGGGCATGGCCCTGCTCGAAGTGGTGCTGCTGGCCGGCCCCGCCTTCGCCGTCGGCGCCCGTCGCCGGCGCCGCGAGCTCGCCTTGGTCGCGGCGACCGGGGGCGAGCGGCGCGACGTGCGCAACATCGTGCTGGCCGGCGGCGCGGTGCTGGGCCTGACCGCCGCCGCCGTGGGCATCGCCCTCGGCATCGGTCTGGCGGCGGCTGTTCTCCCATTGCTGGAGCGGCTGACCGGCTCGGTCGCCGGTCGCTTCGACGTGCGCCCCCTGGACTTGACCGGCGTGGCGCTCGTCGGCCTGGTCACCGGGCTGGCGGCCGCCCTGCTCCCCGCCCGCGCGGCAGCCCGGCAGGACGTGGTCACCGCCCTGGCCGGTCGCCGAGGAGCGGTCCGGACCCGAGCGCGGGTCCCGCTCATCGGCCTGACCGTGGCCGTGGTGGGCGCGGTGATCGCGGTGGTGGGTGCCGTGCAGCTGCGCAGCGCTGCGCCGGTGCTGGCAGGAGCCGTGATCGGGGAGATCGGGTTGATCGCCTGCACGCCGGCGCTGCTGGGCCTGGCCGGCCGGCTCGGCCGGCACCTGCCGCCGTCTCCGCGTCTCGCGCTGCGCGACGCCGCCCGCAACCGCTCGTCGGCGACCCCCGCCGTCGCCGCCATCATGGCCGCCGTCGCCGGCAGCGTCGCGGTGGGTATCGGCGTCGGCAGCCTGTCCGCGCACGACCGGGCCGCGTACCAGCCCCAGCTGGCGCACGGTGACGCGCTGGTGCAACTCAACTCCTCGGCCGCGTCCGCCGCGGCACCGCAGGTCGCCGACACGCTACGCGCGAAGCTGCCCGCCCGGCACGTCGCCATCGTCCGGAGCGAGCCCTGCCATCCCAGCGATTCCTCCTGCCTGGATATCGGCCTCCGCATGCCGCCGGAACGAGCATGCCCAGCCGGCAAGGCCAGGTCCGAGGCCGAGAGCCGCAGGCTACGGAAGGACCCGCGCTGCGCGCAGGTGGAGCGCGGCAGCAGTATCTACCCCGTACCGATCATCGTTGACGACGGCGACGACCTGCCCCGGCTGATCGGGGCGCCAGCCAGCGACGGAGTCGCCGCGCTGCGAGCCGGAAAGGCGATCGTGTTCGACCGGCGATACGTCAAGGACGGCAAGGCGACCTTCACGACGACGAGCTTGGCGAACCCGGAGGAGAACCACCAGCTGCTACCGGCCATCGCGGTCAGCGCGGACGTCCCCCTACCTCAGGCGGTCCTGCCTACCAGCCTCGCCCGCCAGCTCGGCATGCGCCCCGGGCCGATAGCCGTCCATGCCGACAACCGCACGGTCCCAACGGAGGAACAGGAACAGGCGACACAGGGAGCGCTGGACGCGCTCGGCGACAACATGGGACTCGTCATCGAGCGCGGCTACGTCGACCGGTACAACGTCGGGCTGCTCGCTCTCGTCGTCGGCGCGGGACTCATCACGCTGGGCGCCGCCGGCATCGCCACCGCCCTGTCCAATGTGGACAGCCAAGCCGACCTCGTCACGCTGGCAGCGGTCGGGGCCAGCCCGCGGGTGCGACGGCTGCTGTCCATGTCGCGGGCCGGCGTCATCGCAGTGCTCGGCACGGCGCTCGGCACGCTCGCCGGGTTCGTCCCGGCAGTCGGCCTGATCCTCGCGCAACGAGCGCTGGACCCGCCCGGGGTGCTGCGCCCGCTCGATGTCCCCTGGCCGAGCCTGGCCGGCACCGCAATCCTCGTGCCAGCCATCGCGATCCTGATCGCCGGGCTGTTCAGCCGGTCCCGGCTCCCGGTCGAGCGACGGTCCGCGACATGATCCGGCCGTACGCCGAGCGCCGCCGGCAGCTGCGCCGGATCGTCCAGGAGGCCGTGGTGGCGGCGAGAGTGCGCGAGCTGTCCGTACCGGCGAGCGGGCTCAGAACCAGCCCTCCAGCGTCTGGGCGACCCCGTCCTCGTCGTTCGTCCCGATGATCTCGTCGGCGGCGGCCAGCACATCCGCGTGTGCATTCCCTACGGCGTAGGACCCGGCGGCCCAAGCAAGCATGGGCAAGTCGTTGGGCATGTCGCCAAAGGCGACCGCGTCGCTCGCGTCGATGCCGCGGTCGGCGGCCAGAGCGGCCAGGCCCGTCGCCTTGGTGACACCGACAGCGCTGATCTCCAACAAGCCGTCGAAACTGGAATGGGTCAGCGTGGCGCGGGAGCCGACCACTGTCCGCGCGGCGACGAGCAATTCGTCCGCGTCCAGATGAGGATGGCGCACCAGCAGCTTGGCGGCGGGCCGCTCGAGCAGCACGCCTGGCTCGACGAGGGTGACGTTCCGGTTGTCGCCGTCCCAACGCGGCAGGTAGCGGCGGTCATGGGAGAAACTCTGGCCGTACTCGACCGCGAACGCGGCGTCCGGGAGCTCCGCGCGCACCACCTCGACCACCGAGCGCAACGCGTCGACGTCGAGCAGGTCTTCGCGGACCACCCGCTCGGTGTGCAAGTCATAGACCAGCGCACCGTTGGCGCACACCGCGAGCCCGCGATGCCCCAGCGCGTCCGCCACGTCGGGCAGCCATCGCGGCGGTCGGCCCGTGACGATCACGAAGGGGATACCGGCCTCCTCCGCGCGCGCCACGGCCGCCACCGAACGGGCCGAGATGGCGCCGTCGGAGCGCAGCAGCGTGCCGTCGAGGTCGCAGCCGATCAGCCGCGGTCGGGTCGAGTGAGCATCGAGGGAAGCAAGGCGCGGAGCGAGATGACGACTGCTCACTTCACCTCGAGGACGTCGCGGCCGAGATAGGGGCGCAGCGCCGCGGGCACCCGGACCGACCCGTCTGGCTGCTGATGGTTTTCCAAGAGTGCCACGATGGTGCGAGTCGAGGCCATGAGAGTGCCGTTCAGCGTCGCTACGTGGCGCGGCTTGCCGTCGACATCCCGCGCCCGGATGTTGAGCCGCCGAGCCTGGAAGTCGGTGCAGTTCGAGGCGCTGGTCAGCTCCAGCCAGCGCTGCTGACTGGGCAGCCAGGCCTCGCAGTCGTACTTGCGCGTCGCGCTCGCCCCGAGATCCCCTGCTGCCACGTCGATCACCCGGTACGGCAGCTCCAGCTTGCCGAGGAACTCCTCCTCCCAGGCCAGCAGCCGCTCGTGCTCCGCGTAGGACTGCTCGACGGTCGTGTAGGAGAACATTTCGACCTTGTCGAACTGGTGTACCCGGATGATGCCCCGGGTGTCCTTGCCGTAGGAACCTGCCTCGCGGCGGAAGCAGGAGGAGAATCCGGCATAGCGCAGGGGTTCGTCGCCGAGGGAAATGATCTCGTTCATGTGCCGGGCGGCCAGGGCGACCTCGGAGGTGCCGACGAGATAGAGGTCGTCGCTCTCGATCCGATAGACCTCGGGGGCATGCGCGCCGAGGAAACCGGTGCCCTCCATCGCCTCGGGCCGCACCAGGGCCGGCACGATGGCGGGAATGAAACCGGCCTCGACGGCCTGGGCCATGGCGAGGTTGACCAGGGCGAATTCCAGCAGCGCCCCGACGCCGGTGAGGTAGTAGAAGCGGGCGCCGGAGACCTTGGCGCCGCGCTCGGTGTCGATGGCGGCGAGTCGCTCGCCGATCTCGACATGGTCCAGCGGCTCGGCGAGCTGCGGTTTCTGGCCGACCTCGCGAAG
>Ga0136617_10005473_pt1 | contig 11358 bp, 12 predicted proteins | sample AntDrymUQ3222106_2_FD_129672 | JGI IMG/M metagenome (GOLD analysis project Ga0136617, IMG submission 129672) | Polar desert sand microbial communities from Dry Valleys, Antarctica - metaG UQ322 (21.06) | ecosystem: Environmental > Terrestrial > Soil > Desert | place: Antarctica: Dry Valley...
GGCTGGCGATCGCCCCGACCTCGGACACCGTCCGAGCGTTTACCGCGATCAGATACGCCGCCGAGAGACGGTCGGCGACCTCGTTCGGATCGAGAGCAGTGCTCTGCAACACGTCGGGAGCAACAACGAGGTGGCGCGCGGAACGACGGACGAACCGTTCGGTGATACCGCCCCACGCGCGTTCCTCGGCCAACCCGACCGCCGCCGCAACCGTGGCCGCCGACCCCGGTTCAGTCAGCGCGTCGAGGATCGAGGCCCGGATTGGATCGAGCGCCACTTCGGCGGCGGCCGCGTCAGCGAGCACTCGGACATCATCCACGGACCCCAGCGCAGGCTTTGACAGTAAATATTGTCAAGACCCTCCAGCCAGCGGGTTCAGCCGCGGCGAGCGCCTCGTCGATACCTCCTGCTGCCGTCTGGGAGGTGACACCTACTCTCGACGGACGTGGTCATCGCCGTCGACGGGCTGGTCAAGCACTTCCGGGTGAGCCGCCGCGCGCCCGGGTTGCGGGCGAGCCTCGGCGGCCTCGTCCGCCGCCGCTACGACGTGGTCCGGGCGGTCGACGACGTCTCGTTCGAGATCCCTGAGGCTCAGGTCGTCGGGTTTCTCGGCCCGAACGGTGCCGGCAAGACCACGACGCTGAAGTGCCTGAGCGGGCTGCTCCACCCCACTGCGGGCAGGGTCTCGGTGCTCGGCCACACGCCATCCGACCGGTCCTCGGCGTTCCTCGAGCAGCTGTCACTGGTGATGGGCCAACGCAACTCGTTGTTCTGGGACCTGCCCGCGCTGGACGCGTTCATGGTCAACAAGACGATCTACCGGATCCCCGAGCCTCGCTATCGGGAGACGCTCGACGAACTCGTCGACCTCCTCGACCTGGCCCCCCTGCTGGACCGGCAGGTCCGCGTGCTCAGCCTGGGGGAGCGGATGCGCTGCGAACTGGCTGGTGCGCTGCTCCATCGCCCCCGTGTGCTGTTCCTCGACGAGCCCACCCTCGGCCTCGACGTGACGGCGCAGGCGGCGCTGCGCGGCTTCCTGGCCGACTACCACCGCCGCCACGGCGCCACGGTGCTGCTGACCAGCCACTACATGGGCGATGTGACCGCCCTGGCCCAGCGGGTCATCGTCATCGACCGGGGTGAACTGCGGTTCGACGGCGACCTCGCAGCCCTCACCCGGCGTCACGCCCAGCACCGCGTGATACGGCTGCAGCTCAGCGGCGCCGTCCCGGTCGACGGGCTCGGCCTCGACGTCGTCGAGCACGAGGGACTGTCACTCAGTGTCCGGGTCGACGCCGCCCGGACCGCCGAGGTCGCCGCCCGGTTGCTCGCGACGTTGCCCGTGGAGGACCTGGCGATCGAGGAGCCACCGATCGAGGACATCATCCGGAGCGTCTTCGCCGGTGGCTGAGATCAGTATCCGCTACCCGGCGCTGATGCGCTCCAGCGCGCTGGCCGTGCTCGCCTACCGCGGCCGGCTCGTCGTGGGGTTCCTGACCGACCTGTTCCCGTTCCTGCTGATGGCCGTGTGGCTGACGGTGGTCGCGACGGCAGGCCCACCCCGGGGATGGACGGCGGCCGACTTCGTCGCCTACTACGCGATGGCCGCGGTCCTCATGCAGCTGTCCGGTCAGCACGTGGTCTGGGAGTGGGACCGCGACCTGCGCTCGGGCGATCTGTCGGTCCGGCTGCTGCGGCCGCTCCACCCGTTCCACCAGTACGTCGCGTCCGACCTGGGATACCGCGTGGTCTCCCTGGCGCTGTTCGTCCCCGGTCTCGTCCTGGTCGCCGTGCTGCTGCCCGTGTTGACCCTCGACCTCACCGTCACTCGCGCCGCGCTAGCGGTTCCGGCGACCCTGCTGGCGTACCTGGTCGGTGTGCTGATGGCATCGATCGTGGCCCTGCTCGGGTTCTGGAGCACCCAGACCACCAACGTGTGGATGCTGTTCTGGGGGCTGGGCAGCTTCACCTCCGGCTGGGTCGCCCCGGTGGAGCTGATGCCGGGCTGGATCGAGGCGGTGGCTCCGTGGCTCCCGTTCTTCACCACCCTCGGGTTCCCTGTCGAGCTGTGGACGGGGCGGATGACCGAGTCCGAGTCGGGCGTCCACTTCGTCGTGGCGGTCGGCTGGGCGTTGCTCTTCGCCGCCGCGTACACCGTCGTCTGGCCGCGTGCCGTCCGCCGCTACCAGGCGGTGGCGGGATGAGCTGGCGTGGGAGAGCAGGGTGGTCGCGCTACCCACGGATCATCCTCACCTGCTGGCGCGCGGCGGTGGCGACCGAGCTCGAGTACCGGCTCAACTTCGTCACGGGCGCGTTGCTCAGCCTGTTCTGGATGGGTTGGGCGGCGGCGGGCGTCGCCGTGTACTTCCAGTTCGCCGGTGAGCTGGTCGGATGGACCTACCCGGAGCTGGTCGTGGTGATCGGGCTCTTCTTCACGATGAACGGGGTGCGCCAGGCCTTCCTGCAGCCGAACCTCGATGCGATGACCGAGCACGTTCGGCGCGGCACCCTCGACTTCCTGCTCACCAAGCCGGTGGACGCGCAGTTGCTGGTGAGCCTGCGGCACCTGTACGTCGGGAACCTTCTCGACCCCTTCCTCGGGCTCGGTGTGGTCGCGGCCGGCGTCGTGGCGTCCGGACACGGGATGTCGGTCGTTGACCTGGCGGCGTTCGTGCTGATGTTCGTGGTGGCCGTGCTCGTGCTCTACGCGCTGGTGGTCGCCTTGATGGCGGTCTCGATCAGGCTGAACGGGTCGGAGGAGGTCGGCCAGGTCTCCTTCGGGCTGGTCGAGCTGACACGGTTCCCGGTGGACCTCTATCGCGACCCGCTGCGCACGGCGATGACGGTGGTCCCGGTGGTGCTGTTGACCACGCTCCCCGCGCAAGCCGTACTCGGCCGGATCAGCGCGACGTCCGTGGTCGTCGCAGCGGGCGCCGCAGCGGTCGCAGTTGCGGGTGCGAGCCTGTTGTGGCGGCGGGCGCTGCGCGGCTACACCGGCGCCAGCTCCTGACCGGACGCGGCCTTCGCCACGTCGTCCGTCCGCAACTCCGGGCGTCAGGAAAGGCGTTGACACCGCGTCCCCTCGGCGCGACGGTGAGCACCAGCTCCGGGCCATGGGGGACCGGGCGTCACGAGAGGGAGACGCCGATGCGAACATCGTCGGGATCGCCGATCATGCGGGTGGCCGTTGCCCTGGCAGCAGCGGCGGGCGCACTGGTCGTCACGGGCGCGGGGACCGTCGCCGCCCACGAGCCGGGGACCAACGGCTGCACGCTGGCGCCGGACTCCAGTTACGTGCCCGTGTACTACGACTTCCACGCCGCCTGCGATCAGCACGACCTGTGCTACATCAACAAGCCGCACGGCGATACGAGCGCTGGCCGGCGGGTCTGCGACGACGAGTTCCGGGCCAACATGAAGGCGTGGTGCAACGGCTACTACTGGCGGTGGTACCAGGCGCCGGCCCGCTCGGCCTGCCGCGGCGTGGCGGACACCTATTACACCGCCGTCCGCACGTTCGGGGGCGCCTTCTTCTGACTGGACCGTGGGGGGTGCCACACGGGGCGCGTTAATCTTGAGTCGACGTGACTCAAGGTTTCTGCGTCCGCCGGTTGGCCTCGCCGCCTCGGCGCCCTAACCTGGGTCGCACTGTTCGCCCCTGACCCAGGAGATCCATCCATGTCCAAGGCCGTCGGTATCGACCTCGGTACCACCAACTCCGTCGTCGCCGTGCTCGAAGGCGGCGATCCCGCCGTCGTGCCCAACTCCGAGGGCTCGCGCACCATGCCGTCCGTCGTCGCCTTCTCCAAGAGCGGCGAGGTCCTCGTCGGTGAGGTGGCCAAGCGCCAGGCGATCACCAACCCCGACCGGACGTTCCGCTCGATCAAGCGCCATATGGGCGAGGACTGGAAGTCCGACGACGTCGACGGCAAGAAGTACACGCCGCAGGAGATCTCGGCCCGCATCCTCCAGAAGCTGAAGCGCGACGCCGAGAGCTACCTCGGTGACACCGTCACGCAGGCCGTGATCACCGTCCCGGCCTATTTCGACGACGCCCAGCGCACGGCGACCAAGGAGGCCGGTCAGATCGCCGGACTCGAGGTGCTGCGCATCATCAACGAGCCGACGGCGGCCGCTCTCGCCTACGGCCTCGACAAGGGGGCCGAGGACGAGACGATCCTCGTGTTCGACCTCGGCGGCGGGACGTTCGACGTGTCGGTGCTGGAGATCGGTGACGGCGTTTTCGAAGTCAAGTCCACCCACGGCGACACCGCCCTCGGCGGCGACGACTGGGACCAGCGCGTCATCGACTGGCTCGTCCAGCAGTTCAAGAGCGCCCACGGCGTCGACCTGTCGACCGACCGGATGGCGGCCCAGCGCCTCAAGGAGGCGGCCGAGAAGGCCAAGATCGAGCTCAGCCAGGTCCAGCAGACGCAGATCAACCTGCCCTTCATCACGGCTACGGCCGACGGCCCGCTGCACCTCGACGAGTCGCTCAGCCGGGCCAAGTTCCAGGACATGACGGCCGACCTGATCGAGCGCTGCCGCATCCCGTTCGAGCAGGCGTTGAAGGACGCCAGCGTCGAGAAGGGCGACCTCCACCACGTCATCCTCGTCGGCGGCTCGACGCGCATGCCGGCCGTCCAGGATCTCGTGATCGGCTTCACCGGCAAGGAGCCGAACAAGTCGGTCAACCCCGACGAGGTCGTCGCCGTCGGCGCCGCCATCCAGGCTGGTGTGCTGCGCGGCGACGTCAAGGACGTCCTGCTGCTCGACGTCACGCCGCTGTCGCTCGGCATCGAGACCAAGGGTGGCGTGATGACGAAGCTGATCGAGCGCAACACGACGATCCCGACGAAGAAGTCGGAGGTCTTCACCACCGCCGAGGACATGCAGCCGTCGGTCGAGATCCACGTCCTCCAGGGCGAGCGTGAGATGTCCGCCTACAACAAGACGCTCGGCAAGTTCCAGCTCGTCGACCTGCCGCCGGCTCCGCGCGGCGTGCCCCAGATCGAGGTCGTGTTCGACATCGACGCCAACGGCATCGTCCACGTGTCGGCCAAGGACCGGGCCACGAACAAGGAACAGTCGATGACGATCTCCGGGCAGTCGACGCTGCCCAAGGACGACATCGACCGGATGGTCAAAGACGCCGAGGCCCACGCCGAGGAAGACCGTCAGCGCCGCGACGAGGCCGAGGTCCGCAACAACGCCGACTCGCTCGTGTACCAGACCGAAAAGGTGCTGCGCGACCAAGGTGACAACGTGTCGGCCGAGGAGAAGGCCGCCGTCGAGACGCCGCTGGCCGACCTCAAGAAGGCGCTCGAGGGCAACGACACGGCGGCCATCAAGACGGCCAGCGAGACGCTGATGACGGCGAGCCAGGCGTTCAGCCAGAAGCTCTACGAAGCGGCGTCGCGCGACGCCAACGCGGCGGGCACGTCGGCCTCCGGGGCGAGCTCGGTGGACGACGAGGAGATCGTCGACGCCGAGATTGTCGACGACGAGCCGCCGGCCGAGTCGACGTCGTGACCGCGCGCCGTCGTGGCGACGCGACCTCCGCCCCGGCGGCGGGTCCTGTCGCAGATGCAGATCCTCCCACCGCCTCCGGCGGCGGGCCCCTCCGTCCCTCTGCGCCACCCCCCGCCGGGGCTGGTGACTCGACGCCGGTCGACCCGCTGGCCGACGACTCCTCCGACGAGACGTCGCCGACTGAGGTCGGCGCCGACGATCTCGGCGGCGTGGCCACCTCGTCGCAGGACGTTGGTGATGGCGACGCGGTCGACTCCGAGGAACTTGCTGACGAGATCGACGAGTTGGCGATGTTGGCGGCGGAGCGGGATTCGTTCCGCGAGCTAGCCCAGCGCATCCAGGCCGACTTCGAGAACTACCGCAAGCGAGTCCAGGGCCAGCTGCGTGACGAGGCCGACCGCGCCTCGGGGCGACTGGCCGAGGCCCTCCTGCCGGTGCTCGACGCCACCGAGGCGGCCTACGTCCGCCACCCTGACGAGGTCGGACCGCTGCTCAACGTGATGCTCGGCGAGCTGCGCAAGCACGGCCTCGAAGCACTCGACCTCGAGGGTCAGCCGTTCGACCCGAACCTCGCTGATGCCGTCGCCCACGAGCCGGGCGAGGGCGACGAGATCGTCGTCGCCGAGGTGTTGCGCAGTGGTTACCGCTGGAAGGACCGCACGCTGCGCCCGGCGATGGTCCGCACCGCGGCCGCCGACGAGGCCGCGGACGTCGACGCCGCGGCCGACATCGCCGGCACGGCGGACGCCGACGGGTCCTGAGAGGCTGACGCCGTGGCGCCCCAGCGGGAGTGGTTCGAGCAGGACTACTACGCGACCCTCGGCGTGGCCGAGACGGCCAGCGCCAAGGAGATCACGAAGGCCTACCGCAAGCGCGCCCGCGAGCTGCACCCGGACAAGAACCCGGGCAACGCCGCCGCCGAGGAGCGGTTCAAGGCGGTGTCGACCGCCTATGACGTGCTCGGCGACGAGGCAAAGCGTAAGGAGTACGACGAGGTCCGCCGCCTCGGCCCACTGGGCGGGTTCGGCGGTCGGGGCGGACCCGGCGGCGGACCGGGCGGGTTCAGCTTCAACGTCAACGACATGGACGGCGCCGGCGTCAGCGACCTGATCGGCCAGATGTTCGGGCGCAGCCGAGGCGGTCGCTCCGGGGCGGCGTCCGGGGTCGGCCCCCGCCGCGGCGCCGACGTCAACGCCGAGTTGACGCTCGAGTTCGCCGATGCCATCCGCGGCATGACGACCACGTTGCACCTCACGTCCGACGCCCAGTGCTCGACGTGCCAGGGCTCGGGCGCCCGCCCGGGAACTGCCCCCAAGCTGTGCCCGCAGTGCGGCGGCCGCGGGGTCGTCGACGAGAACCAAGGGCTGTTCTCGTTCTCGACGCCGTGCCCCCGTTGCAGCGGCATCGGCACGATCATCGAGGATCCCTGCCCGACGTGCCGCGGCAGCGGCGTCGAGCGCCGGCCGCGCGAGGTGCAGGCCCGCATCCCGGCCGGCGTGGCCGACGGTCAGACGATCCGGCTGAAGGGTCGGGGCAGCCCCGGCCGCAACGGCGGTCCGGCCGGCGATCTGCTGGTCACGGTGCACGTCGCCGCCGACGGCCGCTTCACCCGCGCCGGCAACGACCTCAGGGTCCGTGTCAAGGTGCCGTTCACCCAGGCCGCCCTTGGCGGCGATGTCCTCGTGCCGACGCTCGATGGCCCCGACGTGACGCTCCGGCTCAAGCCGGGGACGCAGGCCGGCAGCCGTCACCGCGTCCGGGGCAAGGGCGTGGCCACCAAGACCGGGTCCGGCGACCTCATCGTCACCGTCGAGGTTGCCATTCCCATGCAGCTCAGCGACGCCCAGCGGGCAGCGATCGAACAACTCGTCGCCGCCGACCAGGAAACTACGGTGGGACCGTGATGATCCGGCGTCGCACGCAGGCCGTGTACGTCATCTCGGTCGCCGCCGAGCTGGCCGGCATGCACCCCCAGACGCTGCGCATCTACGAGCGTCGCGGGCTCGTCAGCCCGGCCCGTACGCAGGGCGGCAACCGTCGCTACAGCGACGCCGACATCGAGCAGCTGCGGCGCATCTCGGAGCTGGCCGAGACGGGGATGAATCTGGCCGGGATCCGGCGGGTAATGGAGCTTGAGGTCGAGAACGCCCGGCTGCGGGCCGAACTGGCCGATGCCCGCGCCGCCGCCCGCGCCGCTCAGGAGGCCGAGCGCCGGCAGCGACGCGATCTCGTCCCGGTCCGCCAGACGCTGGCGATCTTCGGCGACGACTCCCCCTTCCGCCGCTAAACGCTCGGGCTCCGCCGACCGGCCAAGCCGGATCGGGTGCGCCTGCCGAGCTCGCCGACCCTCCAGATCGGCGCTCGCCCAACCTCCAGTTGCGCGACGTCCTGAGGCCGACGTGTGTGCGGCTGGGATCGGGCGGTACCGGGCCGGCGTGGCGACCTACGGAATGACCCTGTCGAGCGAGGAGCACCCGCCCCGCCGGCTCCTCCACATCGCTCGCCTGGCTGAGGAAAGCGGATTCGAGTTCCTGTCGATCTCCGACCACTTCCACCCCTGGCTCGACGAGCAGGGCCACTCGCCGTTCGTCTGGAGCGTGCTCGACGCCCTGGCCGAGACGACCAGCCTCGACGTCGTCACCGGGGTGACGTGCCCGACGGGGCGCGTCCACCCGGCGATCCTGGCCCAGGCCACGGCGACGACGGCGGCGCTGTTCGAAGGCCGGTTCTCCTGGGGGGTCGGCTCCGGGGAGGCCCTCAACGAGCACATCCTCGGTGACCGCTGGCCGCCGGCACCGGTGCGCCTCGAGATGCTCGAGGAGGCGATCGGGCTCGTGCGCGAACTCTGGAAGGGTGAGAGCGTCACCCACTACGGCGAGCACTACACCGACGAGAACGCCCGCATCTACGACGACGCCGAGCACCCGCCGGCGATCCCGGTCTCGGCCTTCGGTCCTCTCGCCGCCGACGTGGCGGCGCGCGCCGGCGACGGCCTGATCGTCACCGGTCCGTCGAAGGAGATCATCGACCGGTGGCGTCAGGCCGGCGGCTCCGGTCCCGTGTACGGCCAAGTCACGCTGGGTTGGGCCGAGTCGCGTGACGACGCGGTCGAGACGGCCCATCGCATCTGGCGCACATCGGGGGTGCCGGGCCAGCTCAGCCAGGACCTGCCCACGCCGACCCACTTCGACCAGGCGGCGTCGATCGTGACGCCCGCGATGATCGCCGAGTCAGAGCTGGTCGGCCCCGACCCCGAGCCCGTCGCCGAACGGGTCGGCGAGATGGTCGCCGCCGGAGTCGACCACATCTACTTCCACCAGATCGGGCCGGACCAGGAGGGCTTCGCCGCCTTCTGGACCGACTCGTTGGAGGCGGCTCTGACCTGACCCCGGTCAGGCCGGGACGGCCACGGAGACGGGCACGGGGCGGCTCCACAAGAGGTCGTCGACGGCGGCCGGCGGGTCGATGCCCAGGTCCTCATCGAGCAGGGCGGCGTAGGCGCGAGCGTGGCGGATGGCGGCCGTGCGATTGCCGGCGGCCAGATGGACGCGCAGCACCCACAGGTTGGCCGACTCCCGCAACGGGTCGCTTTCGACGGCCGCCAGGGCGTGCATCAGAGCGCGGTGCCAGTCGCCGCCCGTGACGTCGCGGGCGCAGGCCTGCTCGCACAGATGAGCGATCTCCTGGCGCACGCGCTCGCGCTCGAACACGATCCAGCTGTCCCAGCAGCCGGGCAGCAGCTCGCCGCGGGCGTCGATCAGCAGGTCGTCGGACGGCAGTCGACCGTCGACGCGATGGCGGCGGGCGGCGTCGCGCAGCGCCCGCACGTCGCACCACCCGTCGGGCTGCAGCGCCAGCTGGCCGCCGTCGGTGGCGATCAGAGCGAGGTCGGGGCGGTGCAGTCGCCACAGTGCCGTGCGCAGGTTGGCCGCCGCCTTGGCGTCGGTCGTGTCCGGCCACAGGCTGGCGGCGACGAAGGCCCGGGCCAGCGCCCGGTCCTGGACGGCCAGGAAGCCGAGCACGCGTTGCGACGAGTGCGGCACGTCGACGACGCGGTCGCCGCGTCTCAGCTGGAAGCCGCCCAACAGGCGGAGTGTGAACCCGTGGCGGTTCATCGGTTGGCCCCTCTCCCTCATCGTTCTTCCCAAGAGCCGCCCGCACTCCGGGAGATACCCGCGTCACCCATTGTGGGGTGTCACCATCACCAACGCGTCACCCGGCGTCCCACGGCGCTGACGACGTGTTGACGAGCCGCGTGCATGGTGCCCGCAGTGATCGTGCGGCCGATGCTGGGGGACTGGGAGGTCCCGCGGATCGAACGCATCGGCGCGCTCGACCGGCGTCGGCTGGCCCGTGTCTCGGTGCCCGGCCTCGAGGGCGACCTCCACCACGACCTCGGCGCCCACAGCCTGGTCGTCGAGATCGAGGGGTCGCTGCACAGCGACGAGGAGCGCGACGAGTTCCTCTCCAAGGTGCGCGAGCCGTTCCTGGCCGGCGATCCGCTGGCCTTCGTCGCCGACATCACGACGGCGACCAAGCTGGAGCAGGTCGTCGTCGAGTTCGTCGCCGTCGAGGAGGTCAACGACGCCGCCCGGGCCTTCCGCTACCACGTCGGCATCCGTCAGTACGTCGAGCCGCCGGCTCCGCCGCCCCCGGTCGACGACCTCGGGCTGGAGCTCGGGACCGAGCTCGACCTGCTCGCTGACCTTGGGCTTGCCGGCCTGGAGTTGCCCAACCTGCTCGGCGACATCCCCTCGATCGGCGACCCGACGCCTCCCCTCCGCGACGCGCTGGCCGGTGTCGAGACGGCGCTGGCCCCCCTCAACGACGCCCTCGCCGGCCTCGGGAGCAGGTTCGCGTGAGCGAGCGCCAGCGAGCGAACCATCAGGCATCGTCTTCGGCTCATTGGTGCACCAGCGCTGAGCCGAACGCGTCGCGTGAGGTCATGGTGCACCAATGAGCGTGTCGATGCTCGTTTCGATGGTGCGCGACCAGCTCCAGGCGGCGTCGATCGCCGGGCTGCCGACGGTCGACGCCCGCGTGCCGGCCGCACCATCGGAGGTGCCCCGCGTGACCGTGTCGGTCGAGGGCGCCGCCGCCAACGGTCGCGGGCTCGGCCGCGTCCCGGCCCCGCCGATCGAAGGGGCCCTCCGCGTCGACACGACCGTGGACCTGGCCGATCCTGTCCTCCACCTGCCGGGGGAGGACGTCCCCCTGCTGTCGACGAACCGAAGGGTCCTCCAGTTACCCCACGGCGCCGTCGTGCGCGCCGGCGGTGACGACCTGGCGCCCTACAGCCCGGCCGACCTGTTCGTCCGGCGGGGCGCAACCACATTCACGCCCGTCCACCAGGCGCCCGCCGCCGGCGAGGTCCAGCTCGACATCCCGAGCGGTGCGCTGACGTTCTCCTCACCCCAGCCGGCGACTGGCATCGTCGAGCTCGGCTACTTCGTCGGCTTGTGGGAGGTCCAAGTCGAGCGCTTCACGGCGACGCTGCTGGTCGACGTCGCCCACGCCAACGCCGCCCAGCACGAGACCCTGACCGCGGCCGTCGAGCGGGCGTTGACGGGGACGTGGCCGCCGGCGCGAGGCATGCGGTCGATCGAACCCGTCGCCGTGTCGGCGGCCGTTCCGATCGCCGGTCTTCCCGCCGCCAACCGGACTCGCCGCTTGACGTTCGCCGTCGACGTCGAACGCATCGAACCGCTCGTGCACACCAGCGGCGGACCGATCCGCTCGATCGAGGTCCCGATCCAACCGTTCGGAGAAGAAATGGAGATCCACCATGAGTGAAGCCATCGCCGAGATGGTGTTGCCGGGCACATA
>Ga0136617_10005476_pt1 | contig 11357 bp, 11 predicted proteins | sample AntDrymUQ3222106_2_FD_129672 | JGI IMG/M metagenome (GOLD analysis project Ga0136617, IMG submission 129672) | Polar desert sand microbial communities from Dry Valleys, Antarctica - metaG UQ322 (21.06) | ecosystem: Environmental > Terrestrial > Soil > Desert | place: Antarctica: Dry Valley...
ACGCGAATCGGCTTCGGCACCAAAGCGGTCATCACCGGCGATGTCACGCAGATCGACTTGGCGCGTGGTCAGAAAAGTGGCTTGATCGAAGCGGAACGCATTCTCTCCGGTGTGCGCGGCCTCGCGTTCCGCAAATTCACGAGTGCCGACGTCGTGCGCCATCCGCTCGTGCAAAAAATCGTCGACGCGTACGACCGCGAGAGCGAGAAGGTGCACGGCCAGAGGAACGAATCCGGCGGATGAACCGCACGGCAACCTACACCACCCGCAGAACGCGAACAGGATACCGATATTCGGGGTCGCCGAAGCTTGTGCTCGCCGTGCAATACGCGACCAGCGACGCCGCGTTGCCGACGCGCGCACAGGTGCGTCGCTGGGTGTGTGTCGCGCAGGAAATGGACGCCACGGTGACCATACGGTTCGTTGGCGCGACCGAAGCACGTGCGCTCAACGCCCGTTTCCGCGGCAAGGACTACGCGACCAACGTGCTGACGTTCGTGTACGATGTCGGTTCCCCGCGCGCCGGCGACATTGTGCTGTGCGCGCCGATCGTCGGGCAGGAGGCCGCCACCCAAGGCAAGCCGCTGGCCGCGCACTATACGCACCTCGTCGTTCACGGCATGTTGCACCTGCAGGGTTACGATCACGAGCGGGACGCCGACGCGGCCGCGATGGAAGCGCGCGAGACGGCGATTCTCGCGCGGCTTAGGCTTCCCGACCCCTACGGCGTTGCCGCGACGTGACGCGCGGCACGGCCATGGGCGATAGCGGCAAGTATGGCGACAAGCCCACCTTGCGCGAACGCTTTTCCGCGCTCCTGACGCGCGAACCCGAAGACCGCGAGCAACTGCTGCTGCTGCTGCGCGGCGCGTTCGAGCGCCGCCTGCTCGACGCCGACGCACTGTCGATGATCGAGGGCGTGCTGTCGGTCTCGGAAACGACCGTACGCGACATCATGATCCCGCGCGCACAGATGGACTGCGTGTCCATCGACGACCAGCCGCCGGAATTCATCCCCCAGGTTGTCGACACTCGCCACTCGCGCTTCCCGGTCATCGGCGAGTCCAAAGACGACATCGTGGGGATTCTGCTCGCGAAGGAACTGCTCAACTACTATGCGAATCCGGAAGCGTTCAACCTGCGCGACACGCTGCGACCCGCCGTATTCGTGCCGGAATCGAAGCGCCTGAACGTCTTGCTGCGCGAATTCCGCGCGAATCGCAATCACATTGCGATAGTGGTCGACGAGTACGGCGGCGTGTCCGGCCTCGTGACCATCGAAGACGTACTGGAGCAGATTGTCGGTGACATCGACGACGAATATGACTTCGACGAATCTCAGGACAACATCATCGTTGAGGCCAACGGCCGCTTTCGCGTGAAGGCGCAGACCGAGATTGCCGATTTTAACGAGCATTTCGGAACATCGTTCGGGAACGAGGATTTTGATACCGTCGGCGGCCTTGTGCTGCGCGCATTCGGCCGCCTGCCCAAGCGCGGGGAAGTGACCACGCTCGAGGGCCTGCGCTTCCGCGTGCTGCGCGCCGACAGCCGGCGGCTGCACACGCTGCATATCGAACGGATTCCGCCACCGGCCAAGGCCGAGAATGCGGAAGGAACCTAGTCGGCTTCCGGCACGGCATCGACTCGTTCTACAACGAACAAACGCACGAGACCAAGGAAGCAAATGGCGACGCGCAACGCGCCCGCGCGATGAAGTCCGGGCTGGCGCTGGCGTTGTCTGCAGGCGCCGGTGCCGTAACGGTATTCGGATTCGCGCCGTTTCATCTCGCGCTGCTTCCGATCGTCTCGCTGGCCACGCTGTTCTGGCTGTGGCAGCGTGTGGCGCAGCCGCGCACCGCTGCCGCGCTTGGTTTCGCATTCGGCGCGGGACTCTTCGGCGCTGGCGCGTCGTGGGTCTACATCGCACTCGAGACATTCGGCGGCATGCCCGCGCCCATCGCGTTGGTCGGCACCGCAGTCTGGGTTGCCTATCTGTCGCTGTGGCCTGCGTTGGCCGGGTGGGTCGCGGTGAGATTCACACGGCAGGACAGTGTCGCGCGTGCGCTCGCCGCCGCGGGCGCTTGGACGCTCACCGAATGGCTGCGTGGGTCTGGGTACACCGGCTTTCCGTGGTTGAGCATCGGCTACGCGGAATTGCTGCCCAGTGGGGCAACGCCGCTCGCCGGCTTTGCGTCCGTCGGCGGCGTATTTCTGGTTTCGCTCACCGTTGTGCTATGCGCGGCGGCGCTCACTGTGGCGATTTCCCGCCTGGCGGACGGCGTACCGCGAACGAGCGCGGTTTGCGCGATGGCGATCGCCGCGCTTTTTGCCGGCGGCGCGCTGCTGGCGCGCCATTCCTGGACGACGCCCTTCGGCAGTCCGCTGGCCGTTTCGCTCATCCAGGGCAACGTCGCCCAAACGCTCAAGTTCGATCCGGATTTTCGCGAGCAGAATTTCGCGCTCTATACAGCGCTGGCGCGCGAGGCACGCGGGAGACTCGTCGTGCTGCCGGAAAGCGCGTTCCCCGTATTTGCCGACGAAGTCCCGGAAGCGGTTCTACGGGAACTCGTCGATATCGGCGGCGCGCGCGACGGCGACGTGCTGTTCGGACTGTTCACCCTTGATCCACCGCTGCCGGGCGGCGATGGCCCGCGCTACTACAACAGTGTAGTCAGCCTCGGCGCGAATTCGCCGCAGCTCTATCGCAAGCATCACCTCGTGCCATTCGGTGAAACCATCCCGGCGAAACCGATCGTCGGATGGCTCATCAACCGCGTGCTGGCCATTCCCCTCGCCGATCAGACGCCTGGGCCGGCGAATCCGGCGCCGTTCGCCGTCGCGGGGCAGCGCGTCGCCGTCAACATCTGCTACGAAGACGCGTTCGGCTCGGAATTGATCGGCCCGGCGCGCGCGGCGACGATGCTTGTCAACGTCACCAACGACGCGTGGTACGGACGCTCGATCGCCGCCCGCCAGCACAACCAGATTGCCGCGATGCGCGCGCTGGAAACCGGGCGCCCGATGCTGCGCGCCACCAACACCGGCATCACATCGGCCATCGGTTACGACGGACGCGTAATCGCCGAACTGCCATGGTTCCAGCGCGGCATTCTTGAAGTCGAGCTGGCCGGCCGGCAAGGCGACACGCCGTACGTGCGCTGGGGCGACTCCGTAGCACTCGGCCTTGCCTTCATGTTTCTCGCAACGGCCGTGTGGAGCGCGCGGCGCGCGAGAAGCATTGCGCATCCGGTGTCGCGCCACGGTAACCAGTAAAATCCCGGGACGATGCGCGGCCGCGCCGATTGTCCGATGGGTTTTGGCCTCGTACCCTACGTGTACTGTCCCCATGCTGACTTTTCAACAATTGCTGCTGCGCCTGCACGACTACTGGGGTCGACAAGGGTGCGCACTGTTGCAGCCCTACGATATGGAAGTCGGCGCCGGCACCTCGCACACCGCGACGTTTTTGCGCGCGCTGGGTCCTGAGCCGTGGCGCGCGGCATATGTGCAGCCGTCGCGGCGGCCGAAAGACGGCCGCTACGGCAACAATCCCAATCGCCTGCAGCACTACTACCAGTATCAGGTCGTGTTGAAGCCGGCGCCGCCCGACATCTTAGAGCTCTACCTCGAATCGCTGCGCGCGCTGGGCTTCGATTTAGAGAGCAACGACGTGCGCTTTGTCGAGGACGATTGGGAGAATCCCACGCTGGGGGCGTGGGGCCTCGGTTGGGAAGTGTGGCTGAACGGAATGGAAGTGACGCAGTTCACGTACTTCCAGCAGGTTGGCGGGCTCGACTGCAATCCGATCACCGGGGAGATCACCTACGGACTCGAGCGCTTGTGCATGTATCTGCAGGACGTGCAAAACGTGTTCGACCTAGTGTGGACGCGTGGGACCGCAAATGCCGCGGCGCGCGTCGTCACGTACGGCGACGTCTATCACCAAAACGAAGTCGAACAGTCGGCGTACAACTTCGAGCAGTCCAATGCGGCCAAACTCTTCGAGCTCTTCGCGTTCTTCGAAGCCGAAGCAAGACGGCTCCTCGTTTTGACGCTCTCGTTACCTGGCTACGAAATGATCTTGAAGGCCGCGCACACGTTCAATCTGCTCGACGCGCGCGGCGCGATTTCGGTGACCGAACGCGAGGCCTATATCGGGCGACTCCGCACGCTGTCGCGGCTGGTCGCCACCTCTTATCTCGATTCGCGGCGGGCGCGCGGGTATCCGATGGTTCCACCGGAGGCGCGAGCAACGCTCCCGAACGAGTATCTGGAAACCGGGACGTGAGCACGGCAACACTCGTCGTCGAGCTCCTCGCCGAGGAGTTGCCGCCGAAGGCTTTGCCGCGTCTTGGCGAGGCATTCTCCGAGGGCGTTGGCGCGGGCTTGCGCGACCGCGATTTCCTCTCAAAGGACAGCACGGTGACTCCCTATGCAACGCCACGGCGGCTCGCCGTTCAAGTCACGCAGGTGCGCGCAGTCGCGCCGGACGCGGAGGTGAGCGTCAAGTTGATGCCGGTCAAGGTCGCGCGCGATGCCACCGGGCAAGTCAGCGAAGCGCTGAAGAAAAAGCTCGCCGGACTTGGGCGTTCGCATCTGGCCACCGCGTCCCTCGACGCTACCGATGGTCCCGATCGCATCTTTGTTGCCGCCGACGGCAAAGCCGAGTACGTCTACCTGCGAAGTCTCACCAAAGGACAACCGCTGGCACTCGGGCTGCAAGCGGCGCTCGACGACGCGCTCGCGCGCCTCCCGATCCCGAAGATGATGAGTTACGCGCACAGCGGTTACTACAATGACGTCAAGTTCATCCGACCCGTGCACGCGATTGTCGCGTTGCACGGTGCCGCCGTCGTCCCCGTGACGGCACTGAACGTAAGCGCGGGACGAACGACCGGGGGCCACCGTTTCCTCTCGCGCGGCGCCATCGAGATCGCGACCGCGAACGCCTATGCGCCGGCACTCGCGCAAGCCAAGGTCATCGCATCGTTTGCCGCGCGGCGCATGGCCATCGTGGACGGATTGCACAGTGCGGCGAATGGGCTCTCCATCCTCATGCCCGATACCCTGCTCGATGAGGTGACGGCGCTCGTCGAATGGCCCGCCGTGTACGGCGGCACGTTCGATCCCGCCTTTCTTGCCGTCCCGCAGGAATGCCTGATCCTGACGATGCAGGTCAATCAGAAGTATTTCGCGCTCGCCAGCGAGAGCGGCAAGCTCACCAGCCGGTTTCTCCTGGTCAGCAATATCGAAACGCCGGACCCGGCAGCGATCATCTCCGGTAACGAGCGCGTGCTGTCGGCGCGGCTAGCGGACGCCAAGTTCTTCTTCGATCAGGATCGCAGGGATCGATTGGAAACGCGCGTCGACAAGCTCTGTCGCGTTGTCTACCAGAATAAGCTTGGCACGCAGGCCGAACGCGTGGAGCGCCTGTGTGGCCTCGCCGCGAAGATCGCGTGGCACATCGGCGCCGACGCCGCCCAGGCCGAGCGAGCCGCGCGCCTCGCCAAGGCGGATCTCACGACCGACATGGTGGGCGAATTCCCCGAGCTGCAAGGCACGATGGGCCGCTATTACGCGCAACACGATGGCGAGCCCGCGGCTGTCGCGGATGCAATCGCGCAACACTACTGGCCGCGTTTTGCCGGCGACGCGCTGCCCGAGGGTCCGGTCGCGCAGGCAGTCGCCCTCGCGGACAAGCTGGAGGCGCTTGCGGGCATGTTCGGGATCGGTCAGGTCCCGACCGGCGACAAGGATCCGTTCGGCCTGCGTCGCGCAGCGCTGGGCGTGATCCGGATTCTGGTCGAACGCAAACGGCGCGTCTCGCTCTCAGAGCTGGTCGACCTCGCGTACGGTTCATTTGCCGCCGTTCCTGCCGTAGCTCTCAAGCGCCAGCCTCTGCTCGATTTCATCTACGACCGGCTGCGCGGCTACCTGCGCGAGCAAGGCTACACGGTGAATCAGGTCGCGGCAGTCGTGGACTCGCGGCCAGATTTCATCGACGATCTTCCGCTACGCCTTGCCGCGGTTGTAGCGTTTGCCGCACTTCCCGAGGCCGCGGCGCTGTCCACGGCGAACAAGCGCATTGTCAACATCCTGCGCAAGAGCGGGGTCGACTCGGCGCGCGCAATCGACAGCGCGCGGCTGGCCGAAGGCGCCGAAAGCGACCTTTACTTCACCTTCCAGAAACTTGGTCCCCAAGTGGCGGCCCACTACGACAATGGCGATTTCCACGGTGCGCTGCGCGCACTGGCCACTGCAAAGCCCATCGTGGATCGCTATTTCAACGACGTGATGGTGATGACCGACGATCCCGCGCTGCGGGCGAATCGCCTGGCATTGCTGCGCGACATCGCCGGCACGATGAACCGCGTCGCCGACATCTCCAAGCTCGCCCAATAACGGCGATGGTCCAGTTCGCCTCAGAAACAGTGCTGCCTACGCGTGCCGTCAAACTGATCGTGCTCGACCGCGATGGTGTCGTGAATTACGACAGCGAGCAGTACATCAAAAGCCCCGAAGAATGGCGTCCGGTCCCCGGCAGCCTGGAAGCTATCGCGCGACTCAATCACGCGGGATATCGCGTGGTCGTGGCGACCAACCAGTCCGGCATCGGGCGCGGCTTGTTCGACATGGGCACGTTGAACGCCATCCATGAGAAGATGCACCGCGCGTTGGCCCACACCGGCGGTCGACTCGACGCGGTCTTCTTTTGTCCGCATACAGCCGATTCCCGGTGCGAATGCCGTAAACCCAAACCGGGCATGCTGCTCGAGATCGGCGTTCGCTTCAACGCGGAGCTGAAGGGGGTCCCGTGCATCGGCGACGGGTTGCGCGACCTGCAAGCGGCAGAGGCCGTCGGCGCGCAACCGATGCTGGTGCTCACCGGGAAGGGCGAAAAGACGTTGCGCGAAGCGATCCCCAAGAATACCGCGATCTTTGCCGACCTCGCATTCGCGGTGTCGGCGCTTCTCGCCGGCGAATGAGTACCAAGCGGGATGCCGTCCGCTCTGCGTTCCCTCCTGTTTCTGCTGTTCCAGCTGGTCGTGACGCCGCTCTATGCTGCGACCATGCTCGCCACATTCTGGTTGCCGCGAATCCCGCGGTATCGGATTGCCGCCCATTGGTCCCTGGTCAACCTCAAGGCTGCGCAAGCGATCTGCGGAATTCGCTGGCGCGTGATCGGCCGCGAAAACGTCGCGACCGCAGCCAGCTCGCCGCACGTCGTGATGTCCAAGCATAGCTCGACGTGGGAAACGATGGCACTCAATCTCTACTTCCCCAGCCTCGCCTTCGTCGCCAAAAAGGAGCTGCTGTCGATTCCGTTTTTCGGCTGGGGTTTCGCGCTTGCCTCGCCGATCACAATCGATCGCAGCGCGGGAATCGGCGCGATGCAGCAGATCGTCGAGCAGGGGCGCGAGCGCTTCAAGCAGGGGTTCTGGATCGTCGTGTATCCCGAAGGCACGCGGATTCCCGCAGGCACCCGGGCGCGTTACAAGACCGGCGGTGCGCGACTCGCGAAAGAGCTTCAAGTTCCGATTGTTCCCGTCGCGCACAATGCCGGCTATCTTTGGCCGAAGGGAGTCTTCGGCAAGAAACCGGGCACGATCACCTTGTCGATCGGCAACCCCATCGATTCCTTGGGGAAAGATGCGGTAACGCTAGCTCAGGAAGTCGAGGCCTGGATCGAATCCGAGGTCGCGCGACTTGGAGTTCCGGTTTGAGCGTACGGCGGCGTGCATTGGACGGAGCACCCCGCCATGTCGTGCTCGGTGGCGAAGCTTTGGACTACCGGCTGATTCGCGCCCGCCGGCGCACGATTGGCATGGAGGTTGATTTGAGCGGGCTGACCGTCCGCGCGCCGCGCTGGGTGACTCTGGTGGAGATAGAGGGGGCGCTGCGCGAGCGAGCGATGTGGATTGGTAAGGCGCTCGCCGAATGGCGGGGCCGCCGCCGCGAGGTGATGCCGCGCGAATGGAAATCGGGCGCACCGATTCTCTACCGCGGCCGTGAGCTCTCCCTCGCCATATTTCCGGCTCGCCGCGAGGCGATCGCCCCCGACCTGTTCCATTTAACGGTGCGGCATCCGCGCGCGCACGACGAGACGGAGGTGGCCGAGGGAGTCGGGCGCTGGTTGAAGGACCAAGCGTGGCACTTGGTCGCCTCGCGCGTGGCCTTCCACGCGCAGCGCATTACGTCGGCGACGCCGGCCGTACGTCTATCCAACGCGCGCAGCGAATGGGGGAGTTGCAATGCGCGGGGAGAGATCCGCCTGAATTGGCGGCTCGTGCAGTTGCCGCCGACACTCGCCGATTACGTGGTCGCCCACGAGGTCGCGCATCTCGTCGAACTGAATCATTCGCCTCGCTTCTGGGCGGCCGTCGAGCATTTGCTTCCCGGCCACACGACGCTCAAGCGCGAACTCGAAAACTGGACAGCGTTGTTGGCAGCGTGAGCGGCCGTGTGAGCGGCGAGCAGGGGCCCCACGAAGTGGAAATGCGAGCAATCGCGAATCACGGCCCAAGGCCGACACGTCAACGTCACAGCCTCGCACTAGAGCGTCCAAGGAGGCCGGGCGAGCAGGCCAGCCAATCGCGAATCGCTGCCGGAGGCCGAAACTCGACCGACACATCGCACCACCGTACAAAGAGGCCGAGGTGGGTGAGAGAATTACGCCGACCGCAACGCCGGCAGTTCCACCATCCACCCGGCTTGTTGTGCAAGCAGGCGGGTCAGCAATGCCGATAATTCTTCGCCCGAGCGGGTGTCGATCCAGCGTCCCTGTTCAGCGCGAAAATGAAAGCCGCCGGCTCGCGCCGCGACCCAGATTTCGCGATTCGGCACATGCCGATTGACAATCAGCTTCCCGCCATCGCCGCCCTCGATTTCGAGAATCCCGTCGTTGAGCCTCCAGTCTCCATCGGCGTCGCTCGAGTTGAACGCGTTGTCCAGCGCTGCGCCGATCGCCGCAAGCGTCGCGTCGGCAACGGCAATGAATTCGCTATCGGTCATGGCTTGAGGACCGCCCAAAGCAGGAGGATGCGGACGGCATACGCGTGATACATTGGCACCGATGTTACGTCATTCTCGTTACGTCGCTGCCTTCGTCGCGTTGGTTGCGATCGGCGCGCAAACCGGCTGCGGCAGCAAGGGTCCGCTGACCCCGCCGCCAGCACCCCCGGCGGCGACGGGCAACGCTCCGGCGCCACCATCTTCCGCAATACCCGAGCGCAAGCCTTGAGCGCCTTCGCTTATCGCGACGGCGAGCTCCATGCCGAGGGCGTTCCGTTGTCGGACATCGCAGCGCGCTATGGCACCCCCTGCTACGTGTATTCCCGCGCGGCGCTCGAGCACAGCTATCTAGAGTTCGCGGGGGCGTTTGCAGAGGTCCCGCATTTGATTTGCTACGCGGTGAAAGCGAATCCGACGTTGGCCGTGCTGAATCTATACGCACGACTCGGCAGCGGCTTCGACGTCGTTTCGGGCGGCGAATTGCAACGGGTCATCGCTGCCGGCGGCGATCCCGGAAAGGTCGTGTTTTCCGGCGTCGGAAAGACGGAGGCCGAAATGGAATCGGCGTTAGCTGCCGGCATCCTGTGCTTCAACGTCGAGTCCGCCGCCGAGCTGGAACGACTGGCGGCGGTTGCGGCACGCGCCGGAAAAGTCGCCCCGGTGAGCTTTCGCGTGAATCCCGATGTCGATCCCAGGACGCATCCGTACATCGCGACCGGGCTCAAGGAAAGCAAGTTCGGCGTCGCATTCGCGGATGCTCTGGACCTCTACCGGCACGCGGCGCGGATGCGCGAAATTGCCATCCGCGGCGTCGATATGCATCTGGGCTCCCAGATCACCGATCTTCCGCCGTTTCGCGACGCCGCACGGCGCCTGCTCGAATTGGTCGAGCAGCTTGAGCGCGAGGACATTGCACTCGCGCATATCGATCTGGGCGGGGGGTTAGGTATCCGCTATCAGGACGAGATTCCGCTCCCGCTCGTCGAATACGCCGCGATGATTGCCGCGGTGTTTCGCGGCCGTCGCGAGACGCTGTTATTCGAACCCGGGCGCCGTTTGGTGGGCGAAGCCGGCGTGCTGTTGACGCGGATCGAGTATCTAAAACCGGGAACGCCAAAGAACTTTGCCATCGTCGACGCCGCCATGAACGATCTTGTTCGCCCTGCACTCTACGATGCGTGGCATCCGGTCGATGCGGTTCGCCCGCGCGACGAACCACCCCGCCGCTGGGACATCGTGGGTCCGGTTTGCGAGAGCGGCGATTTTCTCGCGCGCGACCGCGAACTTACGCTCGCTGCGGGCGACCTTCTGGCAATCGGGTCAGCCGGCGCATATGGAATGGCGATGAGCTCGAATTACAACGCGCGGCCACGTGCGTGCGAAGTCATCGTTCAAGCCTTCGATGCATATCTCGTTCGCCGCCGCGAAACTCTCACCGAGTTGTTCGCATGCGAAACAACGCTGCCTTGAGGCGATGTGCATACGTCGCAATGTGACGTGTGCCGCACCGATTTGCATCGCGCATGCGCGCAAAATCTGCCGCAAAAACGAAGGTTGCGTGTGTGCGAAATCGCAACACCGACGTTCTTCCGCACCAGATCGAGGCGCGAGATGTTGCAAATCAGAAAAACGTCGTTACAATGCAGGCAGCAGGTGCCGAAGGGTTTGTCAAGTGGTCCGCAAAAAAACCGCGGACCCGAAACGATCCGGGAATGCCTGCGTTAACGAGAAGCAACATAACAGTTAAGGTAACTCAGACAGGAGAAACCAAATGATTGCTGACATGATGTCGATGATGACGCCGCAAGCTCCGGCGCCAACGCCGAAGAAGAAATCGGCGGCACGTAAATCCGCAACGAAGAAGGCCGCTCCAAAGAAGAAAGCGAGCAAGAAGACAGCCAAGAAGTCGGCTAAGAAGTCGGCTAAGAAGACCGGCAAGAAGTCGGCGAAGAAAACTGGCAAAAAGTCGGCTAAGAAAACCGGCAAGAAGTCGGCAAAGAAATCCGCCAAGAAATCGGCTAAGAAGACAGGCAAGAAGTCCGCGAAAAAAGCCGCCAAAAAATCTTCCAAAAAGACAGGCAAGAAGTCTTCCAAGAAGACAGGCAAGAAGTCCGCGAAGAAGTCATCAAAGAAGAAGTAGTCGGGCAGGAGTCGTTTGCCGCCATTTGAGCGACGAACGGAAGCGGGCGGCGCGAAGCGTCGCCCGTTTTGTTTGGGGCGCGAGTGAGAGCGGCGGCCGAGGCCGTCAGGCCGAGGCAAGTCCCGAAGGGCCGTCGCCGCGCGACCGAGCAGAGCCCGACAACTCAACCCAACCCATCGCACCAACCTGCGCGGAGGGCGAG
>Ga0136617_10005477_pt1 | contig 11356 bp, 8 predicted proteins | sample AntDrymUQ3222106_2_FD_129672 | JGI IMG/M metagenome (GOLD analysis project Ga0136617, IMG submission 129672) | Polar desert sand microbial communities from Dry Valleys, Antarctica - metaG UQ322 (21.06) | ecosystem: Environmental > Terrestrial > Soil > Desert | place: Antarctica: Dry Valley...
ATCGTGGATGCCAGAGGCCGCGCGCGAGCGCAGGCGGGCGCCAGCCCGTCGAGCATCGCGGGTGGCCTCTGGCGCCGCGAGACGGTGGCCAAACACCGCAGTTATTCATTCGTGAGCCCTAAGACCCGGAGGCTCAGCCCAGCTCGCCGCGCAGCTTGCGCAGGCCCCGGTAGACGCGACTCTCGACGGTGCTCTCCGGCACGTCGAGCGCGGCGGCGATCTCCCTGAGCGTGAGGGCGGCGCCGAAGCGCAGGGCGAGGCTCTCGCGTTCCTCGTCGCTGAGGGCGGCGAGCGCGCGCATGACGAGGTCGCGGTCGGCCACCGCGTCGAGCTCGGCGCCGGAGCCGCCGGGCACTGCACCCGCGCTGACGCGGTCGTAGGCGCGGATCTCGGCCGCGCGTCGGCGGGCGTGGTCGCGCAGGCGGTTCAGCGCGATCGTCGTCAGCCATGTGCGCTCCGTGCCCCGGCGGCGGTCGAAGCGTGCCCGCGCGCGGAACGCCGCCTCGAACGTGTCGGCCAGCAGGTCCTCGGCGAGGCCGCGGTCGCCGGTGCGGTAGGCGAGGAAGGCGAACACCGCCTGGGCGTGCTCCGCGTAGACGCGGTCGAAGTCGACCCGGCGCATCGGTTGCAGATCATGGCAGTCGGAAACCACGCCGCTCGTGCGTATAGACCCGTGATGAGCAACACGCCGCAGGACCTCCCCGAAGACCTCGTCGACGTCGTCCGCGCGCTCGAGGACCAGCGACCCCGCCTGTCCGAGCCGGAGCTCGCCCGCGTGCGGCGCCGCGTCCTCGGCGCCGGGTCGCCCACCGTCAGCCGCCCCACCGGCGGCTTCATGCGCTCGCGCCTGGCGATCACCGCCCTGCTGGCGACCGGCGCGTTGATGAGCAGCGGCGGCGCCGCGCTCGGCGTGTCGGCGCTCTCGACCGACCTCAACGCGAGCTCCGCGCAGTACGGCAAACCGGTTCCGCCGACCCCGGTGAGCCCGCCGACCCCGGTGAGCCCGCCGGCCCCCACGCCGCCCGGCGGAGAGGTGCTCGGCACCACGCCGGCCCCCAGCGCCCCTGCCTCGAACGTCGCCAGCGAGCAGGCCACGTCGCCGAGCCCCGCGCCGAGCGCCGCGCCGAGCGCCGCGCCGTCCGCCAGCGTGCAGGCGCCGCGCCAGCTCGAGGCCTCGACGGGCAACGAGCTTCCGTTCACCGGCTACGCGTCGATCCCCATGCTGGTCGCCGGCCTGGCGCTGCTCGTGTCCGGCCTCCTGCTGCGCCGCGGGACGCGGCGGGCCTAGTACCACCCACGCGGGGGTCATTCGCTCGGCAGGCGGGCCGCGAGGGCCCGCCTCCTCCACGCGCGCGGGTCGCTCGTGTCCAGCAGGCGAGTCGTGCGCGCCACCAGCGGCTCGAGCGGGTTCAGCCGTCGCGCCGTCCGCAGCGCCGGTCGCGGGTCGCGCCCGGCCGCGGCGCGGGCCAGCGCCAGGCCGTAGTGGCCCTCCCAGTTGCGCGGGTCCTTGCGCACGGCGCTGCGGAACGCGCGCACCGCGAGATCCGGCCGGCCGATGCGTACGTCGCAGTAGCCGAGCAGTATGAACGGCTCCGGGCGCACGCCGAGCACCGAGGTGGAGTCCAGCGCCCTGTCGATCGTGCGCGCGCAGTCGCCGGCGGCGAACGCCCGCGCGCCTTCGCGCAGCGGCCCCTCGGAGAGGAACACGCGCGCCGGCACCACCGCGAGGACGAGGCAGCCGAGCGCGAGCAGGATGCGGCCGAGGGGCGGGAGGCCCCGGGGCGAGGTCGGCGCGGCCGCGGCCGGTGCGGCCAGCGCGAGCCCTCCGGCAGCGAAGAGCCAGAAGGTCACCGCCGGCACCTCCCAGTCCCAGTCCACGCCCGCGTGCAGCGCCCAGGTCATGCCCGCGCCGAACAGCGCGCCGCCCACCACGCGATCCGCGCCCCTCGCGCGGGCGAGGAAGCCACCGAGCACCACCACGATCGCGGCGACCACGAGCAGCAGGCCCACGAGCCCCAGCTCGCCCAGCACCTCGACGTAGAGCGAGTGGGCGTCCTCCAACTGGTAGATCTGGGGTCGCCGGCGATCCCACTCCAGCGCGTACGTGCCGGCGCCGCGGCCATGCACCGGCGCGGCGGAGAATGCGTCCAGCGCAACCCGCCACTCCTCGATGCGTCCGTTGTTGCCGGGGTTCGTCAGGCGGCTGCACAGGTCGCTGTCCGTGCCGCGCACCCGATCGCCCTCGACGAATCGGTCGTACTGGCGGTGCACCATTCCCGGGGCCCCGACCGCCAGCGCGACGAGCAGCCCGGCCAGCGTCACCCCGCCGGCCGCGCCCCACGCCACCGCCGGCCGCCGCAGCCCTGAGGGCAGCCGCAGCCCGGCGATACGGCGGTCGAGGCGCACAAGCGCGGCCCGGGCGGCCGCCGCCCCGACGACGCACAGCGCCACCACGAGCGCGACGTCGTGGCCCTGCGCGGCCGCGGCCGCGCTCGTCGGCTCCTCGGAGGCCAGCAGGTCGGCGTGGTAGGCCGAGATCACCGCGACGGCGACCGCGGGCACCGCGGCGAGCAGTCCGCCGGCCAGCGCGCGCGGGCGCCCGGCCAACAACAGCGCGAGCAGGCCGACCGCGCCGGCGCCGATCGCCCCGCGCGAGAACGTCAGCAGCAGGGTGGGCGCGAGCACCGGCAGCGCCGCCGCGGCCAGCACACGCACGAGCGGCCGCTCGCGGTCGTCGCTGGTGAGGGCGAACGCGAGCACGATGCCGACCGCGGCCAGCAGGCCGAGCGCGTTCCAGTAGCCGAGCGGGTAGCTGAGCCGGTCGGCCGCGACCGCCGCATCCACGGTCCAGACGTCGGGGGCCAGCCGCGTGATCAGGCCGCACAGGCAGACGACGAACGCCGCCGCGGCGATGCCCCGGACCGCCCAGCGCAGGCGCTGCGGCGTGCGCCCCAGCGCCCCGAGCACGACGAAGCCGAGGCCGAACAGCAGCGCGCGGTCGTACTCGACCAGCGCCCGTGCGGGCGCGTGCGACCACGTGGCCGACAGCAGCGTCCACGCCGCGAGCAGCCCGAGTACCGCTGCGCCGGCCACGTACCCTGGGCTCAGCGCGCCCCACGCGCGCTCTCCGACCGTCAGGAGCAGGACGACCGCAAGGGCCAGCGCGGTGGCGACCAGGGCGACCGGCCCGGGGAGAAAGCCGCCGGAGGCGAAGCCGAAGGCCACGACCAGCGCCCCCGGGAGGAGGGGGAGCAGCCGGGCGGCCGCCCCTGCCGCGCGGTGGCTCAGCCCGCTCAGTCGACCCCGCCCTGCACGCCGCTGCGCGAGCGCCCCGCGGGCGGCGCCCCGGCCGCCGGCCCGGCGGTGTAGTAGGCGTGGCTCTCGCGGACGCCCGCGTCGGTGACGACCACACCGAGCATGTCCGCCCCAAGATTGCCGAGTGTCCGCTTGGCCCGGCGGGCGGCGTCCTTGGTGGTCTGGTTCAGGCGGGCCACGACCACGACGCCGTCGACGAGGGGTACGAGCATCGTCGCGTCGTTCACCGTCCCGACCGGGGCGGTGTCGACGATCACGACGTCGGCCAGCGTGCGCGCGGCATCGACCACGGCGCTCATCCCGGGGTCGGACAGCATGCGCGGCGGATTGTCGGGCTGCGCGCCGACGGGCAGCAACCCGATCGCGCCGCCCTCGCCGCCGTCGACGTCGACCGGCCGCAGCGTGGCCGGGTCCAGCCAGACGTCGACGTCGACCTGGCGCAGCGTGGCCGGGTCCAGCCAGATGAGCTCGCGTGCGACCGCGCCCCCGGCCAGCACCCCGGTCAGCCCGCGCGAGCCCGACACGTCGGCGTAGCGCGCGAACGCCGGGCGGCGAACATCGGCTTCGATGGCCACGACGCTCAGGCCCAGGCGAGCGTACGCGCGCGCCACCCCGAGCACCACGCTCGTCTTGCCGTCCCCCGGCCCCGGCGACGTGATCATCACGACCGAGCTCGAGCGTCCGGGCCCGGACAGGCGCAGGTTCGCGGCGAGCAGTCCGTAGGCCTCGAACTGGGCGGGATCGTCGAGCTTCGCGCCACGGCGCGCGGGCCGCGGGATCGCGGCGAGCACCGGCAGGCCGAAGAACTCCTCGACCTCGTGCTCCTCGCGGAGGCGGCGGTCGACGAGGCTCAGGACCAGCGCGGCTCCGAGCCCGAGCACAAGACCGAGCAGGGCGCCGAGCGCCCCGCTGAGCAGCGGGCGCGGCCGCGACGCGCTCGTGGGGATGCTGGCGCGGCGCACGAGCTCGGCCCCGCCGGTCTGCAGTGCCGAGGCGATCTCGAGCTCGCGCTGACGCGCCTCCAGGTCGCGCCCCTGGAGCGACCGGCGGTCGACCGGCGACAGCGCCAGCAGCTGGCGGCGAGCGAGGTCCGCGGCCTGGCGGTAGCGCTCGCGCGCGGAGGTCACGCGGAAGTCGACGTAGGCCTCGGCGAACGCGTTGGCGATCCGTGCCGCCAGCACCGGGTCGCGGTCGCGCGCGCGCAGGCGGACGATGGACGACGTCGGACTCGTGTCCGTCTCGATCTGGTCGAGCAGGCGGTCGGTGCCGCGCTTCAGTCCCAGCTGGCGCTGCACCACCTGGGCGGCCGGGCCGATCTTGATGAGCTCGACCTCGGTGTTGAGGTCGCGCTCGGGATCGCTGGAGCGACTGCTGCCCGACGGGTCGAGGATCGAGTTGATCGGCTCCTCCCCGCGCAGCAGCAGCTGCGCCGTGGCGTCGTACTGCTTGTCGGCGAACAGGCTCAGCGCCAGGGCCAAGCCGGTCGAGACGGCGACCACGAACGCGATCATCCGCCATCGCTGGCGCACGGCGCGCAGGGAGTCCAGCAGCTGGACGGATCCGTCGGCGGTCATCGGATGGTTAGCGGTGCGACGGGCCGAAACGATGACAGGGGCGTCGGTCCAGACACCGGTGCCATGCACGACCGGGGACTGGGGCCGCCAAGAAAAGTATGCGGAGGGTTAGAAATTGGCAAATTGCGGGGTATATCCTGACGGTCAGTGGACGGAGGGGGATCGATGGGCACGGACGTCGGAACAGCGCTGGAGCCGGACCCGTCGGGCCTCGCGATGTACGCGCTCCAGCCGTCGACCGCCGTTGCTCGGCCTGTCTCCACCGCCTGGGAACACGGCAAGCGGGCCTTCGACGTGGTCCTCGCCGTGGCCATGCTGCTCGTGAGCGTCCCGCTGCTCGCCCTCATGGCCCTCATCATCCGGCTGGACTCGCCCGGGCCGCTGCTCTTCCGCCAGGAGCGCTACGGCCACGGGGGCCGCCGCTTCACGATCCTGAAGTTCCGCACGATGTACGACGGGGTATCGCCCGAGATCCACCGCCGCTACATCGCCAAGCTCGCCGCCGCGACCGAGGACGACGGGCGCACGCTGAAAAAGCTCACCGGCGATCCGCGCGTGACCCGCGCCGGGGCGTTCCTGCGCCGCACGAGCATCGACGAGCTGCCCCAGCTCATCAACGTGATCAAGGGCGAGATGTCGATCGTGGGCCCCCGCCCCGCGCTCGGATACGAGCTCGAGCACTACGCGCTCGAGCACTTCGAGCGCTTCGACGTGCGCCCCGGCATCACCGGCCTGTGGCAGGTCAGCGGTCGCAACGCGATCGGCTTCGTCGGGATGCTCGACCTCGACACCGAGTACGTCCGCACCGCGAGTCCGCGGGTCGACGCACTGATCCTCCTGCGCACGCCGTGGGCCGTCGCGCGCGGCAACGCCGCATGAGGGGACCCGTGGCCGAGGCTGTGCAGCAGCGGTCCGTGGCCGTCGTGGGCATCGGCTACTGGGGTCCGAACCTCGTGCGCAACGCCTGGGAGATCGATGGCCTGCGGGTCGCCGCGGTGTGCGACTGCGACGCCGCCCGGCTGGCCCCCTTCGCCCACCGCTACCCGTCCGTCCGTACGACCCAGAGCTACGAGGACGTGCTCCAGGCCAACGACATCGACGCTGTCCTGCTCGCCACCCCCGTGGGCACCCACCACGAGCTCGCGCGTCAGGCACTGCGGGCCGGCAAGCACGTCTTCGTCGAGAAGCCGCTGGCCCAGAGCAGCGAGGAGTGCCGCGAGCTCATCGCCCTGGCCGACGAGCGCTCGCTCGTGCTCATGCCGGGCCACACGTTCCTGTACTCGCCGCCGGCCCGGAAGGTCAAGGAGCTGCTGGACGCCGGCGAGCTCGGCGAGCTGTTCTTCGGCACGTTCAGCCGCGTCAACCTGGGCATCCACCAGAGCGACGTCAGTGTCGTCCGTGACCTCGGCCCGCACGACTTCTCGATGCTCCTGCACTGGCTCGGCGAGCCGACGTTCGTCCGCGCGATCGGCCGCGACTCGGTCGGCTCGGGCCAGCTCGACGTCGCGTTCATCGACCTGGGGATGCCCAGCGGCGCGCTCGTGCACATGGAGCTCTCCTGGCTGGCCCCGACGAAGCTGCGCCGCACCGTCCTGGTGGGCAGCGGGCGGATGATCGTCTACGAGGACACAAGCGCCGAGCAGGTGCGCGTCTACGATCGCGGCGTCGTGGTCATCCAGCCCCAGAGCTTCGGCGAGCACCAGCTCTCCTACCGGTCGGGCGACATCCTCAGCCCCCGGCTGGACGCCGACGAGCCGCTGCGCCTGGAGCTGCAGGACTTCCTCCGCGCGATGACCGAGGGGCGTGAGCCGCTGTCGAGCAAGAAGCTCGGCCTCGACGTGGTCCGGATCATCGAGGCGGCCGAGCAGTCGCTGGAGTACAACGCCTCGCCGGTGGCGCTGGACAACGGCGGCGGCGATCGCCGCCATCGCGGCGACCGGCGCCGCAGCCTCGGCGGGATGCCGGCCGCCGCGTGGTCGCTGTCGTCCGAAGCGTCGTGAGGCCCGCCCCGCTGCCGCTGTTCGACCTCGCGCGCCGCTGGCCGGCCGAGCGCGAGGCTGCGACGGCCGCGTTCGAGCGGGTCGCGTCGGCGGGCGCGTTCTGCCTCGGCGAGGAGCTCGCCCGCTTCGAGGAGGAGTTCGCGGCGTTCTGCGCCACGCCGCACTGTGTCGGCGTGGCCAACGGCACGGCGGCGATCGAGCTTGCGCTGCGGGCATGCGGCGCCGGACCCGGCACCGAGGTGGTCACGGTCGCGCACACGTTCATCGCCACCGTCGAGGCGATCGCGGCAACAGGCGCCACGCCGGTCCTCGTGGACATCGACCCGGTGACCCGCACGATTGACCCCGCCGCGCTGCGGGCCGCACTGGGCCGGTACACCGTCGCGGTCGTGCCCGTGCACCTCTACGGCCGGCCCGCGGACATGGACGCGATCAGGGAGGCCTGCGCGCCGCGCGGAGTGGCCGTCGTCGAGGACGCCGCCCAGGCCCACGGCGCGCGGCTGGGCGAGCGCCGCGCCGGGGCGCTGGGGACCGCCGGCTGCTTCTCGTTCTATCCGACGAAGAACCTCGCCGCGATGGGCGACGGTGGCGCGGTGCTGACCGCCGACGCCCAGCTCGCCGCGCTGGTGCGCTCGCTGCGCCACCACGGCAGCGCCTCCGGCGACGCCAACCGCCACGAGCGCCCCGGCGGCACCGAGCGCCTGGACGACCTGCAGGCGGCGCTCCTGCGCCTGCGCCTGCGCGCGCTCGACGACGACAACGCGCAGCGCACAGCGCTCGCAGACCGCTACCGCGCCGGGCTCGCCGGCCTGCCGCTCGCTCTCCCGCCCGAGGACGCGCCCGGCATGGGCTCCGTGCACCACCTGTTCGTCGTCGAGGCCGACGACCGCGACGCGCTGGCGGCACGGCTGGCCGCGGAGGGCATCACCACCGGCGTGCACTACCCCACGCCGGTGCACCTGCAGCCCGGCTGGCGCCACCTCGGCTACGGGCGCGGTGACCTCCGGCGTCCGAGCGCGCCGCCCGCCGGGTGCTCTCGCTGCCGATCTTCCCGGCCATGCGCTTCGCCGAGGTCGACCGCGTCTGCGCCGCCGTGGAGCATGCACTCGAGCATGTCCACGCCTGAGCTGAGTGCTGACCGTCATGCCGGCTGACCGCATCCTCGTCATCCGCCAGGCCTCGGTCACGTTCGACCCGCGCGTGCGGCGCGAGGTGGCCACGCTGCTGGACTCGGGGTACGAGGTCGACGTCATCAGCCTCCGCGAGGGCGACGAGCCGCGCCGCGAGCGCACCGGCGGGCTCACCGTGTACCGCCTGCCGGCCGCGCTGAAGGGCACGACCGGCTCGCCCGCCGCCTACGCGCTGCGCTACGGGATCTTCCTGCTGCTCGCCGGGCTGCTGGCGGGCGCGCTGCACGTGCGGCGCCGCTACGCGCTTGTGGAGGTGCACTCGCTGCCCGACTTCCTCGTCTTCGCCGCGCTCGTGCCGAAGCTGCTCGGCACCCGCGTCGTGCTCGACCTGCACGAGATGATGACCGAGTTCTTCGAGACGAAGTTCGGCGGGCCGCCGGGAGGCCTGCCCTGGCGCGCCGTGGCCGCCGCCGAGCAGGCGAGCATCCGCTTCGCGGACTTCGCGTTCACCTGCACGAACGAGATGCGCGACGCGTTCGTCTCCCGCGGCGCCGACCCAGACCGGATGGGCGTCGTGCTGAACTCCTCCGAGGAGGATCTCTTCGACGTCGAGCGCCACCCGCCGCGCGGCAGCGGCGACGGCGAGTTCGTCCTGCTCTGCCACGGCTCGGTCGAGCAGCGCTACGGCATCGACACGGCGATCGGCGCGGTCGCGCTGCTGCGCGACGAGCTGCCCGGCCTGCGGCTGCGGATCATGGGCGACGGCTCCTACGTCGAGCCCGCCCGCGCGCTCGCGCACGAGCTCGGCGTGGCCGACCGCGTGGCGATCAACGCCCGCTGGGTCCCGCTGCCGGACCTGCTCGAGGCGATCGCCGGCTGCGACGCCGGCCTGGTGGCGATGAAGCGCGACGCGTTCCGCGACCTCACGCACTGCAACAAGATGTACGACCTGGTGACCATGCGCCGGCCGGTCCTCATGTCGCGCACGCGCTCGGTCGAGGCGTACTTCGACGAGGACAGCTTCGAGTACTTCGAGTCCGACGACCCGCCCGCGCTGGCCCGCGCGATCGCCCGCCTGCACGGCGACCCCGGGCGCGGCGCGGCGCTCGTCGACCATGCCGCCGAGGTGCTCGAGCCCTACCGCTGGCCGCGCCAGCGCGAGATCTACCGCGACTACATCGATCACGTGCTCGGCACGCCGGCCGGGGCGGCGGGCACCGACGAGGAGTACTTCCTGCACGAGCGCTACCAGGGCGCCGGCGAACGCCGGTTCGCCATGCGCGCCTACTACGCGCTCAAGCCGTTGCTCCCCAGGCCACTGCAGATCGCGCTGCGCCGGGCGTACGCGCCGGTGCGGGCGCGCCGCGCGTTTCCGGCCTGGCCCGTGGAGCCGGTGCTCGTCGAGCGCCGCGACGCCGAGCTGCGCCGGCGCGTGGCGCAGGCCCCGGGCGCACGCGTGCCCTTCGTGAACTTCTGGCCGGAGGGGCGCCGCCACGCGGTGATCCTCACGCACGACGTCGAGGGCCCGGCCGGCATCGAGAACATCGGGCGCGTGCGCGAGGTCGAGCGCCGCCACGGCTTCGTCTCGTCGTGGAACTTCGTGGCCGAGTGGTACCCGATCCCCGACGGGCTCTTCGACGCGCTGCGCGCCGAGGGCTGCGAGATCGGCCTGCACGGTATCCGCCACGACGGCCGCCTCTTCGCCGGGCGCGCGGAGTTCGAGCGCAACCTGCCCGCGATCCGCCGCTACCTGGCCCAATGGGACGCGGTCGGCTTCCGCTCGCCGGCCACCCATCGCAACGCCGACTGGATCGCCGAGCTGCCGGTCCTCTACGACAGCTCGTTCCCGGACACCGATCCGTTCGAGCCCCAGCCGGGCGGCTGCTGCTCGATCCTCCCCTTCCGCTTCGGCGAGGTCGTGGAGCTGCCGATCACGCTCGTCCAGGACCACACGCTGTGGGAGATCCTGCGCGAGCCGGGCATCGGCCCGTGGACCGCCAAGAGCGAGTGGATCATGGCCCACCACGGCCTGATCAACCTCATCGTGCACCCCGACTACGTGTGCGACCCCGCCCGCCTGGAGCACTACGAGCGCTTCCTCGCCTTCCTGGCGCGCCACCAGGACGGCTGGCACGCGCTGCCGCGCGACGTCGCGCGCTGGTGGCGCCAGCGCGAGCTGCTCGAGGTCGTGCCCGGCACCGACGACGAGTTGGTGATCGCCGGCGCATCGGATTTCGCGGCGACCGTCGCGCATGCCCGCGAGCAGGACGGGCGCATCGTCTTTGACACCGGAGCGTCCGGCCCATGCGCGAACGCAACCCCCCCCCCCGGGAGAGCATCGGCGCTGCCTACACCGCCGAGTGGGACCCGCCCGCGCGCAACCGGCTCGGCGAGCGCGAGCTCGACTTCATCCTCGCCGGCCTGCGCGCGAGCCGCGGCCGCACGGCGCTCGACGTGGGCATCGGCAGCGGGCGGATCCTCGAGGGGCTGCTGCGCGGCACCGAGGAGACCGTCTTCGCCGGCGTCGACATGGCCGAGGCGATGGTCGAGGCGACGCGCAGGCGCTTCGACGGCGAGCCGCGCGTGCGCGAGCTGCGCGTGTGCGACGTCTCGCGCGAGCCGCTGCCGTTCGCCGAGCGCTTCGACTTCGTCTCGGCGATCCGGATGCTCAAGTACAACGAGAACTGGCGCGACATGGTCGCCAAGCTCGTCGACCAGCTCCACGACGGCGGCGTGATCGTCTTCTCGATGTCCAACGCGCGCTCGCTGAACGTCATCTCGCGCCCCTACCCCGCCGACGGCCCGGACGCCACGCGTGCCGACGTCCGCCGGCTGTGCGAGCGGCTCGAGCTCGACGTGCTCGAAACCGCCGGCTTCATCAAGCTGCCGCACTTCCTCTACACGCGCGCCCGCTCGCCGCACGCCACGCGCGCGGTGCTCGCCACCGATGGCGCGCTCGAGCGTCTCATCGGCGGGCCCCCGCTCGCCCGCGAGGTCTTCGTCGCCGCTCGCAGGAGCTGACGCCATCGCCGAGCGCGTGCTGCAGGAGGGCTTCGGCCGCCGCGTCGTCGCCGAGGCAGGCGACGGCGCCGTGCGCAAGACGTTCCACGAGGGCCCCGTGACGGTCCGCCAGGCGATGGCCCGGCGCGAGTTCGCGCGCCTGGAGCGCTTTGCCGCCGCGCTGGAGGACGTGCCCGGCGCCGCCTGCCCGCGGCCGCTGGAGCTGCTCGCCGACCCGCCGGGGCTGCGGATGCCGCGCGCCGCAGGCGTGGACCTCTTCGCGTTCCTGCGGCGCCACCGCCTCGGCGCGCCGCTGCGCGAGCGCCTGGCGACGACG
>Ga0136617_10005478_pt1 | contig 11356 bp, 10 predicted proteins | sample AntDrymUQ3222106_2_FD_129672 | JGI IMG/M metagenome (GOLD analysis project Ga0136617, IMG submission 129672) | Polar desert sand microbial communities from Dry Valleys, Antarctica - metaG UQ322 (21.06) | ecosystem: Environmental > Terrestrial > Soil > Desert | place: Antarctica: Dry Valley...
TTCGCGTTGCGTCGAATTGAACCACATGCTCCACCGCTTGTGCGGGCCCCCGTCAATTCCTTTGAGTTTCAGCCTTGCGACCGTACTCCCCAGGCGGAGTGCTTAATGCGTTAGCTTCGGCACAGAAGGGGTTAATACCCTCTACACCCAGCACTCATCGTTTACAGCTAGGACTACCGGGGTATCTAATCCCGTTTGCTCCCCTAGCTTTCGCGCCTCAGCGTCAGTATCGGTCCAGGAAGCCGCCTTCGCCACCGGTGTTCCTCCGGATATCTACGCATTTCACCGCTACACCCGGAATTCCGCTTCCCTCTCCCGAACTCAAGCCCCGCTGTATCCCTTGCAGTTCCCCAGTTGAGCCGGGGGATTTCACAAGGGACTGACGGGACCGCCTACGCGCCCTTTACGCCCAGTAATTCCGAACAACGCTTGCCACCTCTGTATTACCGCGGCTGCTGGCACAGAGTTAGCCGTGGCTTCCTCCACCGGTACAGTCGACTATCGGGCGTATTGGGCCCTATAGCGTTCGTCCCGGTCGACAGGAGTTTACGACCCGAAGGCCTTCATCCTCCACGCGGCGTTGCTTCGTCAGGGTTTCCCCCATTGCGAAAAATTCCCCACTGCTGCCTCCCGTAGGAGTCTGGGCCGTGTCTCAGTCCCAGTGTGGCCGTCCGCCCTCTCAGGCCGGCTACCGATCGAAGCCTTGGTGGGCCATTACCCCGCCAACTAGCTAATCGGACGCGGGCTCGTCTCCAAGCGCCAGGCCTTGCGGTCCCCGGCTTTGATCGTCAGGCCCGAAGGCTCGACGATGTCATGCGGTATTAGCAGCAGTTTCCCGCTGTTATTCCCCACTCGGAGGTAGATTACCCACGCGTTACTCACCCGTTCGCCGCTCTACTCGGGGATTGCTCCCCTTTCGCGCTCGACTTGCATGTGTTAGGCACGCCGCCAGCGTTGATTCTGAGCCAGGATCAAACTCTCCAGTTAAAACCTGAAGCCGCCGACGGGCATTGCTGCCCTTCGCGGCCCCGTGAACTGAAGATACGACTTGGTCCGTGAGGCTAAAACCTCGCTTCGGATTTGTGTGCGCACTACCTAGTTTTCAAAGAGCCACCCCGTTTAGGGGAACCCGACCAGAATAACGAAAACGGCCGACCCCGTCAAGGGCCTTTCGTTATTCCTTCCGACTGAGCGTCTCTGGGTGGGTACGGCTGGCGTGACCGACACCCTCTGAACGCGTCTTCGCGAAACCTGAATGTAAGCGCTGGAAGCCCGCCTGTCAAGGTGTCATTTCCAGGACGTACGGGATTTCGCCCGGTCTTTCCCCCAGCCCTGATCGGACGGTCCCCGGGCGGGTTCGTACAGGGGAAATCCGGCTTATTCGACGACGAAACGGACGAACCGCGAGTTTCCGACGGACAGCACGAAGCTTTCCCCCTGCACGGCCACGGTCTCGGGGCCAAAGACGAGTACCTGGCCATCCCGCTTCACCGCCCTCTGGCCGATGAGGCGCTGGGCATCGCTCTTCGAAACCGCTAGGCCGTTGGCGGCCATGATCTCGCGATAAAGGTGCCGCCCCGGTGCAAGCGTGACCACCGGCATTTCCGCGGGGACGTGCCGCTCCTGGTGGATGCGGCGCCACTCCGCTTCCGCCGCCCGACCCGCCTCGGCGCCGTGGAAGTCCGTCACCAGCCGCCCGGCCAGGGCGAGCTTGGAATCCATGGGCCGCGCGCGCGCCCGCTCCGCCTCGATCGCGTCCGGGGCCAGATCGGTGAGCAGCGTGTAGTACTTCCACATCAGCTCGTCGGAGATCGACATCGCCTTGGAGAAGATGTCCAGGGGCGGGTCGCTGACCCCGATGTAGTTTCCCAGGCTCTTGGACATCTTTTCGACGCCGTCGAGCCCTTCGAGCAGCGGCGTCGTCATCACGACCTGCGGCTCGAGGCCGTACGCCGGCATGATGTCGCGGCCCACGTTCAGGTTGAAGAGCTGATCGGTGCCGCCCAGCTCTACATCCGCCTTGAGTGCCACCGAGTCGTAGGCCTGCGCGAGCGGATACAGGAACTCGTGCACGGAGATGGACTGGCCCGCGTCGTACCGCTGGCGGAAGTCGCGACGCTCGAGCATCCGGGCGACGTTGTAGGTGGCGGCAAGGCGGATGAGGCCGTCCGAGCCGAGCGCCCCCAGCCACTCGCGATTGAAGCGCACTTCCGTCTTGCCGGGATCGAGAATCTTGAAGGCCTGCTTCTTGTAGGTCTCCGCGTTCGCCTCGATCTCTTCGCGGGTGAGGGGCGGGCGCGTCTTGGACTTGCCCGTCGGGTCGCCGATCATCCCCGTGAAGTCGCCGATGACGAACACGACGCGGTGCCCCTGGTCCTGGAAGTGCTTCATCTTCCGCATCAGCACCGTGTGGCCGAGGTGGATGTCGGGAGCGGTGGGGTCGAACCCGACCTTGACCGTGAGCGGCGCGCCCCGGGCCAGCTTGGCCTGGAGCGCCGAGGCGGTCACGACGTCGACGCAGCCCTTCACGAGCAGCTCGAACGACGCGCTCATGCGCAACCCGGCACGCGGCGGACGCGGCGCCCCTCGACGCGTACGCTGCCCTCGAGCACCATCCCCACTGCCTCCGGATAGATCCGGTGCTCGGCCTCGAGGATCCGCGCGGAGAGGGTCTCCTCCGTGTCGTCGGCCGCGACCGCCACCGCTTCTTGCAAGATGATGGGCCCCGAATCGAGTCCCTCGTCGACGAAGTGCACGGTGGCGCCGGTGATCCGGACGCCGTGGTCGAGGGCCTGGCGTGCGGCGTCGCGCCCGGGGAACGCCGGCAGTAGCGACGGGTGCACGTTCAGGATGCGGCCGGGCAGGGCGCCGATGAACTCGATGGACAGCAGCCGCATGTAGCCGGCGAGGCAGACGAGGGCGACGCCGTGGGCGCGCAGCACCGAGAGCATCTCGCGGTCGTGGACTTCACGCGCGCGGCCCGCGTGATCGATGAAGTGGGCGGGGACGCCGGCATCTCTCGCCTTCTGCAGGCCGCCGGCGGCGGCCACGTTGGAAATGACGACCGCGATCGTCCCTCCGAGCTTTCCCGTCGCCGCGGCGTCGATCAGGGCCTGGAGGTTCGACCCGCGCCCGCTTATCAGGACCCCCACCGATTTCGATTGGCGCCCTTGCTCCGCTTCGTTCACTCGAAGGCAACGCCGGCGCCCTCCACGACGGTGCCGATCACGAAAGCCGCCTCTCCGCGGCGCTCGAGGGAGTGCTCGACGTCATGCAGGTCCTCGGGGGCCACCACCGCGATGATGCCGACCCCCATGTTGAAGGTGCGCAGCATCTCGTCGTCGCTGATCTGCCCGCCCTTCTGTATGAGTCGGAAGATCGCAGGAACCTGCCACGACCCGCTGCGGATGCGCGCGCCGAGTCCATCGGGGAGAACGCGGGGGATGTTGCCCGCGAATCCGCCGCCGGTGATGTGGGCGAGGGCCCGGATCTTCCGGCGCTCGAGCAGTGGCTCGAAGGCGGCAAGGTACGAGCGGTGGGGAGCGAGGAGCGCGTCTCCGACGGTCCCCCCGAGCTCGGGCAGTTGCGTTTTCACCGTATGGCCCAGGGTGTCGAAGAGCACCCTCCGCGCGAGGGTGTAGCCGTTTGTGTGCAGCCCTGCGGACGGGAGCGCGAGGAGCGTGTCGCCGGCCTTGACTGCGGCGCCGGTCAGGGCACGATCGCGCTCCACGATCCCCACGATGAACCCGGCGAGATCATAGTCGTCCGGCGCGTAGGTCCCCGGCATCTCCGCCGTCTCGCCGCCGATGAGCGGGCATCCGAACTCGGAGCAGCCGCGGGCGAAGCCGGAAACGATCGCCTCCACGCGGTCGGGATCCATGCGGCCGAGGGCGATGTAGTCGAGAAAGAACAGGGGGACGGCGCCCTGGACGAGGATGTCGTTCACGCAGTGTGCGACGAGGTCGTAACCGACGGTGTCGTGCACGCCGGCGAGGATCGCGACCTGGATCTTGGTGCCCACGCCGTCGGTGGAGGAGACGAGGACGGGCTCGCGATAGCGCGACAGGTCGGGCAGGAACATCCCTCCGAACGAGCCGATCTCCGAAAGCACCCCGCGGTTGAACGTGCCCCGCGCGAGCCCCTTGATACGCGCCTTGGCCTCGTCGGCCGCGCTGATGTCGACCCCCGCGTCTTTGTAGTCCATGCGAAGAACGGCGATTCTAGCACCGCCGAGAGTGGCGTATCCTCGGGCATGCCCGCCCCCGCGACGGCGTTCGCCGGCCTCGAGGCGACCCTCGAGGAGAAGCGGCTTCGTGTCGAAGATGCGCTGCGCCGCCTGGCCGTCCCCGGGCGCTCGCGGGCGGTCGAAGCCGCGGTCTTTTCGAGCCTCTTCGCTCCCGCCAAGCGCCTCCGGCCGATCCTCGCCCTGATGGTGGCCGACGTGCTGCGGGGCGACGCCGATTCGGTGCTGCCCGCGGCGTGCGCGCTGGAGATGGTGCACACGGCGAGCCTGATCCTCGACGACCTTCCTTCGATGGATGACGCGGCTTCGCGGCGCGGGCGCCCCGCCTGTCACGTGGCTCACGGCGAAGCCAACGCGATCCTGGCCGCGTTCGCGCTCCTGAACCGCGCCTACGAGGTCCTCGCCGAAGGCTGGCCCGGCGCCCCCGACGCGGCGACGCGCGCCGGCCTCTCCGCGGAGCTGGCAGCGGCGGTGGGCCTCGAAGGGATGATCGCGGGACAGGCCGAGGACCTCGCCGCCACCGATCGCGCGCTCGATTTCGCGACCCTGGAGTTCATCCACCGTCACAAGACCGGAGCCTTGTTCATGGCCTCGGCCGCGGTGGGGGCCGCCGCGGCGCGAGGGTCGAGCGTGGAGCGCGATGCCCTCGTCGCCTACGCGAAGAACCTCGGCCTCGCTTTCCAGATCGTCGACGATCTCATCGACGCCACCGGGGACGCCGGGGTGGCGGGGAAGGACGTCGGCAAGGACGCGAAGAAGACGACGTTCGTCTCGTTCGCGGGTGTCGCCGGCGCATGGCAGCTCGCGGGAGAGCTCATCGACACGAGCGAGGGCGCGTTGCGCGGCTTTGGCCCGCGCGCCCAGCCCCTGCGCGACCTCGCGCGCTACGTCGTCGTGCGGAGGAGATGAAGGGATGACGGCGGCTGCCGGTGAGGCGGAACGAAGCAATTGGGTGGCGTTTTCCGAGCCGGAGCGTTACCTTGTCGGTGCCGAGCGATCCACTCGCGAGGCACCGCTTATTGACGCCGAACGCGTAGGCGAGGACGCCAATGACAAGATGCCCGGAGTGCGAGTCGGACCTGGATCTCGACGGTTACGAGATCGAGGTGGGCGAGAACATCAACTGTCCGGAATGCTCCGTCGAGCTGAAGGTCGTGGCCGCGGACCCGGTGGCGGTGGTGCTCGCCGAGACCTAGGTCGAGGCCTCGCCGAACCGGCGGATCGCTTCGCCCTCGTCCTCGAACACCTCGAACAGCGGGAGCAGCCGCGCGATGGAGAGCGTCGTGCGCACTCTTTCGCTCGCCTTCACCACCTTCAGCTCCGCGCCAAGGTTTCGCGCCGTCTTGAGCCCGGCGACTAGCTCCCCCAATCCCGCGGAGTCGACGAAGGTGACCTCGGACAGGTTGAGAAGGATCTTCCGCCAGCTCTCGGCCAGCAGCTCGTCCAGGGTGTCGTGGAGGATCTGATCGCCGAGGCCGGCGGTGAGCTTGCCCTTCAGGTCGACGATGACCACGTCGCCGGCGCGGCGAACCTCGACGTGCATCAGCTGGTCACCCGGCTGATCGCGTCGGGACGCCGCGAGACGGGAAACCGCTTCCGCGCTTCCTGCATGTAGGCCTGGAAGAGACGCCCGCGCTTCTCCTCCTCGAGCGAGGCGATCAGCGCCGCCTTCTCCTTCTCGAAGGCCGCCGGGTCGTACTCCTTCTTCTCCAGCACGCGGACCACCGCAAAACCGGCGGGCGTCCGGACGGGCTCCGACAATCCGCCGACGGGCAGCGAGTACACGGTCTTTTCCACCGCGGCCCCGGAACCGAGGTCGCCAATGGGCTGACCGCGGGGCACCAGCGCATCGCCCTGCTTGCGCACCAGGCCGAGAGCGGCGGCGGCCTTTTCGAGTCCGGCCTGCTGCGCGCGCGTGCGCAGGTCGGCGGCGATCACGCGCGACTTCTCGAAAGCCTTGTCGCCGACGACGTCCGCGCGGACCTTGTCCTGCACTTCCTTCAGATCCGGCAAACGCGGCGGCTGGATCTCCGCCACCTCGATGAGCGCGTAGCCGTTGGCGGCCGGAAGCGGATCCGCCGCCGCTTCGCCCTTCTTCAGCTCGAAGGCTTTTGACAGGAGCGTCGCACTGGCCAGGGGCGGCTGGACGTCGGAGCGGGCGAGCGGCGCGCTCTTCTGGACCGTGAGGCCCTGCTCCCTGGCCGCCTCTTCGAGGCTTCGTCCCGAGCGCAAAGCGGCCGCCGTCGCTTCCGCCTTCTCCCGCACCTTGGCCTGGACGCGCTCGACCATGACCTGCTGCCGGATCGATTCCTTCACCTGCGCGAAGGGCGGAACGGCCTCGTCCTTGCGCGAGACGGCCTTGATGACGTGATATCCGAAGCTCGTCCTCACCACGTCGGACGCCTGGCCGGCGTCCAAGGAGAAGGCGGCGTTGTCGAACTCGGGGACCATCCGTCCGCGCGGGAAGCAGCCGAGATCGCCGCCCTGGCTCGCCGAGCCGAGGTCCTCCGACATCCGCTTCGCCACCGCGGCGAAGTCGGCCCCGAGGCGGATCTCGTCGAGGGCGGACTGCGCGATGCGGCGCGCCTCCTCGTCGGCGTGCCCCTCCTTCGCCTCCGGAGAGGCCTTGACCTTCACGAGCACGTGGCTCGCGCAAAGCTCCTCGCCCTGCGCGAACTGGTCGCGGTTCGCCTCGTAGTAGGCGGCGAGATCGCGATCGGTGAGGGTGACCTGGGAGGCCAGGGACGGCGCGTCGATGAGCGCGTACGACAACACGCGCCGCTCGGGATAGCGGTAGGCGTCCTTGTTGGCGTCGAAGCGCGCGCGTACTTCCTCGTCGGTGGCGGTGATGCCGGCGTTGTCGGCGGTGACGACGACGTACTCCGCCTTGACCTGCTCGTTGCGGCGGCGGAACTCCTTCTCCGCTTCCGCCGCGCTCACCTGCACCGAATCGGTGACGAGGGCGATGAGACGCTCGCGCAGGATGCTGTTGCGGAACGACTCCTCGAACTCCCGGACCGACACGCCCGAACGCTCGAGCCGGTTCCGGATCTCCTTCGAGCCGAGGAATTTTCCGTCCTGCTGGAACTCGGGTGCTATGGCCACGCGCTGCTTCAGCATCGCGTCATCCACGCGGATCCCGAGGCGCTCCGCCTCGAGGGCGAGGATGCGCTCGTCGACGAGCCCCTGCAGCGCCTGCTCCTCGATCCCCATGCGGCGCAGCATGTCGTCGTTCATCCGGCCCTGGTACATGCTCTGGTACATCTGGCGCTGGCGCAGGTACGAGCGCTGGTACTCGCCGAGCGTGATCTTGCGATCCGCGACCTGGGCCACGGTGAGGCCGAGTCCCTGGTCGCTTTCCTGATCGAACGCGGGGATGTAGAGAATGATGAATGCGAGAATCACCAGCCAGAGGAAGCCGAACAGCCACCGCCGGTGACGTCTCATGAAGCCTAGAGCCATGCTTTGGTCCGCCCTTTCGTTTTCCTTGGACTTTCGGGAAACAGCGATTCTAGCGGTTCGGCCACGCGCGCGGCAAACCGTGCCGGAGGCGCAACGGGCGGGAGCGCCGAGGGGGCACGGCTTGGTACGCGAATTGCGGGCCGGGGCGGCCGTCGACTATAATCGGCGGTCCGTAAGTTACTAGGATTAAGGGATTTTGGCTTCCAATCGCAAGGCTCCGCGAACCTCCGTCGATCTCGTCGACTGGTTCACGATCAGCTACAAGTCGATCTACCTCGCCGTCGGCATCGTCCTCGCCGGGGCCGCCGCTTTTGGCTACCACTACTACGTCACCAACGCCCCGCCGGCTCCACCGCCGGCGGAGACGGTCATCACCCAGCCGACCGCGCACTTCAGCGGCATCGAGGGCACGGTGAAGGTCAAGGCGGTGGGAACGTTCGAGTGGGTGACGGCCGACTCGAGCATGGCGCTCAAAAAAAGCGACATCGTGCGCACCGGCGCGGGCTCGGCGGCCGAGATCCGCTTCTTCGACGGCACCGTGGTCGCGGTCGGCGCGGACAGCCTGATCATGATCGAGGCGACTTCAACCGATCCCTCGAGCCGGCGGGCGAAGGTGGGATGGCGCGTCTCCAACGGCAAGGTGGAGTTCCAGGTGCCGCCGCGCGGCCCGGCGGGCGGGGAGGCCGAGATCTCCACACCCACCGTCACCGCGCGCACGGAGTCCGCCGCCTCGGGCCAGATCAGCGTCGAGCAGTCCGGGGAAAGCGACGTCCGCGTGTACGGCGGGCAGATCACGGCCAGCACCAAGGCCGGCGACACCATCCAGCTCACCGAGAACGAGGGCGTGAAGGTCAGCGAGTCGGGCAAGGCCGGGGTCGAGGTCAAGCTGCCCGCGGCGCCGGTGCTGCTGTCGCCGGCCAACCAGTCCGAGGTCGCGTACCCAGATCCCACCCGCGCGATCACGCTGCTGGCCTGGAAGCCGGTGACGGAGGCGGTGTCGTACCAGGTGCTCCTCGACTACAGCCCGCACTTCAACCGGCCCCTCGTCGACCGCGGCGGCATCAAGGAAAGCTCGGTCGAGGTGCGGGGACTGGAGATGGGCAAGTACTACTGGCGCGTCGCCGCCGTCGACAGCACCGGCATCACGGGCAAGTTCTCGGACTTCTCCCGCTTCTCGGTGGCGAAGCCGAGCGGTGCCGCCGGCGGAGACGGGCCGCCCCCGCCGCTCACCATAGACACCGTCGACGTGCGCGCGAACATCCTGCAGATCAAGGGACGCACGGAGCCCGGCGCCACCGTCACCGTCAACGGACAGCGCGTCGACGTGCAGGCGGACGGCTCCTTCAACGAGTTCATCCAGCTCGCGAAGCTCGGCCGCCAGATCGTGGTGGTGAAGGCGGTCGGCATCAACGGCGGCGAGAACGAGCAGCGGCGCTCCGTGCTGGTGGCGGACTGAGCCCGAAGATGACGCGGGGACGCGCCGGGGCCACCGTCGCGGGCCAACCGCGGGCGGCGGCGCGCCCGCGCACGGCGGTGCGCGCGGTCTCCACGAGGCCGGACGGCCCTGGCCAACAGCTGAAGAAGATCACCGAGCGGCTGGCCATCCTCACCGACATCGTCAAGACCGCGAACTCCATCCTGGAGCCGAAGAAGGTGATCGAGGTCATCATGACCAAGATCCAGCAGCTGATCCCTTCCGAGGCGTGGTCGATCCTGATGCTGGACGAGGAGAGGCAGGAGCTGACCTTCGAGCTCGCCCTCGGCGAGAAGGGCAAGGACGTCTCCGTCTTCCGGGTCAAGGTCGGCGAGGGGATCGCGGGGTGGGTGGCGGAGCGCGGGGAAGCGGCGATCGTCAACGACACCTCGAAAGACCCGCGCTTCGCGCGCCGGTTCGACTCCAAGACGCACTTCCAGACCCGCTCGGTGCTGTGCGCGCCGTTCATCTCGCGCGGGCGGACGATCGGCGTCGTCCAGGTCATCAATCGCGTCGGCGGAAAGTTCAGCCGCGCCGACCTCGACCTGCTGCTGACCCTCGTGGAGCCGTGCGCGATCGCCATCGAGAACGCGATCCTGTTCCAGCGCACCGAGCAGCTCACGATCACCGACGACCTCACCAAGCTTTTCAATTCGCGCTACCTGAACCTGTACATCGAGCGGGAGATCAAGCGCTGCAAGCGTCACGGGATCCCGCTCTCGGTGATCTTCCTCGACCTCGACGGCTTCAAGAGCGTGAACGACGCTCACGGCCATCTCGCGGGCTCGCGGACGCTCACCGAGGTCGGGGGGATCCTGCTGGAGGCGGTGCGCGAGTCGGACATCCTGGCGCGGTACGGAGGCGACGAGTTCGTCGTCGTCCTCCCCGAGACGCCGCCCTCCGGCGCGCTCGTCATCGCCGAGCGCATCCGACGCGCCATCGAATGCCACGTGTTCCTGACCGAGGTCGGGCTCGAGGCACGCATTTCCGCGTCGTTCGGGATCGCGTCCTATCCCGACCACGCGCTCACCCCCGAAGGTCTCATCCAGAAGGCCGACCAGGCCATGTACCGGGTGAAGGACCGCGACAAGAACGGCATCGAAGTGGCGGTCTAACGAGGAGAGTCGTCAATCCATGAACCTGCGTTCCATCTTGAATCTGAGCTTCCTGTCCAGCGATCTCGCCATCGATCTCGGCACCGCCAACACTCTCGTGTACGCCAAGGGAAAGGGCATCGTCGTCTCCGAGCCGTCCATCGTCGCCGTCAACAAGGTGACGGGGAAGGTGGAGGCCGTCGGCCGCGACGCCAAGGAGATGCTCGGGCGCACCCCGGGGAACATCGTCGCCATCCGCCCCATGAAGGACGGCGTGATCGCCGACTTCGAGATCACCGAGAAGATGCTCAGCCACTTCATCAGGAAGGCGCACAACCGCAACACGATGGTGCGGCCGCGGATCATCATCGGGATCCCGTCCGAGGTCACCCAGGTCGAGAAGCGCGCGGTCAAGGACTCCGCGCTCAAGGCCAAGGCCTCCGAGGTCTATCTCGTCGACCAGGCCATGGCGGCGGCGATCGGGGCCGGGCTGCCCATCACGGAGCCCTCCGGCAACATGGTGGTGGACATCGGCGGGGGCACGACCGACATCGCCGTCATCTCGCTGGCCGGCATCGTGTACAGCAAGTCGGTGCGCGTCGCGGGCAACGAGATGGACGAGGCGATCATCCAGTACATCAAGAAGAAGTACAACCTGCTCATCGGCGAGCGCACCTCGGAGCAGATCAAGCTCGAGCTGGGCAGCGCGTTCCCTCTCGACGAGCCCATCACCATGGAGATCAAGGGGCGCGACCTCATCGAAGGCATCCCCAAGACCTTGACCATCACCGACTCCGAGATCCGGGAGGCGCTGGCGGAGCCGATCAGCATCATCGTGAACGCGGTGCGCGTCGCCCTCGAGCGCACGCCCCCGGAGCTCTCCGCCGACATCGTGGACCGTGGCATCGTCCTCACCGGCGGGGGAAGCCTGCTCAAGAACCTCGACAAGCTGCTGCGGGAGGAGACTTCGTTGCCGGTCTCCGTCGCGGAGGACCCACTGTCGTCGGTGGTGCTGGGAACCGGGAAGATGCTTTCCGACTTCGACCTCCTCCGCAAGATCTCGCTGGATTAAGTGTCCCGAAA
>Ga0136617_10005479_pt1 | contig 11356 bp, 8 predicted proteins | sample AntDrymUQ3222106_2_FD_129672 | JGI IMG/M metagenome (GOLD analysis project Ga0136617, IMG submission 129672) | Polar desert sand microbial communities from Dry Valleys, Antarctica - metaG UQ322 (21.06) | ecosystem: Environmental > Terrestrial > Soil > Desert | place: Antarctica: Dry Valley...
AGGAACTCGCTGATGGCGATCGGCTTGCCGGACCGGTAGCGGGCGGCGAAGTCGCTGCGCTCCAGCATGCGGGCGACCGTCATCTGCGCCATGAGGCCCAGCACGTCGGACAGCGCCATCGGCGCCAGCCAGGTCGTGTTGTCCAGCACCTCCAACGGCTCGGGCAGCAGCACCTTGCCCGCCTGGTCCAGGTAGGTGGCGGCATTCGCCGCGACCTCCTCGGGGCTGAGCCGTGGGCGCACGCTCGAACGGCCCGAGGGGTCCCCCACCTGGGCGGTGAAGCCGCCGATGATGAGCACCGCGGTGTGCCCGTAGCGCTGGAAGTCCCGCAGCTTGCGGAGCTGGACGGTGTGGCCCAGGTGAATGTCGGGGCGGGTGGGATCGAGGCCGAGCTTCGCTCGCAGCGGCGGGCGCCGGCCCTCGGCCGCGGCGGTGACCAGGCGCGCGAAGTCCTCGCCGGGAACCACCTGTTCCGCGCCGGCCGACAGGACCCTCAACTGTTCAGCTGCAGTGCTCATGTGCCGAGACGCTAGCCGACGCCGGCGACCACGCCGGCCCTGCCCCGGTGCCCGCCCTGCGCCCTCCTCCTGCTCGCCCGGATCCCGCCCGCGCCCTGTGCGCGCTGCTGCTGCTCGCCCTGGTCCTGTCCGGCTGCCGCCAGGTGGTGGAGCTCGCCGGGGTCGAGGACGTGGAGCTGCCGGTGCCGGCGGAGTCCAGCGTGATCACCGCCGCCGACGGCAGCGTCCTCACCACCCTCCACGGTGGCGAGGACCGTGAGATGGTGCCGCTGGAGCGCGTGCCGAAGGTGCTGCGCGACGCCGTGGTGGCGGTCGAGGACGCCCGCTTCCTCGCGCACTCCGGAGTGGACGCTCGTGCCGTCGCCCGGGCGCTGGCCGAGAACCTGGACCAGGGCCGCGTCGCCCAGGGCGGCTCCACGATCACCCAGCAGCTGGTGAAGAACGCCTTCACCGGCGGTGAGCGGACGCTGCGGCGCAAGGCCGTGGAAGCGACGGTCGCGCTGTCGCTGGAACAGCGCTACACCAAGGACGCGATCCTGGAGCGCTACCTCAACACCGTCTACTTCGGCCACGGCGCGTACGGGGTGGCGACGGCAGCCCGGCGCTACTTCGCCGTCGAGGTCGAGGCGCTCAGTCTCCCGCAGGCCGCGCTGCTCGCCGCCCTGGTGCGCTCCCCGGCCGCCGACGACCCCCACGCCGCGCCGCAGCGAGCGCGGGAACGCCGCGACCTCGTCCTGACCCGCATGGCCGAGCAGGGCCTCGCCGGCGCCGAGGAGATCGCCGCCGCGCGCAGCGCGCCCCTCGGGCTCGTCCCCCTGACTCCCGCCCCGCGCCTCGCTCCGCTGTTCGTCGATCACGTCCGGGGGCTGCTGGTCTCCGACCCGGCCTTCGCCGTCCTCGGTGGAGATGCCGCCGCCAGGGAGCGGCGGCTGTCCCGCGGCGGACTGACGATCGAGACGACTCTGGACCCCCGCTGGCAGAACGCGGCCGAGGATGCGGTCACGGCCACGGTGCCGCTGCCCAGCGACCCGCAGGCCGTGCTCGTGGCCGTGTCACCGTCCGATGGGGCCGTCCGGGCGATGGCCGCGCGTCGCGAACCTGGCGACGAGGGCGGGCTCAACCTTGCCACCCGCGCCCTGCGGCAGCCGGGGTCCACCTTCAAGGCGCTGGTCCTGGCGACGGCCTTGACGGAGGGCCACACGCTGGATGAGACCTATCCCGCGGGCAGCAGCGTCACCGTGGCGGGCGGGGAGGGTGAGGCCCCGTGGACCGTGGCGAACCACGAGGGGCACGACCCCGGGGTGGTCACCCTGGGCGCGGCCACCGCGCACAGCGTCAATACCGTCTATGCGCGGCTGATCACCGCGGTCGGGCCCGGCGACGTGGTGGTCACCGCGCAGGCCGCGGGAGTGGACCGGGCGCTGCGTCCCCTGCCCTCGCTGGCGCTCGGCGCGCAGGAGGTCACCCCGCTGGAGATGGCCGTGGTCGCCGGCACGCTGGCCGCCGGCGGAGAGCACCGCGCGCCCTGGCTCGTGGAACGGATCCTGGGACCGGACGGGGCGGTGCTCTACCAGTCCGGGGGGCCAGGCGCCACCCAGGCCCTGGAGCCGGCCGTCGCCTGGCTGACGACGGCGGCGCTGCGGCGCACGGTGGTGGAGGGCACCGGCCGCCGGGCCGACCTGCGACGCCCGCTGGCCGGCAAGACCGGCACCAGCTCCGACAGCGCGGACGCCTGGTTCCTGGGCTACACCCCCGATCTGGCGGCGGCGGTGTGGATCGGGTTCCCGGAGGGGCGCGTGCCGATGGAGCCGCCGCGCACCCGCATCCGCGTGGAGGGGGGCAACTGGCCGGCCGAGCTGTTCGCGCGCTTCGGCGCCCGCGCCCTCGCCGACGTGCCCGCTCACGAGTTCGTCCCACCCGTGCCCCAGGACGGCCGGGCCACCCTTGGCCTGGTGCCCGACGTCACCGGGCTCCCCGCGGAGCCGGCGGCCGCCATGCTGGAGCGCGCCGGCCTGCTCACCTCCCCCCTGCCCGCGGCGGCCTCGGCGACGGTCAGCGGCCAGACGCCGCCCGCCGGCTCCCCGGCAGCACCCGGCATGCCGGTGCGTCTGCACACCGAGACCCCACCCGGCGCCGGCCCACCCGCCGCGACCCCTCAGGCCGCGAGCGCGCGCACCGGGACCCCGCAGGGCCCGGGCCCTTAGGTCGCGAGCGGCGCCCGCGGGCTGCGCTTGTAGGGCGAGACCCACGGCGAGCCGGGGACGCGGAAGCGCCAGGGAACCTCAGCGGCCTGGCTCACCCCGACGCGTGGTCCGGTGATCACGTCGGGACGCAGCCCGTCGTCGGTGAACGCCAGCGGCGAGCCGGGCACGCAGAGGTCGCGGCCGCTGTGGCGGCCGTCCAGGCCGAGCGCCTGCCCGAGACGACCCGGTCCGCGCAGCAGGTCACGGTCGCGCGCGCCGGGCCGGCGGGCGCGCAGCGCGTCGAGGCCGGCAAGCGGTTCGCCGGCGCGCAGCAGACACCCCTCCCCCACGCCGTCGCTGCCGGTGGAGATGTTGAGGCACCAGTGGATGCCGTAGTTCAGGTAGACGTAGGCGTGCCCGGGCGGGCCGTACAGCGGCGCGTTGCGCGTGGTGACCCGCCGGTAGGCGTGTGAGGCGGGATCGTCCTGGTGGTAGGCCTCGGTCTCCACGAGGCGCACGACCACGCCCTCGTCGGGGCGCACGAGCAGCTTGCCGACCAGCTCCTCGGCGACCTGCGCGGCGGGGCGGGCGAAGAAGGCGCGCCCGAGCCGCACGCCGGGGACCGCCTGGATCACGCGCGCACCCGGCGCATCCCGGGACCACGCTTGGCGTTCACCGCATCGAGCAGCCCGTCGAGGTCGCGGCAGTTGAGCACGTGGGCGGCGGTGGCCCAGCCGCGCTGCGCGGTGCCCACGCCGTAGCGCATGCTGGCGAGGTCGCCGACGCTGTGCGCGTCGCAGGAGATCGTGAGCAGCGCCCCTCCGTCGACCGCGCGGCGCACGGCGTCGCCGGACAGGTCCAGACGGCGCGGCGAGGCGTTGACCTCAAGGGCTGTGCCGGTGGCCACCGCGCCCTCGATCAGCTGGTCGAGGTCGATCTCGTAGCCGGGCCGCTGGCCGATCTTGCGGCCGGTGGGGTGTCCGATGACGTTGACCGCGGGGTGACGCATGGCGGTGAGGATCCGCGCCGTCTGCTCTGGTTCGGGACGGCCGAACAGCGTGTGCACGCTGGCCACGCAGAAGTCGAACTCGAGCAGGAAGTCCAGGTCGTAGTCGACCGAGCCGTCGATGCCGATGTTCAGCTCGGCTCCGTCCAGGATCCGGATGCCGGCACCGTCGGCCAGCTCGGCGATGGCTCGTCGGCGTGCCCGCATGCCCTCACGGTCGATGCCGTTCATCGTGAGGTCCTCGGCGTGGTCGGTCACCGCCAGGTAGCGGTGCCCGCGCGCCGCTGCCGCGGCCACCAGCTCGGCCAGGGAGGTCTTGCCGTCGCCGGACCAGTCGCTGTGGGCGTGCAGATCGCCGCGGATGTCGGCGAGGGTGACAACACGGGGCAGGCGCCCCTCGGCCGCCGCCTCGACCTCTCCGGTGTCCTCGCGCAGCGGCGGCGGGACGAAGGCCATGCCGAGGGCGGCGTAGACCTCCGCCTCGGTCCGGCCCGCCACCGGGTCGTCCTCGGTCTCCCCCGCTGCATCCCGATCGGCACCCTGTGCCTCGGCCTGGTCGTCGGCGCGGCGCAGGAGCCCGTACTCGTTCAGCAGGAGCCCGCGGCGCACGGCGCGCTCGCGGATGCGGATGTTGTGCGCCTTGCTGCCCGTGAAGTACACCAGCGCGGCCCCCCAGGAGTCGGGGTCCACCACGCGCAGGTCGGCCTGGATCCCGCGACGCAGCACGACGGAGGTCTTCTTCTCGCCCGCGGCCAGGACGCGCTCCACCAGGTCGGACTCCCGCAGCGACGCCATGACGGGGGCGGGGTCGCGGGAGGCGGCCAGCAGGTCGACGTCGCCGATCGTCTCGCGCATGCGGCGCAGGCTGCCCGCATAGGCCACGGCGGTCACACCGGGCAGCACCGCCAGCCTGGCGCACAGCTCCTCGGCGATGGCGATCGCGTCGGCGGCGGGCACCCGGCCGGTGTCCTTGGCACCCAGCCGTTCCAGCGACGCCCGCAGGTTGGTCTCGGTCTTGGCACCCAGGCCCTTCAGCCCCCGCAGCGCGCCGGCGTCCAGCGCGGTCCGCAGCGCCTCGACGCTGTCGACCCCGAGCTCGCCGTGCAGCATGACCGCCGTCTTCGGGCCGAGGCCCGGGATGCGGGTCAGCTCCACGAGCCCCGCGGGGACCTTCGCCCTCAGGTCCTCCAGCATCGCGATCCTGCCGCTGGTGAGGTACTCGGCGACCTTGGACGCGGTGGAGGCGCCGACGCCCTTGAGCTGCGCCATCTCCTCGGTGGACAGCGTCGCCAGATCCACCGGCGCCGCGCCGATCGCGCCCGCCGAGCGCTCGTAGGCCCGCACGCGGAAGGCGTCCGCGCCGGACAGCTTCAGCAGGGTCGCGATCTCGGCGAACTGACCGGCGACATCCTCGTTCGTCCACGCCATGCCCGCGATGGTAGAGCCCGGGGGGCGCCGGCGGGATCGCTCGCCTAGCATCGCGTGCCATGACACCGAACCCGGCAGCGCGCAGCGGCCCGGCACCGCCACTGCTCGGCTCGTGGGGACGGTCCAAGGGCTTCGCGGGCCTGGTGGCCGCGACCGCCGACGGCGCGGTCACGCTGTTCGACCCCGGCGCCCGCCAGATGACCACCGTCGCGGCGGCGGACTGCGAGCAGCTGCCGGCGGGTGCGGTCACGGTGACGGTGACGGTGGACCTGCCGCTCGCCCACGGCCTTGCCGAGCAGGACCTGCGCGGCTGGGTCGCCTCGCTGCTCGATCCGGACGTGCGCGAGCGGGCCGCGGCGGCGCTGGCGGAGTCCGGCCTGGACGGCGGTGCCGCGCTGCCCGAGGCGCGGCTGGACGTGACCCCAGCGCAGGGGGATGGGGCGCTGTGCCTGGCCGGACACCGCACCCCCGCCGGGGGTCCCGGGCCGGTCGTGTGCGCGGCGTGCGGCAGGGCTGCGGTCGCGGCCCCTCCGCAGGCGCGCGACGTGCTGGGCCCGGGGGGCTGAGCCAGCTCAGCCCCTCGACGGTTCCCGCGGCGTGGCCGTGTCGGCCCGTGCCGGCTCGGCGGCCGCGGCGGGCGGGCGCGCGGGGTCACCGATCGCGCGCGCACCGGGCACGAAGCTCAGGGCCACCAGCAACGCGGCGCCGAGCACCCCCGCCGTCACGAGCACCGGCTTCGCGCCGAACGTGGCGCCCAGCTGGCCAGCCAGCAGGAAGCTGACCGGCCCCAGGCCGATCCCAACCATCCAATCCAGGCTGGCCACCCGTCCCAGCCGCTCGCGGGGGACGCCGCGCTGCACCGAGGTCGTCCAGACGACCTCCGTCAGCGCGAACATCGCGCCGATCACCACGCCCGCGAGGATCCCGGGCGTCGGCGAGGTCATGAGCCCCAGCGGCACCAGGGTGAGCAGCGCGGCGGCCTCGCCCCAGTAGTAGGCGACGCCGAGCCGGCGCGGCAGGCCGTGGCGGCCGATCCACCAGGCGGTCGCGACCGCTCCCACGCCCGAGGCCGCCAGGATCGGCGCGAGCGCGAACCCCGCCCGGCTGTCCACGTAGCCGAAGTCGCTGATGAGGCGGAACGGCACCAGCGACTCGAAGGGCCCCTGGAACGCCATCCCGGACACCGTGGCGGCGAGCATGCCGACCAGCAGCCAGCGGGTGGCGAGCACCACGGCCACACCGTCGCCCGCCTCGCGCAGCTGGGCGACGAGTCCGACCGCGCCGGCGCTGCGCGGGGGCCGTGCGGGCACGCGGGCCACGAGCGCGGCCGAGACGAGGAACGACACCGCGTCCAGCAGGAAGGCGACACCCGCCTCGGTGAAGCCGATGACGACCGCGCCCAGCAACGGTCCCGCGATGTACAGCGTCGCGGGTCGCGCCGCCCCCAGGAAGGCGTTCGCCCGGTCGAGCTCGCCGTCCGGCACGAGCTCGGGGATCAGCGCGCTGGCCGCCGGGTTGAACAGCGCGTTGCCCGCGCCGAAGCAGGCGGCGATGACCACCAGGGCGGGGATGGTCAGCCGGTCGGTCACCGACAGCACGCCGAGGACGCCGATGGCGACGGCACGCCACAGGTCAGCCAGCAGGACGAGGTCGCGGCGCGCGAAGCGGTCGCCGGCCCAGCCGCCCACCGGGAGCAGGACGACCTGCGACAGGCCCCACACCAGGCCCACCACCGCGAACGAGCGAGGGTCGGGGTCCACGAGGTAGACCTGGATCGCGATGGAGACGCGGAACACGCCGTCGCCGAGCAGCGAGACGAGCCAGCCGAGGACCACAGACCGGAAGTCGGGGTGACGAAGCGGTGCGAACAGGCCGGGGGGCGATGAGCTCATGCGGGTGCCCCCCGCAGCCCCGGCAGCCCTCCTGAGCGCACGTAGTCTCCTCGCGCCGCGCATCCGTGCGGTCCGGCGTCGTGCGCCTGCGCGACCGAGGATACGGCGTCGCGCAGACCGATGTATCCGACGCGTACCGTTGCGCAGCTCAGGGGGCGGCGACCGCGGGGCCGGAGCAGCGCTGCCGCAGCGCCGCGACCTGGCGCAGGACCATCGCGGGCGCGGGCCCCGCTGCGCTGCCCCGCCGCGCCAGGGCGGCGGCGGGGTCGAGCAGGTCCGCCGGAGCGTCGGCGAGCTCGGGCAGCACGCGCACCACCTCGGCGAGGTCCAGGTCGGCGAGGTCGGCCCCCCGCCGCTCCGCCTCCAGCACCAGCGACCCGACGCGCTCGTGGGCCTCCCGGAAGGCCACCCCACGCCGCACCAGCGCCTCGGCCACGTCGGTGGCGAGGGTCGAGCCGCGCGCCGCCCCGGCTGCGATGCGCGCACGGTCGAACTGCAGCGAGGCGACGGTGCCCGCCATGGCGGGCAGGACGAGGGACAGGGTGTCCACCGCGTCGAACACCGGTGGCTTGTCCTCCTGCAGGTCGCGGTCGTAGGTGAGGGGGAGCCCCTTGAGGGTCACGAGCAGCGCGACGAGGTCGCCCACCAGACGGCCCGTCTTGCCGCGCACCAGCTCGGCGACATCGGGGTTGCGTTTCTGCGGCATGATCGATGAGCCGGTCGAGAAGGCGTCGCCCACCCGCGCCCAGCCGAACTCGGCCGTGGACCACAGCACGATCTCCTCGCCCAGCCGGGACAGGTGCACCCCGGTGAGCGCGCAGGCGGCGAGGAACTCCACGGCGAAGTCGCGATCGGCCACCGCGTCCATCGAGTTCGGCGCGACCCCGCCCACACCGAGGGCGGCGGCGTAGCGCGCCGGCTCCAGCTCCAGGGTGAGCCCGGCCAGCGCACCGGAGCCCAGCGGCTCCACGTCGGCCCTGCCCGCGGCGTCGGTCAGGCGCCCGGCGTCACGGTCCAGGGCCCAGGCGTGGGCGAGCAGGTGGTGGCCGAGGGTGACGGGCTGGGCGCGCTGCAGGTGGGTGTAGCCGGGCGCCAGCCAGTCGTGGGTGGCCTCGGCGGCATCCGCCAGCGCGGTCTGGACCCCGCGGACGGCCACGATCAGCGCACCCGCGGCGCGCACCACGTAGCGGCGCAGGTCCGAGGCGATCTGGTCGTTGCGGCTGCACCCGGCCCGCAGGCGTCCGCCGGCCGGGCCGCAGCGCTCCACCAGCCGCCGCTCGATCGCGCCGTGCAGATCCTCGTCGCCGGGGAGGAACGCGAACGAGCCAGCGGCGAACTCCTCGGCGATGGCGTCGAGCGCGCGGCGGATGGTGGCGTGATCGGCGGCGCTGAGCACGCCGATCCTGGCGAGCTCGTCGGCATGCGCGGAGGAGCCCTCGAGGTCCTCACGCCACAGGCGGCGATCGACGTCCACGCTGCGGCCCAGCGCCCAGGCGGCCGCGTCGGGCGCGTCGGCGAAGCGCCCGCCCCACAGCCGCCCTTCGCCGGTCGCGGCCGGTGTCACACCCCGCCCTGCCGGCGGGCCCAGACCTTCGTGGGCAGACCCCACAGCTTCACGAAGCCCTCGGCCTGGGTCTGGTCGAACTGATCGGCGTCGTCGTAGGTGGCGAGGTCGTGGTCGTACAGGCCGAGCGGGCTGCGCCGGCCCGCCACGCTCGCGCTGCCCTTGAACAGCCGCATCCGGACCTCGCCGTCCACCACCCGCTGGGACTCGGCGATGAAGGCGTCGAGCGCGCGCTTGAGCGGCGCGAACCACAGCCCGTTGTAGACGAGCTGGGCGTAGCGGCCCTCCATGGAACGCTTCTCCGACGCGAGCTCCTGCTCCAGGCACAGGTCCTCGAGGTCACGGTGCGCCGTCATGATCGTGACGGCGCCGGGGCACTCGTAGATCTCCCGGCTCTTGATGCCGACCAGGCGGTCCTCGAGCATGTCGATGCGCCCCACCCCGTGCGCCCCGGCGCGGCGGTCCACCTCCGCGATGAGCGCGGCGAGCTCGAGCTTGTTGCCGTCGACCGCCACCGGCAGCCCCTGCTCGAAGGTCAGCGTGAGCTCCTCGGGCTCGTCGGGGGTGTCCCGCAGCGCGGCCGAGCGCGCGAAGACCTCCTCGGGCGGGGACGCCCAGGGGTCCTCGAGGATGCCGCACTCGGCGGTGCGGCCCCACAGGTTCTCGTCGAAGGAGTACGGCGAGCCCTTCTTCACCTGGATGGGGATGGCGCGCTGCTCGGCCCAGGCGATGGCGGCCTCCCGGGACAGGCCCCACTCGCGGATCGGCGCCTCCACGGTGAGGTCGGGCGCAATGGCCATGGCGGCGACCTCGAAGCGGACCTGGTCGTTGCCCTTGCCGGTGCAACCGTGGCCGATCGCGTGGGCGCCGCTCTCGCGCGCCACGCGGACGAGGTGGCGGGCGATCAGCGGCCGCGACAGCGACGACACCAGGGGGTACTTGCCCATGTAGAGCGCGTTGGCGCGGATGGCGGACGCCACGTAGTCGTTGGCGAACTCCTCCTTCGCGTCCACCACGACCGCGTCGACCGCGCCGCAGTCCAGCGCGCGCCGGCGCACGCGGTCCATCTCCCCCGGCTCGGCCTGGCCCACGTCGACGGCGCAGGCGATGACCTCGTAGCCCTTGTTCTCGGCGAGCCAGCGGATGGCGACGGAGGTGTCGAGCCCACCGGAGTAGGCAAGGACGAGGCGTGGGGCGGTCACGATGGCTCCTGATTCAGGTCGTAGGGCGGGGCCGCATCCTCGGCGGCCACCGCGGACAGCGGCGTGCTCGTGCCGAGGGCCGCGAAGCGCTCGGCGAGGTCGCGGCCGGTGGTGCCCTCCGAGGCCACCACCAGCACGGTGTCGTCGCCCTGGACGGTCGCCAGCACCCCGGGTTCGCGGGCGGCGTCGATGGCGCTGGCGACGGCGCCGGCCAGTCCGGGCGGGGTGCGCACCACGGCGAGGTTGCCGCTGGCGTCCACCCCCAGGAGGAACTGGCGCAGGATCTGCGCGAGCCCGGCGGGCTCGGGCAGGACGTAGGCCACGCGACCGTCGGCCGTGCGCTGCTTGCCGATGCGCAGCTCGTCGAGATCGCGGCTGACCGTGGCCTGGGTCGCGTCGAGGCCGCGGCGGTGCAGCAGCGCGACGAGCTCGGACTGGCTTGCCACATGGTGGCGCGCCACCAGCTCCCGCACGAGCGCGCGGCGGCGGTCGCGCGCGCTGCGCACGTGGGCGGGGTCCACGGCGGACCCCTGCTCATCCATGTTCACCCCTGCTCATCCATGTTCACCCTGCTCCGCACGGATCACGCGCCGGCCTGTGCCAGCAGCCCGGCGCCGGCCTGCGGACGGGCCCGGTCGGGAGCCGGGGGCGGGCGCAGCAGCGTGAGCAGGAGGGCCTTGGCGGTGTGCAGCCGGTTCTCGGCCTGCTCCCAGACCACGGACTGCGGCCCGTCGATCACCTCGGCTGCGATCTCCTCGCCACGGTGGGCCGGCAGGCAGTGCAGCACGACGGCATCGGGACGGGCCACGGCCATGACCTCGGCGGAGACCTGGTAGGCGTGGAACAGCAGCGAGCGTGCGGCGCGCTGGTCCTCTTGGCCCATGGACGCCCACACGTCGGTGTAGAGCACGTCGGCGCCGGCGGCGGCGGCCAGCGGGTCCACCGTCAGCGCCACCGATCCGCCCGCGGCGGCCGCCCCGCGCCGGGCGGCCTCGACCACCTGCGGGATGGGTTCGTAGCCCGGCGGTGCACCCACCGTCACGTGCATGCCGCACAGCGCACCGGCACGCAGCAGGGAGTTCGCCACGTTGTTGCCGTCGCCGAGGTAGGCCAGGCGCAGCCCGGCGAGGCGGCCCTTGTACTCGCGAATGGTCTGGAGGTCCGCCAGCGCCTGGCAGGGGTGCGCGACGTCGCTGAGCGCGTTCACCACCGGGATCGACCCGGCGGACGCCAGGGCTTCCAGACGGGACTGGGCGGAGGTGCGCACCACCAGCGCCGCGAGATAGCGCGACAGCACCCGCCCGGTGTCCTCGATCGTCTCGCCGCGCCCGAGCTGCAGGTCGCTGGCGGTGAGCACCACCGGGTGCCCGCCCAGCTCGCGGACGGCCACGTCGAAGGAGATGCGGGTGCGCGTGGAGGGCTTCTCGAACAGCAGGCCGACGCTGGCGCCGTGCAGGTCGTCGCGCCAGCGCCGGTCGGCCTTGAGCTGGTCGGCGAGGTCGATGAGACGGGTCAGCTCGTCCGCGGACCAGCCGTCGAGGTTGAGGAAGTGGTGAGGAGCGG
>Ga0136617_10005480_pt1 | contig 11355 bp, 7 predicted proteins | sample AntDrymUQ3222106_2_FD_129672 | JGI IMG/M metagenome (GOLD analysis project Ga0136617, IMG submission 129672) | Polar desert sand microbial communities from Dry Valleys, Antarctica - metaG UQ322 (21.06) | ecosystem: Environmental > Terrestrial > Soil > Desert | place: Antarctica: Dry Valley...
ATCTGCGGGTCGAAAACCATAATCAGATACACGCCGATAAACATTTTGAACATCTCTTCGTTGAGGTAAAAGTTTATCGGTCCCGGCGCTTGCGGGTCGGTGCCTGACCAATCGAAATACGCTTCGTTGCCTTTACGATAAATTTTCAGACGCATTTTATACGGACCGTTGCCGCGCCCGTCGTCGTCAACGTAATCTTCAAATTCGAGCGGCGATTCGGGCAGATTTTGAACAATCAACTGTGCCATCGCGTCGTAAGTTCTACGCAGCAACGCTTCCAAAGCGTTCAGATAAGTTTCCTTGCCGAAACGGTCGCACAATTCTTTGACGCGCTTGTCAGCCGTGCGGCAGGCGGCGACGATTGCCATCAAATCGAAATAATTCATCGTCGGGACGCGCGAGTTTGCCAGAATCAAATCGAGCAAATCTTCGTTTAATTTTCCGCCGTCATAAAGTTTGACGGGCGGAATCCGTGTTCCTTCGCCGAAAATCGTCGTCGCATCGGTCGGCATACTGCCTGACACCGAGCCGCCGATGTCAACCGTATGCCCGAATTGCGAACTCCAGCCGACGAGTTCGCCGTGATAAAAAATCGGGAGCAGAACCAGCCAATCGTTGATGTGCGAAATCGCGCCGCCGCACGAATACGGATCGGAAATTAAAAATACATCGCCTTCGTTGATGCCGCGTTTCCACGTTTTGATAAAGCCCGAAATATACGAGCCGAACTGTCCGACGACCATTCGCCCGTCCGGGTGACAAACCATCGGAAAACCGTCGTGCTGTTCGCGGATAACGGGCGACATCGCCGAGCGAAATAAAACCGCGTCCATCTCGTCGCGTGTGCTTCGCAAAGCGTTTTCGATAATATCCAAAGTAATTTTATCCATTTCAGGCATAATTTTATTACCTCATTGCGTCTTAAATTATAAACCGAAAAAATTTCTCACGGCGCGGAAATTTCTCTAATCACTCGTTCCGCCGATTCGAGTGCGCCTTCCATTCCGGGCGCGTTTTCAGCGGTGTGTTCGCCCGCGAAATGAATCGCGCCGACCGCAGTTTTTAAATGCGGCTGCAAATTCGTCAACTGTCCGACGGTGAAATGCGAATACGCGCCGCGCGCAAATTCGTCGTTCGTCCAGGATTTAGTCGCCGCCGTTTCAATCGTGTTTTCCATCAGCGGCAAGGCTTTGACAAATTCTTTTTTGCCCCATTCAATTCGCGTCCTATCGTTTAATTTCTCCGGCACAGCCGCGCCGCCGCCGTCCGTCCAAATCGTAAAAATTCCGAGCCGTTCGCCGCGTTTTCCCGAAGCGTTGAAAATTCTCTCGCAAGGCGTATCCGTCCAAATGCTCGAGCCGAGATTCGACTTGTCCCAATTTTCGCGCCTGGCTTGCAGGAAAACTTTCGTGATGCGCGTGTAGGCGAGTTCACGAATCGCTTTCGCTTTCGCATCGGGCAAAGCGGGCGTAAAAGCGACTTCGCGCAAAACCGAAAACGGAATCGTGCAGATTAATTTTTCGGCGGCGAGCGTGTCGGTTTTGCCTTTGTCGTTTGTCAAAGAAACTTTCACCGAATTCGCATCGCGCGAAATTAATTTGATTTTCGCGTTGAAGATAAATTTCACGCCGAGTTTTTGCGCGTTTTCAAATAAAGCGCGTGGAATCGAATCGTTTCCGCCGGTGATTTTAACTGGTTTTGCGCCCGCCGAAATTCTTCGCCGCGATTCCCACAAAATGCCGCCCGCCGAAACCTTTTCGATGTCGTTATAATTTAAGGAAATATTCATCAGGCGAATCATTTCCGTTGATACGCCGCGTTTTCGCAACGCTTCGGCTAATGAAATACGGTCGTATTCAGAGATTTTTGCAGGGTTGGCGCGGACTTCTGCCGCCATTGTGCTTAAATGTTTGAATAGCAAAGTCGGCGGTAAATTTTTCGCTTCATCGCCGTTTAAATCGTATGGATTTGATTCTAAAATCGAGCCGACGGGGAAAAGTTTCCCGTTCAAAATCGCCGACGTGCCGATGCCCTTTTGCAAATTCGCCACGCTTCCGCCAGTTTCCGTTTGATTTGAAAGTTCTTCAAATCCGATGCCGAATTCTACGGCGTAACTTAAAAATCTTTTGTAACCGTCGCCGATGAGTTCGCCTCCGAGTTCAACCGATTGATTGTCGCGGAAAGGTTCGCGCAGCGTCCGCACTCGTCCGCCGATGCGATTGCGCCCTTCGACAATGGTTATTTCAAAGCCGAGTTTGGCTAATTCGTAAGCCGCCGAAAGTCCTGAAAGTCCCGCTCCGGCGATGATGACGCGCCGTTTGGCTTGGCTCAAAACGCGAATCGGACGCGCTAGAATTGACGCGCCGGAAGCTAATAGAAATTCGCGTCTGCCGACTTTCATAAAATCGAATTAAGACTTATTTCTTCAACGTAAATCCCGCCTGCAGCCAGCGCAAATTTATCCCGATTCGTTCCGCTTCCGGGTTCGTCCAGGTGTAGGAAACGGTTTTGCCGCTCGCGTTGTCAATCACGCCTAACTTTAAAACTTTGATGCCCGATTTATAAGTTAATTGAGCGAGCTGCACCGAGTATTTTTCGTTGATTTTCACCGTTTTGCCCTGGTCGTGAATTTGCAATTTCGTTTGTCCGGCGTAAGCGTCAGCGGGCGCGTCCTGCATCGCCAAATCGGTTTCGCCGCTTTTTAAGATTGCCGTCCAGCCTTCAAACATTCTGGCTCGTCTCAATTTGTGATGAACGCCTGATTTGTTACCGAAAACGTAATTTCCCTGGTCGTCTTTCGCCTGGTCGTTTATCCAGATTTCGTCTTTCGTCAAAAATAAATCGTCGGTGATGATTAAAGTTTTGCCGCTTCTTTTCGAGACGACGCGGCAGACATCTCGTTTCATCGAGCCTTCAAATTTATCCGCTTTCAACCGCCAGAAAACTTCGCAGCCTTTTGGCGATTCGAGTTTATCCAAAGTTAAATTGGCTAATTTCGTATTGTCGAGATGCGCGTCCGCAACGGCTTTTTCGTCGGGAAAAGTGTAGATTTTCAGCTCAATCGCTTTTTCCTGTTTGTTCGCAGTGAAAATGTAAAGACGTTGGCGATAAATTTTCGTCGGGTTGCCGTCCATATACTGCTGAACGTAAAAAACATTTTCGCCGATGTTCGGCAGATTGACGCGGGCAAAAATCGAATGAATATGCTCGTGCGGAAATTCCGTTTTCGATTCTTTTTCTTCGACGGTTTGCCCGTAATTATCGAAGCGTCCTTCAAACCATCGCATCATCAAACGCAAGTCGTCTTTGAGTCTTGATTGCGCCGAAGCAATGGAAAACGAAAGTAAAATTAAACAAACGACGGTGATAAATTTTTTGTAAATCATAATCGTAAAGTGTTAGAGTCCGCGCTTTAGCGTGATTTTAATTCAAAAAAAGACAAACTAAAGTTCAGACTCTAAATGTAGATTTAGTTCTTAAAAAAGTTAAAAACTTCCACCGTAAATCCAAACACGAAACTTCTGCCGGGCGCGGGCGCGGTTTGGAAATGCTCGAAGAAAAGCTCGTCGGTAAAGTTCTCGATACCGGCGTTGAGCGACATTCGGTAGCGTTCATAACGCCACGTATAACCGCCTTTTACCGTGTGTTTGGTAAAACTATTCAAATTGGCAAACGTGCCGTAATTAACGAGTGTCGTGCCGGTCAAACTGTTCGGGTCAATGCGCTTGACGCGGGCTTGATGGCGGAATGAGTATTCGGCAAAGATGCGTCCCGCGCGGTCGGCGTATTGCGCTCCGCCGATAATGCGAAACGGCGTGATGTTGCCGAGCGGAAAATCATCCGCCGAACCTTCCAATTCAAACGGTTTGTCTTGTAAATTTTGTAAAAACGAAAGCTGATAAAGGCGCAGCGGCGTGGGCGATTTGTTGACACCTTTGAGCGTTCCGAAACTGACGAACGGCGTAATGCTGCCGAAATCATTGAGCGAAATGCTGTATTCACCGATGCCTTCAAAACCGCTAATCACGTTGTCGGCTTGGTTGATGCGCCCGTTAAAGCTGATTGCCGATTGCCCGACCGCGCACGGACGCGCGCTGTTGACGAAAATCACAGAGAGCGGCAGAAGTCCGATTGACGGATTCGGCGCGACGCAGATGTTTCCGAAATCGGGCGTTTGGAAAATAATCAGGTTTTTCAAATCGTTGCGAAAATAGCCGAAACTTCCCGAATATCGGCTGCCTTGAAATTTTATGCCGACATCTACATTGCGTCCCGTTTCCGGTTCGAGATTCGGGTTTCCCGCCACCAGCGCGACAAGTCCGGGGAACGCCGGAAAATTGCGGAGAATATAGCGTTCGGTAATCGAAGGCTCGCGGTAGCTCGTGCCGTATCGAAAATACGGGTTGATGCCGTAGGGAAGACGCGCGACCACGCCGAAGTTCCCTGTCACAGTCGTATTGTTGGTCGAAACCGCGCCCGACCGACTCGCCAATTGACTGAGCTGCGGAATGCTGGCGACTTGCGACGTGAGCGGACCGGGATTGGCTTGGAGTTGCGGAAGCGATGCGGTCAAAACTCCAAACTCGAATCTGAGCGGAAAGTCGGGCGACGGCGTAGCTTCGGTTTTCCAATTGTCCACGCGCAAACCGCCCGACAGCCGCAGAAATTTAAAGCCGTCGTATTCGGCTTGGAAAAATACGGCGCGGTCTTGATATTTCGTGTCCGGCGAACTCGCGCCGCGCTGAAAGTTGGTCACAAAGTTCGGCTGATTGCGGTCGAAATTGAAAAATCCGTTGTTGTTAAATGCGTCGCGCGAAGAATCTTCCAAATACTGCGCGCCCGCCGTCACCAGCATTCCTTTAAACGGCAGAAGCGTCGCCTGCGCGTCAATGTTGTTGGTCGAAATCGTATTTTGATTGCTGGTAAAAGTATTCAGCGTGAAGCGCGAAGGTCGCCCGGTAAAATTCGCGCCCATAAAACTTCCGTTCGGATTGGCGACGCTCGCCGCTTGATTCGTATAGTCGAATTGCGCTTGCGGAAAACTCAGTTTTTGATAGTAATAATTAACCGAAACTCGCGGCACGAAACGGCTCAAATCGAGTCCTTCATAACGCAGACCAAACTTGTCATACTCGCGGAACGGATTAAATCTCTCCTGCGTTTCATACGGCGGACCGGAAAAAGCGTCGCCCAAATTGCGGTGTTGACTGATAATATAACGCCCGCGAAAACTGTGTTTTTCCGTCGGATAAACCCACAAATCTACTTGCCCGTTGCCGCCGTGTCCCGCGCCGTTCAAAATCTCGCCGCCCGCCGGCACGCTGAACACGGCGTAGCTGCCCGGACCGTTAAAAGACGCGGCGATTGGCGGCACGGCGGTCGGATTCGGAATATTGGACGGAACGCGCGTGAAAAATCTGCCGAACTGGATAACTTCTTCAATCGTGATAGCGCGATTGCCGATTGAATAATTTGAATTGCGGAAAAGCGAACCGCTGGCGCGAAAAGCCGCGAACTTATTGCTTAAATTGAAGACCGCTCCGCCGCGATTGACTCTGCCGTTGCTCGAATGGTTGCCGTCGAGCCGCGCGCCGAAAATGTAACCTTTGTCCGGTCGGTTCGGGCCTTTCGTGACCAGATTGATTGTTCCCGCCAAACTGTCCGAGCCGTAAAGCGACGAACCCGCGCCCGCCACGACTTCCGCCGCTTCGATTTGTGTTACGTCAATAATTGAAGGCGATAAACCGGTCTGCAAATCAGTTCGCGCGTTGTTTAACTTTTCGCCGTCAATGACAATCAGCACGCGGCTCGAATCTAATCCGCGCAGACGCGGGCGTTCACGTGCCGGATTCGTTTCGCGGACGATGATATTCGGAGCGCGTTCAATCGCTTCAAAAGTCGAACGCGGACGCTGCCGTTCGATGTCTTCGGCGGTCGCCACCGTTACGGTTTGCGGAACTTCAACCGCGATGCGCTCGCTGCCTTTCCCTGCCGTCACAGTCACGACATCTTCGATAACGCCGGGCGAAAGACTGAAATCTTGCGTCCGGCTCGCGCCTTGTTCGAGCAAAACCGTTTTCGCATTGGTCGCAAAACCTTGCCTGATGGCGGAAATTCGATAACTGCCCGGACGCAAATCGGTAAATTCATATTTACCCGCGCCGTCAGTTTCAACATTCGTTTCGCGGCTCGACGCGATATTCAACGCTCTGACGGTCGCGCCGACAATCACCGCGCCGTTGGTATCGGTAATCGTACCGCTGACGGTTGACGTATCTTGCGCGAAAACCGACGATAAACCTAAAATTATCATCGCGCCGACGAGAAAAAGTTTTTTCTTTAGCTGAGCGAACATAAAATTACTCCTCACTTAGAATGGTTTTTACTATTTGTGTTAAATAGCGGACAAATTTCGTTTTATAAATCTTGACGCTAATTCGGTTATCTGGCAATGTATTTGTTATAAAGTAAGAACAAATTTTTGTCAATGCTTTACGTTAAATTTTCGACTATGCCGAAAAGACGAAAAACAGCGATTTCCCGGGTCGAGGCGGAAAAAATAACCGTGCGCGGCTACTCGATTGAAGATTTAATCGGTCGCGTCTCGTGGGGCGAAGCGGTTTATCTAGTGTTGCGCGGCGAACTTCCGCCCACGAATTTTGCTAAACTGCTTGAGGCGATTTTGATTTCCGTGATTGACCACGGCACAAAACCGCCTTCGACGATTGCCGCCGTTACCGTCGCCAACACGGGCGCGAATCTTAATTCGTCGGTTGCGGCGGGAATTCTGGCAATTAATAAATATCACGGCGGCGCGATTGAAGACGCGATGCGGGCAATCTCCGAAGCCGTCCGCTTACAGACAGCGGAAGATTTGAGCGCGGAAGAATCCGCCGAAAAAACTGTCGCGGATTATAAAAAGGAAAATGTCAGAATTTCCGGCTTCGGACATCGTTTTCACGCGGCTGACCCGCGCACCGTTCGCCTTTTTGAATTGGCGCGAGAATTAAATATAGCGGGAAAATTCGTCGAACAAGCGGAGATTTTAGAACGAGTTTTGTCGGAAAAATCCGGCAGACCTTTACCGATCAACGCCGACGGCGCGATTGCCGCTTTGTTGTGCGAAATGAATTTTCCGTCGAAAACAGCCAACGGGATTTTTATGATTGCCCGCACCGTCGGACTCGTCGCCCACGCGATTGAAGAACAGGAACGAAATCCGCCGATGCGAACCGTGGACGCGGACGACTACGAATACGACGGCGCGACCGAAAGAAAAATTTGAGCATCGCCTTCAGGCGGCATTTTCAGAATAAATATGCAGGCACAAACTGAACAAAAAATAAAAGATGAAATCACCGAAGCGATTCCTGAATTCGATTTGATTGCGGACGAAGATTTGCGGAACAAAACAATTGCGGTTTGGGAAGACGCGATAATCGAAGGCGGCTGGACAATTGCCGCGCTTCACAAAATGCCGTTTTCTATTCACCTCGAAAATTGCAATATCTCGTTCATCGAGCATGTTCGCACGGTTTGCAAAATGTGCGTCGCGGTTCACGACATTTTGAAAGACGCTTACGGCGAGCGTTCGCAGTTGAACAAGGATTATTTGATTGCCGGCGCGCTCTTGGCGGATGTCGGCAAACTCATCGAATACGAAGAAAAAGACGGCGTAATTACCAAAGCCGGACGCGGGCAGCATCTGCGCCATCCGTTCACCGGCGTGGCGATGAGCCATCAGCGCGGCATTCCGCCGGAAGTTCAGCACATTATCGCCACGCACTCGAAAGAAGGCGAAATGATGGAGCGTTCAAACGAATCGGTAATTTTTCATCACGCCGATTTCATTGATTTCGATTTGGTGTCGAAGAAGCGACCTTTTTAAGAAAATTCAGCCACAGAGAACACAGAGTTCACTGAGATTTTTCCTTCTCTGAATTCTCTGTGAACTCTGTGGCTAAAAATTTATGAAAACAATCTCTCAAATTTGGGCGGAATACTCCGTGAATTTAACTTATGAAGCGTTGCCGACCGAAGCGATTGACGCGGCGAAGATGTTTTTGTATGACAGTTTCGGCTGCGCTCTCGGCGGCTCGAAAACCGTTGATTTTGACATTATGTGCGATGTCTTCGCGGAAATCGGCGGGAAGCCGGAATGTTCGGTCGTCGGCTCGGATTTGAAAACGGATGTCCGCAGCGCGAGCTTGCTAAATGGTTTGGCGATTCGCGCCCTCGATTATAACGATGTTTATTGGAAACAAGACCCGTCGCATCCGAGCGACCTTTTGCCCGCCGCGTTTTGCGTCGGCGAACGTGAAAAAAGAAGCGGCAAAGATTTAATTGTGGCGACGGTTATCGCTTACGAATTGGAGATGCGAATGTGCGAAGCGGCATTTCCCGGCGTTCGTGAAATCGGTTTGCATCACGCGACTTTGACGCAATTCGTCTCGCCGGTCGTCGCCGGGAAAATGCTTAATCTTTCGACCGAACAAATCACCAATGCAATCGGCATCGGCGGTTCGCACAACGTCACGCTCGGCGCGGTGACGGCGGGAAAATTGACGATGATGAAAAATACGGTTGACCCGATGGCGACCGAAAGCGGGGTTTTCGCCGCGCTGCTGGCACAAAGAGGTTACGAAGGCACGACCCCGATTTTTGAAGGGCGCGAAGGACTTTTTGAAACGATTGGCGAAGATTGGAAGCCGGAAGTTTTGACGGAAAATCTGGGGAAAACTTTCAAAATCGTTGATTGTTCAATCAAACCTTTCCCGTGCGAAGCATTGACGCACGCGCCCGTTTCTGCCGTTTTAGATTTAGTTATCGAACACGATTTGCAGCCGGAACAAATCGAAACAATCGAAATTTACACATTGAAACGCGCCGCCGAAATTCTCGCCGACGAGAAAAAATACATCATTGATTCACGCGAAACCGCCGACCACAGCTTGCCGTATTGCATAGCGGCGGCGGTCGTGAATCGTGAATTAACGCCGAAACAATTTTCAAAAGCATCGCTCGCCGACAAAAGAATTTTAGCTATTGTCCCGAAAGTCAAAGCCGTTCTCGAACCGGCGTTTGAATCGCGTTTTCCCCACGAACAACCGTGCCGCGTCGTTGTCAAATTAACGAACGGCGAGAGTTTGACCAAAGAACGCGCCTTTCCGAAAGGCGACCCGCGCGACCAACTTTCGATTGACGAATTGAAAAGAAAATTCGCCGCTTTAGCCGAAGATATTTTGGGCGACTCACAGCAGGAAATTGTTTTTCAGACGATTTATGATTTGGAAAATGTCGCGGAAATCGGCGATTTGATGAAATTGTTGATTGAATAAATTAAGATTTTTAGCCACGAACAAAAACGAACGGACACGAAAAATATTTTGGCTTTTTGTTCGTGCTTGTTGGTGTTTATTCATGGCTGATTTCTGCAAATGAAAACGCTTTACGACAAAATTTGGGAACGCCATATCGTTTATCAGGAAGCTGGAAAGCCCGCGATAGTTTACGTGGACTTGCATCTCATTCACGAAATCACCACGCCGCAGGCGTTCGCCGGTTTGCGGGAGAACAACCGAAAAGTTCGCCGCCCGAATTTAACCGTCGGAACGCTCGACCATTCGATTCCGACCGAAAATATACATCTGCCGATGCGCGATTCGATTGCCGCCAAACAGGTCGAAATCTTCCGCGAAAACTGCCGGACGAACAACATTAAATTTCACGATTTGGGCGCGAGCAGGCAAGGCATCGTCCACGTTTTCGCGCCCGAAACGGGTTTGTCGCAGCCTGGAATGACGATTGCCTGCGGCGATTCGCACACTTCGACGCACGGCGCGTTCGGCGCGTTGGCGTTCGGTATCGGAACGAGTGAAGTCGAACAGGTTTTAGCGACGCAATGTTTGCAGCAGCGAAAATCGAAAAATCTGCTGATAAAAATTAACGGCGAACTTCCCTTCGGCATAACGGCAAAAGATTTAATTCTCGGCATCATCGCTCGAATCGGTACTGACGGTGCGAGCGGCTGCGTCGTCCAATACGCCGGAAGCGCGATTAAAAATCTTTCGATGGAAGGCAGAATGACCGTCTGCAATATGAGCATCGAAGCCGGTGCGCGAGCCGGAATGATTGCGCCCGATGCGACGACTTTCGCATATTTGAAGAATAAATTACACGCGCCGAAAGATGCGAATTGGGAAAAAGCCGTCGAGTTTTGGCAAACTCTGCGAAGCGACGAAAACGCGGAATTTGATAACGTCATTGAAATCGAAACCGCGAATCTTGCACCGCTGGTTTCTTGGGGAACGACTCCGGCGATGACCGCAAAAATCACCGAAAGAATTCCCGATTTGTCCGCCGCGAAAAATGAAATCGAGCGCGAATCTTACGAACGCGCTTTGAAGTATATGAATTTGGAAAGCGGGCGTAGAATCTCGGAAATCGAGATTAACCGCGTATTTATCGGCTCTTGCACGAATGCGCGAATCGAAGATTTACGCGAAGCCGCTCGTGTCGTCAAAGGTTATAAAGTTGCGCGAAGAGTTTCCGCGATGGTTGTTCCCGGCTCGCAAACGGTCAAAGCGCAAGCCGAAGCGGAAGGCTTGGCGCAGATTTTTACGGACGCAGGTTTTGATTGGCGCGACGCGGGCTGTTCGATGTGCGTCGCCATTAATGAAGACGTTTTGCAAGCGGGCGAGCGTTGCGCTTCGACTTCAAACCGTAACTTTGAGGGCAGACAGGGACGCGGCGGCAGAACGCATCTTGTCTCACCCGCGATGGCGGCGGCGGCGGCGATTGCCGGACATTTTACGGATGTCAGGGATTGGGATTTTAAGTGAAAATCAATTACGCATTTCAAATTACGAATTATGAATGTTGAGAATCATTCTTCAATTCGTAATTTGAAATGCGTAATTCATAATTAAAATGAAAGCATTTCAAAATCACACCGGAAAAGCCGTCGCGTTGCTTCAATCGAACATCGACACCGACCAGATTTTGCCGAAGCAGTTTTTGAAGCGCACGGAGAAAAGCGGTTACGGCGAATTTCTTTTTTACGACTGGCGATATGACGCGAACGGAAATCCGAATGAAAACTTCATATTGAATCAGCCGCGTTTTCAGGATGCTTCGATTTTGCTGGCGGGCGTGAATTTCGGCGGCGGCTCATCACGCGAACATGCGCCGTGGGCTTTGCAGGATTTCGGTTTTCGCATTATCGTTGCCGCATCGTTTGCCGATATTTTTTATAATAACTGTTTCAAAATCGGGCTGCTTCCCATTGTTTTGACGACAGAAATCGTTGCCAAACTCGCCCGCCGCGCCGAAAATTTTGATGATTATTTGATAACC
>Ga0136617_10005481_pt1 | contig 11355 bp, 10 predicted proteins | sample AntDrymUQ3222106_2_FD_129672 | JGI IMG/M metagenome (GOLD analysis project Ga0136617, IMG submission 129672) | Polar desert sand microbial communities from Dry Valleys, Antarctica - metaG UQ322 (21.06) | ecosystem: Environmental > Terrestrial > Soil > Desert | place: Antarctica: Dry Valley...
AGGCGGTCACCGAACCGGCGGCCTGGCGGGCGAGGAGCCCGGTCTCGAACTTGACGGTGCGGGTGCCGAACTTGCCGTTGTCGATCACGGTCTCGACGGCGGAAATGGTGGGCTCCACGATGTGGGGACCCCTCTCTGATCGCGGAGCGGTCCCGCGAATGATCCGAAGGTCTCGGGTGCTCGTCGTTCGAGCTAGTCGAGATCAGCCGGTCTTCGATCGAGGCCCGCAGCGTCGGTGCTGCGCATGAGCGAGCGGGTCGACTCAGAGGTCGAGACCCTGAAGGCCACTACCGAGGACCGGGCCGACGTTCGCGGACCGCTCCTGAGTGATGTGTGTGCGGTGTTGTTCAGTTGTTAAATGTAGCGGAGGGCCCACCGTGGCGGACCCTCCGAGAAGTCAGCGGCGCAGGCCGAGACGCTCGATGATCGAGCGGTAGCGGGCGATCTCGGTCTTCTGCAGGTAGTTCAGCAGCCGGCGGCGCTGGCCCACGAGGAGCAGCAGGCCACGACGGCTGTGGTGGTCGTGCTTGTGCGTCTTGAGGTGCTCGGTGAGGTGGCTGATGCGGTGGCTGAGCAGCGCGACCTGCACCTCCGGTGAACCGGTGTCGCCCTCGGTCGCGGCGTACTCGGCGATGATCTTCTTCTTGGTCTCCGCGTCGGTTCCGATCGACATGCGGGGCTCCTCTCGGTCTCGTCTGCGCGGCGCGCCGGGGCAGGTTCTCCCGGGCACTCTGGATCCGCGGCCGTTGCACGGCGTTGAAGCAGGGGGCGTCGCCCGATCCGGGCAACCTCAGGAGGCTATCAGCGGCGCTGGACGGCCCCAAAACGCCGCCTGCCCGGTCGCCTCGAGCGTAGACACGGAAGGACTGGCCCCACCGGACCCGGGTGCTGGGCCCCCTCGCGCAAGTGCTGGCCCACGTGGCCCACCGGCAGGCGTGTCGGCCTGCCCGCCGTGGGGCCGATCGTACGCGACTTCGTGCGCGCAGCGTCGACGTTCCTGACGGCTGGACGCAGTCGACCGGCCGGCCTCGAGGAGCCCGGCCGGTCGTGGTGAGTCGTGGTCGTCAGACCGCCGGCGGCGGGTCCCGGTGGTCGGTGTTGCGCTCCTGCACGGTCTGGCTGCCGTCAGAGTGCGTGGTGCGCTGGACGGTGGCCGAACTTCGGCGAGAGTTCATCTGCACCGCCGTGATCACGACGATGAGGAGTCCGGCGACGACGAGGATCCAGCCCAAGGCGTCCTCCCCGATGCCGGGGACCTCGACCTCGAGCGCGAAGATGAGGATCAAACCCAACGCGGCCAGGAAGATCCCGAATCCGTATCCCATGGAGGTGCCTTTCGCTCGGATGTGTTGTTTACAGGCTAACCCCGGCCGAGCGTGGCCGGGTGCAGGCGCTGCGGGTGTCCCGTGGGTGCCTCGGTCGCATCGATGGAGTCGAGGGCCTTCTGTGAGGATGCCGCCATGGTCGACACGACGGAGAAACGGATCGGAGTCTGCAACCTGTGCGAGGCCATCTGCGGCCTCGAGCTGATCATCACCGACGGGACGGTCACCTCCGTGCGGGGCAACCCCGACGACCCGCTGTCGCGCGGACACGTCTGTCCCAAGGGCGTCGCGATCGCCGACGTGCTCACCGATCCCGACCGGCTCCGGCGCCCGGTCCGACGGGTCTCGACGGGCTCGACCGACGAGGCGGAGTGGGTCGAGGCCAGCTGGGACGAAGCCTTCGACCTGGTCGCCGACGGCCTCGCCCGGGTGCTCAACCGAAACGGTGACGACGCGCTGGGCATCTACCTCGGCAACCCCAACGTGCACAGCCTGGGCTCGATGACGCACGGCATGGCGATGGTGAAGTCGTTCCGCACCCGCAACCGGTTCAGCGCCACGTCGGTCGACCAGCTCCCCCACCAGCTGATGGCGCACCTGATGTTCGGTCACCAGCTGTTTCTGCCGATCCCCGACATCGACAGGACGTCGTACTTCCTGGTCTTCGGCGCCAACCCGATGGCGTCCAACGGCTCGCTGATGACCGTCCCGGATTTCCCGAACCGGCTTCGGGCGCTCGAGGGGCGCGGCGGGCGGATGGTGGTCTTCGACCCGCGGCGCACCGAGACCGCCAAAGTCGCCTCGGAGCACCACTTCGTCCGTCCCGGCACCGACGCGTTCGTGCTGCTGGCGCTGCTGCACGTACTGGTGGCCGAGGGCCTCACCGATCCGCCGGAGTACGTGGACGGGCTGGCAACCGTCGAGCGCGTGGTGGCGGACTTCCCGCCCGAGCTCGCCGAGGGGCACAGCGGCGTACCCGCTGACGAGATCCGCCGGGTGGCGCGCGAGCTCGCCGCGGCCGACCGGGCCGTCGCCTACGGGCGGATCGGAGTGTCCGCGCATCCCTTCGGCTCGGTGTGCGTGTGGGCGATCAACTGTCTCAACGTCCTCACCGGCAACCTCGACCGCGTGGGTGGCGCGATGTTCACCGATCCCGCGATCGACGCGGTCGGCACCGGGCTGATCGGACGCGGCCACTTCGGCGCCTGGAGGTCTCGCGTCCGTGGTCTCCCCGAAGCTGCCGGTGAGCTGCCGGTGTCGGCGCTGCGCGAGGAGATCGAGACCCCGGGCGCGAGGGCCGGATCCAGGCGTTGCTCACGGTCGCCGGCAATCCGGTGCTGTCCACGCCCGACGGGGTCGCGCTCGATCGCGCCCTCGGCGGGCTGGACTTCATGGCCGCTGTGGACATCTACGTCAACGAGACCACCCGGCACGCCGACGTGATCCTGCCGCCCACCACCGCCCTGGAGCGCGACCACTACGATCTGGTCTTCCATCTACTGGCCGTGCGCAACACCGCCCGGTTCACCCCGGCCGTCTTCGCCAAGGACGACAACGCCCGCCACGACTGGGAGATCTTCCGCGAGATAGCCCTCCGCACCACCGCGCGGCTCACCCGCAAGGCGCCGCTGCGCGTGCGGCTGGCCCGCCGGGCCCGGCTCACCGTCAGTCCCACCACCCTCATCGGCCTGTTGTTGCGGCGCGGCACCTCCGGGGTGACCCTCGCGCGGCTGCGCCGGCACCCGGAGGGGATCGACCTGGGGCCGCTGCGGCCCGGCGCGCTCCCCCGCCGGCTGCAGACTCCCGACGGCCGGCTCGACCTGGCTCCCGCGCTGGCGCTCGACGACCTGGCCCGGCTCGTGGAGATTGCTGCCCCCGACGCCGGCCAGCTGCTGCTGATCGGGCGGCGCCACCAGCGCGACTGCAACTCCTGGATGCACAACTCCGAGCGACTCACCCGCGGCAAGGCGCGCCACCAGCTGCTGATGCACCCCCAGGACCTCGGCGCCCGCGGGCTGACCGACGGCGACACGGTGGCCGTCGCGTCGGCCGTCGGCTCGGTGCGCGTCGAGGTCTCAGCCAGCCCGGACATGATGCCGGGTGTGGTGAGCCTGCCGCACGGCTACGGCCACCAGAGGCACGGCGTACGCATGGAGCGCAGCAGGGGTGTTGTCGGCGTTTCGGTCAACGACCTCACCGACCCCACCCGCCTCGACGTCAGCGGCAACGCCGCCCTCAACGGCGTCCCCGTCACCGTCTCCCGTTGAGATGTGCTTCGTGGTGCATCGAGTGGGGGCTGGTGGCTCGCGCGCGTGACCATCAGCCCCCATTCAACGAGCCACGAGCCCCCACTCGACTGGTGAGGAGGGTGCGGACCGCCTCGCGGCCGGACATCGGGTCGGCCGCGGACAGAGCCACCTCGGCGGCCTCGAAGCAGGTGGACATGGTGACCATGGAGAGCTGGGCCCCGACGGGGCGTACGGAGGCCGAGGCCATCGACAGCGACGTGATGCCCATCCCGATCAGCGCGACCGCGAGCAGCGGGTCGGCGGCGGCCTCCCCGCACACGCCGACCGGCTTGCCGACCTGCCGCCCGGCCTCCGCGGTGATCGCGATCAGGTGCAGCACGGCCGGCTGCCACGGGTCGGTGAGATGTGCGAGGTCGGTAGCCATCCGGTCGGCGGCCATCGCGTACTGCGTCAGGTCGTTGGTGCCGATGGACAGGAAGTCGACGACCTCGAGCATCCGGTGCGCCAGCAGCGCGGCGCTGGGGATCTCCACCATCACGCCGGGCTTGAGCCCGCGGGCCCTCACCTTCTCCGCGAAGTCGGCGGCTTCGGCGACGGTGGCGACCATCGGCGCCATCACCCAGGTCTCGGTGCCGGTGCGGTCCGCAGCGAGCCTGATCCCGTCGAGCTGCCGGTCCAGCAAGCCGGGGTTGTCGAAGGAGAGCCGGAGGCCGCGGACGCCGAGGGCGGGGTTCTCCTCGCCCTCATGGGTCGCGAAGGCGATCGGCTTGTCCGAACCCGCGTCCAGCGTGCGGACCACGACGTACTCGCCGTCGCCGAAAGGCTCCAGCACCCGGGCATAGATCTCGCCCTGCTCCTCCACCGACGGCTCCTCGGTGCTGCCCAGGAAGCACAGCTCGGTGCGGAAGAGCCCGACCCCCTGCACCGGCCCCTGCGCGGCGGCGCGGGCCGACTCCCCGTCGGCGACGTTGGCAAGGAGCTTGACGGCCGTGCCGTCGGACGTGGCCGCCGGGCCGGTCCACGACTCGAGGGCCGCCCGCGCCTCCTGGCTGGCCGCCACCCGGCGGGCGGCGTCGTCGGGGTCCGGCTCGATCTCCACCGAGCCCACCGTCCCGTCGACCAGCAGACGGGTCCCAGCGGCGACCTCCATCACCCCGCCCACCCCGACGACGCAGGGGATGCCGAGCTGGCGGGCGATGATGGCGGTGTGGCTGGTCGACCCGCCGCGCTCGGTCACCAGCGCGAGGACCATCCGTGGGTCGAGGCCGGCGGTGTCGGAGGGCGCAAGGTCCTGGGCCACCAGCACCGACGGGACGTCGGGGGTCGGTACGCCGGGCTCGGGCTCGCCCACGAGGTGGGCCACCACGCGGCGTTCGATGTCGAGCAGATCCGTCGCACGCTCGGCCATCAGCCCGCCCATCCCGGTGAAGATGCCGACGAACTGGTCGACGGCGCCGCGCACCGCCACGAGCACGTCCTCGCCGCCGTCGAGCCCCTTCGAGACGGCTCCGCGCAGACCCTTGTCGCGGGCCAGCCCGGCACTCGCGGTGAGCACCTCCACGGCGGCGTCGGTGGCCTTGTCGGCCCTGCGCAGGAAGCTGGCGGACACCGCAGCCGCGGCCTCGTCGTAGGCCGCGAGGGCGGCCCCGGCGTCGGCGAAGTCGCCGGAGCCGAACCCGGCGATCGCGGCGGGAGAGACCTCGCCGCGCACCACGAGGGCAGGGCCCGCGGCGACTCCGGGTACCACCGGTGTGCCGTGCAGGGACGAGATCACAGTCGAATCGCGCATGGACGACATTGAATCGCGCGCCGGCCTTGACAGTCAACAGATTCGGCACTAAAACAACATAAACACAGATTCGCAGGGTCGACGGGTCGGCAGGAGGTCCCACGTGTACGCCGCTGAGCGCCAGCAGGCCATCGTCGACCTCGTCGGTCGTCGAGGACGGATGTCGGTCATCGACCTGTCCCAGCGGTTCTCGGTGACCACCGAGACCGTCCGCCGGGACCTCTCCGCCCTCGAGGGCCTGCGGCTCGTCCGCCGCGTGCACGGCGGCGCGATCGCCGCCGGAGCCATCACGGTCCTCGAGATCGGGCTCAGTGACCGCGACCAGTCCCACCCCGCGCAAAAGGACCGCATCGCCGCCGCCGCGGTCGGGCAGCTTCCGCCCGGGGACGCCACCGTGCTCCTCGATGCCGGGAGCACGACCGTCCGGCTCTGCGAGCACCTGCCGGTGGATCACCGACTCACCGTCATGACCCATTCGGTGCCCATCGCCCTGCGGCTCGCCGCCCAGCCGGGCCTGGAGGTCCACATGCTGCCCGGGCGCGTACGGCGCACCACGCTGGCCGCCGTCGGCACCGAGACCGTCGAGGCGGTGCAGCGGATCCGCGCCGACGTCGCCTTCCTCGGCACCAACGGCATCTCCACCCGACACGGTCTGTCCACTCCCGACCACACCGAGGCGGCGACCAAGTCCGCGCTCGTCGTGAGTGCCCACCGGGTGGTCGTGCTCGCCGACTCCAGCAAGATCGGGGTCGAGCGGACCGTCCGGTTCGCCACGCTTGCCGAGGTCGACACCCTGATCACCGACGACGGCATCTCCAGGGCCGACCGCTCCGCCCTCGTGAAGGCCGGCCTGGAGGTGGTGGTCGCATGATCCTCACCTTGACCCCCAACCCGAGCATCGACCGCACCGTCGAGCTGGCCGGGCCGCTGGCCCGAGGCGAGGTCCAGCGGGTGACCTCCGTGGTGTCCCAGGGCGGCGGCAAGGGAGTCAACATCTCCCGGGCGGCCGTCACGGCGGGAGTCGCGTCGATCGCCGTGCTGCCCGCAGACCGGGACGACCCGTTCGTGCACGAGCTTCTCAGCGCGGGCATCGACTGCCGTCCCGCCCGGCCGGCCGGCGAGATCCGCGTCAACCTGACGATCACCGAACCCGACGGCACCACCACCAAGCTCAACAGCCCGGGCGCGACGGTCACCGACCAGCATCTCGAGGCGCTCTCCAGCACGCTGCTGCACCGGTCGGCCGGGGTGGACTGGGTCGTGCTCGCCGGGTCGCTGCCCCCGGGCGCCCCGGCCGACTACTACGCCGGCCTCGTCGGCCGGCTGCGGGGTGGTCGCGCCAAGGTGGCGGTCGACACCAGCGAGGCACCGCTCGCCGCGTTGGTCGACGCGCTGCCCGGTTCGGCCCCGGACCTGATGAAGCCCAACGGAGAGGAGCTCGCGTCGTTCACCGGCGGCGACCCCGCCACGTTGGAGTCCGACCCGCGGTCCGCGGCCCGGGCGGCCCGGGCGCTGATCGACCGAGGGGTCGGGGCAGTCCTCGCCACCCTCGGTGCGCACGGAGCCGTTCTCGTCACCACCGAGGGCGCCTGGCATGCGATCCCGCCGCCCACCAAGGTGGTCAGCACGGTCGGCGCGGGCGACTCGAGTCTGTTCGGCTACGTCCTGGGCGATCTGCGTGGCCTCCCACCGGGCGAGTGCCTCGCCCTCGCCGTGGCGTACGGCAGCGCGGCCGCCGGGCTGCCCGGCACCACCATCCCCGAGCCGGGGCACGTCCGCCCCGACCTCGTCATCGTCGAAAGCCTCGACGCAGTCAGAGAGATGGAGAGATGACCGAACTCATCACCCGCGACCTGGTCCGGCTCGACGCCCAGCTGGGATCCGACAAGCACGAGGTGATCCGTGCCCTCGCCGACGTGGTCGGCGGCGCCGGACGCGCCCAGGACGTCGGCCGGCTCGTCGAGGACGCCCTGGCCCGCGAGGAGACCTCCGCGACCGGGCTGCCCGGTGGCATCGCGATCCCCCACTGCCGCACCACGGGCGTCGAGGAGCCCACGCTCGCCTTCGCGCGTCTGTCGCCACCTGTCGACTTCGGCGCCAAGGACGGGCCGGCCGACCTCGCCTTTCTGATCACCGCGCCGGCGGGCGGCGACGCCACGCACCTGCAGCTGCTGACCAAGCTGGCCCGATCATTGGTGAAGTCGGAGTTCACGGACGCGCTGCGCACCGCCGAGACACCCGACGAGGTCGTCGCACTGGTCGGCGAGGCGCTCGGCGACCAGCCGGTGGTGGCACCCGCGGCGAGCGCCGCCGCGGCCCCCCCCGGGGGCAGCAGCACCGGCAGCAGCACCGGACCCGGGCACGGCCGGCGCCCCGGCGTCGGGAGGGGGGTCACGCAGCCTGGTCGCGGTGACCGCCTGCCCGACCGGCATCGCGCACACCTACATGGCCGCCGAGGCCCTCGAGCGCGCGGCCGCGGACGCCGGGGTCGAGATCGCGGTGGAGACCCAAGGCTCGGCCGGCTTGACGCCGCTCCCGCCCGAGACGATCGCCCGCGCGGCGGCGGTGATCTTCGCCGTCGACGTCGGGGTGCGCGACCGCTCCCGGTTCGCCGGGAAGCCGATGGTCTCCTCCGGGGTCAAGAGGCCGATCGACGACGCCGCGTCGATGATCGCCGAAGCGCTGCGATACGCCGACGACCCCCAGGCACCGCGCGTGGAGGGCACCGCCGATGCCACCGCCGGAGGCGGCAGGGTGGAGGAGTCCTGGGGCGGGCGGATCCGCCGAGTGCTGATGACCGGCGTGTCCTACATGATCCCGTTCGTCGCCGCCGGCGGGTTGCTGATCGCGCTCGGCTTCCTGTTCGGCGGCTACGAGATCGTCGGCCCCGGCAACGACATCGCCATCGACAACACGCTCTTCAACCTGCCCGACCTCGGGGAGAACGGACTCGACCACGCGCTCTTCGGCAGTCCGTTCTTCGCCTACCTCGGCGCGCTCTTCTTCACCCTCGGCGGCGCGGCGTTCGGCTTCCTGGTGCCGGCGCTGGCCGGCTACATCGCCTACGCCATCGCCGACCGGCCCGGCATAGCGCCGGGGTTCGTCATGGGCGCGATCGCCGGCACCATCAACTCGGGCTTCCTCGGTGGCATCGTCGGTGGCGTGCTGGCCGGCCTGGCCGCCCACTGGATCGCCACCTGGAAGGTGCCGACCTGGGCCCGAGGTCTGATGCCGGTGCTGGTGATCCCGCTGCTCGCCACCTTGCTGAGCGGCCTGGTGATGGTGGTCATCCTCGGCAAGCCGCTGGCCGCGCTCATGGAAGCACTGAGCGACGGTCTCAGCAGCCTCAGCGGCGGATCCGCGGTCGTCTTGGGTGTCCTGCTCGGCCTGATGATGGCCTTCGACATGGGCGGCCCGCTCAACAAGACCGCCTACGCCTTCGCGACCACCGGCCTCGGGACCGCGGCGGCCGCGACCGGCGACGCCCCGGAGCTGAAGGTGATGGCGGCCGTGATGCTGGCCGGCATGACACCCCCGCTGGCGCTGGCCCTGGCCACCGTGGTCCGACCGGGCCTGTTCAACCCCGCCGAGCGGGAGAACGGCAAGGCAGCCTGGTTGATGGGCGCGTCGTTCATCACCGAGGGTGCCATCCCCTTCGCCGCGGCAGATCCGCTGCGGGTGATCCCTTCGATCATGGCCGGCAGCGCCGTCACCGGTGCCCTGGCGATGGGCCTCGACGTGACGCTCCGCGCCCCGCACGGCGGCATCTTCGTGGTGTTCGCGGTGGGCAACCTCGTGGGCTTCGTGATCAGCCTGCTGGCTGGGACCCTGATCTCCGCCGGTCTGGTCGTGGCCCTGAAGTCCGTAGGTTCCTCGCAGGCTGAGGTCGCCACCGTGTGAGACCCTGCCCGCGCCGCCTCGCCCCCACAGCTTGTCGAGACACGCCACCTCAACCCCAGTAGGAGAGCCATGCCCAACAAGTCCGTCGTCGTCGGGTCCGCGGTCGGCCTGCACGCGCGCCCCGCGGCGATCATCGCCGAAGCAGCCGGTGAGCTCGGCTCGGAGGTGACCATCAACGGTGTCGACGCCAGCTCGTCGCTGCTCATCATGACCCTCGGCTCCGGCCACGGCGACACCGTCGAGGTGGCCGGTGACGACCAGGATGCGGTCGACAAGATCGCCGCCCTGGTCGAGCAGGATCTCGACGCCTGACGCGGGTCACCCCTGTTCGGGGGCTCCGTCCTTCCGGGAGTCCTCGAGCAGGGTGCGATAGACCAGCCGCACGCTGACGGCGCGTTCGAGCTCGTGGCGGATCGCGGTGAAGAACTGCTGCCGGTAGGTCTGGTCGGTCACCGCGTAGACGGTGAAGTAGAGCCCCGCGAACGCGGCCAAGAAGGTCGACACCTGGACCAGCTCACGGCTGACCAGGCCGAACCCGCCGGCGTAGTGAGGCTCATGTCCCACCCACGACTTGATCACGTCGTCTTGCACCGCGACGATCCCGAAGACCAGGAAGAACCCCCACACGGCCACCGACAGAAGGAGCACCTGGATCGCCTGGGCGATCAGCAGCACGAGCACCAGGTTGCCACGCTCCAGGCCGACGACGCCCGAGTGCACCTCGAGCGCCTCGTCGGTCAGCTCGATCTCGGCGGCCGCGGCCTCGACAGGAGTACGCCGGCACGCCTGGACCAGTCCCTCGGCGGTCAGCTCGGCGTCGTACTCCTCGAGCTCCTCGGGCAAGCGGACGAGCAGGAAGCCCACCGCGATGGCGGCGAAGAGCAGCACGGCCTGCCACATCACGCCACCCTTGAGTGTCGAGGTCACCTGCCAGACCTCGGTGTTGATGAACAGGAACGTCATGAAGAGCAGCAGCATCGGCAGCGCCCGCGAGGCGAGGGGAAACAGCAGGCCGAGGGAGCCCAGGGTGCGACGGACGGCCCACCCGGCCACGGACGCGCCGTAGAGGGCTCGGAGCGCCCAGGCGGCGACGATCAGCGCGAAGACCGTCTCGCCCCAGGCGATGCCGAGCGAGGGCTCCCCCCGCCACCAGCCGACGCCGACCCCGACGACGGTGGCCGCCAGCAGCGCGATGCCGGCCACCCGGAGCAACGGGGCCCGGGACAGGCGGCCGGCCACCGCCGCGCGCTTGTCCTCGACGAACCACGGCAGACCGTGCGCGACCAGCCACTTCTCGGTCGCGGCGATGGTGGCGCGGCGGTCCACATTCACGACGGGGTCACGACGGGTCACGACAACAGCTCCGCGGTGCGTGCCACATCGTCGTCCATCTGATCGACCAGCGAATCGAGGTCGTCGAACCGCACCATTCCCCGCAGCCGCGCCACGAACGCGATCTCGACCTCGACGCCGTAGAGCTCGAGGTCGTCACGATCGAGCGCGTAGGCCTCCATCCGGCGATCGCGCTCACCGGCGAACGTCGGGTTGGTGCCGACGGAGATCGCGGCCGGATAGGTCTCGTCGGTGTCCAGCCGCCGGAGCCAACCGGCGTACACGCCGTCCGCCGGGACGGCCAACCCCGCGACCGGGACGTTGGCGGTGGGATAGCCGAGCTCACGCCCGCGCCGGTCACCCTCGACCACGGTGCCGCGCACGGCGAACGGGCGACCGAGCGCCTCCGCGGCGCCCTCGACGTCACCGGCCACCAGGCAGTTGCGGATGTACGTCGACGACCAGACCTGCGGCCCCCCGTCCAGTGAGACACCCTCGACCACGAAGTCCTTCTCGACTCCCTCGCGGGTCAACAGGGCCACGTCGCCGGCGGCTTTGTGGCCGAAGCGGAAGTGGGCGCCGACGACGACGGCGGAGGCGTGCAGGGCGTCGACCAGGATCCGGTCGACGAACTCCTCGGGCGACCAGCCCGCGATCTCGCGGCTGAAGGCGATGACGAGCGCGTCCTCGGCCCCGGCTTCCTCGAGCATGCCCAGCCGGGCGCGGATCGTCGAGAGGGTGAGCGGTGCGTGTTCGGGAC
>Ga0136617_10005482_pt1 | contig 11352 bp, 11 predicted proteins | sample AntDrymUQ3222106_2_FD_129672 | JGI IMG/M metagenome (GOLD analysis project Ga0136617, IMG submission 129672) | Polar desert sand microbial communities from Dry Valleys, Antarctica - metaG UQ322 (21.06) | ecosystem: Environmental > Terrestrial > Soil > Desert | place: Antarctica: Dry Valley...
CCGTTTGCTCGACGTTCGCGACAACTTTCCCGCAATTCGCGGGCAGGTGGCGGGACCGGGTCAGGTGACGTCGGCTGTGACCAGGAGGTACTCCCAGTCCATCACCGTCGCGCCGTCGCCTCGATCGAAGCGTCGTACCAGTGCCTCGATGGCGTCATCGAGCTGGCGGATCCGCGCGGCGTCGTCGCCGACGTTGCGGTAGACCGCGATGGTGGGGCCGTAGCGGGTCTTGAAATAGTCCACGAACGCCGCCGGCTCCGCGAAAGCGTCGACCGTGACGGTCTGCCGGGTCGCGGTGAGGCTGCGGACCCGGTCCCCGAACAGCTCCTTCACGTGGCCTTCGTCGCCCCATAACGGCGGCGGCTGGGCGCCTGGCGGCGGCGGCGGGGCGAACGGCTTCATGGTGGCGAAGAGCTGGCCGATGAAGCCTTCCGGCGTCCAGCTGATTAACCCGATCGATCCTTGCGGCGCACAGACCCGGACGAGCTCGTCGGCGCTGACCTGATGGTGAGGCGCGAACATCACCCCGACGCACGACAGCACGACGTCAAAGGCTCCGTCGTCGTACGGCAGCGCCTCGGCGTCGGCCTGCTGCCAGTCGATCTCGACTCCCCGCTCGTCGGCCATCCGCTCCCCCACCTGCAGCAGTTCCGGTGTCAGGTCGCTGGCTACGACCGAGGCGCCGCTCTCGGCGGCCGGGATCGCGACGTTTCCCGAGCCCGCGGCGACGTCGAGTACCCGCATACCCGGGCCAACCCGACACGCGTCGACCAGCACCGGGCCGAGGCTCCAGATCAGGTCCGACGCGAGCCTCGGATAGTCCCCGAGCGCCCACATCCCTCGGTGCTTCGCTTTCAGGGCAGCGTCACTCGCGGCTGCGTCTGCGCGCTCCTGGTCGCCGTTGCCGACTTGCTCCGTGCTGGTATCCGTACTCATCGAGACCCCCTCCTGGGTAGAGGTCCAGCGTCCATCCGCCAGGCGTGGGATTCCAGTCCCAGATCTGGACCGACGCCGATCCACGATCTGGAGCGACAGCACTGGCGGCGGCAGCAGTCAGCGCGGTGTACTGGCTCAGCAGCCCAAGGAGGACAGCGATGTCGACGTATGGTCAGTTCTGCCCGGTCGCCAAGGCGATGGAAGTACTCGACGAGCGGTGGACGCTGCTGGTGGTTCGGGAACTGCTGGCAGGCAGCAAGCACTTCAACGAGGTGCGCCGAGGCGTCCCCAAGATGTCCCCGACCCTGTTGTCCAAGCGGCTGCGTTCCCTGGAGCGGCACGGCATCGTCGAGCGCACCAGCAACGGCAGCCGTGCCACGTACGCGTTGACACCGTGCGGCCGCGACCTTGTGGGAGTCGTGACCGCGATGGGTCTGTGGGGACTGCGGTGGATCGGCGAGATGGGCGAGGACGACCTCGACCCCCACCTGCTCATGTGGGACATGCAACGGACGATCCCGATCCACGCCTGGCCGCGGGGCCGCACCGTCGTGCGGTTCGACCTGGACGACGTCGCACCCAAGTCCGCGCGCTGGTGGCTCATGGTGAACGGTGACGTGTCGGACGTGTGCGACTTCGACCCCGGCCACGACATCGACGCCATCGTGTCCACCGGTCTGCGAACCCTGACCCGGATCTGGCGCGGGGACGAGTCCTGGGAGCTCGCACTGCGCGCGGGGTCGGTCACGGTCGGCGGTACGTCTGACGTACGCCGCGCCGTCCCGGGCTGGCTCGGTCAGTCGACGCTGGCCCAACTGGCCGCAGTCCCGGCCTGAGTCCTGGCCGGGTCACGGCTGCAGGGACTCGGCGAACCGCACCAGTACGTCGGTTCCTGTGGTGCCGGCCACGATCGTGGTGACGTCCCCTTCGGTGCGCACCAACGCGTGGTCGTCGTCGCCATCGGTGTACACGTCCCACATCGCGCCGTCGACCTGAACGGGCTCGTCCTCGCCGCGCGCCGGTGACGCACCGGCCAGGACGTCGTCGGGCTCGGCGGTGCTCTGGTCGACCGCGACGTACTCGCGTTCGTCGACCAAGAAGCCGAGGTGCCAGTTGTCAGCGTCGGCCGTGGTCTTGAACGAGACAGTGGTGGCACGCCAGCCCGCGGGCACGGACGCGGGTGCGAGCACGTCGAATGGAGCCTCTGCTCGGGCGAACTCCAAGATCCGCTCGTACTCGACCGTCGGTGGACCGTCGGGCTCGTCGCCGGCCGGCAGCCGGGTGAACAAGAACACGGCGCCGATCAGCAGCAGCGCCGCCACGATGGCACCTGTCAGGCCACCGAAACTGCGGTCGTAGCCACGCTGCACCCCGCTCATGTCACCAGTATCCCCTGCCGCCGCCTGCCGCGGCGCATGAGGGCTCGACTCGAGTCCCATCCGCAGAAGCGGGTCTCTAAGCGGTCAACCTCTCCTCACGTGCGGTAAGTTTCCCCTATGACGGTCTATCGGTTCGCCGAGGCGGCGGAGCTGCTCGGTGTCAGCGACGACACCGTACGCCGGTGGGCCGAGCAGGGACGTCTGCCGACAGCACGCACGGGCCAGGGGCGGGCCGGCGTCGAGGGCCAGGCACTGGCGGCGCTGGCCCGCGAGCTCGCAGATCTGCCACCCGACGGCGCCTCGGCGAGTTCGCACCACGTCAGTGCGCGCAACCAGCTGCGCGGCATCGTCACCGACGTACGACGCGACACGGTGATGGCGCAGGTCGAGCTGTGCTGTGGCCCGTACCGCGTCGTGTCGCTGATGAGCCGCGAAGCTGCCGACGCACTCGGGTTGGAGCCGGGCGTTGTCGCCATCGCCTCCATCAAGGCCACGAACGTGGTCGTGGAGGTCCCCCGCTGACCGACCCGGCTGACCTCTCCGCATCCAGTCGATGAAAGGTCCACACGTGCTGCAGCTCCTGCGCCCTCCCGCGATCGTCGCCGTGTCGGTCGCCCTGTTGTCGATCGGCCTTACTGCCTGCAGCGACGACGACGGCAACACCGAACTGACCGTGTTCGCGGCCGCGTCCCTCACCGAGTCATTGACCACGCTCGAGAAGGCCTACGAAAAGGACCACGAGGGTGTGGACGTCGTGTTGTCGTTCGGGTCCAGCACGGCGCTGGCCGAGCAGGTCAACGAAGGTTCCTCGCCCGCCGACGTGCTTGCCACCGCTGACGAGAATGCCATGACCGTGGCCACCGACAGCGACAGCATCGACGGGGAACCGGTGCAGTTCGCCACGAACACGCTCGTGCTCGTGACGCCCGCCGACAACCCCGCCGGGATCCAGTCCTTGGACGACCTCGACGGCGCCGACTTCGTCGTGTGCGACCCGTCGGTGCCTTGCGGTGCCGCCGCCGCGACGATCCTCGACAACGCCGGCCTCACCGCCCAGCCGGTGTCTCTCGAGGAGGACGTCAAGTCCGTGCTCGACAAGGTGACGCTCGGCGAGGCCGACGCCGGCATCGTGTACGTGAGCGACGCGACCGCTGCCGCTGACGAGGTGCAGGCGATCGAGATCCCGTCTGACGTCAACGTCGTCAACCCGTACGTCATCGGGGTGGTCGCGGACTCCGACGAGGGCGACGACGCCCAGGAGTGGATCGACCTGGTCCAGTCGCAGGCCGGGCAGGACGTGCTGGCGGAGGCAGGGTTCGGCAGCAACCCGTGACGGCCGCAGAGACCCCACCACCAACCGGTCCGGCGGAGCTGATGACAGGCTCCGGGACCGCGTCCGGGCGGACAGCGTCGTCGCGGGTCCACGGCCGGGCACCCCTCGGTCTCGGTGTCGTCGCCGCGGTTGCCGTCGTCTTCTTGGTGACTCCCGTACTCGCCGTGGTCATCCGCGCGCCGTGGTCGACCCTGATCGACGACCTCACGTCGCAGGACGCGCGCGACGCGTTGCGCGTCAGCCTGGTCACGACTCTCATGGCAGCTTTGTTGTGCGTACTGTTCGGCGTTCCGCTCGCGTGGGTGCTGGCCCGGACGGCGTTTCGCGGTCGGAGCTTGGTCCGGGCCCTCGTGACGCTGCCGCTGGTGCTGCCTCCGGTCGTCGGCGGCATCGCGCTGTTGCTGGCCTTCGGCCGCAACGGCGTCCTCGGCCGGCCCATCGACCAGATCTTCGGCATCACGATCCCGTACACGACGCCGGCGGTGGTGATGGCGCAGACTTTCGTCGCGCTTCCGTTCCTGGTCATCAGCGTCGAGGGGGCGTTTCGTGGGTCTGACGTCCGGTACGACGACGCAGCGGCCACCCTCGGGGCCTCGCGGTGGTGGACCTTCCGCCACGTCACGCTGCCGCTTGCTACTCCGGGCATCATCGCCGGCGCCGTGCTGTCGTGGGCGCGGGCACTGGGCGAGTTCGGGGCCACAGTCACCTTTGCCGGGAGCTTCCCGGGAACGACTCGTACGATCCCGACGCAGATCTACGTCACCCGCAGCGCTGAAGGCGGCGGCGCCACCGCCCTGAGCCTGCTACTGATCGTGGTCTCTGTGCTCGTGCTGACCGTGCTGCGGGAACGCTGGCTCTCCGGGGTCCGCCCATGACGCTGGACGCCCACGTCGTCGTACGCCGCCCGGCCCACACCACCGACCTCGTGCTGCGGGCCGAACCAGGTGGGGTGCTCGGACTGATCGGCCCCAACGGGGCAGGAAAGACGACGACGCTGCGGGCCTTGGCGGGCCTGTTGCCGATCGACGATGGCCAGATAAGCCTCGGGGGCGCGGTGTTGTCGGGCCGAGGCACGCACGTGCCTGCATTTCGCCGCCGGGTCGGGTACGTCTTCCAAGACCACCTGCTGTTCCCGCATCTGACTGCCCTCGACAACGTCGCCTTCGGTCCCCGCGCCGGTGGTCGTTCGCGCAGAGATGCCCGCCGGGTCGCCGCAGACTGGCTCGAGACGCTAGGGGTCGCGCACCTACGCGATCGCAAGCCCGGCGAGCTGTCGGGGGGCCAGGCTCAGCGAGTGGCGATCGCACGTGCCTTGGCCGGCGAGCCCCGGATGCTGCTGCTCGACGAACCGACGGCTTCGCTCGACGCCGCGGGTGCGATGGCGCTGCGTACCCAGCTTCGCGAGCACCTGCAGGCGTTCGACGGAGTCAGCGTCGTGGTCACGCACACCGCCCTCGACGCCATGTTGCTCACCGATCGCCTGGTCGTGCTGGACGACGGCGACATCGCCCAGACCGGCACCCCTACCGAGGTCGCGGCCCGCCCGCGCACCCATCACGTCGCCGCGCTGGTCGGGCTCAACCTGATGGACGGCATCGCCGACAAGGGCGTACTCGCGCTCTCGGGCGGTGGGCACCTGGTGGCCGCGGACCAACTGTCCGGCCCGGCCTTCGCCGCCTTCTCGCCGGCGGCTGTCGCCTTGTTCACCCAGCGACCGAGCGGCAGTGCGCGCAACGTCTGGCGGGCAACCGTCGCGTCGATCGCACCCCATGGCGACGCCGTTCGGGTGCAGCTCAAGGCAGCGGGGGTCACCTTGCTCGCGGACATCACACCGGCCTCGCTCGCATCCCTGGACGTACGACCCAACGCGCAGGTCTGGGCAACGGTCAAGGCCACCGAGGTGGCGATCTACCCATCCGAACGGTAGCCACCCGCTCACCTGAACAGGCCATGTTGGCTACCATCGGCCCAGCATCGAGGTCGACAGATCGAGCGATCGCGACAGTGCGAGACAAGGAGCCGGCGTGTCCCCCGAGCAGCCCCCCGGTCCGCCCACAGACCCGTTCGAGACGCCCCGGCACGTCCCGGACCGCAACCTGGCTCTGGACCTGGTGCGGGTTACCGAGGCGGCGGCGATGGCCGCCGGCCGCTGGGTCGGGCGCGGCGACAAGGAGGGAGCCGATGCGGTGGCCGTCAACGCCATGCGGGCCCTCATCGGGACCGTCGGCATGAACGGCGTCGTCGTCATCGGCGAAGGCGAGAAGGACAACGCCCCGATGCTGTTCAACGGCGAGCAGGTCGGCGACGGCACCGGCCCGCTGGTCGATGTCGCGGTCGACCCGATCGACGGGACTACCCTCACGGCCAAGGGCATGAGCAACGCGGTGGCGGTGCTGGCAGTCTCGCCGCGAGGCTCCATGTACGACCCGTCCGCTGTCTTCTACATGGAGAAGCTCGTGACCGGGCCGGAGGCCGCGGAGGTCGTCGACATCCGCTTGCCGGTCGCCGAGAACATCCGTCGCACGGCAAAGGCGAAAGGCAGCGCGAGGGACGACATCACCGTCGTGCTGCTCGACCGGCCTCGACACGAGGGGCTGGCCGAGGAGATCCGCCAGACGGGCGCCCGGATCAAGTTCATCACCGACGGCGACGTCGCGGGCGCGATCATGGCGGCGCGACCCGACACCGGCATCGACTTGCTGCTCGGCATCGGGGGTACGCCGGAGGGGATCATCGCCGCCTGCGCGATGAAGTCGCTCGGCGGCGTCATCCAAGGCAGGCTCTGGCCCAAGGACGACGAGGAGAAGCAGCGGGCGATCGACGCCGGGCACGAGCTGGGCCGGGTGCTCACGACCGACGATCTCGTCTCGGGCGACGACTGCTTCTTCGTGGCCACCGGGATCACCGACGGCGAGCTGCTGCGCGGGGTCCGGTACGCACACGGCGGCGCCACCACGCACTCCTTGGTCATGCGCTCGCGCAGCGGCACGATCCGCTCCATCCGCAGCGAGCACCGGCTGGAGAAGCTGAGCTCGTACGCCGCCGTCGACTTCGCCCGCGCCTGACCTAAACTCGTGAGTAACTAAGGGCTTCAGGGGCACCGCCCAGCGCCTCGCACATCGGTCCGAGGAGAACGTCGATGGGAAAGTTCACACACACCGACGAGGCCGTCGCGCACCTGTCGAACGGCATCGACATCTGCTACGACACCGTCGGAAACCCCAAGGATCCGGCCCTGCTGCTCGTGATGGGGCTGAGCGGTCCGTTGAACTGGTGGAGTCCGGGCCTGTGTGAGGTGCTCGCGTCGCGAGGCTTCTACGTGATCCGGTACGACAACCGTGATGTCGGGCGCTCGACCGCCCTCAACGACCTCGGGGGCAAGCGCCTGGACCTCGTCCGGGCCTTCGTCAACCGGAGGAAGGCACCGCCGTACAGCCTGGACGACATGGCCGGTGATGCCTTCGGGCTGCTCGACCACCTCGGCATCCAGCAGGCGCACGTCACCGGGGTGTCGATGGGCGGGATGATCGCGCAGACCATGGCGGTCATCGAGCCCGACCGGGTCTTGTCGTTGGTGTCGATCATGTCGACCACCGGGCGGCGCTCCGTCGGCTGGCAGCATCCGCGACTGATCCCGATGCTGCTGAACGGACGGCGCTCAGACCGGGATCGCGTCATCGCCACGTCGGTGAAGACCTGGGCGATGATCGGATCGCCCGCCTACCCGACCCCAGCGGACGAGACCCGTGAACGCGCCGCCGAGACGTTCGACCGCGGCATCAGCACCACCGGCGTCCTGCGGCAGATCCAGGCCGTGCTCACCCAGCCGGACCGTACGCCGCAGTTGCGTGGGCTCACCATGCCGACCCTGGTCATCCACGGCCTTAACGACCCGATGGTGCACGTGTCCGGCGGGCGGGCGACCGCGCAAGCAGTACCCGGCGCTGAGCTGTTGCTGATTCCCGGGATGGGCCACGACATGCCGCGAGAGCTGTGGCCGACCTTCGCCGACGGCATCGAACGCACCGCTCAGCGGACGAGGGCGCCGGCCTAGCTGTCCTGCTGCTCCAGGGCGGCGTGTCCGGATCAGCGTGTCATCGCGCGGTGCTCGCGCCGAGCGGCCGCCGCGTCCCAGCTCTCACACCAGGCCCCGGTTCAGCAGCATCGCGAACACGCGGATGCCTACCGAACGGCTCCAGACGGTGGTGAGGTGACTGAGATCGGCGTGCGTGACGAGGCCGTCCTGGACCGCGGTGCAACGTAGTCCCGGGCAGACGAGGGCGTTGACCGGCACCGGCCTGACCTGGCGGTAGACGTGGTTGATCCGACTGATCCACTGGTTGGCTCGTCGGGTCGCGGCGTCCCGGGTCACGCGGAGGTCGCACGCGCGGGTCGAGAACCCGTGGCGTGCCAGGCAGTCGGGGGTGTTGAACCGCAACGTCGGCTGGAGGGTCAGCGCCCCGACCTTGTGATCGCCCTTGGTCATCGTCTTGACGGTGCCGATCCACGAGCGCTTCCACGCCTTGAAGTATCGCGGGCTCGACCGTCGGATGACCGGACCCCCGACCTGGAACCTGATGTCGTAGACCTGCGAGCGTCCTCCGAAGAGCACGAGGTCGGGGTCGACCCTCTCGATGACGGTGCTGTAGGCACCACGGCGTTTCCAGTTCGTGCAGGCCTCCCCGACCGTCGGGTGGCCACGGTCCAGGGGGCGTACCGCGATGAAGTTCAGCGGGTTGCACTTCGCCCGGGTCAGGGAGTAGAGCCGCCAGTCGCGGCGCTCGGCCACCCGGCGCAACGCAGGGACCCAGTGCTCGGCGTGGGAGTCACCGATCACCAAGACGGTGCGGCCCTTTCCGGCGTAGCGCAGACACGCTCGCGTCTCGCGTGCTGCCGGGAACTCGCTCGGCACGTAGGCGCACCGCGGTGGGGGTTCCGGCCGTTGACGCCGCGCCTCCGCGATCTTCTGGCGCTGCGCCGGGGTGTTACGGGGCTTGGCGTCCGCCTGGCCCGGTTGGTCGTCTCTATCCGATCCGCGGGCCGGCGTCATCGAGACCAGCGACAGCATCAAGGCCGCGGACACGAGCACGCAGATCACGGCGCGGGTACGTCCTACCGCCGGAGCGGTCGCCGCCGTACGCGCGGCCGAGGACATCCGGGTGGTCAGGGTGCGAGAAATCAGCATCGGCAACATTCCACCATGTCCGGCCCACGTCGAGAAACCACCAGCCGGGACGGTTGCGGGCATCCTGACCAGCGAAACCCGCGGATCAGGTGGGGAGGCCGAAGTACCGCAGTTTCTGGGCCAACTGGTCCGCATGATCGGCGGCAAACGTCGCGGTCACGTGGCTGGGGTCCTGGTACACGATGTCGCCGTCGAGGCGTCCGGCACAGACGCCGCCCGGGCAGGCGATGTCGGCGACATCCACCACATCTACGTACGCGAATCGCTGCGGCAACTGCTTGACGAACGCGTCAGCACGCGAGGTCTTGTGGTCCTGCGTGGCATCGAACTCGCAGCCGGCGTCAGCCTCGCTGGCCAAGCATTCGAGCATCGAGCGTGGAAGGGTCGGCATCGGCTCCAGTACGAGCACCCGCGCACCCTCGGACCCGAACGTCGCCACCATGCGTGACCACGATCCTCGCCACAGCGAACGGTATCTGGGGTCACCCGGTGCGATGATGTCGTCGTCCTGCTCGATCGAGTAGACCTGCGAGCGGCTGCCGACAATGACGAAATCGGGATCGTGATCGGCGATGACACGGGGGTAGACCGCCTCACGCCACTGGGTGCACTCCTCACCCGGGGTGGGCTCATCGGCGCCCATACTCGCGTTGTCACTGAGCCGCGCAATCGTGAAGTCTGTCGGCGTGCACTTGGCGCGGGTCAGACTGAGCAGGTTCCAACTCCGTTGCTCGGCGATCTCCTCGAGGGCGGGTGCCCACATCTGCGCATGGGAGTCCCCCACCAACAGCACGGTGGGACCGGCTCCCTCGGTCACCGTGCAGGCGTCGGACTCTGCTGGGACCGGCCACTGTCCGGCGTCGTACGGGCAGTCGGCCGGTGGCTCGGAGAAGTCCTCCCGCGCAGTGATCACTTGCTTCTCGGTCTCGGTGTTCTGCAGCCCGGCCGGGATGACGATGAAACCGAAGGCAGCCGACGCCACGAGGCCGGTGGCCACGACCTTCCACGGGGCGGCGGTCGGGAACGCACGCCGTCGCAGCGGCTGCTCCCACAGGTAGTAGCTCACGGCCGACGTCGTGACGATCAAGACGACCAGGGTCGGCAGCGGCAACCGGTCCTTGTAGAAGACGATCATCGGCCAGTGCCAGAGATACAGGCTGTACGACAGCCGCCCGACCCAGGCGAACCCGACGTTGCCCAGCACGCGGGCGACCCAGGTGTGGTCGTGCAGATCGACTCCCGCGATGAGCAGGACGCTGACCGCCGTCACCGTCACCGCGGACCAGCCCGGGTAGCTCGTCGAGCCGGCCACGGTCAGGCACAAGTAGGTGACGCCGCCCAGGCCGGTCAGCGTCAGGGCGGCTGCGAGCCGCTCCGGGCGTGGCTGTTCTCGCATCCGTCGAGGCCCCAGACTGGCGATCCGGCGCCGACGCCGCTCCATCACGAGAGCCAGCAGTCCTCCGGCCGTCAACTCGAACGCGCGGGTGTGAGTGCCGTAGTACGAAGCGGTCGAGGGCGTGAGAAAGACGGCCAGCGCGATGCTCGCCACGGTGATGGCCGTGAACGCCACCGTGAGCACCGTCCGCAGGGACACGCGTAAGCGTCTCGCCACCCACAAAGAGGCGACGATGAGCGCCGGCCAGACGAGGTAGAACTGCTCCTCGACCGCCAGCGACCAGAAGTGGATGAGCGGGCTCTGCCGGGTGTCGGTCGCGAAGTAGCCGCGGTCGACGGTGACCCAGTCCCAGTTGGCGACATACAGGACCGCGGAGACAGCATGGCGGCGCAGGTTCTCGTACTCGATCGGCGAGGAGAGGATCTTCCCCGCGATCACCGAGAACGCGATGACCAGCCAAGCCGCGGGCAGCAGACGTCGGGCTCTACGCGCGTAGAAGCGGCCCAGGCTGATCGTGTGGCGGGTGGTCGCCTCGGCGAGGAGCAGACCAGTGATCAGGTAGCCCGACAGCACGAAGAAGACGTCGACGCCGATGAACCCACCTGGCATCCAGGCGAAGCCGAGGTGGAACAACACGACCGTGGTCACCGCGACAGCGCGGACGCCGTCAATCTGGGGTCGGTAGTCTGCCGCACGGTGCAAACCCACCTCAGACACTAGACAATCGTGTCACAGGGACGGCTCGGCCAGCAATCCGGCGGGCCGGAAACTTATGCAAAGAGTGCCGGTACGGTCACTTTCCGCGCAGCGCGCGGGGGCGCTCGGTGTGCAGCCGCTCCGGGGTGCACCGCCCGATGTGGACCGGGGGACGTGGGGTTGGGTCTCGCAAGAGAAACGTGACCAGTGGTCAACAGTCGACCGGCTCAACAGTTGACCTCTGGTCACGATTTCGGCAGGCATTCCAGCTATCCCCTCAGCTCAGTCAGAGAGCGGAGCCGATCTCTGGGACCGCCCGGCTCAGAGCAGCTCGGCGAGGGCATCCTCGAGATACCCGATCAGCTTCCATACGTCGGGCACGAGCTCCCGGCACGCGATCAGGCCGAAGTCGAGGGCACCGTCGTAC
>Ga0136617_10005483_pt1 | contig 11352 bp, 8 predicted proteins | sample AntDrymUQ3222106_2_FD_129672 | JGI IMG/M metagenome (GOLD analysis project Ga0136617, IMG submission 129672) | Polar desert sand microbial communities from Dry Valleys, Antarctica - metaG UQ322 (21.06) | ecosystem: Environmental > Terrestrial > Soil > Desert | place: Antarctica: Dry Valley...
GCGGCGCTGCTGGCCAACAGCGGGATCGCGGTCACCAAGTTCGTCGCCTGGCTGCTCACCGGTGCCACGTCGATGCTCGCCGAGGCCGTCCACTCGGTCGCCGACGCGGGCAACCAGGCACTACTGCTCGTCGGCGCGAAGCGGTCCGTTCGCGAGGCCACCCCCGAGCACCCGTTCGGCTTCGGACGCGACCGCTACATCTACGCGTTCATCGTCTCGATCGTGTTGTTCAGCCTCGGTGGGCTGTTCGCGCTCTACGAGGCCTACCACAAGTATCACGAGGTCCACGCGGGCGAACCCGACCAGCTGCTGGACAGCCGCTGGTGGTGGGTGCCGCTGCTCGTGCTCAGCGCAGCCATCGTGATGGAGTCCTTCTCCTTCCGTACCGCGATCGTGGAGTCCAACAAGGTGCGCGGCGATGCGACCTGGTGGTCGTTCATCCGCAAGGCCAAGGCCCCCGAGCTCCCCGTCGTGCTGCTGGAGGACCTCGCGGCGCTGCTCGGCCTCATCTTCGCCCTCGCCGGCGTCTCGCTGACGCTCGCCACCGAGAACGGCTACTTCGACGTTGCCGGCGCTGCCGCCATCGGCACCCTCCTCGTCGTCGTCGCCGTCGTTCTCGCCATCGAAACCAAGAGCCTCCTGATCGGCGAGGCCGCGACGCCGGAGTCGATCCGGGCGATCCGCGGTGCGCTGGACGCCGCCGACGGCGTCGACCGCGTGATCCACATGAAGACGCTGCACCTGTCGCCGGAGTCGTTGCTGGTGGCGGCCAAGATCGCCGTGCGGCACGACGACACCGCCGCCGAGGTCGCCCAGGTCATCGACGCCGCCGAGCGCGCGATCCGGGCGGCCGAACCGGCGGCCGAGGTCATCTACCTCGAACCCGACCTGTACGACCGCGACCACACGCCGGATCCGCGGCCAGAGCCTCCGCACGCCTCGGCACACTGACTCTGACCGACCGGTACGCTGGAAGCATGGATTTCCACGTAGCCGACCTCGGCCTCGCCACGCTCGGACGCGCCGAGATCGATCTTGCCGAGCACGAGATGCCCGGGCTGATGGCGATGCGCGAACGCTACCGCGACACCGCTCCGCTGGCGGGAGCCCGGATCGCCGGGTCCTTGCACATGACGATCCAGACCGCCGTCCTCATCGAGACGCTGGTGGATCTCGGGGCCGAGGTGCGCTGGGCGAGCTGCAACATCTTCTCCACCCAAGACCATGCCGCCGCGGCGGTCGCGGTTGGGCGTGACGGCACGGTCGACGCGCCGGCCGGCGTCCCCGTCTTCGCCTGGAAGGGCGAGACCCTCGCGGAGTACTGGGACTGTGCCGAGAAGATCCTCACCTGGCCCGGCGGTGCGGGGCCCAACATGATCCTGGACGACGGCGGCGACGCCACGATGCTCCTCCACCTCGGCATGGAGTACGAGAAGGCCGGGTTCGTGCCGCCGCCGGACAGCACCGACGACGCAGAGCTGCGCGAGGTGCTGGCCGTTCTGGGCCGTTCGCTGTCGGTCGACCCGAATCGTTGGACCACCATCGCCGCGGGCGTCAAGGGGGTCAGCGAGGAGACCACGACGGGCGTGCTGAGGCTGTATGACCGGATGCGCGACAACACCTTGCTGTTCCCTGCGATCAACGTCAACGACTCGGTCACCAAGAGCAAGTTCGACAACAAGTACGGCTGTCGCCACTCGTTGATCGACGGCATCAACCGCGCGACCGACGTGCTCATCGGTGGCAAGGTCGCGGTGGTGTGCGGGTACGGAGACGTCGGCAAGGGCTGCGCGGAGTCGCTGCGCGGGCAGGGCGCACGCGTGATCATTACCGAGATCGACCCGATCTGCGCGTTGCAGGCCGCGATGGACGGTTACCAGGTAGCGCGCCTGGACAGGGTGATCGCCGATGCCGACATCGTCATCACCGCGACCGGCAACAGGGACGTCGTCAGCGCCGAGGCGATCGGCGCGATGAAGCACCAAGCGATCCTGGGAAACATCGGCCACTTCGACAACGAGATCGACATGGCCGGCCTCGCCCGCACCAGCGGCGTCACCCGTACGACGATCAAGCCGCAGGTCGACACCTGGACCTTCCCGGATGGCAAGCTGGTCATCGTGCTGTCGGAGGGCCGCCTGCTCAACCTCGGCAACGGCACCGGCCACCCGTCGTTCGTCATGTCCAACTCCTTCACCAACCAGGTGCTGGCCCAGATCGAGCTGTTCACCAAGAACGACCAGTACCCCGTCGGTGTCTACGTCCTGCCCAAGCACCTCGACGAAGAGGTCGCCCGGCTGCACCTGGCCGCCCTCGGCGTCGAGCTCACCGAGCTCACCAAGCAGCAGGCGGCCTACCTCGGCGTCGAGGTCAACGGCCCGTTCAAGTCCGATGCGTATCGGTACTGATGTCGACCAGCATGGAAGGCAACGCCGAACCGGCCCCGACGAGCGGCGGCGACCGCGTGCTCGTCGTCGATGACGACCGCGCGCTTGCCGAGATGCTCACGATCGTCCTCCGCGGTGAGGGGTTCCAGTCCTCGGTCTGCAGCACCGGCACCGACGCACTGTCGGCATTCCGCTCCTACAAGCCCGACATCGTCCTGCTCGACCTGATGCTGCCGGGCAAGAACGGTATCGACGTCTGCCACGAGATCCGCGCCGAGTCCGGTGTGCCGATCGTGATGCTGACGGCCAAGAGCGACACGATCGACGTCGTGGTCGGCCTGGAGTCCGGCGCGGACGACTACGTCATCAAACCGTTCAAGCCCAAGGAGCTGGTCGCGCGGATCAGAGCCAGGATGCGCACGTACGAAGATGCGCCGCCAGAAGTCCTGACGATCGGTGACCTCACCATAAACGTTGCCGGTCACAACGTCACCCGCGCGGGGGAGCCGGTGTTCCTCACGCCGCTGGAGTTCGACCTGCTGCTGTGCCTGGCGCGCAAGCCTTGGCAGGTGTTCACCCGCGAGATCCTGCTCGAACAGGTCTGGGGATACCGGCACGCCGCGGACACGCGACTCGTCAACGTCCATGTGCAACGCCTGCGCTCCAAGATCGAGAGCGACCCCGAGAGCCCCGAGATCGTGGTGACCGTCCGCGGTGTCGGCTACAAGGCCGGAACGCCCGCCTGACCGGGCCGAGCCGTGAGCCCATGACACCGAGCGCGCGTGACGTCGCCAGGGATGCCGGGACGGCGTCGCTCCGCGCCCTGAGGGCCACCACCGGGTTGTGGCGTCGATCCATCCAGGCGCGCGTCGTGCTCGGCACCATGGTGCTCTGCTCGATCGTGATCGGCCTGCTCGGTTGGGCACTGCTTCGCCAGGTGGCGGACGGCCTGGTCGACGCACGTACCTCGGTCGCGGTCGCAGAAGCCCAGGCCGGCTTCGAAAACTCCCAGGAGGAGCTCGACGCCAGCCTCGTCTCCGCCACCAACACCCAGTCCCAGGTGCTGTCGGCGCTCATCGACAACATCACCAGCCGCAGCGGGTCGCTACGGTCCTACGAGGTGGTCCTGCAGGGGCCGCTATCGGCCAACGGCAAGGTCGGCCCCGACGCCGGCACCCGCTCGTCGGCAGAGATCGAGGCGGCGGCCATCCCGGCATCGCTGACCGACGCGATCGCGCGCAACACCAGGACGCACTGGACCTACACCCGCCTGGAGCTCACCGGTCCGACAGACGCCCCACCAGCCGTCGTCGTCGGCACCCAGCTGCGGCTCCCCACCGGCAACGAGCGGTACGCGCTGTACTACCTGTTCTCGATGTCCGACCAGCAACGGACCCTCGACCTGGTCGGGCGTGCGCTGCTGTCAGCAGGCGTGGCGCTCACCTTCCTCGTGGCCGGCGTCGCGTGGCTGGTGACGCGGCAGGTCGTGACACCGGTACGGCTGGCGCGTCGGATCGCCGAGCGGCTCGCCGCCGGGCGGCTCGAGGAACGCATGCACGTCCGCGGTGAGGACGACCTCGCCAGGCTCGGCCAGTCGTTCAACCAGATGGCCGCCAGCCTGCAGAAACAGATCCGCCAGCTCGAGGAGCTGTCCCGGCTGCAGCACCGGTTCGTCTCCGACGTCTCCCACGAGCTGCGAACACCCATCACGACCGTGCGGCTTGCCGCGGACGTGCTGCACGACGCCCGCGGCACCTTCGACCCTCTGACGGCGCGATCGGCCGAGCTCCTGCAGACCCAGCTCGACCGGTTCGAGGCGCTGCTCGCCGATCTGCTGGAGATCAGCCGCTTCGATGCCGGCGCCGCACGGCTGGAGATCGACCAGGTCGACCTGGTCGGCATCGCCTACCGGGTCATCGACTACTACAGCAGCCTGGCCGCCCGGCAGGGTGTCAGCCTCACGGTCGTCAGCACCGGGGGTTCGGCGGTGGTTGAGGCCGACGTACGCAGGATCGAGCGGATCGCCCGCAACCTGGTCGTCAACGCCATTCACTACAGCGGCGCCGAGCGGGTCGAGATTCTCATCGCCCACGACTCAGACAGTGCCGCGCTCGCGGTCCGCGACTTCGGCGTCGGGCTGCAACCAGGTGAGTCGCAGCTGGTGTTCAACAGGTTCTGGCGTGCCGACCCCGCCCGTGAGCGCACCCGTGGTGGCACCGGTCTGGGCTTGGCGATCTCAGCCGAGGACGCGGCGTTGCACGGGGGTTGGCTGCAGGCGTGGGGTGAGCCCGGCAAGGGTGCGCAGTTCCGGTTGACCCTCCCGTTGCGAGCCGGCGACGAGGTGTCCCGGTCGCCGCTGCCGTTGGTGCCCAGGACGCACGTACCGCTCGGGGCGGTCAAGCTGTGAGCCGATTGGTCCGCGGACGCGCCTGCCTCGCCGCCGCGCTCGCCGGTGTGCTGGCCGTCGGCGCCGGGGGCTGCGCGTCCATCCCGGACAGCGGTGCGGTGCAGACGTTGAGCGCAGAGGCCGCGAGCACCGGTTCTACCGTGCGCTACAACCCCCCCGGACCGGTCGACGGAGCCTCGCCCAGCGACGTCATCAACGGGTTCTTGGAGGCGATGATCGGCTTCCCGGTCAGCACCCGGACCGCCGAGGAGTTCCTCACACCTGAAGCGGCGAGCCGGTGGCGTACCGACGACCGGACCATCATCTACAACGCGCCCCAGGTCAGCACCGTCGCCACCGACGGCGCCGTCCAGGACGGCGATCGGATGCAGGCGTCGCTGCGGTTCACCGAGGTCGCCGTGCTGGATGCGCAGGGTCAGTACGCCGCCTCTACCCGCCGCAGTACTCGCCAGCTGACCCTCGAGCGAGTCGCTGGCCAGTGGCGGATCGACGACCCTCCGCCGGCTCTGATGGTCAGCCAACAGTTCTTCAACAACTACTTCCAACCGCTGTCGCTGTACTACCTCGACCACGCCACCGAGCACCTGGTCGCGGTCCCCGTCTACGCGCCGACGGGCGACCAGCTCGCTACGTCACTGGCGAGCGCCCTCCTGCTGCGCCCACGCGACGCCGAGGGAGCCCGGCTGACCACCGTCGTGCCCGAGGGCACCGCGCTCGCCACCTCGGTGCCGGTGCGCACCGACGGCACGGTAGAGGTCAACCTCAACGGCGACTTCGATGCGATGTCGACCCGCCGCAGGGAGCTGATGTCGGCGCAGATCGTGTCCACGGTCCGGCAGGTCCAGGGGGTCCAGCAGGTGCGGATCCAGGTCAACGGCAGCCCGCTGGACATCCCCGGCGTCGACGCCGACCAGCCGGTGGGCCTGTGGGACGGGTACGACGTGACCGAGGGAACGACCAGCGCCCAGATCTTCGCACTGCGCGATCGCCGGCTGGTCGTGCTCAGTGGGTCGGTGACGAACTTGTTTGCCGGACCGTGGGGGGAGGTCGCCCAACAGGTCGTCGACTTCCGGGTCGACCAGGAGATCACCGAGGTCGCCGCCGTGCTGCCCGGGCGCCGTCAGGTCCGTCGCGCCAGCCTGTCGGCCAGCGACAGCGCCAAGGACAAGGTCGTCTACTCAGGACGTGACGTGCTCACGCCGGTGTGGGACGCGACCGGGAGGCTGTGGGTGGTGGACCGCGACCGCGGCGGCTCCCGGCTGACCGTCTTTGAGGAGCCCGGTCCGCGTGCCCCATCGATGGGCGGTCTCGGACGATCGCGGGTGCTTGCCTTCGAGCTCTCGCCGGACGACGCCCGCTTCGTGGCGGTGGCACGCACAGCAGCCGGCCGGTCCCGGGTCTACGTCGGCGCCGTCGCCTACGCGGCGGACGGCAGCGTAGCCGGGCTCCGTGCCGTCACCGCGCTCCCGCTCACGGCGTACGGCCTGGACAACCCGGTCGACGCCACCTGGCGCTCACCTGGCAACGTCGCGGTCCTGGCATCGGACGGCGGCCAGAGCAACCAGCCGTACTTCGCGCGGATCGACGGGTCGACGATCACTGGCGGCTCGCTCAGTGGTGAGCCGCTGCTCCCCGACATCGACGCGACAACGATCGCCGGCTCAGGCACGGGCAAGTCCCCCATCTACATCGGCGACTCCTCAGCACGCGTGTGGTTGCAGGACCCCATCGGCCGGTGGCAACAGGCCGACAGCAAGGGCCTGACCTCGGCGCGCTATCCCGGCTGACGCGACGACATCGACCACGTGGCGTCCACAGCGGCCGGACGACCGTCGTTGTCCCCAGCTGTCGCGATCAACCGAGCACCACGCCCGGACCTTGCCCCACCGTGGGCCGGTGGGAGACCTGCGCCGCGCAGCCGCGGACCTCGTCCTCGGCACCTGCTGCGTCGGCTGCGCCGAGGCAGGGGTGCTGCTGTGCGCCGTCTGCACCGCAACCATGCAACCGTCGCCGCGACTCAGCTGGCCAGACCCGGTCCCGACCGCGCTGCGGGAGCCGTACCCCGTGCCCCCCGTCGCCGCGGGCGTGTACGACGGCCCGCTGCGACACGCAATCGCCGAGTTCAAGGAGTCGGGTTGCCATCGGTTGCTGCCAGTGCTGAGCGGGCTTCTCACCGCCTCGATCGCGGCTCTGCCGCTCGTGGACGCACCGGTTCTGCTGGTACCGATGCCGTCGCGCCGCGCCGCCGTGCGTGCCCGCGGGTACGACGCCGTGGTACTGCTTGCGCGAGCCGCCGGGCGCTCGCTTCGAGATGCCGGCCGGGACGTGCGGGTCGCACCGCTGCTGAGGCACTCCTTCGTCGTGCGGGACCAAGCAGGTCTGGACGCACGAGCTCGGGCCGCCAACCTCTCCGGGGCCCTGAGGGCACGGGCTCGGCCGGACCCTGCGCGCGCGCTGGTCGTCGTCGATGACGTGATCACGACCGGCTCCAGCATGGCCGAGGCAGTGCGTGCGCTACGTGCGGTTGGGGGACACCCCGGCGCCATCGCCGTGGTCGCGGCGACTCCTCGACGGCACCGCGTGGTGGCCGGTGCGGATGACTGGTGTAATCCCGGGCGGGCCTATACCGTCGACAACATGTGAACGGTTGAACCGACCGCGTACCAGGTGCGTCCGTGCTCGCAAGGAGGATTCGGTGGAAATAGTCGTCAAGAGCCGCCATTGTGAAATTTCTGAGAGGTTCCGCGAGCACGTCCGCGAGAAGCTCATCCGGCTGGACAAGTACGACCAGAGCAAGCGGATCATCCGTGTCGACGTCGAGGTGGACGTCGAGCACAACCCGCGCCAGGCCGATCGTGCCTGCCGCGTCGAGCTGACCGTACGCTCGCGCGGACCGGTGATCCGGGCCGAGGCGGCCTGCGAGGACAAGATGGCCGCCCTGGACGCAGCCATCGACAAGCTCGAGGCGCGTCTGCGCAGGGCGGTCGACCGCCGGCGCATCCACCACGGCAACCGCACCCCGGTCTCGGTGGCCGAGGCGACGGCACGCGCGGAGCACACCGACCCCATGGCGCGCCTGGACGGTCAGCCCTCCGGGAGCCGGGCGACGACCGCCGTCGAGGAGCGCCCCGCCATGGAGACCCACCGCGAGGGGCCCCTTGAGGTGATGGGCGACGGCCCCCTGGTCGTGCGCGAGAAGACCCACGACGCCGACCCCATGACGTTGGACCAGGCGTTGTACGAGATGGAGATGGTCGGCCACGACTTCTACCTGTTCATCGACGCAGCCACCGGCGCACCGAGCGTGGTCTACCGCCGCCGCGGCTACGACTACGGTGTGATCCATCTCAGCGCGGCGTGATCGACGGGCGCGGCACCAGGTGGCGACTGGCATGATGGCGCCATGGTCACGGACAGCGTGATCGGCTCCGACCCCGGTGCCGACGCGACCGAACGCACACGGGTCCTCCTGGTCGACGACCAGGAGCTGTTCCGCCGTGGCCTCATGCTCGTGCTGTCCGGCGAGGAGGACCTGGAGGTCCAGGAGGCCACCGACGGCGAGAGTGCAGTCCGTGCGGTCGCCGTGACGGCCCCAGACGTCGTCCTGCTCGACGTGCGCATGCCGGGTATGTCCGGGCTGGAGACGTGCGCGCAGATCAAGTCGGTCTCGCCCTCAACGTCGATCATCATGCTCACCTCGAGCGATGAGGAGTCCGACCTCTACGAGTCGATCAAGAACGGCGCGTCGGGCTACCTGCTCAAGGACTCCTCGATCGACCAGGTGGCCGAGGCGATCAGGCTGATCGAGTCGGGTCAGTCACTGATCAGCCCGGCCATGGCGGCCAAGCTTCTCGATGAGTTCAAGCAGATGTCCAAACCCGGTCGGCCGCACGAGGCCGCCACCCGGTTGACCGACCGCGAGCTCGAAGTGCTGCGGCACGTCGCCCAGGGGCTCAACAACCGCGAGATCGCCAAGGTTCTGTTCATCAGTGAGAACACCGTCAAGAACCATGTGCGGAACATCCTCGAGAAGCTACAGATGCATTCGCGGATCGAAGCGGTGATGTATGCGGTGCGCACCAAGCTCCTCGACGTTCCGTGACGTCACGAACCGAGAGGTTCACCGCACTCCAGGCTCGTCGGGTGGCGCTCGCCGCACAGGGCTTCACCAGGGCGCGCCCGGCAGCGGTCACCGCGCGCCACGTCAACGGTGTCATCGCCAGGCTCGGGCTGTTTCAGATCGACTCGGTGAACGTCCTCGCGCGGGCGCACTACATGCCGCTGTACAGCCGGGTGGGCCCCTACGACCAGGCGCTCCTGGACCGGGCCTTCGCTCGGACGCCGCGCCGACTCTTCGAGTACTGGGCGCACGAGGCCGCGCTCGTCGACGTCAACCTGCATCAGGCGCTGCGGTTCCGCATGAGGTCCGAGACCCGCATGTGGGGCTCGATGGCGCAGGTCGCGCGCGACAACCCTGGACTGGTCGAGCAGGTCCTGGACGACGTCCGGGATCACGGCCCGGTCACCGCACGGCAGATCGACAAGGACGTGACCCGCTCGCGGGACAACTGGGGCTGGAACTGGTCGGCGGTCAAGTCGGCGCTGGAATACCTGTTCTACACAGGCGAGGTGACCTCCGCCCGCCGCAGCTCAGCCTTCGAGCGGCTGTACGACCTCCCCGACCGGGTGCTGCCCCCCGCCTCCCTCGGCGCACCTGACCTCGACGCCGACGAAGCCCACCGGCACCTGGTCCGGTTCGCCGCACGGGCCCACGGAATCGCCACCGAGGTCGGCCTGCGGGACTACTTCCGGCTGGCACCCGAGCCGGCCCGCACCGCGATCGGTGAGCTCGTCGACGCCGGCGAGCTGCTGCCCGCCGGCGTCCGCGGGTGGCGGCGGCCGGCGTACCTGCATCCCGGGGCGCACGTGCCGCGCACCGTACGAGCCCGCACCCTCCTCAGCCCTTTCGACCCGCTGGTCTTCGAGCGCGAGCGGACGGCGGACCTCTTCGGGTTCCGCTACCGGATCGAGATCTACGTACCGGCGGACAAGCGGGTCCACGGCTACTACGTCCTGCCGTTCCTGCTCGGCGACGCTCTCGTCGGTCGCGTCGACCTCAAGGCCGACCGCGGCAGGGGGGTCCTCGTCGTGCCGGGAGCGTACGCAGAACCCGGCGCACCGCCGGACACCGTCACCGAGCTGGCGGCAGAGCTGCAGACCGTCGCGACCTGGCTCGGGCTCAGCGCCATCGAGGTGGGACCCCGGGGGGACCTCGCCGCGGCGCTCCGCTCCGCGGTGGGATGAGCTGCTGGCGTCACCTACGATGGGCGGTAGATGCAGGGCCAGGGCTCTGCCGCGCCACGACTGTCACCCCCTCAGCTCACCCAGGAGATCGGTTCCGTGCCCAAAGTTCTCGACAAGATCCTCCGCATGGGCGAAGGAAAGATCCTGCGCCAGCTCGAAGCGATCGCCAAGCAGGTCAACGCTATCGAGGACGAGTACAAGGAGATGAGCGACGCCGATCTCCAGGGTCTGACGACCGAGTTCAAGCAGCGGCTCGCCGAGGGTGAGACCCTCGATGACCTGATGCCAGAAGCCTTCGCCACCGTGCGGGAGGCCGCCCGGCGGGTGCTGGGCCAGCGGCACTTCGACGTCCAGCTGATGGGCGGCGCGGCACTCCACCTGGGTAACATCGCGGAGATGAAGACAGGTGAGGGCAAGACCCTCGTCGCGACCCTCCCGAGCTACCTCAACGCCCTGGCCGGTGACGGCGTCCATGTGGTGACCGTCAACGACTACCTCGCGCGCTACCACGCCGAGTGGATGGGTCGGGTCTATCACTTCCTCGGTCTGTCCGTCGGCATGATCCTGCCCTCGATGCGGCCTGCCGAGCGCCGCGAGTCCTACGCAGCCGACATCACCTACGGCACCAACAACGAGTTCGGGTTCGACTACCTGCGCGACAACATGGCCGACTCGATCGAGGAGTGCGTCCAGCGTGGCCATAACTTCGTGATCGTCGACGAGGTCGACTCGATCCTCATCGACGAGGCGCGTACCCCGCTGATCATCTCCGGGCCGACCCAGGACGAGGTCAAGTGGTACGGGCAGTTCGCTGAGATCGTGCGCCCGATGAAGATCGACGAGGACTACGAGGTCGACGAGAAGAAGCGCACGATCTCGGTGCTGGAGGGTGGGATCGAGAAGGTCGAGGACTATCTCGGCATCGACAACCTCTACGACTCGGTCAACACCCCGCTGATCAGCTTTCTCAACAACGCGATCAAGGCCAAGGAGCTCTTCAAGTCGGACAAGGACTACGTCTTGATGAACGGTGAGGTGCTGATCGTCGACGAGCACACCGGCCGCCTGCTGGAGGGCCGCCGCTACAACGAGGGTCTGCACCAGGCGATCGAGGCCAAGGAGGGCGTACGGGTGCGCGAGGAGTATCAGACGCTCGCCACCATCACGCTGCAGAACTACTTCCGCCTCTACACCAAGCTGTCGGGCATGACCGGGACGGCGATGACCGAGGCATCGGAGTTCGACAAGATCTAC
>Ga0136617_10005484_pt1 | contig 11350 bp, 10 predicted proteins | sample AntDrymUQ3222106_2_FD_129672 | JGI IMG/M metagenome (GOLD analysis project Ga0136617, IMG submission 129672) | Polar desert sand microbial communities from Dry Valleys, Antarctica - metaG UQ322 (21.06) | ecosystem: Environmental > Terrestrial > Soil > Desert | place: Antarctica: Dry Valley...
GGGGCGCTGACTCCGATGAAGACGTCGGCGTCGCGGAGCACCGTACGGAGGTCGCCGCGGACCGTGCGTGGGTTGGTCTGCTCGGCCAGCAGCCGATGTGCCTCGGAGAGGCCCTCGTCGCCGCTGCAGATCGCTCCCGCGCGGTCGACGACGACCACGTCGGAGACCCCCGCGGCGAGCAGCAGGGTCACGATGGCCGTGCCGGCCGCGCCGCCGCCGGAGACCACCACCCGGACCTCGGTCATCTGCTTGCCGACGACGCGCAGCGCGTTGGTCAGGGCCGCGGTGACGACGATGGCAGTGCCGTGCTGGTCGTCGTGGAAGACCGGGATGTCGAGGCTCTCGCGCAGCCGCCGCTCGACCTCGAAGCAGCGCGGGGCGGCGATGTCCTCGAGGTTGATGCCTCCGAAGCCGGGCGCGATCATCTCGACGGCGCGGACGATCTCGTCGACGTCCTGGCTGGCCAGGCAGATCGGCCACGCGTCGATGTCGGCGAACCGCTTGAAGAGCGCCGCCTTGCCCTCCATCACCGGCAACGCGGCGCCGGGCCCGATGTTGCCGAGGCCGAGCACCGCCGAGCCGTCGGTCACTACCGCGACACTGTTGCCCTTGATCGTCAGCCGCGACACGTCTTCGGGGTTGCGCGCGAGGGCGGCGCTCACCCGGCCGACGCCCGGCGTGTAGGCCATCGAGAGGTCGTCGCGGTTCTTCAGCGGCACCTTGCTGGTGACCTCGATCTTGCCGCCGATGTGGAGCAGGAAGGTCCGGTCGCTGACCTTGTGGACCTCGACCCCCTCGACGGCGTCGGCCGCCGAGACCAGCTGCTCGGAGTGGTCCGCGTCGCTGGCCGAGCAGGTGACGTCGAGGACCAGCCGGTCGTGGCGGGAGTCCGCGACGTCGATGGCGGTGACGATGCCACCGACCTGGGCTATGGCCGTCGCGACCGAACCCACGACACCGTGGTCGGGCGCGGTGTGCAGTCGCATCGTGATCGAGTACGACGAGGTGGTGGCCGCCATGGCGTCACCCTTCACCGTCGGGGTGGTTACCGGCAAGTCGGTAGCGTCGCGGCATGACGACGACCGTGCGGGACAACTCCGACGAGCACCGGTTCGAGATCCACGTCGACGACGCCCTCGCCGGCTTCGCCGACTACCAGCTCCACGAGGGCCGGATCACCTTCACCCACACCGAGGTCGACGACGCGTACGAGGGACAGGGGCTCGGCACCCAGCTCGCCGATGCTGCACTCGACAGCGCGCGCGACGCCGGGCAGCAGGTCCTGCCGGAGTGCTCGTTCATCGCCGACCACATCAGGCGGCACCCCGACCGCTACCTTGTTCTGGTGCCGGAAGGTGCCCGGGGGACGTACGACCTGTAGCGGTCGGCCCTGCTGATCAGCCCAGCGCCTCTTCGATCGTGTCGACGAGCTTCTCGGGCTCGGTGGTCGGGGAGAACCGCTTGACCACGTGGCCGTCGCGACCGACGAGGTACTTGGTGAAGTTCCAGCGGATCTTGCTGCCGAACGCCCCGCCCTTCTCGTCCTTGAGCCACTTGTAGACTGGGTGGGCGCCGTCGCCGTTGACCTCGACCGTCGAGAACATCGGGAAAGAGACGCCGTGGTTGCGCTCGCAGAAGGTCGCGATGTCCCCGTCGTCGCGGGGCTCCTGGTTGAACTGGTTGCTGGGGAAGCCCAGGACGGTGAAGCCCCGGTCCCGGTAGGTTTCGTGGAGCTGCTGGAGCGCAGGGAGCTGCGAGGCGTAGCCGCACTCCGACGCCGTGTTGACCACCAGCACCACCTGACCCTGGTACGTCGACAGGTCGGTCTGCTGGCCCTCGATGCTGGTGGCGCTGAAGTCTCCCAGAGTCGTCATGGCACCGAGTCTGCCAAACGCCTGGTCGCCACGACGTGGCAGTGATGCGGGTCCGAGGCGGCGGCCGGGTGCCGCCTCGCGGGTGCGGGAGTGCTACCTCGTGGGTGCGGGAGTGCCACTTCGCGGGTGCGGGAGTGCCACTTCGCGGGCGCCGGCGGAGGCAGGGGCGGGGAGGACGCCGGGAGGGCCCCAGCCGCGGTCGGCGAAGGCGCCGGTCACCCGCTCGGCCACCTCCCCGACGCCGCCGGCCGGCACCAGCGCGATGGCCGAGCCGCCGAAGCCGCCGCCGGTCATCCGGGCGCCGAGCGCGCCGTGCGCGAGCGCGATGTCGACCACGACGTCGAGCTCGGGGCAGGAGATCTCGAAGTCGTCGCGCATCGAGGCGTGGGAGGCGGTGAACAGCTCCCCGACGCGCGCCCAGTCCTCACGCTCCAAGGCCGCCACCGCCTCGCCGACCCGGTCGGTCTCGGTCACGATGTGGCGCGCCCGGCGCCGTAGCCGCTCGTCGTCGAGCCGGCCGAGGTCGGCCTCGCCGACCTCGCGCAGGCTGCTCACGCCCAGCACGCGGGCGGCCCGCTCGCAGTCCTCGCGGCGCGAGCGGTAGCCGCCTTCGGAGTGGGAGTGGGGGGCGCGGGTGTCGATGACGACCAGCGCCAGCCCGGCGCCGTGGGGCTTCCAGGGCACGGTCCGGGACGTGTGGTCGCGGAAGTCGATGAGCAGCGCGTGTCCCTCCTCGCCGAGCAGCGCCGCGGTCTGGTCGAGCCCTCCGGTGGGGGCGCCGGCGACCTCCGACTCCGCGCGCATGGTCGCGGCGACCAGCGCCTGGCGGCCGGGCTCGACACCGGCGGCGGCACACATCGCCAGCGCGGCCGAGCAGATCAGCGCCGCCGAGCTCGATAGCCCCGACCCGAGCGGGACGCGGCCGTCGACGACGAGGTCCATCCCGGGCAGGTCGTGTCCGGCCTCGCGCAGCGCCCAAGCGACGCCGGCGACGTACGCCGCCCAGCCCTCGACCGAGCCCGGTGAGATGTCGCCGAGGGGCGCCGCCCAACCGTCGTGCTGCTGGGCGCTCGCGACGCTCAGCACGTCGTCGTCGCGCCCGGCCACCGCGGCGTACGTCGCATGCGGGAGCGCGATCGGCAGGCAGAGCCCGGCGTTGTAGTCGGTGTGCTCCCCGATCAGGTTGACCCGGCCGGGAGCTGCGAAGACGCCGAGCGGGTCGACCAGGCGGGCCGCCAGCGCGCCCGCGATCTCCCCGGCGTCCCCCGGTTCCACGTGCTCGGCCATGCCCCGACCCTAGACAGCGGTGGGGCTGGCTAGGCTCGCCGGCATGCCAGCTCATCTCGCGGACGTCGGGGTCATCGGCGGCACCGGCCTCTACTCGCTGCTCACCGACGCCGAGCAGCACGTCGTCGAGACGCCGTACGGAGAGCCCTCGGCAGCGCTGACCGTCGGGGAGTTCGGGGGCCGGCGGGTGGCGTTCCTCCCCCGTCACGGCGAGGGCCACCGCTATCCGCCGCACGCGATCAACTACCGGGCCAACCTGTGGGCGCTACGGGCCGCCGGCGTACGCCAGGTGCTGGCGCCCTGCGCCGTCGGGGGGCTGCGCGACACCGTCGCGCCCGGTGACCTGGTGGCGCCCGACCAGCTCGTCGACCGCACCTTCCGGCGGGTCGGCAGCTATGTCGAGACCGGCGCGGTCCACCTGCCCTTCGCCGACCCCTACTGCCCCCGGCTGCTCGGCGGCATCGACGAGGTCGACGACGTCCGCACCGGCGCGACCATGGTCGTGGTCGAGGGGCCACGGTTCTCCACGCGCGCCGAGTCGCGCCACTACGCGGCCGAGGGCTGGGACCTGATCAACATGACCGGCGCACCGGAGGCGGCGCTCGCCCGCGAGCTCCAGCTCTGCTACGCCGCGATCGCCGTCGTCACCGACATGGACGCCGGCGCCGAGTCGGGCGAGGGCGTCGGCCAGGCCGAGGTCTTCGAGCTCTTCGGCCGCAGTCTCGACCGGCTGCGCGGGGTGCTCGAGCGGGTGGTCGAGGCGGCCCCCGACCCGGACGGCTGCCCCTGCGCCACCTGGGCCGACGGCATCGAGCTGACCTACCTCGAGACCCGCGGGCACCGATGAGGGTGCTGCTGACCGGCGCGGCCGGGTTCATCGGCACCGCGATCACGCGGGCCCTGACCGACGCGGGCGACGAGGTCGTCCCGGTCGACCTGATGCTCCCCCAGGCCCACGGTGCGACCGATCCTCCCGAGGGCACCCACCGGCTCGACGTCCGCGCCGCCGCCGAGTGGGTCGGCCTGCTGCGCAGCGTCGACGTCGTGTGCCACCAGGCCGCCGTCGTCGGAGCGGGCGTGACGGTCGCCGACCTCCCGGCGTACGCCGGCCACAACGACCTCGGCACCGCGGCGCTGCTGGCGGCGATGCACGAGGCCGGGCTCGACCGGCTGGTGCTGGCGTCGTCGATGGTCGTGTACGGCGAGGGGCGCTACCGCTGCCCCGACCACGGCGACCAGCCCGCCCTGCCGCGCGACCTGGCGGCGCTGGAGGCGGGCGACTTCGAGGTCGCCTGCCCGGTGTGCGGTGGGCCCTTGCAGTGGGCGCTGGTCGACGAGACCGCGCGGCTCGACCCGCGCAGCTCGTACGCCGCGAGCAAGGTCGCGCAGGAGCACTATGCCGCGGCCTGGGTGCGGCAGGCGCCGGCGTCGACGGTCGCGCTGCGCTACCACAACGTCTACGGCCCGGGGATGCCGCGCGACACCCCGTACTCCGGCGTCGCCGCGATCTTCCGCTCCTCCCTCGAACGCGGCGAGGCCCCCCGGGTCTTCGAGGACGGCGGCCAGGTGCGCGACTTCGTCCATGTCGCCGATGTCGCCGCCGCCAACATCGCGGCGCTGCGGTCGGTCGTCGACGGGCCGGTCGGCCGGTTCGACGCCTACAACGTCTGCTCGGGCGAGCCGGTCTCGATCCTCGGCGTCGCCCGGGCGCTGGCCGTGGCAACGGGATCGGACCTGGAGCCGGTCGTGACCGGCGACTTCCGCACCGGCGACGTACGCCACGTCGTCGCCTCCCCACAGCGGGCGGGCGCGGACCTCGGCTTCACCGCCCGGATCGGCCCCGATGAGGGGCTCGCGGAGTTCGCCACCGCCCCGCTCCGCGCCTGACCCCTGAGTTGCCACCCCGGTTGGTTGAGTTGCCACCCCGGTTGGTTGAGTTGCCACCCCGGTTGGTTGAGTTGCCACCCCGGCGGGTTCAGCTGCCATCAGGCGGGTTCAGTTGCCATCACGCGCCGGCTCCCGGCCTACGCGCGTGGCAACTCGACCAGCGCGCGTGGCAACTCGACCAACGTGCCTGGCAACTCGACCTACCAGGTGGTGTTGAGGAGGTGCTGGACCAGCAGGGCTGTGACCAGCTGCAGGGCCAGCGCCGGTCGGCGCCAGCGGTCGGGCAGCAGCGCGGTCAGGACGAGCAGCCACGGCATCCAGGGCAGCCAGATGCGCTCCACCTCGGCCTTGCTCATGCCAGAGAGGTCCGCGACGAGGATCGCCGACCAGGCCGCAGCCCCGAGCAGGGCAACCACCCGGTCGGCCTGCCCGCGCAGCGCGACCAGCAGCGACGTCCCGGCCGCGAGCGCGGGTCCGGCGGCGATGCCGACGGCGCCGAGGTTGCCCCAGACCCAGTACGTCGCCGGCCGTTCGCCGGACAGCCCCTCCTGGTAGCGCTCACGCAGCACCGGGAACGCCTCCCACCACGCGAAGCCCCACCACGCGAAGCCGAGCACCACCAGCAGCGCGGTCGCCGCGGCGATCGGGAGCGGCCACCACGAGCGGGCGAGGAACAGCACCGCCAGCGCCAGCGGCCCGAGCAGCGGCAGGCCGTAGGACAACATCACGCAGCTGCCGAGCAACAGCCCGGCGAGCACCGACCAGCCGACGGTCCCGCGGCCCGACGTCGCGGTGGCCGCCACGGCGAGCACCGCCAGCCCCCAGGCCGCGACCGCGGTGAACATCGCGTCGCCGGAGACGGCGTACCAGATCACCGGCGGACTGAGCACCAGGAACGGCGCCGCCCTGCGCGCGGGCTCCTCGGCGCCGAGGCGGCGCAGCGCGACCATCACGGCGATCGAGACGGAGGCCGCCAGGGCCACCGTCACCAACCCCGCCACGACCGTACCGCCGAGCCCGATCCGCACCAGGCCGATGTAGAAGAGCACGGCTGCGGGTGGGTGGCCGGCCAGGTGGATCGGCCAGTTGTCGGGGTGGGAGTTCGGGATGCGGTCGACGTACTCGCGCATCATCGCGGTCACGTCGTCGGTCTCCCGCGCCGTCGGGAGGTACTCCGAGCCGAACCCCAGCGCCCGCAGCCCCTCGGCCGGGCCGTCGACGAGGGCCAGTGCGAGTGCCCACACCAGCCCCACGACGTACGACGCCAGCAGCAGCCACCGCCAGGGGAGTCGGTCGGCGAGCGGGATCGCCCAGCGTACGGCGGCCGCGGCCAGCAGCAGTGCCGCCACGGTGGCGACGCCGACGCGCGGCAGCCACGTGGCGTGGAGCGGCGGCACGGGCAGGACCGGGTCGAGGGCGGTGCGGACGTCCCACCCGGTCAGCAGGGGGTAGGCGATGGCGAGAGCGACAAGACCGGCCCACACGGCGAGGCCCGCGACGACGGGTCGCGTGGGGCCGGTCCGCATGGCCAGACCCTACGTGCGCGACCCAGTCGCGGATCTGCGGTCCGCCCATTTGATCGGGGCCACGGAGCCTGTCAGATTCAATACATGCAGAGCGGACCCGATCGGGACGACCAAACCGGTGACGTCCCCGGCTCCGAAGCCATATGTGACTTGGTCCTGCCCTGCCGAGACGAGGCTGCCGCGCTGCCGGCTCTGCTCGCGCGCGTGTCGAGGAGGTTCCACGTGATCGTCGTCGACAACGGCTCGAGCGACGGCACCGCGGACGTGGCGGCCGGGCTGGGCGCCACCGTCGTACGCGAGCCCGTGCCCGGCTACGGCGCCGCCGTCCATGCCGGGGTCGAGGCCGGCACCCGCGACTATCTCGCGGTCATGGACGGCGACGGGTCCTTCGACCCCGACGACCTGCTGCCCCTGCTCGACCGGGTGCGCGACGGCGAGGCCGACATGGCCGTCGGCCGGCGTCGGCCGGTGGCGCGGGGGGTGTGGCCCTGGCACGCACGCGCCGGCAACACCCTCGTCGTCGCGTGGCTGCGGCACCGCATCGGCATGACCGCCCACGACATCGCCCCGATGCGGGTGTGTCGGCGGCAGGCACTGCTCGACCTGGGCGTGGTCGACCGCCGCTTCGGGTATCCCGTGGAGCTGTTGCAGCGCGTCACCGACGCCGGCTGGCGGCTCCACGAGCAGGACGTGGCCTACCACCCGCGCGCCGAGGGCACGCGGAGCAAGGTGTCCGGGTCGGTACGCGGCACCCTCCGGGCGGCGCGTGACTTCGCGCAGGTGCTGCGATGAGTCACGTGCTCGTGGTCGCCAAGTCGCCCGTGCCGGGCCTGGCCAAGACCCGGCTCGGCGCCGAGATCGGCATGGCCGCCGCCGCCGAACTGGCCGCCGCCTCGCTGCTCGACGTCCTCGAGGCCGCCACGGCCGCGGTCGGGGCCGAGTCCTGCCACCTCTCGCTGGCCGGTGACCTCGCCGACGGCGTACGCGTCTCCGAGCTGACCTCGGCACTCGAGGGCTGGACCGTACGGCCCCAGGTCGAGGGCGACCTCGGCCGGCGGCTGGCCCAGGCGCACGCCGAGGTGGGGCGTGGCCCGCTCGTGCAGGTGGGCATGGACACCCCGCAGGTGTCACCCGGGATGCTCCTCGACGTGCTCGAGGCGTTGGCCGACCACGACGCCGTCCTCGCACCCGCCACCGACGGTGGCTGGTGGGCGCTGGCGCTGCGCGACCCGGCTCGCGCGGCGGTCCTCGACAGGGTCCCGATGTCGACGCCCACCACCAACGACGACACCCGCGCGGCGCTCGAGGCCGACGGGATGCGGGTCGCCGACGCGCCCGGGCTGACCGACGTCGACACGGCCGCCGACGCCGCCGCCGTGGCGTCCGCGGCCCCGGGCTCGCGGTTCGCGCGGGCCTGGGAGCTGCTGGGGGGGTCGGTCGCCCGATGACGGCCGAGCTGGTGGGCACCATCAAGGCCGCGACGCTGCTGGCGCGCGGCTTCCAGGGTCTCCCCTGCCAGGTGCTCGGCCTCGCCGAGCATCCCGTCGACCTGCCCGTCGACACGTGGACGCAGCTACCCACTGCCGAGGACGACGCCCTGCTGGCCCACTGTCGCGGCACGGTCCTCGACGTCGGCTGCGGTCCCGGGCGGATGAGTGCCCGGCTCGCCGAGCTCGGCCACCCCTCGCTCGGCATCGACGTCGTCCCGCACGCTGTGGTGCTGGCCCAGGACCGGGGCGCGACGGCCCAGCAGCGCGACGTCTTCGAGCCGCTCTCGGCCGAGGGCCGCTGGGACACCGCGCTGCTCGCCGACGGCAACATCGGGATCGGCGGCGACCCGGCGGCGCTGCTCCGCAGGCTGGCCGAGCTGCTCACCGCCGACGGCCGGGTGGTCGCCGACCTCGCCGGCCCCGGTACGACGCTGCAGCGGCTGGAGCTGCAGCTGGTCTCCGGCGAGATCCGCAGCGAGATCTTCGAGTGGGCCGTGGTGGGCTCCGACGGCATCGCTGAGCTCGCGGCTGCCGCCGGCCTCGTGGTCCGCGACCTGGTGCCCCACGGGTCCCGCTGCGTCGCCGTCCTCGAGCGGGCCAGGTGAACCGGTTCTCGGGCCCAGCTGCCGGTGGCGGGTGGCAGGCTCAGGAGCCGTCGGCGACCAGTGGCCGGAAGCGACGCAGCCTGAGGCTGTTGGACACCACGAAGACCGAGCTGAAGGCCATCGCTGCCCCCGCGATCATCGGGTTGAGCAGGCCGGCCGCGGCCAGTGGGATCGCCGCGACGTTGTAGGCGAAGGCCCAGAACAGGTTGCCCTTGATGGTCGCCAGGGTCCGGCGCGAGAGCCGGATCGCGTCGGCAGCCACCCGCAGGTCACCGCGTACGAGCGTCAGGTCACCGGCCTCGATGGCGACGTCGGTGCCGGTGCCCATCGCCAGGCCGAGGTCGGCCTGCGCGAGCGCGGCGGCGTCGTTGACGCCGTCGCCGACCATGGCGACGACGCGGCCCTCGTCCTGGAGCCGCTTGACGACGTCGACCTTGTCGGCGGGCAGCACGTCGGCGACGACGTCGGCCGCGTCGATGCCGACCTCGGCCGCGACGCTGAGCGCCACCGACTCGTGGTCGCCGGTGAGCAGCACCGGTCGCAGCCCGAGGTCGCGGAACCGGCGTACGGCCTCGGCCGAGGTGGGCTTGACGGCGTCGGCAACGGACAGCCAGCCGCGCGGCGCACCGCCCCACGACACCTCGACGACCGTGTGGCCGGGGAGTCGCTCGACGTCGACCGACGGCCGGCCGACGCTCACGTCGGTGCCGTCGACCCGGCCCCGGACGCCGTGCCCGGCGGCGGCCTCGAAGACGTCGACTGCTGGCAGTCCACCGCCACGCTCGCGTGCTGCTGTGGCGATTGCGCGGGCGATCGGGTGCTCACTCGCGTCCTCGACGGCGCCGGCCAGGCGCAGCACCTCGTCCTCGGCCTCGCCGTCGGCCGCGAGGACGTCGAGCAGGGTCATCTCGCCGGTGGTGACGGTGCCGGTCTTGTCGAGCACGATCGTGTCGACCCGGCGGGTCGACTCCAGCACCTCGGGGCCCTTGATCAGGATGCCGAGCTGGGCGCCCCGACCGGTGCCGACCATGAGCGCGGTGGGCGTGGCCAGGCCGAGCGCACACGGGCAGGCGATGATCAGCACCGCCACGGCCGCCGTGAACGCCGCGGACGCACCGACACCGACTCCGAGCCAGAAGCCGAGGGTGGCCACCGCGAGTCCGATCACGATCGGCACGAAGACGCCGGAGACGCGGTCGGCCAGCCGCTGCACCTCGGCCTTGCCGTTCTGGGCGTCCTCGACCAGCCGCGCCATCTGGGCGAGCTGGGTGTCGCTGCCGACGCGGGTGGCGCGAACGACGAGCCGGCCGCCGGCGTTGACGGTGGCACCGACGACCTGGTCGCCGGGGCCGACCTCGACGGGTACTGACTCACCGGTCAGCATCGACCGGTCGACCGCCGAGCTGCCCTGCTCGACGACACCGTCGGTGGCGACCTTCTCGCCCGGCCGTACGACGAACCTCATCCCGACCACCAGCTGGTCGGTCGGGATCCGTACCTCGGTCAGCGCACCGCCGGGAGCATCGCGCAGCACCGCGACGTCACGCGACCCGAGCTCCAGCAGCGCCCGCAGGGCAGCACCCGCGCGGCGCTTGGAGCGCGCCTCGAACCAGCGGCCGGCCAGGATGAAGGTCGTCACGCCGGCCGCTGCCTCGAGGTAGATGTTGCCCGCGCCGTCGGTGCGCTCGACGGTCAGCTCGAAGGGGTGGGTCATGCCGGGCTCGCCGGCGGTGCCGAGGAAGAGTGCGTAGAGCGACCAGCCGAGCGCCGCGAGGGTGCCGACCGACACCAGGGTGTCCATGGTCGAGGCGCCGTGGCGCAGGTTGACCCAGGCGGCACGGTGGAAGGGCCAGGCGCCCCAGACCACGACCGGGGCGGCGAGCACGAGCGAGAGCCACTGCCAGTACGTGAACTGCAGCGCCGGCACCATCGCCATCGCGATCACCGGGACACTGAGCACGAGCGACACGACCACCCGGCGCCGCAGCGCGTCGACGTGGTCCTCGACGACGGGAGCCGCCCCGGCGTCCTCGGCCCCCCGGGGCAGGGTGGCGCCGTAGCCGGCGTGCTCGACTGTCGACACCAGCTGGTCGGGCGTGACCGTCTCGGGGAAGGTCACCTTGGCCTTCTCGGTCGCGTAGTTGACTACTGCGACGACGCCGTCGAGCTTGTTGAGCTTGCGCTCGATCCGGTTCGCGCAGGAGGCGCAGGTCATGCCGCTGATCTGGAGCTCGACGTCAGTGGTCATGGTTCGCCTCCCCGCCGTGAGCACCGGTTCCGGACTCCCCCGCGGGTAGGGTGAACCCGACGGTCCGGACTGAGCCGCGGTGCCGGAAGTCGAGGAACAGCCGGTAGCGCCCCTCGCTCGGCACCTCCGTCACGAACGGGATCTCAGGTCCGGCGTCCGACTCCTCCGGGTGGACGTGGAGGTAGGCGAGGTCGCCCTCGCGCAGCGCGACCAGGTGGCCGTAGGCGCCGAGGTAGGGCTGCAGGTCGGTGACCGGCTCGCCGCGGCGGGTGACGGTCGCCGTGACCGGCGACCCCTCGCCGGGCACGAGGTCGCCGCCGAGGGTGACCCGATAGCCGTCGACGCGTGCGGTGCGGGTGACCGCTGGTGACGGGGCCGGCTCGTAGTCGCCGTCGACCTCGACGTCGGCGCCGAGGACGAGCTCGGGGCCACC
>Ga0136617_10005485_pt1 | contig 11347 bp, 12 predicted proteins | sample AntDrymUQ3222106_2_FD_129672 | JGI IMG/M metagenome (GOLD analysis project Ga0136617, IMG submission 129672) | Polar desert sand microbial communities from Dry Valleys, Antarctica - metaG UQ322 (21.06) | ecosystem: Environmental > Terrestrial > Soil > Desert | place: Antarctica: Dry Valley...
CCCTCCCGCCCGCCGCCGACAGACGCCGTCTCATGCGCCCTCGGCCGTCCAGACGAGCACGTGTGCCTGGCCGGGACCGAGCCTCACGTAATTGCGGCCGGTCGTCCAGCGATAGGCGCGCCCGTGCAGCCCGTCCACCACGTCGATGCTCTCGGGTAGCCCGAGCCCGTCGCCGACGACGCAGACGCCCGCGCTCGTCGAGAGCGGATCGAGGTTGACGACCACGAGGACGGACTCGACGAGCACGCCGCCCACGCGCCACGGCCGCGCGTAGGCGATCAGCTGCGCACCCTCGGTCTCGAGCCACTCGAGCGTCTCGAGACCCTGTCCCGTCAACGCCGGGTGGGCGCGGCGCAGCTCGTTCAGCCGCCGGAGCATCGGTAGCAGCGGGCCGTCGAGAGTGCGGTGCTTGATCTCGTACTTCTCCGAGTCGAGGTACTCCTCTCCGCCAGCCCCTAGAGGGGAGTTCTCGCAGGCCTCGTACCCCGAGTAGATCCCGTAGCTGGGAGAGAGCGTCGCCGCGAGCACGAGACGCGCCTCGAATGCAGGCTGGCCTCCCTGCTGCAGGTGGGCGTGGAGGATGTCAGGGGTGTTGGGCCAGAGGTTGGGGCGCAGGTAATCCGACCACGAGCGCAGCTGCTCGACGAATTCGACGAGCTCCTCGCGCGTGTTCTTCCACGTGAAGTACGTGTAGCTCTGCGAGAACCCGGCCTTGGCCAGCGTCGTCATCATCGCCGGCCGCGTGAACGCCTCCGAGAGAAACACGGTCTCGGGATACACGCTCCGGACCTCCGCGAGCAGCCATTCCCAGAAGGGCACGGGCTTCGTGTGCGGGTTGTCGACCCTGAAGACGCGGATTCCGGCGGCGCACCAGTGCAGGATGACGTCCCGCAAGGCGTTCCAGAGGGCCTCACGCTCGTCCGTCTCCCAATCGACCGAGTGGATGTCCTGGTAGCGCTTCGGCGGGTTCTCGGCGTACTTGAGCGACCCATCCGGGCGATGCTGGAACCACTTGGGGTGCTCGCTCAGCCAGGGGTGGTCGGGGGACATCTGGATCGCGAAGTCGAGCGCGAGCTCGATCCCGTGCTCGTGTCCGACCGCCACGAGCGCCTCGAGGTCGGCGAGCGTGCCGAGCTCCGGATGCACCCCATCGTGCCCGCCCGTCACGGCGCCGATCGCCCAGGGGCTGCCAACATCGGCGGGCAGCGCCTTCTCGGCGTTGTTGCGCCCCTTGCGATTCGTCTCTCCGATCGGGTGGATCGGCGTCAGGTACACGACGTCGAACCCGAGCGCGGCGAGCTGGGGAATCACCTCGGCGACACCGCGCAGGCCACCCCACGAGCGTGGGAAGAGCTCATACCACGCCCCCCTCCTGGCGAGCTGACGCTCGACGTCGAGCTCGAGCACGCCGCTCCGCACCGCCTGGTGACGCTCGGTCGCGGCGAGCATCGGCGCGGCCGCGCGCCACTCGTCGACCGACCCCGGCCCGAAGAGCTGCTCACCCTCGGCGAGCTCGCCGGTGAGGTCGGCCTGTCCCGCCGCGAGCTTCCGGTCGTGCTCGACGAGCCAGCCGTCGTGCCGGTCGAGCCATGCCTCGACCTGGAACCGCCAACGACCGACCGCGTCGACCGGGTACGTCCCGGAGAACCGGTCGGGTTCGTCGACTGAGAGCTGCGCCTCCTTCCAGCGCCCCCCCGGCGGCTTGTAGCGCACAGCGGCGCGGAGCGCCTCGTGGCCGTCCCGAACGACGGTCGCCTCGATGGGGACGCGGTCGCCGACGCATGCCTTCGCCGGCCAGCGGCCGCAGTCCACCTGCGGCTCGAGACCGAGGATCAGGATGCGCGGGGCAGCCATCGAGGGCACACGGTAAACACTTACGACATGTGGCTCACCCGGTCGCTCGGCGTCCAGCTCCACCCGACCTCGCTGCCCGGCGGCCGTCTCGGGGCAGAGGCATACGCGTTCGTCGACTGGCTCGCCGCGGCCGGGGCACGCTGGTGGCAGGTGCTGCCGCTCAATCCACCCGACGAGCACGGCTCGCCGTACACGTCGAGCTCGGCGTTCGCGTGTCACGCGGGGTTGCTCGCCGAGCCGGAGGCAGCGGTCTCGGCCGAGGAGGCCGACGCGTTCCGGAGCCGTCACGGGTACTGGATCGAGGACTGGCTCGCGTTCGCGGGCGACGGCGCGCTCGACGACCAGGTGCGCTTCGAGGGGGAGTGGGACGCGCTGCGCGAGTACGCCGCACACCGTGGCGTGAGCATCGTCGGAGACCTGCCGATCTACGTCGCCGCCGGCGGCTGCGACCACACCGCGCGCGCGCACCTCTTCGTGCCCACGAGCGAGGTCGTCGCCGGCGCACCGCCCGACCCGCTCAACGAGCTCGGGCAGCTGTGGGGCAACCCGCTCTACGACTGGATCGCGATCGCGGCCGAGGGATACCGCTGGTGGATAGAGCGGATGCGTCGTGCCTTGGAGCTCTCCGACGTCTTCCGCATCGACCACTTCCGCGGCTTCGCTGCGTGCTGGACCGTGCCGGCGGACGACGAGACCGCACGGGACGGGTGGTGGAGCCCCGGCCCGGGGCGCGCGCTATTCGACGCGGCGGCGTCCGAGCTGGGGCCGCTCCCCGTGATCGCCGAGGATCTCGGCGTGATCACGCCGGACGTCGTCGCGCTGCGCCGGGCGCTCGGCTTTCCGGGAATGGCGGTGCTTCTCTGGTCGTTCTCGGGCCCGGCCGACAACCCGCACCGGCTCGAGCGCCACAGCGTCGACCAGGTCGTCTACACCTCGACCCACGACACCGACACGCTCGCAGGCCACCTCGGCGAGCAGCACGTCTGGAGGCATGTCGAGCGTGCGCTCTCGTCGCGCGCGGCGCTTGCGATCGTTCCGGTGCAGGACGTGCTCGAGCTGGGAAGCGAGGGGCGGATGAATCGGCCCGGCGTGATCGGCGGGAACTGGAGCTGGCGGCTCCAGCACGGCCAGCTCGAACCCGAGCACGCCACGCGGCTACGCGCTGCCGCCGGGGCGGCGGGCCGGCTCGGGTAACGCTCACCGGCCGGCGCCCACCGAGCTGATCCGGCGGGTCAGAACAGGATCCGCAGCGCGGTCTCGGCAGGACACCCGCGCTCGAGCAGCGAGACCGCGAGGTGCAGGTCGACTTCGCGGTCGAAGGCGAGCACGAGCGCCGCCTCGGCGTCGTAGCCCGCCTCGAGCAATTGCTCCTCGCGCCAGCGGACGACGTTGTCGCCTCCAGCTGCCGCGTCGATCAGGGTCGTCTGCGCCATCACTGCACTATCTAACGCCTGAGACGTGAGGAGCCGGTGAACGATGGTTGCGACCTGGCGCAGCGCGTGTTGCGGTGCTGTTAACCACCGGACGCGCGCGGCTGCCCATCGTCTGCGGAGGCGAGCGGGAGCTTTGCCGCGACCATCCGCCTGCCCTCGCGCTCGTACGCGACGTCGACCGAGTCGTCTTTGCCGTACGAGCCGGCGATGCCGAGCACCATCGACGTCCAGCGGCCGAGCCCGACCTTCTCGCGCGCGAGCTCGCGCTGGAACACGAGCGCGCCGTCGCGGACGACGTAGTCGGCGCCTTCGACCTGCGGGACGCCGTTCAGGAACACCTCGAACGGCCGTCGCACGTCGGGTGGCAGGACGACACGCCTTGCCCGGCGCGGGGGATCGCTCACGTTCATAGAATGCCCATTGCCCGTGAGGTCGAAGCCGATCATCGCCTGCGCGGCCGTCGCGTCTCTTGCGCTGGCAGGCTCCGCGCTCGCGGGCAACGGCGGGGTCGCCCCCGTCGCACCGGCGTCGCCGAACGCCGACGCGATCAGGGAGAGCTACTGGTTCGTCTCGATCTTCGCGGGCGCGATCTTCCTGCTCGTCGAAGGCGTGCTGATCTCCTTCGTCGTCCGCTACAGGAGGCGCCGCCGCCCGCGTTCCGCCGACGGGGCGCAGATCCACGGCTCGACGCGGCTGGAGCTCCTCTGGACGCTCGGGCCCGTCCTCATCCTGTCCGCGATCGCGGTCGCGGTGTTCGCCAAGCTGCCAGAGCTCGAGGACGTCCCCGCTGCCGCGGCCGGCGAGGAGAACCTGGTCGTCGAGATCACCGGCGTGCAGTACTACTGGCAGTTCCGCTACCCGAACGGCGTTGTCGCGATCGACCGCCTTCGTGCCCCGGAGGGCCGACCGGTCGAGCTACGAGTGACCGCGCCCGACTGGGACGTGATCCACTCGTGGTGGATTCCGGCGCTCGGCGGCAAGACCGACGCGATCCCGGGCACGGTCAACTCGACGTGGTTCCGCGCCGACCGAGGCGGTGTCTTCGAGGGCCAATGCGCAGAGCTCTGCGCGCTCTACCACGCCAAGATGCTCGCCGCCGTCGAGGTGATGCCCGCCGAGACGTTCGACACCTGGCTCGCCGAGCGCCGTGTGGCCCAGACCGCCGGCACCTCGCAGCTCGGCGAGGAGCAGTACGAGGGTGCGTGCGCGAAGTGCCACGGGCTCGCGGGCGAAGGCGGCTACGGGCCGTTGCTCGAGGGCAACGCGATCATCGGCGATGCGCGCACGCTCGAGCGGCTGCTGCGTGAGGGCCGAGGACTCATGCCCCCCGTCGGGCGGGACTGGGACGACGAGCAGATGCGGGCGATGACCGAGTACCTCGAGGAGCGTTTCGCCGATGGCGGTTGACGCTCGAGCGGCCGAGCCGCTCGTTCCGCACTGGCAGCGCGGCCGTTTCGCGAGCTGGCTCGTCACCGTCGACCACAAGCGGATCGGGATCCTCTACATCGCGACCGCCGGGTTCTTCTTCGCGCTCTCGGGCTTCCTCGCGATGCTGATCCGCACGCAGCTCGCCCAGGCCGACCAGGGCGTCGTCACCGGCGAGTCCTACAACGAGGTCGTCACGATGCACGGGACGGGGATGGTCTTCTTCGTGATCGTGCCGATCCTGGCCGGTCTCGGGAACTTCCTCGTCCCGTTGATGATCGGGGCGAGGGACGTCGCGTTTCCGCGCCTGAACGCGCTCTCCTATTGGCTCTACGCGTTCGCCGGGATCGTGTTCGTCCTCTCGTTCTTCGCAGCGGGCGGCGCGGCGAACACCGGCTGGACGGCGTATCCGCCGCTCTCGGCGATCGTCCCCGGCAACGGGCAGGACCTCTGGATCCTCTCGCTCCACATCCTCACGATCTCCTCCGCGCTCGGAGCGATCAACTTCGTCGTCACGATCCACAACATGCGCACCCGTGGCATGACCTGGATGCGTCTCCCGCTCTTCGTCTGGTCGATCGAGGTCTACGCGCTCATGCTCCTGATCGTGCTCCCGGTGCTCTCGGCGGGCCTCACGCTGCTCCTGCTCGAGCGTCAGTTCCCGGCGACGTTCGACTTCTTCGTGCCGACCGACGGCGGCAGCCCGATCCTTTACCAGCACGTGTTCTGGTTTTTCGGGCACCCCGAGGTCTACATCATGATTCTCCCGGCCTTCGGGATCATCTCGGAGATCATTCCCGTGTTCAGCCGCAAGCCGATCTTCGGCTACAAGGCGATCGCGCTCTCGTCGGTCGCGATCGGCTTTTTCTCACTGCTCGTCTGGGCGCACCACATGTTCACCGTGGGTCTCCCGAACTACCTCAACGGCTGGTTCATGGTCGTCTCGATGGTGATCGCGGTGCCGACGGGGATCAAGATCTTCAACTGGCTCGCGACCCTCTGGCGCGGAAACATCTCGCTCGACACGCCGATGCTGTACGCCCTTGGCTTCATCAGCGTTTTCACGATCGGCGGGCTCTCGGGCATCTACCTCGCCGCCTTCCCGATCGACTGGCAGGTGCACGACACCTATTACGTCGTCGCGCATTTCCATTACGTGCTCTTCGGCGGCTCGATCCTCGCGATCCTCGGGGGTCTCTTCTACTGGTGGCCGAAGCTCTTCGGCCGGCTGCTCTCCGAGCGGCTCGGGAAGTGGAGCTTCGCCCTCGTCTTCATCGGCTTCAACGTCACGTTCTTCCCGCAGCACCTGCTGGGCCTGCTCGGGATGCCGCGGCGGATCTACACCTACCGCGACGAGCCCCTCTGGGAGGCGTACAACCTCGTCTCGACACTCGGCTCGTACCTGATGGGTCTCGGGCTGCTCGTGCTGCTCGTCGCGATCGTGAAGAGCCGCAATGGACGGCGGGTGGGGAACGACCCGTGGCAGGCCGACACGCTCGAGTGGTACACGACCTCCCCGCCACCGCCGCACAACTTCGACAGCGTCCCCTACGTCTCGAGCGCCCGGCCGCTGTACGACCTGCGCCGCCGGCTGAAGGAGCGTCGTGGCTTCTGAGCCCTCGCCGGGCCTGCTCGTCCGGCTGGCCGTGCTCGGCGGCGCGGCGGCCACCGCGGTCGTCGTCGCGAGCGCCGCGCTCGACCTCGGCGCGGCCCATTGGGGCGCGGCGCTCGTCGCGCTCCCGTTCCTCGTCGCCGTGCTCGTCGCTGCACGGTTCGCCTACCCGTCGCTCTCCGCGGGTGCGGCCTGGTCGGTGGCGCTGATGACCGTCGCGATCGCAACCGGCGGTCTCGCCGCCTGGGCCGATGGCACCCGCTGGGCGGTCGGCCTGCACGTCGCGGCCGCGGGCGGGTCGCTCGCCGCCTCGCTCGTCGTCGCCGTGCTCTTGTTCCGCGGCGAGCGGCTTCAACCCGGCCCCTGGCGCGACTACGTCACCCTGACGAAGCCGCGGATCATGTCGCTCCTGCTCGTCACCGGCGCCGGCGGGATGTTCGTCGGGGCGGGCGGGCTGCCCGATGTCTGGGTCCTGCTCGCGATGCTCGCCGGTCTCGCGCTCGCCTGCGGCGGCGCGAGCGCGCTCAACCACGTACTCGACGCCGACATCGATCGGCTGATGGGCGAGCGGACGGCAGCGCGCCCCGTCGCGTCGGGCAGGGTGCCGGCGCCGCGCGCGCTCGAGTTCGGGCTCGTGCTCTCGGCCCTCTCGTTCGCGTTGCTCGCCTCGACGGTGAACGTGCTCACCGCGGTGCTCGCGCTCGTCGGGAACCTGTTCTACGTCGTTGTCTACACGAGCTGGCTGAAGCGCTCCACCGAGCAGAACATCGTGATCGGCGGCGCAGCGGGCGCGGTACCGCCGCTCGTCGGTTACGCGGCCGCGAGCGGCTCGCTCGCGTTGCCCGCGCTCTGGCTCTTCCTGATCGTGTTCCTCTGGACGCCGCCGCACTTCTGGGCGCTCGCGCTCATGATCAAGGAGCACTATGCCGCCGCCGGGGTGCCGATGCTGCCCGTGACGCGCGGAGACGGCGAGACGCGACGCCAGATACTCCTCTACTCCGTCGGGCTCGTCGCATTCACGCTCGCTGCCGGTCTGTGGCTCGGCCCGCTGTACACGGTCGCGGCGGCGCTGCTCGGCGCGTACTTCGTGCTCCTCGCCTGGCGCCTCCGCCGCGGCGGCACGCGCCGGGACGCCGTGCTGCTCTTTCACTACTCGCTCGCCTACCTCGCGCTCCTCTTCGTTGCCGCTGCCCTCGATCCGGTGGTGATCTGATGCTCTCACCCGAGCTCCAGCGCAAGAACCTCCGGCTCGGCTGGGCCCTGTTCGGCCTCTTCGTGCTGCTTTTCGTCGGTGCCTGCTTGATCGCGTTGCTGTACCTGCAAGTCGACTAGCTTCGCGCCGCTACCTTGTCGACGGTGACCGACTCGCTTCAGCTCACGATCGTCTACGAAGAGGGTGACGACGGCTGGGTCGTCGCCTCGATCCCCGAGGTCCCCGGCGCGCATAGCCAGGGGCGAACACGCGAGGAGGCACGGGCGAACGCGATCGACGCGCTGCGGGAGATCCTTGCCTTGCGCTTCGGCGGGCACACCCTTGGTACCACGCCTGCGGACAGCGAACCGCTCGAGCTCGTCATCGGCGCGTGAAGCGCAGAGATCTCGAACGCCACCTCCACGACCACGGCGCCCGGCTCCTGCGCGAGGGTGGCAACCACAGCGTGTGGGGCTTCGACGCCGAGCGCTCGGCTGCGATCCCCCGTCACCGCGAGGTCGACTTCAGGCTGGCGCGCAAGATCTGCGCTGACCTCGGCATCCCGCCGCCGACCGGTCCCGCTGACCAGCTTCCCTAGCACTTCGTGCGCAAGCACGAAGTGCCGTCCCCCGTTCGAGGGAGGGTTCACCCTCGCGCGGCGCCGACAAAGGGGAGTGCCATGCACACACGCCGTCTCGCCATCGTCTGCGTCGCCGTACTCACGGCCACGCTCGTGTCCGGCGCCGCGCTCGCGAAGAGCGCGAAGCCCGCACCCGCGCCGAAGAACGTCCGTGGTTTCCTGCTCAAGCCGTCCGAGGCGTTCACCAGCGTTTTCTCGCGCACACCCGCGTTCGCGTGGAGCCCTGTGCGCGGCGCGATGTGTTACGAGTTCGAGCTCGCCACGAGCCGCGCGTTCTCCAGCAACTCGGTGATCTGGTCGAACGTCGACGACCGCAGCGGCTCAAAGGCGTGCCAGGCGGTCGCGGCCGACTCGGGCGCGACGACCGGCTCGGCCTCCGACCCCGTCTCCACGACGCCGCCCACGCTCGGCACGACGCCGCCGCCCGCGGCCGGCACGACGACGCCCGAGCTGCTCGAGCCGCTGCGCGTCCCGGCCGTCTCGGTCGACCTCGTGCTCCCGTGGTTCACCGGCAAGCCGTACGCGCTCTACGCCCGCGCCCGCGCGATCACGAGCCGCGGCGCGGGGCGCTGGAGCCGCGGGTTCGGCTTCAACATGCGCTGGCAGACCCGCCCGGCGCCCCTCGCGACGAGCCCGGGCACGGTCCGCTGGACGCCGGTCGAGGGCGCCACCGGCTACCAGGTCTGGTATCCGGAGCTCGGGAAGTCTTTCTCGACGAACACGAACGTGGCCGACCTGCGCGACTTCTTCACCTTCCATCGCGGCGACTCGTCGTGGTGGACGACGGTGCGGTGGCGCGTCCGCGCTGTGCGGCGGGTCTCTGGCACGGTCGCCAATGGGCTGCCGTCGGTCTCGTTCGGTCAGTGGAGCCCGACGTTCGTCGCCGCGAGCACCGCCCCGAAGACCGGGCCGCTGACCCTCTCGGCCGCGGTCTCCGATCTCTCGACCACCCGCTCGCGCGCCAAGCCCCATGAGCTGATGCCGGCCTTCGCCTTCAGCGGCGACGCGGGGCTCGACGGGCAGGCCTACACGCTCTTCCGTACCTACGTCGCCACCGACAGCGACTGCGTGAACGTGGTCTTCCGCGGCTCCGTGGTCGGCAGCTCCGCGTTCGCTCCTCGCACGTCGGGGCCGCTCAAGCTGCCCGAGGACGAGACAGCGATCGCGACGGCGTCATCGAAGCCGTTCCCGAGATCGACGCCCGACGCAGCCTCCGAGGGTAGTGGCCTGACCTGGTCGGCCGACTGGCGCCCGCTCACGGCAACGGAGTCGTCGTCAACGACCACGGCTGCGACACCGCCTCCGACCGACGGCCCGACCGACGAGTCGCAGACCGTCGTCCAGGCGCGCGTCGACCTGCCCGACATCGATTTTCCGAGCACCCGCTACTTCTGGACGGTGGTCCCGGTGGTCTACGCCGTCAACCCGTCCGACGACGAGAAGAAGGGCTACGTCGACGTCGAGTCGCCGCAGGACGCCTGCCAGGCGGGCCGCGTGATGAGCTTCGGCAAGGAAAGCGCCCCCGTGCGCACCGGCGGCAGCACGCCGTTCGTGTCGGGCCTGACGCCGTCCGGCAGGTTCCTCAACTCGACGCGACCGAGGCCGATCGTGTACTCGACACCGCTCGTCGCGTGGGAGCCCGCGACCGGGGCGACCGCCTACCAGGTCGAATGGTCGCGGACGCGCTACCCGTGGCGCACGGTCGGATCCACGAAGACCTTCGCCACCTCCGCCGTGCTCGCGCTCACCTCGGGCAACTGGTACTACCGCGTGCGCGGGCTGAACCAGACCCAGATCCGGCGTGCCGAGATGACGTGGTCGGCTCCGGTCGCGGTCAAGGTCGCGCGGCCGAAGTTCACGATCGCCCGATAGCGCGAGCTTCTCGCTCGCGCTAGGTGCCGGACAGGTTCGGCACCTACACGGGTTTACGGGTGAGACGGTAGGAGACGAGCACTAGGCTTCGCGGGATGCGTCCTGAGATCTCGGTCGTGATCCCGTGCCTGAACGAGGAGCAGGCCGTCGGCTCGGTCGTCGACCAGGCGCTCGAGGGGATCGCTCGCTCCGGCCGGCCGGGTGAGGTGATCGTCGTCGACAACAACTCGAACGACGGCTCGGCAGAGGTCGCACGCGCGCACGGGGCGACGGTCGTCCACGAGTCGCGGCCCGGTTACGGGAGCGCCTACCTCGCAGGCCTCGCGCGGGCTGAGGGCGACTACATCGTGATGGGCGACGCCGACGAGACCTACCCGCTCGCCGAGCTCGGCCCGTTCGTCGACCGGCTCGCCGCAGGCGACGACCTCGTGATGGGCTCCCGGTTCCAGGGCACGATCCACGGTGCGGCGATGCCGTGGCTCAACCGCAACGTCGGCAACCCGATCCTGACCGGGTTGCTCAACATCCTCTTCAAAGTGAAGATCTCGGACGCGCACTGCGGGATGCGCGCGGTGCGGCGCGACACGCTGCCCAGGCTCGATCTGCACTCGACGGGGATGGAGTTCGCGTCGGAGATGGTCTTCAAGGCGTATCGCCGCGGCCTCACGGTGAGCGAGCTCCCGATTGACTACTACCCGAGGGTCGGCGAGTCGAAGCTCAACCGCTTCGCCGACGCCTGGCGTCACGTGCGCTTCATGCTGCTGTACAGCCCGAGCTGGCTGTACTTCGTCCCCGGTGCGATCCTGCTCGCGCTCGGGCTAGCGGGCACGGTCGCGCTTGCGACCGGCCCGGTCAACGTCCTCGGCCGCACGTGGCAGATCCACACGCTCTTCGCGTGCATCGCGGCTGTGCTGCTCGGGACGCAGGTGGTGCAGCTCGGGGTCTTCTCGCGCACGTTCGCACGGCTGCATCTCGGCGAGCAGGACCCGCTGCTCGACCGGATCCGCGAGCATGTCCGCCTGGAGCACGGGATCCTGCTCGGTCTCGGGCTGATGCTTGGCGGCGCCGCGCTCGTCGGGACGATCTTCGTGCTCTGGGCGCTGGACGGCTTCGGCGCGCTCTCGCACGAGTACTCGACCGCGATCGGGTTCACGCTCGTCGCGCTAGGCGTCCAGATGCTCCTCGGCTCGTTCTTCATGGGGCTGCTGACGATGCGCACACGAAGCTAGTAGCGCGTCTGATAGCCAGACGGTCTGGCAGGCTGATTACCCCGAGTCGGCGCCAACGCGAGGAATGGTTCTCGGCGAGGTAACCGAGCC
>Ga0136617_10005486_pt1 | contig 11347 bp, 5 predicted proteins | sample AntDrymUQ3222106_2_FD_129672 | JGI IMG/M metagenome (GOLD analysis project Ga0136617, IMG submission 129672) | Polar desert sand microbial communities from Dry Valleys, Antarctica - metaG UQ322 (21.06) | ecosystem: Environmental > Terrestrial > Soil > Desert | place: Antarctica: Dry Valley...
AACCTCGTACTGTCGGTCGAAGCAGCGGACGCGCAAGGCGGCGGAGACGAGGTCTTCACCGTCACCTGCGCACTGAACGATTTCGTCATCAGGCTCGAGGTGCTGGTTCTCCGGTTCGAACGTGTCCAGATCACGGCGATCGCCGGCAAGAAGATGGACGTCGACGTGAAGTTCATCGGCTTCGAATTCATCGGGCCGTTGTCGTTCATCGAGACACTGCGCGAAGTCATCCCCTTCGACGGCTTCTCGGATCCGCCAGACATCCAGGTCTCACCCGCCGGCATCACAGCAGGCTTCACGATGGGACTGCCGAATCTTTCGTTCGGCGTCTTCAGTCTCGAAAACCTGAGTCTCGGTGCGGGTTTCGACGTCCCGTTCGTCGGTCCGCCGTTGAGCACATGGTTCCAGTTCTGCACGCGCGAGAATCCGTCGCGACTGACGGTCAGCCTTTTTGGCGGCGGGTTCTTCTTCGGCCTCAAGGTCAATGCCGACGGCCTCGTGTTTTTCGAGGGGGCAATCGAGTTCGGAGCGGCTTGTTCGGTCGACTTCGGCGTGGCGTCAGGCAGCGTCTCGGCGATGGCCGGTTTCTATTTCAAGATCGAAGGCTCCGACTTCACGCTCGCCGGCTACTTCCGGTTGCGCGGCGAGGTCGAAGCACTCGGCATCGTGACGATCTGCATCGAGCTGTACCTCGAGATGCGCTACGAATCGGCCAGCGGGAAATGCGTCGGCACGGCGACGTTGTCTATTGAGATCGACGTCACGCTCTTCAGCGTCACGATCGAGATCAGCTGCTCGAAGAAATTTGCCGGTGCCGGCAAGGATCCGACGTTGTTCGAGTTGCTCGACGTGCAGCCTGATGCTACGTCCGCTGACTGGAACGCCTACTGCGCGGCGTTCGCATGAGGGAGTCATGACGCTCGAGAAAGTGATCTGGACGGCGCTGCCGAGAGGCGTCGGCGCGGACGGCCGACTCCGCATCTCTGTGCACGTCGCGCCGCGGTTGCGCAACGACGACGGCAGCGATACGCAACGGAAGCTGGGAGATTTCGCGACGTTCGCGAACTGGGCGGAACGCGTCAACACGTTCCGCTTTGCCGTCGAATTCAAGGGTGCGGTCTCAGCGCGCGGCGTTCCCGAAACTCCGGCCGATCCAGAGCTGTGGTCCCTGCTGCTGCCGCCTGATACCCGCGTCGGGCCACACGTGTTTCAGGATCACGCAAAGCGTGACTTGCACGTTTTCCCCGTGCGGCCGGTGCTTCAGTTCCTCGAGCAGGCATATGGTGCTGCGGCTGCAGTCGGTACCGACCTTCCTTCAATCGACGACCCATTCGGGCCACTTGCCCACTTCGCCCCGCTCAAGGACATCCCCATTCGGATCGTCGACTCGCAGTCATTCTACGGCGAGTTAGCGCGCGCTCGGAAAGACAAGAAATCGATAAGCGATGGCCAGGTAATTCATGAACCAATGGCCGACCCCAGCCTGCCTCCCGCCATGCAGGCATCGCAGAACAATTTCTTCGAGGCTTATCGTTTCTACTCGAGGCCGGGCAGTCAGCGTCCGGATCTGCCGGCGGATTACATCGAGCCCTCACCGAAGCCGCACGACTTCGAGTTCCATGAGATACTGTCAGGCCTTGCCGATCACCCGCTACTGCTCCGCCGGCTCGGTATCGTAGTCGACCTGGTGGTGGATTCCGAAGCCGCCGCCATCCCGGCAACGGGAGTCGTGCGCGTCGTCCCAAGGGGCGAGCTGCCAGAGACTCCACCGATGTGCCCGGGCACAAGCTACGACCTCGACGGTCGCTGGTTCGGCGCGCGACCAGTAAACAACTTCCGAATGACGCGTGGAGTCCTGCGGCTGAGCCCGGAGGTTTACGATCTTTTCCAGGTTGACGTGGACGGCGCCGCCATGCAGGCGGTCAATTTTTCGACGACTCTCGAGGCGATGAAGGATCCCGACCGCCGCAGCGAGGCGTCGGACAACGAAGCGGGCGTACCTGCGCTGCGATCTACCGGTCTCGCGCTGGCGCGCACGCAGAGAGGTGATCTTCTTCTGGAGGATCTCAAGGCGCGGCGCACAACGAACAAGGACATCGAAAACGGCAAGCAGGTGGTTTTCAATGCGGAAGACCTCGTGCGCGGCTATCGGATCGACGTCTTCGACGAGGAAGCCCCGGGCGGACCCGGCTGGTTCTCGCTCCACCGTCGCATCACTGAGCACACATTCCAGCCACCACCTGAAGGCGACGCCCCCGACCCGTTGACGTTGACCGATGAGGGGTACCTCAAGGCGACCACGGCATCGAGCGAGACGAAGGAGCACCCGACGCCGTCGGACGATCTCTATCTGCACGAAACTCTGGCGGGATGGGACGGCTGGAGTCTGGCGGCGCCACGGCCGGGCAAACGCATCGTCGAGCCGGGACAAGGCGATACGCCCGACGGCAGCATCGCTCGATACGATCCGCAAATCGGCAATCCGTTCCCGATCGTGAGCCGAGTGTCAGTCGAGCCGGGCACGCTTCCGCGACTGCGCGTCGGGCATCCGTATCGGATGCGCGCTCGCACCGTCGATCTCGCTGGCAACAGCGTGGCCTTCAGCAGGCGCGACCTCGATCCCCCAGAGCCGCACCTCGCGTCGGAATCGCAGCGCTACGTGCGGTTCGAGCCCGTGCCTTCGCCGACAGTCCTTCGCCGGCATCTCGACACCGAAGGCGAGTCACTGGAGAACCTCGCGATCCGGTCGAATCTCGGCGTCAGCGCTGCAGACTACGTGCAGCGCCCCGAAGTCATACAGGCATTGGCAGACGCCGGTGCCGCGCACAAGTATGCGGAGGATTCACAGCGTCATCTGGCTCCCCCGAAAGCGTCGCAACAGATGGCTGAACAGGACGGCCGGTTCGATGCGGGGTTCGGAAGCACACCGGCGCAGGCAACTGCCGCGCTACGCGTTGCGCTACGCGAAGAAGGTACTTTCCTCGATCCTGTGATCGTCGACGTGACGACGGGACAAAAGACAATCGCGCAGTCGGCGATCGAGCTGTTTCCCCCGGGTACGCCGATGCCGCCGACGCGCGGAGCCGGACTTCCGGGCGGCGCGTACGCGTTGTATCCCAACGCTGCCGTCATCCTGCCTTATCTCCCCGATCCGCTCGCCATCGGCGTTTCGCTCACCGGTTATGACTTCACCGGCTCCAAGGTTTTTCATCAGACGGCGGAGTTCTCGGGAGCATGGCCATCACTCACACCGTTCCGGCTGCGATTGTCCGAAGGGCCGTTGGGTGTGACCTTCGCCGCGAACGTGCTCGAAGTCCGCCTTCCGAAGGCTGAGGTTGTCTGGGCGCGCCTTGCGTCAGTGTTCCCCGGTGGACGCCTCGATGATCTCGCGATATGGCAATGGGTTCCGGATCCCGACAAGACTCCGGCGTTGAAGAATGCCGCACTGGAAGGTCGGCACTGGATGTTGACTCCATTTCGTGAGGTGATTCTCACGCATGCGGTGCAGCAACCGCTCATCGTGCCGGACGCTACGAAGATCGTGTCGTCACGCGCGCTCGGTGATACGTTTGCGGCCTTTCGCGGGCCGATTGCGAATCATGCGAAGAGCACCAGCCGGCTTGACGTAGTCGGCAACTGGACGGAAGACGTCGACCTGGTGACAGACGACGAGCCACGCATGCGTGCCTTCGGAACCGAGGTGCCATACCAGGCGCAGGCGTTCGGTTTTGAGATCCGTCGATCGGACAGCGATGCAGAGGTCTCGCTGCATCGGGCGCGCCATGAATTCGGCGACACCAGGTATCGGCGGATTGTCTATCACAGCGTGGCGACAACGCGCTTCCGCGAGTTCCTGCCGCGGCCGCTCACTGACGTGCCGTCGAATATACAGCGTGTCGAATCCGAGACCGACGCCAGCGGCGAGCTGAAGCCCGGGCTCGTTCACCATATCCTCAGCTCGGCCCGACCCGCTGCGCCCGAAGTGCTGTACGTGCTGCCGACATTCCGGTGGGAGAAGCAGGACGAAGGCTCTCAGCGTACGCACGTGCGCCGCGGCAACGCAGTGCGCGTCTGGATGAGACGTCCGTGGTTCTCGTCCGGTGATGGCGAGCAGCTCGGCGTCATTCTCGAGCCAGGTGTCCGGCTTCCCGGTGGATGGGAACGAATAGTTGCCACCGACGTCAAGGCGAAGAGTTTTCTGCGCGAACCGCAAGTGAACGTGGGGCCGCGCGCGGGTTTCACCTCGCTGCGTCAGCGGAATCTGCCGCTGGTGGCGTCCGCTGAGCCGGATTCCGGTTTTCTCACTGCCGCAGACACAATCGTAAGCAAAGATCTCCTCGGCATCCTGGGAGCAATCAAGCCGACCTCGGAGGAGACACGAAGGATGCTTCGCCCCTACGTCACCGCCTGGGGCAGCGATCCTGTGTGGAAGTCGGAGCTGCCTGCGTTACCGCCAACCGCCGGGGCATTCCCGCGAAACGCCGGCTACGCCACCGGGTTGACGCTAGAAGAACTTCCGCCGACGGTCACCGTCGTTGTAGCCGCTCACGATGTGCACTTCGATCGTGACCGCAAGCTCTGGTACTGCGACATCGAAATCGACGCCGGCAATTCCTACTACCCGTTCGTGAGGCTGGCGCTCGCGCGCTATCAGTCTCACTCGCTCCAGCACGCGCATCTCTCGCGTGTCGTGATGACTGATTTCATTCAGCTGGCGCCGGATCGCTCAGCTGATGTCGCGCTGTTCCCGGGTAGCGCCGAGGTCACGGTGAAGGGGTCTTCAGGACGCAACTTTGTCGCTGACGTCTCGCCATTGCCGTTCGCCGACCTTCAACTGATTGCGCCCAGCTCGGCGCCTAATACGACGATGCGTGTCGCACTCGAGCGCCGCATGCCCGGAGTTCCCGGAGATCTCGGTTGGGAGCGAGTAGGAAGCGAGATCGAGCTTTCCGCGGCGGTTTCGGGATTTCACGTGACCTGGAGCGGAACGATTCCCTTCCCATCCGAGCTCGACGAGACGGGGAATGGTCATCGCCTGTTAATCACCGAGGCGGAGACATTTCTCCGCGATCTGGTCCCCGGAGATGCAATGGTCTCGACGTCACCCCGCGATTTCGTGCGGGAACGCGTCGTCTACGCCGACACGTTCGAGGTTTGACGTTCCGGAATCAGAATCACGGATTGAATCTTCTATCGCCCCACTCGGGAAATTGCTGCTCTGACTGTCGCGACAAGCAACCCCACCATTGCGAGAATGATCAACGAAGCCGCGATTATCGAACCGAGTAACAGCGCCGCCAGCAGGAATCCAATCAGTATCGACGCCACCAGAAGTCCAACCAGGGTGGATTTCACACGCCAGAATCGACCCGTCGGCGCGGTAACGCCGGACTCGTCAGCTCGACGCGACGAAACTTCGACATGGAATGGTGACACGAACGACTCCGGTGAGCTCCTGCGTGAAGGTATCATAGCTCGCGCGCCTGGTTCTGCACGGACCGAACGCTCGCCATGTCACGTCATGCACTCGCAGGTGGTGCGCGATGCTTGCGGTGCTCGGCCGCAGAGCGTCATGTTCAACGGCATCGCCGCACTGTCCGGGCGACTAGCGATGTCTTTCTTCCGAGCGGACCGGCCGCAACTGCCATGACGTACTCCTTACCAACCGCCGCATTCTCCGTCAGTGTCTTAGTCGGACTCTCGGCCGCCTGTGCCCCCAGCAACACATACTATGAGCCACTTGGCCAGCCAGTGGTGACGGCGGCAGACATCGAACGGAACTCGGGCGAGCCAATCGAGATGATACTTCAAGCCAAGGTACCAGGCGTCATAGTCACGCGCACGCCGGACGGCGGCATCGCGGTTCAGATACGGGGGGCCTCATCGTTCCTGAGCAGCAATGCACCGCTGTACGTGATCGACGACCTGGCCATACAGCCAGGTCCCGGCGGCGCGCTCACCGGAATCAACCCCCACGACATCGAATCGATCACGGTGTTGAAGGACCCCGCCGATACAGGGATCTACGGCATGCGGGGCGCCAATGGCGTGATCGTCGTCACAACAAAGAAACCCGGGAAGCGTAGCGGCTGAGCTACCAACGCCGCTGGCCAGGGCCTCGGAGGGACTGACTTGCCGGCCGCGATCTGATCCGGCTCGCTGCGGCACGCAGCGACGGCCATACCGGGCGCGATATGGCCGACGCGCCCGCCGCGCGACATATTCGCATACACCGCCGCCACGCAGTTCCGATTCACGGGATGAGCGCGTGCATGACAATCGAAATGCCAGCGAGGACGCGATGCAGGAAACCAGCTACGATGCGATTGTCGTCGGATCGGGAATTTCCGGCGGATGGGCCGCCAAGGAGCTCACCGAGAAAGGACTGCGCGTGCTGTTGCTCGAGCGCGGCCGCAACGTGGAACACATCAAGGACTACGTCAACGCGACGAAGGCTCCGTGGCAGTACCCGCACCGCGGCGGCCGCACACGCGCAATGGAAGAATTGTATCCCGTACTCAAGCGCGACTACCCGCTGAACGAGAAGAATCTTGACTTCTGGGCGTCGGATAAGGACTCACCGTACACGGAAGTGAAGCGCTTCGACTGGTATCGCGGCTATCAGGTGGGCGGCCGCTCACTCATGTGGGGACGCCAGAGTTACCGGTGGAGCGAAATGGACTTCGAGGCGAACTCGAAGGACGGCACCGCGACTGACTGGCCGATCCGGTACGCGGACATCGCCCCATGGTACGACCACGTCGAGCGTCACGCCGGCATCTCCGGCTCGATGGAAGGCTTGGCGCAATTGCCCGACGGCAAGTTCCAGCCGGCAATGCCGCTCAACTGCGGCGAGGAGCTCGTCGCTGGACGCTTGAGGAAGCTATACAATGGCCGACGCCGCATCATCCCGGGGCGCACTGCGAACCTGACGCAGGAGCTCACCGGTCGCTCCGCCTGTCAATACCGGGACGCGTGCTGGTTGGGTTGCCCGTACGGCGCCTACTTCAGTACGCAATCCTCCACGCTGCCGGCCGCGGCGAAAACCGGACGCCTGACGCTCAAGCCTTTCACGATCGCCAGCGAGGTGATCTTCGATCGCGACCGCAAGCGCGCAACAGGCGTTCGCGTGCTCGATGCAATCACCAATCAAACCACCGACTATACGGCTCGCGTCGTCTTCCTCTGCGCTTCCACACTCAACTCGACGTGGCTGCTCATGCGCTCCGCCACGGACCTCTGGCCGGGTGGCCTCGGTAGCAGCTCGAACGAGTTGGGCCACAACCTCATGGATCACCACTTCCGGACCGGCGCGCAAGGAAACATCGAAGGCCTGGACGACAAGTACTTCCACGGCCGGCGGCCGACAGGCTTTTATATCCCGCGCTACCGTAATGTGGCGGGTGACAAGCGCGAGTACCTCCGTGGATTTGGCTACCAGGGAAGCGCCGGACGTCAGGAGTGGTCGAGAGCCGTCGCGGAGCTGGGTGTCGGTGGCGCCTTCAAGGATGCGATGGCGCAACCTGGACGGTGGGAGATCGGCGCAACCGCGTTCGCCGAGATGCTCCCCAACCACGCCAACATGGTCTCGCTCGATCAAACGAAGAAGGACAAGTGGGGACTGCCGGTGCTCAAGATCGACTGCGCCACCGGCGAGAACGAGGCTCTCATGCGCAAGGACATGACAGCAGACATGGCGGACATGCTGGAAGAGTGCGGAGTCAAGAACGTCAACACCTACGATGCCGGGTATTTCCCGGGCATGGGAATACACGAGATGGGCACCGCTCGCATGGGTCGCGATCCAAAGACCTCAGTGCTCAACTCGCACAATCAGGTGTGGGATGCACTGAACGTGTTCGTCACCGACGGATCCTGCATGGCTTCTTCCGCCTGTCAGAATCCATCGCTTACATACATGGCGCTCACTGCCCGCGCCGCGGACTACGCCGTCCGTGAGCTCAATCGCCGCAACATCTAACCGGAGAGTCGTCGATGACCACAGACGAGGGCACCAGCGACCACATACCCGCGATGATCGACCGTCGCGAGGCGATCATGCGCGTGACTGCACTGCTTGGCGGAGTGGCACTGGTGGGCGGCACTGCATTACTCACCGGATGCCGTGACGCAGACACCAAAGCAGACACCAAGGCCGGCACTGCCGCAGGCATCGACGCGCCATTCACCGCCGAGGATGTCGCCTTCCTCGACGAGGTTGCGGACACGATTCTGCCGGAGACCAGCACGCCCGGGGCGAAGGCAGCGAAGACGGGCGCCTTCATGGCGCTCATCGTCACCGACAGCTACCAGCCAAACGACCAGAAAGTTTTTCGCGGGGGCATGCGGAAGATCGATGAGGCCAGCCGCAAGGCGCATAATGTCTCATTCATGGCTGCGAGTCCGCAGCAGCGGCTGACACTGCTCGAGGCACTCGATCGCGAGCAGAAGGCTTATAGCGATAACCGCGATGCGGAGAACCGCAAAAAGGCGGAAGAGTTCCTCCCCGACCAGCGCAAGGAAGGGTCAAAAGAGGCGGCCGCCCCCGCCGCGGCGATCACCGCTGATGCTCCCGCGCACTATTTCCGGATGATGAAGGAGCTCGCGTTGCTCGGCTACTTCACCTCAGAGATCGGATACACACAGGCGATGCGCTACGAGGAAACACCTGGGCGCTTCGATCCTTGCGTGCCGTACCAGCCGGGTGAGAAGATCTGGGCCGGACATGCCTGACGTGAGGACGTTGCCGTTACGGAATAGAAGCTGACGAGCATTTCTCTCGATCGTAATGGCGCGCTGCTCGCGACGTCGCATCACTAACGCAGCTGGTCTGCTCATCTTCGGCGCTTTGCTGGCGTGCACGAACAGCACACCTTCTGGTGTACCGGCTGCCGCTACCGGTGAATGGACCCGCGTCTGGAGCGACGAGTTCGACGGGCCGGCAGGCTCCCGTATCGATACCACGAAGTGGCGGTACGATACGGGGGATGGCTGCACGTCGGGTAATTGCGGCTGGGGCAACAACGAGAAGGAGTACTACACCGACGCGCCCGAGAACATTGGGTTGAACGGAAGCGGACAATTGATGATTGTTGCCCGACTCGCTCCACCTGGCCTGACATGCTACTACGGTTCATGCCGGTACACGTCAGCCAAGATCAACACGCGGGGGAAGGTGAACGCCGCACCCGGAAGGGTCGAGGCACGCATCAAACTGCCGTCTGGCCAGGGACTGTGGCCGGCATTCTGGATGCTGGGCAGCTCGTTTCCGGCAACGCCATGGCCACAGTGCGGCGAGCTCGACATCATGGAGAATCACGGCAGCGCGTCGTCGGGGATAAGCTCGGCGGTACACGGTCCAGGATACTCCGGGAACACTCCCTTCGTCAGGGGATATGCGCTGACGAATGGCAGCTTCGCCGACGACTTTCATACTTTCAGCGTTGAGTGGGACTCGGTTGAGGTACGATTTCTGGTGGACAGCACCGTTCACTACACCGTCAGGCGAAGCGAGTTGGAGCGCTTCGGGAAATCGGTTTTGGATCAGCCCTTCTTCCTGATCCTGAATCTGGCCGTCGGCGGGAACTTCGATGGCGATCCGAAATCGGATGCGATCCTGCCGGCGACGATGCTGGTGGATTACGTACGTGTTTACCAACCGAAGCAGGCGAATTAAATAAGCGTGTACTCAGCTTGTATCGGACGAGCCTGCGCTCGAGCGCGAGCCCCTTCACTCCACCTGCGGTGACAGCTATGCAAACGCGAAATACCCCGAGCGTTTCTCTTGCCATTCTCGTCGTTTGCACCGGACTGCTGGGCGCGTGCAGCAGGACAGGTGGTGTCGGTGCACCCGCACGCGCGCCGGCGCCCATCCGGACACCTGCGACTCCACGCGTCGTTCCGGAGCCGATGTCGGTCACACCCGGCAGTGGCGCATTCGTGCTCACGAGCTCGGCGAGTATCCTCGTCGACCCGGGAAACCTGGAACTTGCGCGCACGGCGGGGCTGCTTGCATCCCTCATGCGGCCTTCTACTGGATTCGCCTTACCGATCTCGAACTCCGGGGCTTCAGCTGGTGGCGCAATCGCCCTTCGCCTTTCTGCTGACACGGCGCTCGGCGCCGAAGGTTATCGCCTCACGGTCGGGCGCGACTCCGTTCGTATCACCGCCAATGCGCCGGCGGGATTGTTCTTCGGGGTGCAGACCCTGCGACAACTCATGCCACCGCAGATCGAGTCGCACATGACGTTGTCGCGCGTGGCGTGGACCGTGCCTGCAGTCACCATCGCGGACCGTCCGCGCTATTCGTGGCGGGGAGCAATGCTCGACGTCGCGCGACACTTTTTCACCGTACCGGAAGTCAAGCAGTACATCGATCTGCTCGCGCTGTACAAGTTGAACGTTCTGCATCTACATCTCGCCGACGACCAGGGCTGGCGCATCGAGATCAAGTCGCGCCCCAGGCTCACGAGCGCCGGAAGTGTCACACAGGTTGGTGGCGGTCCCGGCGGATACTTCACGCAGGACGAGTATGCGGACATCGTGCGGTACGCACAGGCGCGATACGTGACGATCGTTCCCGAGATCGACATGCCGGGACACACGAACGCCGCACTGATTGGATATCCCGAGCTGAGCTGCAGCAGGCGTCCTCCGGCGCTGTATACTGGAACTGAAGTCGGTTTCAGCACGCTGTGCGCGAACAAGGAAGAGACGTACGCATTCGTGGAGGATGTCGTGCGTGAGATCGCCGCGCTGACTCCAGGCCGCTACTTCCACATGGGCGGCGATGAGAATCCAATTCTCAGTAAAGAAGACTACGCGAAGTTTGTGGAGCGCACGCAGGACATCGTCGCGCGGCACGGCAAGCAGATGGTCGGGTGGGAAGAGATCGCGCGGGCGCGCTTGCAACCGACAACGATCGCACAGGCCTGGGCAACGGATACCGTAGCTGCCGCCGCGATACAATACGGCGCCAAGGTCATCCTGTCACCGGCGAAGCGAACGTACCTCGACATGAAGTACGACCAGTCCACCGAGCTCGGGCTTACATGGGCGGCGGTCATCGAAGTGCGCGAGGCCTACGACTGGGATCCGGCTACCTACATGAAGGGTGTGACGGAAGCGAACATCATCGGTGTCGAGGCGCCGATCTGGTCGGAGACGGTGCGCAACATCACGGCTGTGCAATATCTGGCCATACCGCGGCTGCCCGCACTCGCCGAGGTCGCATGGACGCCGCAGAGTGCACGAAACTGGGACGGATTCAGGACACGGATCGCGACCCATGCGCCAAGATGGAACTTCCTGGGCGTGAACTATTATCGGTCGCCGCAAATCCCCTGGT
>Ga0136617_10005488_pt1 | contig 11346 bp, 12 predicted proteins | sample AntDrymUQ3222106_2_FD_129672 | JGI IMG/M metagenome (GOLD analysis project Ga0136617, IMG submission 129672) | Polar desert sand microbial communities from Dry Valleys, Antarctica - metaG UQ322 (21.06) | ecosystem: Environmental > Terrestrial > Soil > Desert | place: Antarctica: Dry Valley...
GATCGAGTTTGAGCTCCTCAGGCGCGATGCCGAACTGCGTCGAAAGATCGCGGATCGTTTCCTCGAGCCGCATCAACGCCAGGCCGACGGCCTCGATCTCATCGTCGGTCAGCGTGCCCACCTCCATGCGCCGGATTGCCTGGCGCTCCAGCAACTGCCGCACGAACTCCACGAGCGTGAGCACGAGCTTCAGCACGGAGCGGCGCACCTCGTCGGGATCCGCATTCCATCGCGGCGGACCGCCCGCTGCGCGAAGACGCTCGATCTCGCCGCGCAGCGACTCGACTTCGCGCAACTCGATCGAGGCGAGGGACGGCTTCTCTGATCCCTTCGACCGCGGTCTTCGTTTCGGCGCGGCTTTGACTGTCTTCTTCATATCCAGAGGTCCGGAGCGAAGGCGAAGGCGGGCCACGGGCCGCTCACTCGCATGCCCGGGACATCGGCGTGCCCGAGCGCATCCTTGTACTTCTGCACGTCCGCCCGCCGAACGAGGTGATACAGCGTGATCATTCCGGTGCCGCGTGCTGTGCGGCGTTCGTCCGCGACCCACTTCTTTACGGCGTTCAGCGGGACGCGTGCGCGCGGAGGAGTATCCGGGACCGCTTGCCGGAAGCGCTCCTGCAGGTAGGCACGGCCCGACCCGGTCGGTGAGCAGCCCTGAAGGGCTGGGCTACGGGCGGTCTCTTCGCCGCCGGCCGGTTGCGACCCCTCGACGGCAATTCTCACGGTCATCTGCACGTGTCCCCGGACGCGATCGAGGGCGGTGAGGACGACATCCGCGCGGTCGTGCAGGATCCTGGCGAGCTCCGCGTCGTCCACGAGTGAACCAAACCTCGCCGGCAGCATCGCAGGAGCAGACTCGGCGATCCGCAGCACGATCTCATGCTGCCGTCGCAGTTCGGCCTCGCTCACCGCTGGCGCCGCCGGACGGTGTTCGCAGACGGCGAAGAACCGGCCGACGGGAATGGTTTCGATCGCACGGTCGTCATCCGCCCACCCGGCTATTGGAGCGTCCGTCAGCGCGTAGACGTAAAGCGAGGCCACGTCAGCGTCGGGGTGGCAGCACGCGGTCGGCGGCGCACAGCAGCGCCGAGAGTCTCAGGTAAACGAGATCCACGTTGGCGAGCGCGAGGACGAGTTCCGCGTTCAACATCACACCCTGATTGAGCAGACTGTCGAGCACATCGACCAGTGAGCCGTCGCTGTCGTCAATGATGCGCGCGATGTCGGCGGACGGGCGTTTCGGCGGGAACGCACGCGCCGGAGGCGCCGGTATAGCGCGCTTCGGCGGGCGCCGGGTGCCCTGTGGACGCAGCATCGGCGTTCGGCGCGGCGGATGGGCCGCTGGGATCGTGGAATGCCTGGGCCGCCGCCTCATTGTCCGCCGTCCGGCTGGATGAAGTTGTAGGCCGGCCACGGGCCGGTGAGCACGAGTTGCGCGCCGGCCCGCGCGCAGGCGTCAGCCTGTTCGCGGGCTGCCGCGGTGAACCGGTCACGGTCCTTCGCCGGCACGAGAAAGGCCGCGTCGAGAAGCGGCGGGGTGATCGCCGCAGGGGCGTCGTGCCGGCGGCGGGCGTCCTTCGCAACGGCATTCAACCGCTCGAACGCCGCGACGGCGGCCTGCGCGGCAGAGGCCTTCGCGGTCTGGACGTCGTCACGCGCCTTCCTTTTCGCCGAGAGAAATGCTGTGCCCGACGTCGCGCCGCGAACCGCTGTCGGACGCCGGGCAGCCGGCTTCTCCGCGGTCACGCGGACGCCCCACTCTTCCTGGCCCGCGATCCTCTTCATTGCCGCCTCGAGGGTGCGGCGACGGGCGGCGATATCCGCAACGGCACGTGCGCGAGTGGAGAACATCGTGAACAGCTTCATCGGCACCACGGTGAGCCCGGGGCGGCGCGCAAAATGCTCCACGACGGCTTCGTGCGCGAGGCCGATGCGGCCAACCTGATCGAGATCCGGGAGGACGGACTCCAGCGGCTCGGGGCCGTAGACATCGAGCGGAACCGTGGCGGTGATGAGCCAGAGCGACGCTGCGACGGGAACGACTTCAGGCCGCTCCGCGCCAGCGAGCCCGTCAGGCGCGTCGGCGGCTGCCGGTTTCCGCGCGGCACGCACCAGGCAATAGAGATACGTCGCTGTCTTCACGCGTCTTGATGATAGCGCCATCCGGTGCGCTGCCAGGCGCGCAGCGCGGCTGCAGATTGTGGCGGAGGCACGCGCGCCGCTGTGACGATCAGCGCGCGGCCGTCTCCGGCAGCGCCGGTGATGCGCGCGAGGACCGCGACCTCACGTCGCTCGGCAGCGGCGGCTTTCGTACAAACCGTGCACGTACCCCGGCCGACGGCGTTTGCGATGACCATCGGCACATTGATCCCGAGCCGCCGCAGTCTCCGCAGGAGCCGCTCCGACTCCAGGCGAGGCAACGCCGCAGCGCGGGTCACGATAATGAACTGTGTGCGTGCCTCATCCGACAGCAGCTCGCGCAACCGTCCGAGTCCCTGCGACAGGCCGACCAGCAGCGTGCCGAGTTCCCCCAGTCCGACGACCGGCTGATACTTCAGCAGGATCGCCATCAGCGCCTTGATCCAATCGTGGATCAGAGCCGGCATCTCCAGGAGGCGGAGTGCATGCCCGGTGGGCGCGGTGTCGATCACCGTGAGCCCGTCGCCAGGACGCGAGACTTCGGCGGTGATTTCCACGACCGCCGCCAGCTCGTCGAGGCCGGGCGGTGCGAGGTCGATGAGGCCGTGCATCACGGATCGATCGTGACCGATGTCAAACGCGCCGCCGCCGCCAAGCCGGTCGAACAGCCGGTCGATGGCCGCCGCGTACTTTCCGCGCATGGTATCCAGTACGCGCCCCGCGTTCATTTCACGCACCAGGAGATTCGGCGGTGCGCCGCGGACAACCACCGCATCATCCCCGACCGCAACGCCGAGGACGTCCCCAAGCGAGTGGGCGGGGTCCGTGGATATCAGAAGGACCTGTCTGTGCGGCCGTTGGACGGCCGCCGCGATGGCGGCCGCCGCTGCACAGGTCGTTTTTCCTACGCCCCCCTTGCCGCCGAACATCAGCAGGCGTGTGCGATCCGCGGCGACGTCTCCCGCAGCGACCCTGTGCCCGCTGGAGCCGGCGACCCAGGACGTGCGGGAAGACCGTACGAGAGGCAGCACACTGTCGCTCTCGAGGTCACGGCCGATCGCTGCGAGCGCCTTCAGCCCCCGGGGCTCCCGGTCTCGCGCGACCACGAACGCACGGCCCAGCGCGGGGAGCGCGCGAACGGCCCTGCCCTCGAGGGCCCTTCGCGCATTGCAGTGACGGCACGTTCGCGGCACGGGCGGCGGCGTGACGTGATTGACGACGATCTGCTGGACGGGTATGCCGCGATCGGCGAGCAGCTCGAGCGCGTCTGCCGTCTCGGCAACCGCCATCGGCTCCGGCAGCGTGACCCACGAGAGATGTGTCCGGCGCCCGTCAGTCAACAAGGCGCCGAGCTCTTCGGCTTCACTGGCAAGGTCGTCGATGAGCCTGTCTTCGGGGGCCGCGTCACGGCGCCCTCGGAGGGCTTCGACCATCATGCGGTGCTTCTCGCGCATCCGGTCGAACACCCGCGCCACCGCGAGCAGTGTTTCCGGCATCGACAGCATGCGGAGCGTGTGCCCTGTCGGCGCCGTATCGACCACGATGCGGTCGTAACGCCCGGTCCGCGCGAAGCGCGCGATTTCGAGCAGTGCGGCAACCTCGTCGATCCCCGGCAGCGACAGGTTCAGCAGCGTATCCACGTCGTCGCGATCCAGCCACGTGCCCTCGAGCGCGATTTTCTCGAGGGTTGCGCGCCGCTCGGCGATCCATCGGCGCAGCACCGCACTGGCGTCGATCTCGACCGCGTGGAGGCTGCCAGGCCGCCTGAAGGACGCCTCTACACGCCTGGGCGACATCGAGAGGCGGACTGTCAGCGCGTCTCCGAGCGATGGCGCCGGGTCGGTCGACGCTACGAGAACGCGGGCGCCCCGCTTCGCGGCGACGATGGCGAACGCGGCCGCGCAGGTCGTCTTGCCGACGCCTCCCTTCCCTCCGATGAAATGGAATTGAGGACTGTTACCGGTCCTGGTCGTGGCCGCCTTCAAAGCTGGCCTCAATGCCGGTAATCCTGTAGTCGGATGGGGAGAGCGCCGCCGGCTCGCTGCCCTGGCGGCGGTCGCGGATCTCGCGGAGCCGCGCGACGATGTCCGCCTCGAACACCGCGAATGCCTCCTCGCTCATCTCCCCCAGCTCCACGCGCATCTGCGCGGCGAGCAGCTGCTCACGCAGCGCCGTATCGTCGTTCATCTCCGTCTCGACGGCGGCCGCCACCTTGTCGAGCACGAAGCGAATGCCGCCGATCAGGAGAGTGTCGATGATCACCATGCCTAGTGGGCTCGCTCGAGCTTGAGGCGGATGTTCACAAAGTTATAGGGAGGCCATGGCCCTGTGTACTTGAACGTCAGCTTGTCGTACCGGGAGCCGATGTCTTTCACGCGCGCGTCGAAGGCCTGTTCGGTATCGCGCGAGACGAGAAAGGCGGCGTTCATGATCATCCGGTCGCCGATCGGCTTATTGGATCGGGATGCGACCGAGACGTCCCGCAGCGCTTCGAAGATCTCGGCGACGTACCGCTCAGAACGTGCCTGGAGCACCGCGTCGATCAGACGGCCGTACTGCATGCGCGCGAAGTACGTCGAGCCCTTCTGTGACGAAATCTCCCCTTTCAGCCGCCGGATGTCTTCGTCCTCTTCCTCGATCTCGCGAATGATCTGGTCACGGTCCCACAGCACCTTCAGGCCGAACTCGAACTTGTCCTGCATCTTGTTCAGGACGTCGGTGAACGCATCGTACGCCGACCGCAGCAGCTCCATGATGTCGTCGTCGGTCTTGAACACGGTGCCGAACGACATCGGGATGACGGTGTGCTGCTGCATCACCGTCTCGTTGACCCGCTGGTGCGCGAGAACGTTGTCGCGGGTCGGGTCCTGCGCGACCATCGGCGTGTTCGAGACCACGGCAGCGATGTCGCGGTACAGGACGGTCTGCACCGACGCCGGATCCGTGCCGATGCCGAGGGGACCAAAGGACAGCGGCCGCCCAGATTTGATGATGCAGTAGACGTACTTGCCTTCATTCGCATCGTCGGACGGCGCCGCGCCGTCAACGCGCGAGGGTTTCGCGTGTGTCGCCGGCATCCGGACCCGCTCCAGCTTGCCGCGCGACGGCGGCGCCCCGGACGACTGGCGCTCGTTGAGCAGGGGGCGCTTGGGCTTTGGCGTCGTCTTCGTCTTTCCCTGCGCTTTCGACTTTTTCACCGGTCTCGCCATCGTCAGTAGGTTCGGGAAGATTTGAGCATACGCCGGATTTCAGCCACCAGCGCGTCCGGCAGACACGGTTTCGTGACAAACGCGTCGCACCCGGCGGCGCGTGCGCCTTCGGCATGCCCTTCGAGCGCGTGGCCGGTGAGCGCAACGACGGGGATGTCGCGAGTGCGTGGATCGCTCTTGAGGCGCCTGGTCGCTTCCCACCCGTCCAGTTTCGGAAGCGCCAGGTCCATGAGAATGATGTCGGGTTTCAGATCCTGGGCCTGCTGCACCGCCTCGTAGCCGTTGGTCGCCTCCGCCACGCGGAACCCCGAGTACTGCAGATAGGCGGAGTACATCTCGCGCGCGTCCTGATAGTCCTCCACGATGAGCACGAGTGCGGCTTGTGTCTGGTTCATCGCCGCCTGAGACGCGTTGGCAGGCCGAGGGCGAAGGTCGATCCCCGCCCAACCGCACTGTCCACCCCGATGGTCCCCTCCAGCATCTGCGCGAGGCGCCGGCAGATCGAGAGTCCGAGTCCGGTGCCGCCGTATCCGCGCGCCGGCGAACTATCGAGCTGGCGGAAGTCTTCGAACACCTTGGCCTGATCCTCGGCTGCAATGCCCACGCCCGTATCGCGCACCGCGATGGTGATCAGGCGGTTGCGCGTGTCGTATCGCGCCGTGATCGTCACCGACCCCTCCGGCGTGAATTTCAGGGCATTGCTCAGGAGATTGAGGACGATCTGCTTCACCTTCTGGCGATCGCTTCTCAGTGTCGGCAGCTTGCCGACCTCGCGCGCGGTGACCTCCAGGTTCGAGCGCTTGATGATCGGCTCGAGCTCTGACATCACCTCGTTGAGGAGCGCCGGGATCTCGAAGCTGGTGACGTTGAGCGGCATGCGGCCCGCTTCGATTCGCGTGATGTCGAGGATGTCGTTGATGAGCGCCAGCAGGTGGCGCGAGTTCGAGTCGATCCGGGTGAGGCCCTTCCGCTGCGTGTCCGATACGGCTCCCGTCACGCCGTGGAGCAGCATGTGTGTGTAGCCGAGGATCGCGTTGAGGGGTGTCCGGAACTCGTGCGACATGTTGGCGAGGAACTGGGACTTCAGCGCCGAGGCCTGCTCGAGGCCGATCTGCTGCCGTCGCAGCAGCTCGTTCTGTTGCGCGAGTTCGGCGGTGGCTTCCTGGACTTTGCGCTCGAGCTCGGCCGACGCCTCTTTGAGCTGCTCGTAGAGGCGGGCCTTCTCGATCGCTTCGGTGAGGTCGTGCAGAATCGTGACGACCCAGATCAGCTCTCCCTGCTCAGACAGGATCTGCCCGGCAACTCCCTCGACCGGCGACAGCCGTCCGGTGACGGGATCGGTGAGCTGCAGCTCGCCGCGATAGCGCCGCTCGCCGCCAACGCCCGTGAGGACGTTCGAGACGAACGACGTCAGATGCGCGCCGTTTGCCCGCACGCGTCGCTGGATGGCGTCGTTGGGCACCGGGGGGACCGTAAAGAGACGTTCGGCTGGTTCGTTCATCAGCACGATGTCCCCTTCGGGATCCGACACGATGATCGGGTCCGCGACCGAGTCGATGATCAAATCGAGCCGGTGCCGCTCGTCGCGCACTTCCGCCTGCGCCAGGCGCAGCGTGCGGTAGCTGTCCTCGATCTCCTCCTTCGCGCGCGCGAGGTCGGTGACGTTGCGAAGAATCGAAACGACGTACGTCCCCTGACGCTCGTCCTTCGCGCGCGAGCTCAGGAGCTCGAACAGCAGGTCCGACCCCTCGAGGGGATCGACCAGCAGCAGCTCGCGTCGGGCAAGCTCCGTATGGGCGACGGCGCTGGTCGACAAGGCCGCGGAAAAGAGCATGTTGTTGAGCGCGACGGCGCGCCGCCATCCTTCGCTCGCATCCTCGGGCGCGGCAAACAGCTTCTCCGCGTGGGAATTGGCGATGATCAACTTTCCCTCGGTGTCGGTCAGGAGGATGGGGTCGGTGACCGCGTTGATGATGCTGTAGAGCAGCATCCGCTCCTGGCCGAACCGTGTTTCCGCAAGCGTTGTCCGGCTGACGAGGCGAGCGACCTGGCGGCCGAGGAGCCGCGCGACCCACGCGACGTCGGGGCTCACCTCAGGGCCGTCTGCGCCCACCAGCAGGAGGCCGTCGGCCTTCTCGTCTCCCTCTCCGCGCAGCGGAATCGCGTGGAAGGGCGTCGACAAGGGCGCTTGGAAGCCGCTCGTCGATTCGAAGTAGGTGGCCTCGCGGGCCGCGAGCGCCTTGATCAGCGGATGCGTGTCGTCGTCGCGATTCAGGACGAAATCAACGATCGTAGAGGATGCAATGCCGAATTCGGCGACGAGGAGCACATGGCCGCTCAGGTGGTCATGGACCGCAACCACCGCCTGCTCCACGCCGGCGTGCGCGGTGAGCCAGTCAACCGCCCGGCGCGCCGACAATTGCATGTCGACGCTGGCGAGAAGAAACTCGGCAAATGCGAGCTTCGCCTCAACCTCGGCGCCAGGCAGGTGCACAACCGGAGCGACCGATCGCACGACCTATCCTTCGACCGTCCGTCTCCGCGCGCGTGCCCGGGTACCCTTGATAGCTTTGGTAGCCTTGGTAGCCGCCAGCTCCGCGCGCAGCGCCACGTTCTCGGCGATGACGTTCTGGTGAGCCGCGGTCAGCTCCCCCTGGGGACGGGACACCGAGCCCACCTGGCCGACCGCTTCGGAGTACTTCAAATACGTATCGATCGATGCCACGACGACACGCGCCTCGACCGTGATCAGATCGATGCCGACCAGCGACACACGGACCCACGCGTCGATGACGATGCCCTTGTCGAGGACGCGGTCGAGCACGTCGATGAGACTGGTGCCGCCTGCTGCACGTTCAACTGCCATTCTTCGCTCCTGGTGTCGGGAGTCGCGCGGTGGCTATCGCCGCCGGCGCGCCGGCTTTTGTGCCGTCAGCGCCTCGACCTTGCCCTCCAGTTTCTGGATCTGCGCGCGCAGTTCGTCATGCTCGGCGAGAGACGCGCGCGGGGCGCCCGGCGACAACTCGCGATCGTATCGCCACCAGTCGAGACCGATCTCCTGTGCCTTGTCGAGAGAGCAGACGAGCAACCGGATCCGAATGGTGAGCAGTTCGACTTCCGCCAGCGACACCTTGATGTCGCCGGCGATGACCAGCCCCTTGTCGAGGACCCGGTCGAGCACGTCGACGAGTCCTGTCGCGCGATGATGAGAAGGGGGAAGGTCGAGAGCCATGTGGCAAGCGACTATAACTCACGCCTCAGGGGCAGGCAACCTTCGCTCGACCTTCTTCCCTCTGTCATTTGCGCGCGAAGCCTGGCTCCGAGATCGCTTCGACGAGCTCTCCTGTCGTGGCATCCCGCTTCACGCGCGTCGCGACGTCGGCCTGGGCGATGATGCCGCACAAGCGGCCCGCTTCGTCCACGATCGGCATCCGCCGCACCTGCCGGTCGGCCATGAGGTCCACCGCTTTCTTGACGTCCTCATCTTCGCGACAGCTCTCCGGATTCGCCGTCATCGCTTCGCGCACGGTAGCGGTGCCGACCGCCATGCCTCCGGCGAGGACGTTGACCACGAGATCACGGTCGGTCACGATCCCGACCAATTTCCGGTCCTGGCGTGAGTCGACGACCGGAATGGAACCGACGTCTTCCGTCTTCATCAGCATGGCGACCTGCGTCACCGAGTCTCCGGGCTCGCAGCAAACCGGCTCACGAGTCATCACTTCACTGCACTTCGGCATTCAAATCCTCCTGGGCACCGGCCCCGATGCAATCCCAAGGCCGGGTTACCAGTCGGTGTGCCGCTCGCCGGGTCGGTCAATTCGCTCATATTTATGCGCGCCGAAGGCATCACGCTGCGCCTGTGTCAGGTTCTGCGGCAGTCTGGCGGAGCGATAGCTGTCAAAGTAGGCAAGCGCCGTCGCATGGGCAGGCGCCGGCACACCGGCGGCGACCGCCAGGGCTGCCGCGCTACGCCAGCCGGCCTGGGCGGAATGGATCTCCGCGGCGATCGCCGGATCCAGCAGAAGGTTGGTGAGCTCCGGAGCGCGATCGAAGGCGTCTCTCACGGGGTCGAGCAGCCGTGCCCGGATGATGCAGCCCCCCTTCCAGATCCGTGCGATCTCAGCGAGACGCACACCCCAGCGGTATTGAATCGATGCGGCGCGGATCAGCGCCATACCTTGCGCGTACGCGCAGATGCGCGATGCATACAGGGCGTCGTGCAGCGACGCCAGGACGGTGTCGCGATCCCGCGACCCACCGATGTCCGGGTTCCGCTCGATCAGCGGGTCGGGGCCGTCCAGCACGCCACTCGCCAGGACCCGTTCATCCTTCATGCTCGAGAGGACGCGCGCGTCGATGGCGGCGGCGATCGTGGGATGAGACACGCCGAGATCGAGCGCGACCTGCGCCGTCCAGCGACCCGTGCCTTTCTGTCCCGCCTTGTCCAGAATGACGTCGACCAGCGGCGTCCCGGTTTCAGGATCCGTCACCCGGCAGACGTGCGCGGTCAACTCGACGAGAAACGATGCGAGCGGTCCCTGGTTCCACCGCTCGAAGACCGCGGCCGTATCCGGCGCTGACAGACCGAGGCAGCGCCGCATCAGATCCCAGCTCTCGGCAATGAGCTGCATGTCGGCGTACTCAATGCCGTTGTGCACCATCTTCACGAAGTGACCGGCGCCGTCGGGCCCGACGTGTGTCACGCACGGACCTGCCTCAGTGCGTGCCGCGATCGCCTCGAACACCTCGCGAAGCAGGGCCCACGCTTCCGCCGAGCCGCCGGGCATCATGGACGGACCTTCGCGCGCGCCCCGTTCCCCGCCCGACACGCCGCATCCGACGAAATGAATGCCGGCGCCCCGCAGCGCCTGCTCGCGGCGCCGCGTATCTTCGAACCACGAATTGCCGCCGTCGATCAGGACGTCTGCGGGCTGAAGCAGGGGCAGAAGCCGATCGATCATCTCGTCGACCGGTTTACCCGCCGGGACCATCATGAGGATCCGTGCGGGGCGGTCGAGCGCGGTGACGAACTCTTCCAGCGTGAACGTGCCGGTGAACGCGCGGCCTTTGTGCTCGTCGATGAATGCCGTCGTCCAGTCGCTTTCGCGATTCCAGGCAGCGACAGGATACCCGCGTGATTCGATGTTCAGGGCCAGGTTGCGCCCCATCGTCCCGAGGCCGATGACGCCAAATGCGGCAGCGCTCATGACAGATCTCCGGAGTTGCGCAGCGCCTCTTCGAAGGCGAGGTCGCGCGCGCTGACGCGCAGTTCTTCGGCCAGGAGCGCCTCCGGCGTCTGGGCGCCCAGCGGGACGAGCCGCGACATGACGGATCGTCCGCTCGCTTCGATCGACGTCTCGATACACGCGCTGCCGGCGCCGAGCCTGAGCGACAGGCGATGTCTCGACCCGCTCAATATGACCGACTGAATCGCCGCACCGCGGGGAGCGCTCGAGATGGCGGTAGCCAGCGTCGCTCCCTCCGGCAGCCGCGCAGTCATCCATCCCCCCAACAGGCGCGCGGCATGCAAGTCGCCGGCGCTGATATCCAGTCGCGAGAACGAGCCGATCGATTCGCGGACTTCAGGCACGTCGAAGAATTGCGCCATGAGATTGCGCCACCGTGTAAGCGCCGTCCAGCGAAGGTCCCCCACCATCGTCGTCGACGTCAGCTGCGGCACGACGGTCCAGGCTTCCCGCGGATCCAGCGCATCGAGCACGAGCCGGTCGACGAGCGCAGCGAGGTCCGGCAGCAGGGCGACCTCCCCCCCGCGCCACCAGGCAATAGAGGGAAGACTCGACAGTCTCAGCGATGCCACGGCGTTGTTGAGGTATCGCGGCACGATCTGCTGGATCGTGACCACGTTATTGTGGGCCTCGATTGGCGGCTGTGGGTCGTCGCCCAGACTGATGAGGATCGTTCGCACCGCGGACCGGTCCCGCAGCCTGGCGAGCTCGGCTGATGTATCCGCGATGCGTTCGGCGGTACAGAC
>Ga0136617_10005489_pt1 | contig 11346 bp, 6 predicted proteins | sample AntDrymUQ3222106_2_FD_129672 | JGI IMG/M metagenome (GOLD analysis project Ga0136617, IMG submission 129672) | Polar desert sand microbial communities from Dry Valleys, Antarctica - metaG UQ322 (21.06) | ecosystem: Environmental > Terrestrial > Soil > Desert | place: Antarctica: Dry Valley...
CGACGCGGACCCGCGGCGAGGCCGTTTCGTGGTCACCGGCTCGGTGCGAGCGGATCTCCGTCATGAGGGTTGGCCCGCCACCGGGAGACTGGTCCGCGTCGACATGACCGGGCTCACCCAGCGGGAACTCGCCCGACGAGATCTTGATCGCGTCCCCTGGTTGAACAAGCTGGTCGAGCACGGAATCAGTGCGCTGGAAGTGCCGCCCGACCCCCCGAATCTTCGCTGCTACGTGGACCTGGCAATAGCTGGGGGCTTCCCTGAACCCACGCTCCAGGTACCTGCCCGAGGACGGGCTCGCTGGCTCACGAGTTACCTGGACCGCGTGCTGAGTCGCGATGTGGCCGAGCTGGCTGAGACCCGTGACCGGGGCCGACTCCGTCGGTTCTTCGAAGCCTATGCGCTCAACACCGCGGGCGAGGTGACCGACAGGAGTCTTTTCGAGGCCGCGGGCATCGACCGCAAGACCGCCGACGCCTACGAGCGACTGCTGCGCGACCTGCTCCTCGTGGATGCGCTGCCTGCGTGGAGTGATAACCGTCTCAAGCGACTGGTCCGCAGCCCGAAGCGCTACGTGTGTGATCCAGGCCTGGTCGCGGCGATCCTGCAGACGAACGGCGACGGAGTGCTCCGTGACGGGAACCTGCTCGGACGGATGATCGACACGTTCGTGCTTGCTCAGCTGCGCGCGGAACTCGCGCTGACCGACCGGCCCCCACGCCTTCACCACCTGCGCCGGGAGGGCGGAGATCGAGAGATCGACCTCGTGGCCGAGTTCGGGGGCCGTTACGTCGTCGCGGTGGAGATCAAGGCGCATGCCGCGCCGACGCCGCATGCCGCCCGACACCTGGTGTGGCTCCGGGAGCAACTGGGCGACCGGTTCCTCGCGGGGGTCGTCTTGCATACCGGGCCGCGGATCTATCGGCTCGAAGACCGTGTCGTCGCGGCACCTATCGCCAGCATCTGGTCGTGACCGTCCCGCGGTCGACCCTGCCGGTTACGGCCCCTGCCGGGCGGCTTCGCGGGCGCAGGCGTCGCACTGACCGGTTTCGGGCTCGTGGAGCGACGCGGCGAGCACGGTGACCCCGCACGCGGCCTCATAGCGCCCAGACGAGCGGCCGGCGGCGGACGCGGCATCGGAGACCAGGTGGGCGCGGCGGGTGCGGGCATCGGTGACGGCGATGAACGCGGGCGAGAGCGACACGGCACATAGGGTGGCGACCTCCGTCCTGGTTCGCAACCGCGCAGGCCCGGGGTGCGCTCAGTGGCGCGGCTACGTGACGCTCCCGGTGCCCGGTGGTGCGGGGCTGGTGCGGGGCTGGTGCGGGGCTGGTGCGGGATTTCCCCGATGCATCGCTGCGGCTCTCATCGCAGGCTAGCCAGAGCAGGAAGCGGACCCGCGGGGCAACCCGTCCGCCGACGACCGAACCGATGACGCGCCGGCATCCGCAGATCTCATGGTGAGGGAGCATGTGATGAGTTTTTCTGATGGTCCGACAGATGTCATCTGGGATGTCACGTATGCCTGTCCCTTGCGGTGTACGCACTGCTACTCGGAGTCTGGGAGGCGTGCGTCCCGGCAGTTGAGCCATGACGACATGTTGCGGGTTGCCGATGCGCTCGTATCATTGAGGCCAGCCGGAATTGCGCTGGCCGGAGGCGAGCCGCTGCTGGTGAGGGGTATCTTCGAGGTCGCCGAGCGGATGTCTCGTACCGGTACCGCCGTAACCCTTTACACGAGCGGATGGTGCCTTGAGCCTTGGATGGTCGAGGACATCGTGAAGGTGTTCTCTCGGGTTGTCGTGAGCGTCGACGGAGCGACCCCCGAGGTCCATGATCGAATCCGCGGGAAAGCCGGTTCCTTTGAACGGGCCATGAACGCCCTGGCCCTGCTCGACGATGCGGCTCGAGAACGCCGGGCGCGGGGCGATGAGCCGTTCCGTTTCGGGATCGACTGCGTGGTTGTCCAGAGTAATTTCCACCAGCTGGAAGAGTTCTGTACGACCATCACCCCCCGATTCCCGGAAATGCAGTTCATCTTGTTCGGCGCGGCGGAGCCGAGCGGGCTTGCCAGCCGCGTGGGGTTCTCCGACTACGAGCTCCTCACCGACGCACAGGCCAGTCAGTTAGCCAGCACCGAGTGGGCCAGGCACCTGCAGTCCCTCGCCCCGGTGACCGTCGGGGTGGGCACCACGGACAACCGTCCGTTGCAGATGCACCCCGACCTCGTCGCGAGCGGGATGGCCTTCCGGGCGATGCAGGTCGAGCCCGACGGGGCGGTGCGGGCAATGGCGATCTACGAGGGCACCGTGGGGAATGTCCTGACGGAATCTCCGGCCGTGCTGTGGGAACGGGCCGTCGCGCGGTGGAGCGATCCGTTCGTGACCCAGACCCTGTCCCCCGTTCGGACCATGAAAGAGTGGGCCGAGGCAACCCGGCGCATCGACTATCACTTCGGTTCGGACGAGGTTCGCGTCCGGCTCGACCGCCGTCCGGCTTATCCCGCACCGACGTCCTCCGGAGTCCGAGCCCGGATGATTCCTGTCGTTTGATGAAGTGGAGCAGAAAAGGAAACCCATGAACATCGCGATACGGGAAACAGGTGTTGCGGCTGAGCGAGACGCCGACAGCACCGGGGACGAGACGCTTCTCGTGGATTGCGTCCGGTCGTTGCTGTCCCGCCACGGCCTGAATGATTGGCAAGTGAAGCCAGAGGACTTCTGGTGCTATGTCCAGCCGCCGGGCGGGCGTTCGCGAGTGCAGGGGTGGAAGCTGCACATGTCGGCGACCCCGTTGTCGGCGCCGCTGGTGCTGGCCAGGGCAGCCGAGGTCCTGGTGCGCCACCGGTGTGCGTTCAAGTTCGCCGAGACCCTCGATCGGGTGCGGGAGCTCGTCTCCCACCGCTACGACCGCGGCGGCGGCGGCAAGTTCCTCACCGTCTACCCAGACAGCGACGATGGCCAGCTCGTCGCCCTTGCCGAGGAGCTGCACCGGGCGACCGAGGGTCTGCCGGGGCCCGGCATTCTGTCCGACCGGCCCTATCGGTCCGGCAGCCTGGTGCACTACCGGTTCGGAGTGTTCGGCGGGGTACCGATGCTCGGCAACGACGGTAGTTACGAGGCGATGCTGGTCGATCCCGGTGGCGCGCTGGTCCTGGACCAACGCAAGGCGTGGTTCACCCCCCCGGCGTGGGCACCTCGTGACCCGTTCACCCGGCGGCAACCCATCCCGATGTTCTCCACGAACGGCATGACGCCCAAACCGGTTCTGCTGGATGGGCGCTACGTGGTGCGGGAAGTGGTTCGCCACGCGTTCGGGGGCGGGGTGTACCGGGCCACGGATGAGCGCACCGGCGCATCCGTGATCATCAAGCAGGCCCGCCCGCACGCGGGCGCCGACGTGACCGGCCGGGATATCCGCGACTCGCGGCGCCATGAGGCGGCGATGCTGGAGCAGTTCGAACCCAGTGGCGTCACCCCGCGCCTGGTTGGCGTCTTCGAGCAGCAGGGCGAGCTGTTCCTGGTGCAGGAGGCGGTCCAGGGTGTCACCCTGCGCCAGTGGGTACCGGTGAACACCGAGCTGGACGACGGCGAGAGCTGGGGGCCCGCGCCGACGGCGGTCGAGCGGATCGCCGGGGACCTGGTCGATCTGGTGGAGCTGGTGCACGCCCAGGGCTTGGTGCTGCGGGACTTCAACCCCAACAACGTGATGGTCACCGACGACGGTGAGCTGCGCCTGATCGATCTCGAGCTGCTCACCCGACCCGGGGCGCCGGTCACCCGGGCATACACCCCGGGCTACGGGGCACCCGAGCAGGTCGGCGCACCATGGATCGGCGCCGCACCCCAACCTGCTGCCGATCTCTACAGCCTCGGCGCCACCCTGTTCTACCTCGTCAGCGGCGTCGACCCGCTGCTGCCGCCCGACGAGCCGGAGGTGTGCACGCATCGCGAGCGTATCGGGAACTGGCTCGCGCACCTGTCTGCGAGTAATCCCGCCGCCCGCCACCTCGCCGCGGTCATCGTCGCGCTGCTGCACGAGGACCCCGGGCAGCGGCCCGGACCCGACGCCGTGCGAGCGTCCCTGAGCAGGCAGGACAGGCCGACTCCGGCGGACGGTGTCCCCGCGCCGCCCCGTCACCTCACCGACGCCGAGCTGAAGCAGTCGATCACCGACGCGACCGATTACCTGCTCGCCACCATGGATCCCGGCAATCCCGAGCGGCTCTGGCCGGCAGCGGGATTCGGTGCCACCAGCGACCCGTTCAACGTCCAGCACGGCGCCGCCGGAGTCCTGGGGGTCCTCACCCGTGCCTACGAAGCCGAACGGGATCCGGCGTTGCGGGAGACCGTCGCCACCGCGGCCGGCTGGATCAGCCGCCGGGTAACGCGCGAGCCTCGTGCCCTGCCGGGACTGTACTTCGGGCGCTCCGGCACAGCGTGGGCGCTGCTCGAAGCCGGCGCGGCCCTCGGCGACGAGGAGCTGACCGGTCTCGCCGTGAGCCTCGCCCGGCGGGTGCCGGTCCGCTGGCCCAATCCGGACGTCTGTCACGGCATGGCCGGGGCGGGTCTGACCCAGCTCCGCTTCTGGGAGGTCACCGGCGAGGAGGACTTCCTCGGACGGGCCCGGGAGGCGGCCGATGCGATGGTCGCGGCGGCCGAGCACCGGGACGGCCTCGTCGTGTGGCCGATCCCGCAGGACTTCGCCTCCACCCTCGCCGGTCTTGTCCACTACGGGTTCGCTCACGGTGTCGCCGGAGCGGGTGCGTTCCTGCTCGCCGCAGGCCGGGCCACCGGCGAGCGTGCCTACCGCGACCTGGCGTCCCTGGCAGCGGACACGCTCCTGTCCGTGGCACAGGTAGAGCGCGGAGCCGCCTACTGGCCCAGTGGGGAGAAGGGACACTCCCCGAAGACCCACTGGTGCAGCGGCTCCTCGGGAGTGGGCACGTTCCTGCTGCGCATGTGCCAGGAGAACGGTGACGGCCGGTTCGGTGAGCTCGCCGCCCAGGCCGCCGTGGCGATCCGCCGCTCCCGCTGGCATGCGGGAACGGCTCAGTGCCACGGGCTCGCAGGCGACGGCGAGTTCCTCCTCGACCTCGCCGACGCGACCAGCGAGGAGCGCTACCGCGACTGGGCCAAGGAACTCGCCGTCAGCATCCACGTGCGCCACGCCCTGCGGGACGGGCGGATCGTCGCTGTCGATGACACCAGCACCACCGTCTCGGCCGACTTCAACACCGGTCTCAGCGGTGTGCTGGCTTTCCTGTTGCGGCTGCGGAACGGCGATTCCCGACTGTGGCTGCCCGAGTCGTTCACCCGGTCCGACAGGGCCGAGTGAACCGGTCCCGCCCGTGCCGCTCGGCTGGCTCAGGGCGGCGGCATCGCCTGGCGGCCGGTGCCGTCAGCGGAAGTTAACTAGAAGCGAGAGGGGGTGATCGAAATGGAACTCGACGTGAACGCTCTGCAGGTGTTGCGGGAGGCCGAGCCCGAGGTCGGGCTGCACCCCTGCGCAGATACCTGCGACGAGGGGAGTTGGACCTGCGAAGAAAGCTGGATCTGAACCGGGCAGGTGCTCCGGTCCATCGTTCCCGTGAAAGACCGCGGGGACGGTGGACCTGAGCGGCGGCAGGGCGCCCCGCTGCCTGCGGGGCGCCCTTGGCCAGCGGGACCGCCCGCCAGGGTGTGACACCGGGAGGAACAGGCGCACAGAACCGATGCGAGGAGGGCACCGTGGGAGCCACGGTCGAGCAGTATCCAGGAGTTTTGGAAGGGGCGGCACTCCGCCGGATCAGTTTCCGGTTTTCCGCACGCGCCACTCACGGCGCCTGCCTGGTGAGTGATGGCCGGAACGGGTTCTTCGTCGAGGCGTGGTCCTTCCTGGAGCAGCGCGCGACATCACGGTCGCTGCCCACCGCCCGCGGCGAGACCATTCGCACCCAGCCTGTTCCGGCCGAAGACGGGCGCGTTGTGCTGGTTCGCAACGGCACTGGCACCCACGAGGTCGCGGTCCTCGGCGCTCGCGGCCCGCACACCGTCGAACAGGCCGTGGCGACCCTCGCCTGCCAGGGGCTTCGAGCATTCCCGAGCCTGGACCCAGCGACCCTCGCCTGGCTCGTCGCGTTCCACCGGGCGGGCCGCTCGGTGCTCCACCGGATCGATTCCCGTGACCTGCGCCTGGAACCCGTCCTTGAGCTATCCGGCCAGATCAGGGACGAGGGCTGCCTGACCGAGGACGGACACCAGCTGGCCGCCAACCAGATCGCCGACGGCGGGCGGCGCCTAGTAGCCCTCGACCTGCGCGATAGGACGGTCACGCCGCTGGCCGACGTGGATGGCCCAGCCGTCCTGTTGACCAGCCCCCGCAGTGGCCGGATGCTCGTGGCGGCCCACACATCGGAGGGGCCAAGGCTGGGCTGGAGATCGGCTGGTGAGGCCGAGACCCGATTTCCCCCTGGGCTCAACGGGATCACCGGCACGGTCCTGCCCCTCACTCTCGACCCCGCCGGGAGCCGCCTCGCACTGCGGGTCACCGACGGCGCCCGCTCCCGTCTCCTCGTCCACGAGGCCGACTCCGATGCCACCATCGAGGTCCCCGTTCCACCCGGTGTGATCGGGGCCGCTGGCTGGAGCGCGTCCGGCTTGCGCTTCCTGTTCTCCGGACCCACGCACCCGGCAGTGGTCGCCACGATCAGCCAGCCGCCCACCTCCGGATGGACGTTCGAGGGTGGGCCGACGGCGCTGGGCACGCGCTGGCACGACGCCAGGCTGGAGCGCTTCGACGGGCCCGCAGGCCCGATCGAGACGGTGGTGTACGGCCCGGACTGGCGACGCAGCCGGCACCTGCTCATCGCGCTGCACGGCGGCCCGGAGGCCGCGTGGGAGCTGAGCTTCGACCCAGCCTTCCAGCGCCTCGCCGACCAGGGCATCACCATCGTCGCCCCCAACCAACGGGGCAGCACTGGCTACGGCGCCGCGTACCGAGATGCTCTCAAGGGCGCATGGGGAGGGCCTGATCTCGCTGACATCCGCTACCTGCTGGGTACGCTCGTGCGGAAACGCCGGGTTCTCGGGTGTCTCAGACCGATGCTGTTCGGCGTCAGCTACGGCGCGTTCCTGGCGCTCCTCGCGGCTGCGGCCGAGCCGGCGGCCTGGTCCCGGTGCGTGGTGATGGCGCCCTTCCTGGCCGGGTCCAGGCTGTACGAGGACGCCGCGCCAGCTGTCCGTTCGCTGCTCGACCGGCTGGGCGGGTGTGTCGAGCTCGACGACGAGCTGGGTCCGCGGAACCTGCTCCACCTCTGTCCCCGGATCCGGACGCCACTACTGATCATCCACGGAGAGCGGGACGACGTCATCCCTGTGACCCATTCCCGCCTCCTCGTCGAACGTCTGCGCGCGACAGGCCACCGGACGCCGGAGGACTTCTCCTACCGCGAAATCCCCCACGGCGGCCACAACCCGCTGGACGAGGCCGGCGGCCACGCCCTCCTCGACGAGGTCGTCGACTTCCTCCTTGCTGCTGACCCCAGTCGGACTGGCGCGGCCGAGTCCCTCGGTCGCAGGTGAGGTGACGATGCCCGCACCAGCGTCGTCGCCGAGCGCGGCAACCCGGGATCTGAGCTGGCTTGGGCTGATGCGGCTCGCACCGGCCCATACCGCAGCCACCGCGGCATGGGCAGTGGCCGCCGCAGGGGTATCGCTGCTGCTTCCGGCGGTCTCGGCGCACGCCGTCGACCAGGTGCTGACCAACCGGGCGCCTGGTCTTACTCTCGCCGCCCTCACGGGGCTGTTGGTGTCGCGCGTCCTGGCCGAGGCGTATGGCGGGCTGGCGCGAGTAGCGGCGACCACCCGGGTCGCCGCCTCCCTTCGGTACCGGTTGCTCCGGCACGTCTTCGCGTTGGGCGTTCCCGGTCTGCGGCGCCACGTCGCCGGGGACTTGGTGACCCGCCTGACGGGTAACGCAACCACCAGCGCCAGCGCGGTTCCCGCGCTGGTCAACGGGGTGGTGACGGTCATCACCTCGCTGGGCGGGCTGATCGCCCTCTGGCTGATCGACTGGCGGCTCGGGGCGGTCTTCCTGACTGGAGTGGTCCCAGCGGTGCTCCTTCTCCGGCTCCTCATGAACCAGGTAACCAGCAGATATGGCGAGTACCTCGAGCGCCTGGGAACCATTGCCGGACGGCTTACCGACGCACTGTCGGGCAGCAGGACCATCCGGGCCTCCGGCACTACCCGCCGCGAGGTCGGGCGCGTTCTCGCCCCCCTACCGGATCTCGCGAGGTCCGGTAGGGGCATCTGGGAGGTACAGCGCGCGGTCTCCTGGCAGGTTAACCTCGTCCTCACCGGGATTCGGGTCCTCGCGCTCGCGGTCGCCGGCTTCGGTGTGGCCGGCGGCCGGATCTCGCCGGGCGACTTCCTCGCCGCCGCCCTCTATCTCACCCTCGCGCTTGGCTTCCTCAACCAAGTCGACACCCTGATCTACCTGGCTGACGCGCGGGCCAATGCCGACCGGATCCTCGAGGTGCTGGCCGAACAACCACGGGTCCATGCCGGCCGTCTCCGGGGTCTCCCAGCCGGGCCGGGAGCGCTGTCCTTCCGCCGGGTCTCAGTCCGGCTCTGTGATCAGGTCGTTCTCGACAGGGTCGACCTCGATCTCCCGGCAGGTGCGGCCGTCGCCCTGGTCGGGAAGTCAGGGACCGGCAAGACGACCCTTGCGCTGCTCGCCGGCCGCCTCCTCGACCCTGACGAGGGCGAGGTGTTGATCGATGACGTCCGCGTCGACGCGCTTGACCCGGCGCGCCTGCGTCGCGAGGTCGCCTACGCCTTCGACCGCCCGGTGCTGCTGGGGGGCACTGTTCGCGAGGCGCTCAGCTACGGACGTCCGGAGGCGGCCGCGCAGGAGGTGGAGCGTGCAGCTCGGATCGCTCAGGCTATGGACTTCATCGGGCGGCTGCCCGACGGCTTCGACACTCCGCTCGCGGACGCCCCGTTCTCGGGTGGAGAACTGCAGCGGTTGGGACTTGCCCGCGCGGTGGCCCACGGAGGCAGGATCCTCGTGCTGGACGACGCCACGTCCAGCCTCGACACGGTCACCGAAGCCAAGGTGGCCAATGCCCTCACCGATGGCCTGACCGGCCGTACCCGTCTCGTCATCGCTCACCGGGCCACCACGGCGGCCCGCGCCGACCTGGTGGCCTGGCTGGAAAGCGGCCGGATCCGGGCGCTCGCGTCGCACCACACGCTCTGGGCCGCCGAGCCGGACTACCGGGCGGTCTTCGCCGCAGAGCCGGGACTGGACGAGGAGGACGCATGAGTCGGGTGCAGGTGCACCGCGCCGGGTACGCCCTGCTCCTGGGCGAGCTGCGCGCCCGGCGAAGGGCCCTGGTGCGGATCGTGCTCTGGTCCGTCGTGGAGTCGCTGCCGTCGCTGCTCTCCGGGCTCGTGGTGGCCGCCGCGCTCGACCGCTTCCTGGCGCGTGACGTCGCAGCCGGACTCGGCGTCCTCGCGATGCTCCTTGCCTCCGCGATGGTGGGGGCGATCGCGGCCCGACAGATGTACCCCTGGCTCGCGGAAGTGGTCGAACCGGTGCGCGACGCGTTCATCACCGCCGTCGTCGAGGGCACCATGGTCGCGGCGACACGCTCACCCACGCGGCCGGACACCGCGGGCGTGGCCCGCCTCACCGAGCAGGTCCAGTCGGTGCGCAACATCCTCTTCGTCCTGCTGCGCACGGTGCGCCAGGTCGCCTTCACCTTCGTTGCGGCGCTCGTCGGGCTCAGCGTGCTCGCCCCGGCTGCCGCGCTCGTCAGCGGTGCGCTCGTCGCTCTTGCCCTGGCGCTCTTCGCACTGCTCCTGCCCGGCCTGGCCGTACGGCACAAGGCGGCGCTGCTGGCCGAGGAGGAGGTCGCCCGGCGGGCCGGCGACGCCTTCGGTGGGATTCGCGACGCGATCGCCTGTGCTGCAGAGGACAGGGCCGTCGCGGAGGTCGGGCGGGCCGTCGAGGACGAGGTGGCTCTCGACCGCGCGCTGGCCCGAGCGACCGCCCTACGGAGCGTGATCGTCTTCATCGGGGGGCAGCTCCCCCTCGTCGTCCTGCTGGTGGCAGCGCCGTGGCTCCTGCGGGAGGGGTATCTGACCGTCGGAGAGGTGGTCGGCGCGGCCACCTACCTGACGGTCAGTCTCGAGCCCGCTCTCCGCAGCATTATCGGAGCGGTCGGAAGCTGGGGTCTTGACCTGGTCGTGACCCTCGGTCGGCTCGGGGAGGGGTTCGCCGACCCGGAACCGCCCGAGAAGGGGAGCACGCCCGCCGAGGACCGGTACGACCTGACGGTTCATGGCCTCACCTTCGCCTATGGCCCGGGCGCGCACCCGGTCGTCCATGACCTGGACCTCACCGTTCCCGAAGGGGGTCACCTCGCCGTGGTCGGCCCGAGCGGGATCGGCAAGTCGACCCTTGCCAACCTCCTCGCCGGGCTGCTGACACCCCAGCACGGCGACGTCCTGCTCGGTGGCGTGGACATCGGAAGGGTCCGCGAGACCGACCTGCGCCGGATGCTGGGCCTGATTCCGCAGGAGGCCTACGTGTTCGCCGGGACCCTTCGGGAGAACCTCACCTACCTCGCGCCGCACGCAACCGAGCGCGAACTCACCGAGGCCGCCACCGCCGTCGGCCTACAGCCCGCCATCGACCGGCTCGGCGGGTTCGACGCACAGGTCGGGGTCGGCGGCGCGGACCTGTCGAACGGGGAGAAGCAGCTCGTCGCGCTCGCCCGCGTGTACATCTCACCGGCCCGGATCGTCATCCTCGACGAGGCCACCTCCAACCTCGACCCGATGGGCGAAGCCCGGGCCGAGGCCGCGTTCTCGCGCCGTCAGGGAACCCTTCTCGTCATCGCACACCGCATCAGCTCAGCACGCCGAGCCGACCTTATCCTCCTGCTCGACGGGGACAGCGTGCACCTGGGTACCCACGACGAGCTGATGAGGACCTCCGTTCTGTACGCGGATCTGGTGGGTCACTGGGAGGTCTCCGGATTGGCCTCCACGAGCACCCCGGGTCCGGAGGATCTCCTCCGGACCGCGAACATCTGACTTGCGGCGGGCGGTCGGGCTCAGGCGGCGCGGCGGGAGGAACCGCGACGGGCGGGCCTGCGGGCGCCACCGCGCCGGGACAGCTCGACGGCCGAAGTGCGCGGGGTGCTGCTGCGCGGCGCACTCCGACGGGGCTGGCGCTGCTGCTGCGCGGCGGGAGCGGCGGGCGTCACGTACGCCGCCGGCGGCCCGGTGAGCGCAGCGATGTCCGCCGAGCCGGGCCGCACCGACGCGACCTCCGGTGAGATACCCGCCTGGC
>Ga0136617_10005490_pt1 | contig 11345 bp, 15 predicted proteins | sample AntDrymUQ3222106_2_FD_129672 | JGI IMG/M metagenome (GOLD analysis project Ga0136617, IMG submission 129672) | Polar desert sand microbial communities from Dry Valleys, Antarctica - metaG UQ322 (21.06) | ecosystem: Environmental > Terrestrial > Soil > Desert | place: Antarctica: Dry Valley...
CCCGCTTCCCTACCCAGCCGCCGTTGCCGTTCGCCGGCGCTGCCACCTACTCGTGCGTGCGCGCGTCGGCGCGGCCCGCGCGGATCTCCTCCCGCCACCAGGCCACCGTGTCGGCCAGGGTCTGGTCCAGCTCGATCTCCGGCTCCCAGCCGGTCAGCGCGCGCAGGCGTGCGTTGTCCCCGCGGATCTCCATCACCTCGCGCGCGCGCACGAGCGTCTCATCGACCCGCTGCTCGACGGTCACGCCGGCCGCCTCGCCGAGCGCGGCGACGAGCTCGGCGGCCGACGCGGACCGGCCGGAGCACACGTTGACCGGCGCGCGGTCGCCCACGGCGGCCAGCAGGCGGTAGGCGCGCACGACGTCGCGCACGTCGGTGTAGTCGCGCCGCGCGTCCGGGTTGCCGGTCACCACCACGACGGGGTCGTCGCCGGCCTCGATCCCCGCGGCCACCTGGCGGGCGAAGGAGGCGATCGCGTAGAGCGGCGGCTGGCCGGGGCCGGCGTGGTTGAACGGGCGCGGGCGCAGCATGTCGAGGTTCTTCGCGTCGGCGTAGAAGCCCACGAGCAGGTCGCAGGCCGCCTTGCTCACCGCGTAAGGGTTCTGGGGGCGCAGCGGCGCGGACTCGGCGACCGGCAGGCTCGCCGGCGGCCCGTACACCTCCCCCGAGGAAACGGTGACGACCGTCGCCTCGCAGGCCACGTCGCGCACCGCGTCGAGCAGGTTCAGCGTCATGGCCTGGTTGCCGAGCAGGGTGGCGGCCGGGTCGCGCCAGGACCGGCCCACGTGGGCCAGCGCGGCGAGGTGGTAGACGATCTCGGGCGCGGCGGCCGCCACGGCCGTGCGGGTGGCGGCGGCGTCGGTCAGGTCCACGCCGTCGGGGCCCGAGCGCCCGAGCCCGATCACGGTGTCCCCGGCTGCCCGGCAGGCGGAGGCGAGGTGCCGGCCCGCGAAGCCGGTCGCCCCGGTGATGAGGACGCGCGCGGTCAGACCGGCTCGGGGCTGGCCAGGTGCTCGGCCGAGCCGTGTCCGTTGGACGCCACCACGACGTCGTCGACCGGCAGCGGCGCGAAGGGCTCGGGCGGGTTCAGGCGCCGCTCCAGCTCGCCCAGCACGGCGCCGAAGAGCAGGTGGCGCCACGTGGCCTGGGCGACGGCGCGGCCCGAGCCCCAGAGCTGCGGCAGCCGGTCGGCCGCGGGATGGATGCGGTCCAGCAGTGCGGTGCCCGGCCAGGTGACGACGTGCTCGGTCATCCCCGCCAGCGGCCCCTTCAGCGCCGCTGGGCCGGGCAGCCGGGGGGCGAGGGTGGCGTAGAGCGCCCCGAACAGCGCGCCGTTGGCGAGGTGCAGCGCGACGCCCGCGGGTTGCCAGGCGCCGGAGGGGACGACCCAGCGGCCCAGCAGCTCGGTGTCGTCGTAGCGAACGCCGAAGACCTTCATGTCCAGCGGCTGCTGCGCCGCCCACACGGCCGCGGCCACGGTCCCCGAGAGCGCGCCGCGGAGGGTCCGGCTGGTCGTGGTCGGCATCCCCCGCACTGTAACGGCGGCACCGCGCACGGGTACCGAGGACGTGAGCGCGACGGCCGCCGCCGAGCAGGAGGAGAACCGCTTCCACGCACGCGCGCGCACACGCGGGGTGCACCGCGGCGTCTACCGCGTGGCCCGCGCCCTCGTCGAGCCTGCCTGCCGCGTCTACTTCCGCCTGCAGCGCACCGGCGGCCACCACATCCCCACCACCGGCCCGGTGATCGTCGCGTCCAACCACCGCTCCTTCCTCGACCCGTTCGTGATCGGCCTGGTCACGCCGCGCCCGCTCTACTACGTGGCCAAGCGCGAGCTCTTCCGCCATCCCGTGGCTGCCTGGCTGCTCAGCGCGCTGGGCGCCTTCCCGGTGCAGCGCGGGATCGGCGATCCCGACATGCTGGCCACGGCCAAGGCGCTGCTGGAGCGCGGCGACTGCGTGCTGATCTTCCCCGAGGGCACCCGCACCCGGCCCGGGCCGCTCGGCCGTCCCAAGCGCGGCATCGGGCACCTGGCGCTGGAGACGGGCGCACCCGTGGTCCCGCTCGCCGTCCGCGGCACGGAGGACGTGCGCCGCGGCTGGCGCATCCGGCCGCACCGCGTGACGATCCGCGTCGGGCGGCCGCTCGCCTTCACGACGGTCGCCAAGGCGGCGCCCCGGCTCGCCGCCGCGGTCACCGACCGCATCTGGCCCGAGGTCGAGCTGCAGTGGGAGCTGCTGGGCGGCGAAGCGCCGCGCCCGGCCGCCGCGCCGGCGCCTCCGGTGCACGAGCGCGTGACCGCGGCGTGAAAGCACTAGCCTTCCGGGATGGCGACGTCGGCCCAGGAGCGCGAGGAGAAGGCCAGGCTCGACGACGCGTTCTCCGCCCTCTACAAGGCGCACCTGCGCGACGTCTACTCCTACTCGTACTACCGGGTGGGCAACCACCACGACGCCGAGGACCTCACCGAGCAGACCTTCCTGCAGGCCTACCGCCACTTCGAGCGGGCTCAACGCGAGTCCGACGGGCGCCCGCTGCGGCCGTGGCTGATCCGCATCGCCCACAACCTGGCGGCCAACTACTACCGCGACCGCTCACGCAAGCCCCAGACCCCGATCGACGACGCGGGGGTGATCTCCACGCCGCTCACCACCGAGGGGCTGGTGGAGGACCGCGACGACCTGAGGCGCATACTGAGCGGGGTGGAGAAGCTGCCCGACGACCGGCGCGAGGCGCTGATCATGCGCTTCGCGCTGGGCATGGACAACCGCGAGATCGCGCGGGCGCTGGGCCGCACCGACGGGGCCACCAAGGTGCTCCTGCACCGGGCGATCCGCCAGCTGGAGGAGATCGTGCGCGCCGACGAGGGACCGACTGAGATATGAGCGAGCAGTTCGCCGACTTCGAGGGCCTGCTGCGCCGCGCGCTGACACCGGTGGAGCCGCCGGCCGAGCTCGAGGCCCGGCTTGAGCTGACGCTCGGCTCGCTGGTCGACCTGGCCGCCGGCGAGCTGGAGAGCTGGGAGCTGCGCGCGATGCGCGACCCGCGCAACTGGGCGCGCCCCGTGGCGGCCGCCGCGATCGGCTCCACCGCCGCCGTCGGGCTCGTGCTCGTGCGCACGCAGCGCCGCCGCCACAAGCGCCGCAGCGAGTCGCACGGCGCGGTGGATCTGGTCGGGCGCACGCTGCGCGACCTGCGCCGCGAGGCCAGGCGCGTCGCCGACGACGTGTTCTGACCGCGCGCGGACCTTCGGCGCTCCAGCGGTGACCGCATCTGATCCGGCCGGCGAGGCCGAGCGATATAGCTCTCACCTGATGGCCGACGACCTCCGCACCCTCGCCGACGAGGATCTCATGCAGCTGGTCCGGCGTGGGCAGGCCGCCGCCTTCGAGGTCATCTACGAGCGCCACAGCCAGGCGGCGTTCTCGCTCGCCTACCGCATGGCCGGCAGCCGCGGGGTCGCCGAGGACGTGGTGCAGGAGGCGTTCCTGAACATCTGGCGCTCCGGCGCCCGCTACGAGCGCGCGCGCGGCTCCGTCCGCACCTGGCTGCTGGGCATCGTGCACCACCGGGCGATCGACGCGCTGCGCCGCTCGTTCGTGCACGAGAAGCGGCGCGCGTCCGACGAGGGGATCGCCGAGACGCTGGAGACCGGCGAGCGCACCGACGTGGAGGCCGCCCGCTCCGAGGAGGCCGCCACGGTGCGCAAGGCGCTCCTGGGTCTTCCCCCCGAGCAGGTGCAGGTGATCGAGCTGGCCTACTTCGGCGGCTTCACCCACACGGAGATCGCCGAGATGCTCGAGACGCCGATCGGCACCGTGAAGGGCCGGATGCGGCTCGGGCTGGAGAAGATGCGTCATGCGCTGGGCGGAGGGCGGGTGAGCCAGGGATGAGGACCGGGCCCGATCACGAGCGCTGGGCCGACTCGATCGGCGCCTACCTGCTGGAAGCGCTGCCCGACGACGAGCGCGAGGGCTTCGAGGCGCATCTCGCGGACTGCCCGACCTGTCGCCGCGACACCGACGAGCTGCGCGTCGCCGCGGACGCGCTGCCCATGTCGGTGGAGCCGGTGGCGCCGCCCGCCGCGCTCCAGGGCCGCGTCATGACCGTGGTCCGCGCGGAGGCCGAGCTGCTCGCCGCATCCGGCCCGGGCGCGGACCGGCCCGAGCCTGCAGCCGATCCCGGCCGTGACGTCGAGGAGGCGGCCCCTGGCCGCACGTCCGCCGCGCGCGGGCGCCGCGCTGGGGGGCGTGGGCGCTTGTCCGGCGGACGGTTCCTCGGCGGTGTCCTGGAGCGGCCCGCCTTCGCGCTGGCCTGCGCGCTGGTGCTGCTGGTGCTCGGCGGCGCCGGCGGCGCCCTGCTGCGCGGCGGCGGTGGCGACGAGGCCCCCGGCCCCCGGCCGCCGGCGCTGCGGACGACCGCTGCGCAGATCGACGCCGCCCGCGCGCCGAACGCCTCGGTGCGCCTGGAGCAGCGCGACGGCAGCGCGCGCCTGGTGGTGCGCGACATGCCCGCCCCGCCCGCGGGCCGGCTCTACCAGGTCTGGCTGAAGCGGCCGGGGCAGAGCCCCGAGCCGATGCCGGTCCTGTGGGCGCCGCGCCGCGACGGCTCGGCCGAGGTCTACGTGCCGGGCAGGCTCGACGGGGTGGACGCGGTGCTGGTCACGGACGAGCCGCGCGGGGGCGCCCAGATCCCCTCCAAGGCCCCGGTGATCACCGCCGTCCCCGCTTAACCGGCCGCAAAGCGGCGCTGCTAGCTTCGGCCTTCGAGATGGCCACCTGCTACCGCCACCCCTCGCGCGAGACGGGCGTCTCCTGCTCGAACTGCGGCAACCCGATCTGCCCGGACTGCATGACCCCCACCCCGGTCGGCATGCGCTGCCCGGACTGCGCGGGCCAGAAGCAGCAGGTCCACACGCTGCGCTCCATGTACGCCGCTCCGACCGTCACCTACGTGCTGATCGGGATCTGCGTCCTGCTCTTCCTCGGGGCCGGCGCCGGCGGCTCGCTGTTCACCGGCGGCGGCGGGGGCGGCTCGCGCGTCTTCGGCGAGCTGGCGCTCTACGGGCCGGCGGTCGACGCGGGCGAGTACTGGCGCCTGATCACCGGCGGCTTCCTGCACTCGGGCCTGCTCCACATCGGCTTCAACATGTACATCCTCTACTGGCTGGGCGGGATGCTCGAGCCGGTGCTGGGCAACGTGCGCTTCGCGGCGCTCTACTTCACCTCGCTGCTGGCCGGCTCGCTCGGCGCTCTGATCCTGAGTCCGGATGCCGTCACGGTCGGCGCCTCGGGCGCCGTGTTCGGCCTGATGGGCGCCGCGTTCGTGATGCAGCGCGCCCGCGGCGTGGACCCGATGCAGTCGGGCATCGGGCCGGTCATCCTGCTCAACCTGGCCATCAGCTTCATCATCCCCAACATCTCCATCGGCGGGCACATCGGCGGGCTGATCGGAGGCGGGCTGGCGGCGCTCGCGATGGAGCAGCTCGCGCGGCGCCGGCGCGGGATCGCGCTGCCGGTGGCCGCCTGCCTGCTGATCGCCGGGGCCGCCGCGGGGGCGAGCGTCGCCATCGTCGCCTAGGCTTCGGCCATGGCCACCGACAAGCTCGTCGCCGTCGTGGAGATCCCGCGCGGCTCCTCCAACAAGTACGAGTGGGACGAGCAGCTCGGGGCGATCAAGCTCGACCGGCTGCTGTTCTCGACGCTCGGCTACCCGACCGACTACGGCTTCTTCAAGCAGACGCTGGCCGCCGACGGCGACCCGCTCGACGCCATGATCGCGGTGAGCGAGCCGACCTTCCCCGGCTGCCACATCGAGGTCAAGCCGGTGGCGCTGTTCCGCATGCGCGACGAGAAGGCGGAGGACAACAAGATCCTCTGCGTCCCCTACACCGATCCGAACTGGTCGCACGTCGAGCGCCTCGACGACCTGTCGATGACGCTGCGCGACGAGATCTCGCACTTCTTCTCGATCTACAAGACGCCCGACTGGAAGGTGGTCAAGGTCGACGGCTGGTACTCGCGCGAGGAGGCCGTCGAGTCGATCGAGCGCGCACGCAAGCGCTGGCGAGAGAACGCCGGAGGCGCACCCGCCGTGTGAGCGCGGTGTCAATGAGAATCATCTTCAGTAAGGTGGGTCCGTCGTGCCGGCCCGCCTCCTCGTGCTCGTCGTCCTGCTCTCCGGTAGCTTCGCCGTCGCTGCCTGCGGCGGCGACGACCGCGCGGGGCGCAGCGGCCGGGCGCTCACCGTCGTGGCCACCACCACCCAGGCGACCGACCTGGTCCGCAACGTGGCGGGCGAGCGGGCCGAGGTCGTCGGGCTGCTGCCCGCCAACGCAGATCCGCACGACTACGAGGTGCGCCCCGACGACGTGAAGGCGCTCGTCGACGCCGATCTGGTCGTGCGCTCGGGCGGCGATCTCGACGAGTGGCTGCAGGGCGCGATCGAGAGCTCGGGCACCGACGCGCCAGAGCTCGTCCTGATCGACCGGGTCAGCACCCTCGCGGGCGGCGACGAGGAGATCGATCCGCACTGGTGGCAGGACCCGCGCAACGGCGTCGAGGCCGTCGCCGCCATCGCGGCGGCCCTAGCCGAGGCCGACCCCGACGGCGCTGCGGGGTACGAGAGCCGCGCCGACGACTACGCACGGCGGCTCACCGCGCTCGACGGCGCGGTGGCCGCGTGCGTGGACGCCCTGCCGGCCGATCGGCGCAAGCTCGTGACCACCCATGACGCGTTGGGCTACTACGCGAAGCGCTACGGGCTCGAGGTGGTCGGCACCGTGATCCCCTCGCGCTCGACCCAGAGCCAGGCCTCTGCGGGTGAGCTCGCCGAGCTGGTGGCCACGATCCGGCGCGAGCAGGTCAAGGCGATCTTCGCCGAGAGCTCGGTCAACGCCAAGGTCGAGCGGGCGGTCGCGCAGGACGCCGGCGCCACGGTCGGCAAGGCGCTGTGGGCCGACACGCTCGGGCCCGCCGGCTCGGACGGCGACACCTACCTGAAGTCGCTCGCCGCGAACACCCGTGCGATCGTGGGCGGGCTCGGCGGCGGGCGCGTGACCTGCCGACTGCCGGCGTGAGCGGCTACAGCACCAGCTCGAGATGCGAGGCCGGCGGGGCCGGCACGCGCTCGGGGTACAGCACGTGCGCGAGCAGCTCCAGGCCGTCGATCAGGCGGGGACCCGGCCGGGAGAAGTAGGCGGCGGCATCGACCGCAACGACGCGCCGGGCGCCCAGCTCGGCCAGCTCGTCGGCGTAGGCCTCGGCCTCCTCCAGCGCGCGCTCGGCGCCGTACCCGCACGGCATGACCACCACCACCTCGGGTCGGGCGGCGGCGACCTCCTCCCACGTGCGGGTGACCGAGTGCTCGCCCGGCAGGCCCAGCACGTCCACGCCGCCGGCGTACTCGATCAGCTGGGGCGTCCAGTGGCCGGCGCTGAACACCGGATCCAGCCACTCCAGCGCCGCGACGGCCACCGGCGGGGCGCCGCGTACGGCCAGCCGCACCAGGTCGATCCGCTCGGCGCAGCGGCGCACGAGGTCGACCCCGGCGTCCTTGGCGCCCGTCGCCTGCGCGAGCGTGCGCACGTCGCCCAACACCTCGCCGACCGTGTGCGGATCCAGCGCGAGCACCTCGGGCGCGGGGTCCAGCCGGTCGGCCAGCGCGCGCACGTCGTCGTAGGAGACGGCGCACACCGCGCACAGCGCCTGGGTGACGATCAGGTCGGGCTGGAGCGCCTGCAGCGTGCGCTCGTCGAGCGCGTAGATCGACCGGCCCGCCAGCGTGAGCTCGCGCACGGCGCGGTCGATCTCGTCCGGCGGCAGCCCGGGGCCGAGCAGGTCGCGCGTGACCCGGGGCAGGTCAAGCGCCTCGGGCGGGTAGTCGCATTCGTGGGTCACCGCCGCGACCTCTTCGCCCACGCCGAGGGCGAAGAGCGTCTCGGTGGCCGACGGCACGAGCGACACGATGCGCATAGGAGGAGTATGAGCGACTGGTCCCAGCGTCCCGACGCACTCGAGCACGACTTCGAGTTCGAGGACTTCAAGGCCGCGATGGCCTTCGTCAACCGGGTGGCCGACGTGGCCGAGGAGGCCAACCACCACCCCGACATCTTCGTGCACGGGTGGAACAAGGTGCGGCTCATCCTCTCCACGCACGAGAGCGGGGGAGGCCTCACGGACGCCGACCACGAGCTGGCGCGGCGGATCGACGCGGTCGTGAGCGGGTAGGCGAGCGCACGTTGCGCTGCTACTCTCGCGACGTCGCTTCTTGATGCCCGACGACGACTTCTCCCGAAGTAGCGGGGCGCCGCCCCGGCGCCCCCGGTCCCGGCTGTGATCACGGCCCTCCTGCTGCTGGCCGTCCTCGTGCTGGTGCTGCTCAACGGCTTCTTCGTGGCCGCCGAGTTCGCCTTCGTCCGCGCCCGCCGGGCCCATCTCGAGACCGACGCGGAGGAGGGCAAGGCCGGCGCCCGTACCGCGCTGGGCATCGCCGACGAGCTGTCGCGCTACCTGTCCTCCTGCCAGCTCGGCATCACGCTGACCTCGCTGGGCATCGGCTTTCTGGGCGAGCCGGCCATCGCCACGATCTTCGAGGGGATCATCCCGGAGGGCCCGGCGACCTACGCGATCTCGCTCGGACTGGCGTACGTGATCTCCACCGCGGTGCACATCACGATCGGCGAGCAGGTCCCGAAGATCTACTCGATCCAGCGCTCCGAGCCGGTGGCCCGCTTCGTGGCCCGGCCGCTCTACATCTTCACACGAGTCTTCCACCCGTTCATCCAACTGCTCAACGGCGCCTCGAACGCAATGCTGCGCGTGATCGGCATCCGCACCGCCGGCGGGCTGGTGGAGGGCGAGACGCCCGAGGAGCTCAAGGTGCTGATCCAGCAGTCGCTCACCGGCGGCAAGCTCGACCCGGGCGAGGCGGGCATGCTCACCGGCGTCTTCCACCTGCCCGAGCAGGAGGCCCGCCAGGTCATGACGCCCGCCCCGGCGGTGGTGATCGTCGACCTCTCCGAGGACGTGGAGACGGCCCTGCGCCGCTGCATCTCCTCCGGCCACACCCGCCTTGTGGTCACCGAGGACGAGAACCACGACCGCGTGCGCGGCATCGTGCACTCCAACGCGCTGGCCCAGCTGCTGCTCACCGAGGGCCCCGACGCGACGATCGAGACGCTCGTGCGCGATGCGCCGATCGTGCCCGAGACCAAGCCGCTGGACGACCTGCTGGCCGACCTGCAGCGCCAGCGCACGTCGCTCGCGGTGGTGATCGACGAATACGGCCGCACGGCCGGCATCGTCACCGTGGAGGACATCATCGAGGAGGTCGTGGGCGAGATCGACGACGAGACCGATCCGCTCGGCGGCGCGGTGCGCCGGCTGGCCAACGGCGACTGGTTCGTGCGCGGCCACGTCGCGCTGACCGACCTCGAGGACTACGGGCTGCACCTGCCGGTCGACTCCGACGCCTACAACTCGGTCGGCGGCTTCGTGTTCGGAGCCATCGGCCGGCTGCCCAAGCGCGGCGACAGCGTCGAGCACAACGGCTACTCGATCCGGGTCGAGTCGGTGCGCGAGAACCGCATCGAGGCGGTGCGGATGCGCGAGCGCACGCCGTCGGAGACCGCGACGTAGGTGATCGCCGCGCTCCTCGCGGGCACGCAGGGCATCGCCCTGGTCGCCGGCGCGCTCGGGCTGGTCAGCGCGCTGGCCGCATGGCGGCTCTGGCGGGCGGCGCGCGCCGCTGCGCCGCCCGCCCAGCGCTTCAAGCCTCGCGGCGAGGAGCGGGGCGAGCCGCACGAGGTCCCCTCGCCGCTCTGGATGCGCGACGACGCCCGGTAGCGGCCGGTCGATTGTCAACACAAGCGTCGTATAGACGCTTATGTCGACGAGCGTTGGCGCCCGCTGCACCGCCTCGGCTTCGGCGGTGCCCGGGTGAACGGCGAGGAGATCCTCTACCGCGGGCGCTACGGGCGCCTGCGCGCGGTGGTCGAGGCGCCCGACGGCGCCCTCAGGGTGACCACCTCACCCGCGACTCGTACGGCTCGCCGGTCTCAGGGGACGACGACCGGATCCTGCGGGTCGTCCCTCCGGCGGGTTGAACCGGTCAGTGGCAGATTGCACAAGCCCGAACGACACGCTACCTTGCGGTTCAACCGACTCAGACCGCTTCCGGCGGTTGAGGAGGAGAGAGGGAGATCCTGGGGAGGATCGACCGAGAGCAACGCCTCACGGCGCCGGACTCAGGGGAGCGAGTCCGGCGCCGGGGTGTTGAGGGGGTCTGACCCCTCGGACGGCGTACGCCGGACCACCGCGGGCGTGGTGGGGTCAGACCCCTTTAAACGCGAACGGCGCCGATCACAGGGAAGTGATGTCGGCGCCGCCGCGTTCTTGGAGGAGGGGTTGCGATGAGGGGTACGTTCGTCGCAATCGGCATGCTCCCAACGCCACCTCAATCTGCCCTAAACATTCCTCAATAGGCGTGGAAGCCCCGGCGGGTCTTCTTCCCCAGCGCCCCGACGGCGATCATCGCCTCGATCCGGGCGGGCACCGCGATCCCCAGCGAGCGCCCGATCGCGGCCGCCACGTCGAGGCCCACGTAGTCGAGCAGCGCCAGCGGCCCCATCGGGTGGCCGGCGCCCATCCGCATGCACTCGTCGACCGCGACGGGCTCCAGCCCGCTCTCCTCCAGCAGCCCCACCGCGTCGAAGAGGAAGGGGAAGAGCAGCCGGTTGACCACGAAGCCCGGCGTGTCAGGCACCTCGATCGGCGCCTTGCCCAGCGCCAGGCACAGCGCGTGGGCGCGCTCGCGCGTGGCGGGCGCCGCCCCGGGCGGGAAGACGAGCTCGACCAGGTCCATCTTGGCCACCGGGTTGAAGACGTGCAGGCCGGCGAAGCGGTCGGGGCGCCCGCTGGCGTGCGCGAGCGCCGCGACCGAGAGCGCGGAGGTGGTGCTCGCCAGGATCGTGTCGGTCCCGGCGGCCGCGCCCAGCCGGCCCAGCAGCTCGGACTTGACCGCCAGGTCCTCGGCGACCGCCTCCACGACGAAGCTGGCGCCCTCCAGCACCGCGGGGTCGGCGGACACCGCGACGTTGCCGTCGCCGAGGCCCTCGCGCTGGGCGATCAGGCGCTCGACGCGAGCGGTCGCCGCGTCCGGCCGGCGCGCCCACAGGACCACCTGCCCGTGCGCCGCCGCCACGCAGGCCAGCCCCGCCGCGATGGCGCCGCCTCCGGCGATCCCGATCCGCTCCGCCACGCTCCGCCTCCATGAGTTGACTGACCAGTCAACGCGGTAGGCTACGCCGGACTTACGGGTCGATGCGGAGGTTCGAGCAGACATGAG
>Ga0136617_10005491_pt1 | contig 11344 bp, 14 predicted proteins | sample AntDrymUQ3222106_2_FD_129672 | JGI IMG/M metagenome (GOLD analysis project Ga0136617, IMG submission 129672) | Polar desert sand microbial communities from Dry Valleys, Antarctica - metaG UQ322 (21.06) | ecosystem: Environmental > Terrestrial > Soil > Desert | place: Antarctica: Dry Valley...
ATAAAATTGGCAATTGGAAATTGGCAATCGACAATGTTGTGGCGGAGAGGGTGGGATTTGAACCCACGGTGGAGTTTCCCCCACTCCGGTTTTCGAGACCGGTGCACTAAGCCACTATGCGACCTCTCCAAAAGCAAGGATAAAGGCGGAAGGATGAAGGATGAACCTAAAAGCCCGGGCAGGCGTGCTGTCCGCCTTCCCAGGGGCGAAATTTTGATCGCCAGGCTTCATCCTTCCGCCTTCATCCTTCATCCTTCATCCTTCCGTCCGTCTTCATCCTTTGATTCTCTCGACGCGCGCGAAAGAACTCCTGCATCAACGTGCGGCACTCCTCTTCCATCACGCCGGGAGTGACCTCAATTCGATGGTTCAGGAAATCCGTATCGCAAATTCGAAAACGTGATTCCACCGCTCCGGCTCGCTCATCGCGCGCCCCGTAAACCAGTCGCCTCACCCTCGCCTGAATCAAAGCCCCCGCACACATCGCGCAAGGTTCAATTGTCGAATAAGCTACCGCGTCAGTGAGCCGGTAATTACCCAGCTTCCGGGCCGCTTCGCGAAGGGCGACGATTTCCGCGTGCGCCGTCGGGTCTTGATCCGTGCGCGTTCTGTTACCCGCAATCGCCAGCACCACTTCGCCGCTTACGATGCAAGTGCCCACCGGCACTTCACCGCGTTCATTCGCTTCATGCGCTGCCCGAAGCGCCTCGCGCATCCAACGCGCGTCAGTTTCACATTCCTCGGCAGCAGTCATGATGGAACCATTTCTGGTCAAACAGCGGAGGTTGGAACTATAGGTGGCGCGATCAAACACTGTCAAGCGAGCCATTTCTGGTAATACTCGTCAGTTGGCGGACCTACAAACGACCCTTTTGCGTTACCCAAATGAGCCGGAACTACGAGCGGACGTTAAGTGCGTGCTATATTATTTTCGGGGTTGAAACTCCTGCGCTGCCCGGCCGACAAGGCCACCGACGATCTACCAAATGACCACCGAAGTCCAGCAAAAAGGAACGGGCCCACTCTCGGCAGAACGGGCGCAGAGTCGCTTGCGGCCGGCCCCGCCGCCTGACGCCGCGGTCTCAGAGAGAGCGGCTCATCCCGCGGCGCAGATGCGCCGGATGGCGCCGGCCGAATTCAACACTGCGATGATTCATTTCTATCGCGGTGAAGTGCAACGCTCAAACACCTGGCGTAATCGGCTGGATACAACCACTAACTGGGCCGTGCTTACCGCGGGCGCCACGCTTTCATTCGTTTTTGGGTCGGCCACCAATGCGCATTTTGTGATCCCTATTAATTCGATCCTGGTCGCGATTTTCTTAATCATGGAAGCGCGCCGGTATCGTTACTACGAAATCTGGTCGAGTCGGGTGCGTGTGATTGAAACCGGATACTTTGCCCAGATGCTGGCGCCTGAAAGTGTGCCTCCCGACGAGGCATGGGCCGAACACCTTGCGGCTGATTTGATCACGCCACATTTCACCATCAGTGAATGGGAAGCAATCGGAAGACGCCTGCGCCGAAACTATCTTTGGATTTTTGCGTTGCTGGCGCTGAGCTGGAATCTCAAAGTCTATCTGCATCCGCTGCCTGCCCGCGACTTCAATGCCTTTATCGAGCGCGCCCAGGTCGGCATTGTTCCGGGTTGGGCAGTTTTCGCTTGCGGCGTTCTCTTTAATGCGGCGATTGCAATATTTGCAATAGGGACGGTGCGACTGCGCGAGGCCACAGGTGAAGTTTTGCCGCAACATGAGTTTGCGCTCAGACCTTTGAAGGCTATGACTAGTTGGACGCGAGTGGCGACCGGTTCAGGCCGGACTACGCAGCGCGCGAAACGCGCCCGCCAGCGCGTGCGGAGCGCCACCACCACCGGAGAGTTCCGTAAACCCGACACTAACGAAACGCCGGACCGAGACTCCCCCCGAATCGATATTTCAGAAACGCCAGATAGAGACCGAACGGTCAAAGTCTAAGATCAGAGATCAGAAGTCAGACACCGGATACGTCTCGTCATTCTGATTTCTGATCTCTGACTTCTGAACTCTGACCTCTGGTCTCTGATCTCTGTTTTTCTATGATTCAACTCCGCGGACAACGGTTGACGCTCGATCAGATTGCAGCGGTTGCAAACGGTGGAGAGCAGGTAGCTCTTGATGATGAAGCGCGCGCCCGTATTGAACAGTCTCGTCGTGTGGTCGAGAAGATAGTCGCCGACAATCGCGCCGTCTACGGAATAAACACCGGTTTCGGCAAGCTTTCCGACGTTCGCATCGAGCCGGATAAGCTGAGCGAGTTGCAGTTGAATCTGGTGCGAAGCCACTCGTGCGGTTTAGGAAACCCTCTCTCGGAAGCGGAGGCTCGCGCGATGCTGCTGCTGCGCGCCAACGTGTTGGCAGGCGGCCTCAGTGGCGCGCGATCCCTGGTGGTAGATAATTTGGTGGCGATGCTCCAACATGGAGTTACGCCGGTCATACCTGAGAAGGGCTCCGTGGGAGCGAGCGGGGATCTGGCGCCGTTGGCCCACCTCGCGCTCGCGGCGATTGGCGAGGGCGAGGCATTCTACAAAGGTGAACGACTGGCGAGTGCCGCCGCGCTCAAAATGGCCGGAATCGCGCCTCTCCAACTGGAAGTGAAGGAAGGGCTGGCCCTACTAAATGGAACGCAAGCGATGGGAGCGGTGGGCGGGCTGGCGCTGCATCGCGCTCAGCGACTGACGCGCCTGGCGGACGTGGCGGGGGCAATGTCGCTCGAGGCGTTGAAAGGAACACCGGTCGCGTTTGATGAACGCATTCATGCAGCCCGTCCTCATCCGGGTCAGCTTGAAGTTGCGCGGCATTTGCGCGAGTTGCTCGCCGGCAGCGAGATTCGCAAGTCGCACCTGGAAAACGATCCACGCATACAAGACGCATACAGTTTGCGTTGCATGCCGCAAGTCCACGGTGCGGTGAGCGATGCGCTAGGGCACGCGCGTGGCATCGTGGAAACCGAAAGCGGAAGCGCTACCGACAACCCTCTGGTCTTCTTCGACACTGGTGACGTTCTCTCCGGTGGCAACTTCCACGGTGCGCCGCTTGCGCTCGCGTTCGATTACGCGGCTATCGCCATGACCGACCTGATGAGCATCACGGAGCGACGCATCGATCGTCTCGTCAACCCCGACTCCAATGAAGACTTGCCTCCGTTCTTGACGACTGAGGCCGGAACCTCCTCGGGTTTCATGATGTTGCAGGTAACCGCGGTGGCCCTGTTGAGCGAAGCGAAGATATTGGCCCACCCCGCGAGCATCGATAACGTCCCGACAGATGGCGGCAAAGAGGATCACGTTTCCATGGGCATGACTGCGGCAACGAAGCTGCGCTCCATTGTCGACATCGCTGAAATGGCGACGGCGATTGAGTTGATTACCGCAGCCCAGGCACTCGGATTTCGGGCACCGTTGCTTCCGGGTAAGGGAGTGAAGAGCGCATATGATGTGGTGCGGTCGCATGTTTCCCAGGTTAACCGCGATCGCTCGATGTCGGCCGATATTCAGGAAATCGCGCGGGCAATCCGCGAAGGGGAGTTTGAGAATTTGTAACGCGCCTGTTACTGATGTAACGCGCGCCTGTTAGTTTGCAGAACTAAGGAAACAAAAACGGAGGAAATTATATGTCGGATGCATTTGATAAGCGGAGACAAGGGTTGGAAGAAGAGTATTTTCATCGTAAGAATAGAGAGGCAATCGAAAAGCTGCGTGAAAAAATGAAGGTCAGCGAGGAAGCAAAAGCTGCCGGCACGTCTTCAATGCGTTGTCCTCGTTGCGACGGTAATCTGAAAGAAGGCAAGGTTGAAGAGGTAACAATTGATACTTGCGAAAAGTGCGGCGGCATTTGGCTCGATTCGGGCGAGCTGGAACAGTTAACCAAACGGGAAGGCGGCGGCTTCTTCGGCAAACTCTTTGGCGGTGAAAAGTAGTCCAATCCGATGTAACGCAAACTGTTAGTTTGCGGTTCGGTCGTTATCTCTCAACAGGCGACGCAAACCAACAGTTTGCGTTACATAGAACTGATGTCGTCGAGAACTATACGCGCGCCACGAGGCGCAACGCTCAACTGCAAGAGCTGGCATCAGGAAGCAGCGCTGCGCTGCCTGATGAACAACCTCGATCCGGACGTCGCGGAGAAGCCGGATGAACTGGTCGTTTATGGCGGCGCTGGGAAGGCGGCGCGTAACTGGGCGTCGTTTGATGCAATCGTGCGAGAACTGAAATCGCTCGAAAACGATGAAACCCTGCTGGTCCAGTCAGGTAAGCCAGTGGGCGTGTTTCGCACTCACGAATACGCGCCCCGAGTTCTGATCGCCAACTCAAACCTTGTCGGCGCGTGGGCCACCTGGGAACATTTTCATGAACTCGAACGCAAAGGTTTGATGATGTACGGCCAGATGACGGCCGGAAGTTGGATTTACATCGGCACGCAGGGAATTGTTCAGGGAACTTTTGAAACCTTTGCCGCCATGGCCGATAAACAGTTCGGCGGCGACCTGAGCGGCAAGCTGGTAGTTTCCGGCGGCATGGGTGGCATGGGCGGCGCCCAACCCCTCGCCGCCACGCTCAATGGCGCCTTATTCCTGGGCATTGACGTCGACCCGGCGCGCATCGAGCGGCGCGTGCTCACCGGATATTGCGATCGACTGGCATTGACGCTCGATGAAGCTCTCGACATTGTCGACGATGCCCGCGAACAAAAGCGCGCCTTATCAGTTGGTCTAGTCGGCAATTGCGCTGAGGTGCTACCCGAGCTTTTGCGCCGCGGCGTCGAAGTTGACGTCGTGACTGACCAAACCAGCGCTCACGATCCGTTGAATGGTTACGTCCCGTCAGGAGTCACCCTGGCGCAAGCTGAGGAGCTGCGTCGGACGGATCCAAAGTCGTACATTGAAAAGTCGATGCATTCGATGGCCCGTCATGTCGAAGCCATGCTCGCACTGAAACGCGCCGGAGCGGTGACCTTCGATTACGGCAACAACATCCGCAAGATGGCCTTCGACTCCGGGGTGAAAGACGCGTTTGAGATTCCCGGGTTCGTGCCGGAATACATCAGGCCCCTTTTCTGTGAAGGCAAGGGTCCGTTTCGCTGGGTAGCACTCTCGGGCGACGGGTCTGACATACAAAAGACTGACGACCTGGCCCTCGAACTTTTTCCGGATGATAGAACCTTGAATCGATGGCTTCGTCTCGCGCGCGAGCGCGTACAGTTTCAGGGGCTCCCGGCGCGTATCTGCTGGCTCGGGTTAGGTGAGCGTGCGGAGATGGGCGAAGCGATCAATGAGCTCGTAAAGCGCGGCGATCTGAAAGCGCCAATCGCCATTGGCCGCGATCATCTGGACACAGGCTCAGTTGCTTCGCCGTATCGCGAAACCGAAGGAATGAAAGACGGCTCAGACGCAGTTGCCGATTGGCCCATCCTGAATGCCCTGCTGAATACTGCCAGCGGCGCCAGCTGGGTTTCCTTTCACCACGGTGGCGGCGTGGGCATCGGTTATTCGCTGCACGCCGGACAAGTCTCCGTCGCTGACGGCACTGATGAAGCGGCGAAGCGTCTCAACCGTGTGCTGACTAACGATCCGGGGCTGGGCGTGGCGCGCCACGTCGATGCAGGCTACGAAGATGCTATAGAAACCGCTCAAGACAAGGGCGTGAAGATTCCAATGATGTGAGCGTGAGAATACCTGCATTTAAGGAAATGGTTTGATTTGATGAGTGATACATTCTCGATCACCTCAAGAATCTCATCTGAAATCACGGATCACTACAGGAAAGGTGTGGAGGATGAACTTCGAAGAACAAGCGACCCTCTCTCGAAAGAGGTCTTGGAGCGTTCTTTAGAGGTAGACGCTCATAAACTCAGCTCGGTCCTCGAGACAGGTTTCTTTGCAAGCTTCGAGAAGGAAGAGGGCCGAACAAACGATTTCACAATAGCAATCTGCCCACCGCTCAGCGCCATGACCGCGTCAGTTATCGAAAGCGTACCCCAAGAGGTCTTCGCGCGGACCTACACCTTTAGGAATTCGCTTAACCTAGATCGATTACCAAAACTTGCGCCTGCCGTTGCTACTCCTCGCGAGAACATGGGCGTTTGGTTCGATGGAGCCAACGCTAAGATATGGGGCTTCTTGAGTGCAGACGCTCTGACTTGGGCTGCTTTGCAAATCAGAACATTTCAACCTGGACAGCTTAGCGTTTTCGTGCCCTTTTGCGCGACAAACCGACTGTACCTAGTCAGCGCGAACCGAGCGGAACCGATCAGTGGAAGTTTGTCTCTTGCTGAGTTGCTCTTTAGTGAGGAAGATTTGAATAAGCGCCGCTCAACGGATCACCTTGAGATGCTCAGATACGTTGGACGCATTCCACGTTGGACGAAACTTCTGATAGACATTGCAAACCGAATGCGAAGACACGGTCACGGTGGACATTGTTAGTAATTCCCGGTGAGGATACGGCGAGTATACTTGATGCTTCCATCAAACCCTTAGAAATGGCGCCCGAAAGTTCAGTCGAATACATTGGTCAGAAGCTCGTGAAAGAGGAGACGAAGAACTCTACGCGTACGAGCATAACGTAGCGAACTATTCACTTCCATGGTCATTCGACAAGGAAGCTCAACTACTCGCACAAGTCACGGCAGTTGACGGCGCAACCATCATTACTAAGGAGTTTGGTTTGATTGCTTTTGGAGCAAAGATAGAGAAGGCTTCTCAAAATGTTCCAGAGCTGGTCCTATTAAGGGAACCCTTTGATGATAGTCGCCGTCCGACACCGAAACCACTTTCAGAATTAGATGGAACAAGACATCAATCTGCTGCCCAGTTTGTATTCGACCAACGTCGAGCATTTGCAATCGTCGCCTCTCAAGACGGAAGAGTATCCGTCATGAACTGGGATGCTAAAGCGGAAAAGGTTTCTGTCTTTCGACATGCCGAGTACCTCTTTGCTGAATTCTGATTCGGTCGCATGCGATCTGAGGACAATGTTGTACCTCAATGGTAGAATCATTCCGTATGACGGTAACCTTAGACCTCAAACCCGAAATCGAAGAACACATCAAGGCTGAAGCTAAGGCGCGCGGCTTGTCTGTCGAGGACTATATTCTCAAAGTTCTTGAGAGAGATACGGCGAATGGCGAAGTGAATTTTGCTGTGAGAGCTACTCCCGAAGAGTGGGAGAAAGCATTTCTTGAATGGGTGCATACTCCAAGGCCTGAACACCCACCGCTGTCAGATGAGGCGATAAGCCGCGAGAGCATTTATCGCGAGAGAGAAGATGCCCAGTTGTGAGTTTCGCGGTCGACACCAACGTTTTGCTGCGCAGCATTGACGAAGGGCACTCTGCCCAAGTGATCGCACAAAATGGATTGCTAGCCCTTCGAAAACAGCGCGAAACACTTTCCATTTTCCCGCAAAATCTTGTCGAGTTTTGGGCAGTCGCCACACGTCCCAAAGCTAATAATGGTTTGGGCTGGAGCATCGAGCGGGCGGAACAAGAGTTACGAAGCTTAAAGAACCTTTTCGTAGTATTGGCCGATACTGACGCGATCTTGCCGGAATGGGAGAAGCTCGTAGTTCACTGTCGTGTATCAGGCAAGCAAGCTCACGACGCTCGCCTTGTCGCAGCGATGAATGTGCATAACCTCACGCAGCTGTTAACCTTCAACACAAACGACTTTAAACGATTCCCGGGCATCACTGCCATCAACCCGCAGTCGATTCGTCTCGACGAGGCGAGCAACATATGATACGACCAGCACTGTTCTTCCTGTTCCTATTCTTCGCGCTCACCGCCTCGGTCCAAGAGACACCCCCGTCTGTTGCAACGCCATCTCTCCAAACCAACGCGACGCCGAACAACAACCGCGTCCAGACCGTTCAGTTTGAAAGCAAGCTGGTGGGCAAGACTCTGCCTTACAACGTCGTGCTGCCAGCTGACTACGATGAGCCGCGAGCGAAAGTAAAACGCTATCCCGTGCTTTATCTGCTGCACGGCCTGACCGGTCACTACGACAATTGGACCACGCGCACCAGGTTGTCTGATTATGCCGCACAGTATCCGATCATCATCGTCACTCCTGAAGGCAACAATGGCTGGTACACCGATAGTGCAACGATCCCGACCGACAAGTATGAAACGTACATCCTGGAAGAGTTGATTCCCGATGTCGAGCGTCGCTATCGCGCGAACGCTGCCCGCGAAGGCCGAGCTATCGCCGGGCTTTCGATGGGCGGATATGGAGCACTCAAGTTTGGCCTCAAACATCCGGAGATGTTTGTAATGGCCGCTTCGTTGAGCGGGGCATTCGGTGCAGCGTCATGGACCGAAAAAGAACTGGACTCCAGACCGATAAGAGAGTCGTTGTTCCAGATCTTTGGGCCTGCTGACTCTCCCACGCGCGCGGCTAACGATGTATTCAAGCTGGCTCGCGAGGTTTCGGCAAAAAAGGTCGCTCCCCTTCCTTACTTCTATTTTGACTGTGGAACTGAGGATTTTCTTTTTAGCAGTAATCGCGAACTCGCGAGCCTTTTTGTTGAACTAAAGATCCCCCACGAATATCGCCAACTTCCCGGAACCCACAACTGGCAATACTGGGATGCACAAGTGCAGGAAGTTCTCAGGCTTGCTGCGCGGAGATTGCGTGGGCCGGCGGCGAGTGTGAAGACTGCCGGACACTAACCTGAACGAGGATTGCTATGACTACGCCCGCGCTTTCCAACAAGGGACACGTTTCCAAAAAGGCGAGCCTCTTCACCGAGTCTGTAATCCGTGAGATGACGCGCGAGGCACTCAAGCACGGCGCGGTAAATCTATCGCAGGGCTTTCCGGATTTCGCGGCGCCCGAAGACATCAAGCGCGTGGCGATGCAGGCTATCAAAGACGACATTAACCAGTATGCAATCACCTGGGGCGCGCGTGATTTTCGCCAGGCTATTGCGCGTAAGACTAAACAATATCTCGACCTGGATGTTGATCCTGAAACTGAGATCACCGTTACCTGCGGTTCCACCGAAGGAATGATCGCAGCGATGATGGCTACCGTTGATCCGGGCGAAGAAGTTGTTGTATTCGAACCGTTCTACGAAAACTACGCTCCCGATGCCATCCTTTCCGATGCGAAACCCCGTTACGTCCCCTTGCGTGCGCCGGACTGGACTTTTGACGAGCACCAGTTGCGCTCAGTATTCAACTCAAAGACGAAGGCGATAATTGTCTGCAATCCCAACAATCCCACCGGCAAGGTTTTTACACGCCGTGAGATGGAATTTATCGCCGCGCTTTGCCAGGAGTTTGACGCGCTCTGCTTCACCGATGAGATCTACGAACACATCCTTTACCCACGCGAAGGCGCTGAGATCGCGCACATCTCGATGGCCCAGATTCCGGGAATGCGGGAGCGAACGGTGATCGTCAATTCGATGTCCAAGACTTATTCCGTAACAGGATGGCGGGTTGGTTATTGCATCGCACCGCCCGAGATAACCGGCGCTATACGCAAAGTTCACGACTTCCTTACGGTGGGCGCCGCGGCGCCATTGCAAGCCGCAGGAGCCTACGCGCTTTCACTGCCGGCGGAGTATTACGATAAGTTGCAGTCAGAGTATCGCCGGCGCCGCGACCTGCTTTTGCCGGTGTTGCAGAAGGCTGGGTTCGAGACATTTCTTCCGGACGGTGCCTATTACATCATGACCGATATCTCAGGGTTTGGTTTCACAAATGATGTCGAGTTTACCAAACACTTGATCCGCGAGATTGGCGTCGCCTGTGTGCCTGGTTCCAGTTTCTACAGCGTTCCTGAGCGCGGACGCCAACAGGTCAGATTCTGTTTCTGCAAGAAAGATGAGACTCTTAACCTTGCTGCGGAAAGGTTGCAGAAGCTTCGCGCTCGAGTTTAGTGAGGCTTCAAAGGAGCGGGGGCAAGCCCGGTTCCCGACCTCGAGCTGAATAAACTTGAGCTGTGACTTTCTCATGGAAGCCTGTCAAGACACGGGCTACCCAGTCAGTTAGGGAAATCTCTCAGGTTGGGAAGGTGGGCTTGCCCCCGCTGCTTGATTAACTATGGCCATCAAATTTGCCACCCTCTCATACAGTTGTTTACTAATGATCTCGCTAGGAGTGGCAGCACATTCACAGCAGACTGCAGATCCGCAATTCAACGGTAGAGTCGATACCCCGGCCTTCACCAAAAACTTTCCTCGCGTTCTCTTTGACGAAGCCCATTACAATTCTGAGACTACAAAGGGTCGTTACAAGCCTTTCGCCGATCTGCTCTTCCATGACGGTTATCACCTGGCCGTCAACCGCAACCCCCTCACCAAAGAGTCGCTGCAAACGTTTAAGATTCTCGTAATCGTTAACCCGCTCGGTGCGGAAGACGTGGATGAGGATGGCGCCGGAGGTCCGGCTTTTACGAAAGAAGAATGTGACGCAGTGCATAACTGGATCCGCGGTGGCGGCGCGCTGCTTCTGGTCGCCGACCCCGCGCCCTTCGGCTCCGCGGCCGAGGTGCTGGCGAAGCGTCTGGAGGTTGAGATGCTCAAGGGCTATACAACCGATCCGGCGAACTCTGACAAAGAATCAAACGACCCAAGCGTTATCTTTTACTCGCGCGAGAATCGTCTGCTTGCGGCGCACCCGATTGCAAACGGACGCAGTGACGGTGAGCGCGTCAATGTGGTTATGACTTTTACGGGCCAGTCGCTAAAGGGCCCGAAGGGAAGCGAAGCTTTCCTGAAACTCTCCGACACCGCCGTTGATAACGTTGTGTCGCCGGCGAAGAGCGATTCTGCCGCCGGCCGCGCGCAAGGCATTGCCTTCCGCATGGGAAAAGGACGCGTGGTAGTGCTTGGCGATGCGGCAATGCTGTCTGCGCAGGTAACAGGCAGCGACAATCGACCCGTCGGTATCAACATCCCAGACATCGACAACAAGCAACTGGCGCTAAACATCATGCACTGGCTATCGGGTTTGATGAAATAGCCGGGAAGGCAGTCCGCAAATTGCGCAGATTCAAAAACGGCTAAGCGTGGAACATAGTGCAGTTTGCGAACTCTAATCTGTGGAACAACCCATCAAAGCTTCAAGGAGTTACAAAAAGATGATGAAGCCCCTCTCGCATTTCCTTTCCCTACTGCTGATCCTATGCGCCGCTCAGTTTGCTACTGCCCAGATGAAGTCTGACCCAAGCGGCACCTGGGGCGGGGCGATGGCAACTGACGCGGGTCCCGGCGGATTGGAGATCACGCTCGCACCCGACGGCTCGCAATGGAAGGCGAGCATGAAGCTTCGACTCGAAGGTCAGGAGACAACGCCGGC
>Ga0136617_10005492_pt1 | contig 11340 bp, 7 predicted proteins | sample AntDrymUQ3222106_2_FD_129672 | JGI IMG/M metagenome (GOLD analysis project Ga0136617, IMG submission 129672) | Polar desert sand microbial communities from Dry Valleys, Antarctica - metaG UQ322 (21.06) | ecosystem: Environmental > Terrestrial > Soil > Desert | place: Antarctica: Dry Valley...
CTGGTGCCTTCGATCGCCGCCTGGAAAGGAGGCATACCTTTCTCTTCAATGAAACGATAGATGTTCTCCAAAACGACGATCGCGTCGTCAATCACAATACCCACCATCAGTGTCAGCGCCAGCATCGTGATCTGATTCAGAGTAAATCCCATCGCCGCCATCAGCCCGAACGTGGCAATCAGCGAAGTGGGAATGGCGAGCGCCGCGATAACCGTCGAACGAAAACTCCAAAGGAAAATGAAAACGACGATGGCTGCCAGGATGCTGCCCTCGATCAGGTGCGTACGGATCGATTCGATTGAGGCCTTGATGAATATTGACTGATCGCCGACCACTTCGGTCTTGAAACCCGGCGGCAGGGTCTTCTGAATCTCCTGGAGACGCTCTTTAGCTGCGTCTGCAACAGCCACGGTGTTTTGCCCAGACTGTTTGGTGACGATCAGAGTGACGGCCGGTTGACCGTTCAAACGGGCTTCTGTACGTGGCTCTTCCGCTCCGTCTTCGGCGTATCCAATGTCGCTGAGCTTGACCGAATAGGCGCCGCGATTGGCAACGATTAGATTATTGAACTCGGCCGGCTCCACGATACGGCCCATTGTGCGAACCGTCAGTTCGCGGGTCCCTTCGTCAATTCGGCCACCAGGCACTTCCATATTTTGCGCGCGCACGGCATTGGCGACTTCGGCGACAGTGACGTTAAACGCTCGCAACTTGTCCGGATCTACCCAAACTTGAATCTCGCGCGTTCGGCCCCCGACGATCCGCACTTCGCCGACGCCATTGATGGATTCAATCTGTTGCTTAATCTTTTTGTCGGCCACGTCAGTGACCTCGCGTAGCGAGCGCGGGGCGGATACTGCGATTCGCACCACCGGCGCCGCATCGGTGTCAAACTTCTGAACAATGGGCTGCTCTGCAGTGACCGGCAAATCGTTCGCGATCAGGTCGATCTTGTTGCGAACTTCCTGAGAGGCAATATCGGGATTCTTTTCCAGGAGGAAGGTGATGAACACCTGGGAAACGCCTTCAACCGAAGTCGAGCGAAGCTCATCGATGCCGCTAATAGTGTTGACTGCGCCTTCAACCTTGTCTGTAATCTCCGTCTCAACCTCCTGCGGGGAGGCGCCTGGATTGACGACCGTCACTGTGATTGTGGGTAGGTCAATCTTGGGGAAGAGATCAACGCCGAGTGACCGATATGAGAAGAGGCCGACGACCGTCAGGCTCAGGATCAGCATCGTCGCGAAAACCGGGCGCCGGACACAAATTTCAGCTAGTTTTTGCACGAAAGCTCCGCTGGTTATTTGCGATTTTTAATTTTTGATTTTTTGATTTTGGAAGATTCTAAGTCTTTGTATCAGGTCTTCAAATCGCAAATCAAAAATCTACTGTCTTACAGCCATCCCGTCGCTCATTTGATCGATGTTGCTGGTGGCCACCTGTTCGCCCGAAGCGACGCCGCTCTTCACTTCCACCAGGTCGCTTTCAGAGTGCCCCAGCTGGACCAGCCGCTGTTCAGCGCGTCCTTCCCGAATAACGAATACGCGACTCACTCCCGACTCGGTGCGGACAGCTCGCGCGGGGATCAGTACTGCCGGCTGCGAACGCGACTGCAAAATGCGCACGGTTGCGAACTGACCAGGCTTTAACCCCCCCCCGCTGTTTTCGATATCAGCCTCCACTGACAATGTGCGCGAGCTGGCAGTCACGTTCGGAGAAATCCTGGCAATACGACCACTGAAGTTCTTATCGGGCCAGGCACTCGTAGTTACTGAAACCGACTGCCCTACTGTTACTTCCGGGATTGCTTGTTCGGGAATATCAATGCGAATCCGCAGGGGATTAATGCGCACGACCGTCGCGACCTTGGAGGTGGGAGAAACGTATTCGCCCAGATCGGCATTGCGCTCGGCGACGTACCCGTCGATTGGGGAAAAAACCAGCGCATAGGAAAGAGCTCTTCGAGCCAACCCCAACTGGGTTTCGGCATTTGCTACATTCGCTCGCGCAGTCATCAACGCAGCGTAATTTTGCCGGACCAGCGACAAGGCCGATTCATATTGTTCTTTCAATTGATCGCGTTGCGCTTTTTGCTGATCGTAAGAGGAGCGCGACACATCTCCGGATTCGATCAACTTCTCGGACCGGCGCAGGTTCTTTTCAGCCAGCTCAAGGGCCAGTCGAGCGGTTGCTACCTCCGGGACGCGGCTGGGATCAAACGCCTGACCAGGTCGCAAGCCGACCTTTTCCTCCGCCTGCCGCACGGCTGCTTTCGCCTGCTCAACCTGAGCCTGCGCCTGCGCTACGCGAAGTTTGGAATCCACATCATCAAGGCGAACAATCATCTGTCCGCGCTTAACGTAACTGCCCAGATCCACGCCCACGGCAACGACTTTGCCCGCAATTGAGGGAGCAACATCAGTTTGCTGGTCGCCGGCCAGGCTTCCCGTCGCTTCGAAAAAGCGCGGCAAATCGCGCGTGATCGCCGGCGCCGTGGTTACATCGACCACCGCCGGCGAAGGGACGGGAGACGCTTCGTTTCTGACATTCGCCTTCGAACCTCCGCAGGAGATCGCTAACATGCTGGGCGCAACTACCACGACGGCGAGAAGAGCAACTTGAGTCAGCCTTGAAAACATCCCGTTACCTTTTTACTGGAGAATCTATCGCCTCGGCTTTGGTATCCTTCCCAGAATTCTTCAGCTCGCGCCCGGTGCTGATTCCTCCCAGAAGAATGTCGGTGAAATGTTTTGCCGCGCTCTCGTTCGAGAGACTCAACAGGCGACGCTGCGGGTCCCAAAGATTATTGTTGAGCGAGTGGTGAATGATCATGCCGATGAACGCCCGCACAACAATTGCGGGGTCGATCGCGATGATGGCGCCGTCTCGTTGCCGCTCACGAATATAAGCTCCGAGAAACTCGTAAACTCGCCGTACGAATTTCTCAAAAAACATTTGCGCGAGTTCGTGCCCTTCCAACGCCGAATGGAGCAGCAGCCGCTGGAATTCTGGATCGCTTTCATGATGTTCAAGAGCTCCAAAAGCCAGTCCCTCGAAGACGGCGCGATCGTCCTTACGTTTAAGGGCCTCAGCCACCATCAGCTCGGGATCGATCGCATCACCCGAGCAGGCCTTATGGTCAAGGATCGCGGTATAGAGATCTTCCTTATTAGCGTAGTGACGAAAGACCATCGCCTCCGAAACGCCCGCCGCCTGCGCGATTTTCTTGGTTGTTGTCCCTCGAAAACCCTCATGGGCAAAGAGACTAACGGCCACCCGCAGGATCTGCAGCCGTCGTTCGTCTCCAGCCATTCGCCCACCGCAGGGCGGTGTGGGATGAGGGTCAAGAGTTGTAATTGCCTTCGTCACAGTAAGTTCAGTTTGTTGGCGGTCAATGCCAAAGTAAGTACTTACTTACCACCGTGGGAGCGCACTGTCAAGCCTCCACCTCCCTAACTTGCCGCTTGTATGGTTCCCGACCTGTCGAGTTTGAAGGCTTGTACCTTTTCACAACAAGGAACTAAACTCCAACGCACCAGGCGCTCCACTTAACCGAGCTAGACTTGCTTGTTTTGATAGAAGACTTGTCGGCACGTTTCTTGCTCGGTGCCCTTCCATCACTGCGGATCGCGCGCTGAAGCAAAAGCGGAAGCCGTCGGTTCATCACTAAGTTTGAAAAGGAGAATTTTCGAAATGTCACAAAACCGAGAAGGCTTTAATCCCGACTCCCCGGCAACCAATACGGGCGCGGGCACCGGCTCCAGCGGCAGCAGCTCAACCGGCATCGGCTCCAGCAGCTACGGCTCCGGAAGTACTGGCTCCAGTAGCACTGGAACCGCCACAGCTCTGTCTCAAACTGCACAGGAGTATGGTCAAAAGATTACCGAAGCTGCCACGCAGGCGAAAGATTACGTGAGCGACAGGGTCTCAGTCGTAGGCGACAAGCTCAAAGACCTCCAGAACGCAGACTTGGGCCAAGTTGCAGAGAACGCGAAGGAATACGCACGAAAGAACCCAAGCCAAGCCATTCTGATTTCGGCAGCCGCTGGACTCGTGCTTGGGCTGATCCTTCGCGGAAGACGTCAGTAGGCTTTCTCGAACTGACGCCGCCACCTGGCTGCATTAGACAAAGGAGGAACACATGGCAGTTCCATCAACTGCTGTTGCAACCGCAAAAGATTTGGCGCTTAAATCCGAACCCGAGAGTCTGCCCGCGTTAGTCGGACGACTCGGCGACGACGTAATGCAGCTCTTCGACACCAAGCTGAGTTTGCTGAAGGTCGAAATTAAAGAGGAGGCAAATGCCTACGCACGTGGCGGGATTGCAATCGCACTTGGGGGCGTAGTCTCCGCCGTTGGCTTTGCGTTGCTTAACGTGGCCGTCGCTTTCGCCGTCTCGACGCTTTTTGCGAACGCGGACCTCAGTCAGGCAGCCAAATACGCCTTAGGGTTCGTACTAACGGGTCTCTTCTACGTGATCATAGGTGGCATTGTTGTTTTAACGGTGAAGAACCGTCTGGCTCGTCAAAACCTGGTCCCTAACAAGACGGTCGAGGAACTAAGAAAGGACAAGCAATGGCTGAAGAACGAACTCTAGGTTTGGCTCGCGCACCGGAAGTAAGGGAAGACGTGAGGGAAGAAGACCTCTCTAAAAATGAACTCCAGCTCCGGATGGATGAAGCTCGGGATTCCATCACCCAGACCGTAACTGAAATCAAGGAGACAGTCGTGCAACAATACGAAACCGTTAAGGAAGCGCTCGATTGGCGTGAACAGTTTAAGAAGCGTCCGGTCGCGTGGAGTCTGGGAGCGGCTGGGGTCGGATTCTGCGTCGGTTATTGCATTTCTTCCGCAATTAAAAGCGGGGAGTCGCAATCGGAAAGATTTGTTTCCTCGGAAACACACGCTTACGCCAGCCAGCCCATGACCGGTCGGTCTTATACATCTTTGTCGGCTAACGCTGCCGATAAAGCCAACGGCAAGGATGAAGGTCCAGGCTTACTGGGCCGATTTAAGGAGTCCCGGGCTTTTGACCGTTTGCATCAGGAAGTTGGTTCGCTCGGAGATCGGCTGGTAGAAGAACTCTCAACAACCGCGCAAACAGTCATTTTGCCCGCGTTGATTAGCAAGATTCGCGATCTGGTTGGCGCCGATCTTTCGGACAAGGGCAAATCCCAAGCGGCACCCGCCGCGAGCATGGGCTCTCGCGCCGGCAACTACGAGCCGGTTCTAGAACGTAACCCAAGCTAACTACGACGACAGCACATTCATGCATGAGAAGCGGGCCATCTGGCCCGCTTCTCTTTTTAACCCAGGGCCTTTCACTCACGCTCGTGCTAAACGAACAGCCCAGAAATATGCTGGGCTATGGTAGTAGATTGTTTCGGCATAAGTCGTCCATGGCCTATCGATCTCGCTAGGGCTTCGCCGCCCGATGTGGGGAAGGGGCTACGAGGCTGTGCCAAAACTCCTAAGGGAATTAACTTCACGAACGTAGTTATATGGAGCAGACTCAGCTCCGATACAGAACCGCGAGCGGTAGCGACCGGATCAAACACTCAACGATCAGAAAACCGCACTTAATAAGATTGAGTGAGAGATCCGGTCGCTACCGCTCGCGGTTCTGTAGTGAGCGATGACGGCCCCGCCTCACATCGGGCGGCATAAACCGTACCGGAGACCTGTTTCGCATCGCCTACCGGCAAACCTGGTCCCACTACCTAGCTGCCGTCCATTTGCTTCATTGCGTAAATCAGCGTCCCGGCATCGGCTTGCGGGGCAGTTTCTCGTCTCGCGTCGCTGCCTTATAGACAAACGCCGCTATTATGGTCGCGGCCTGTTTCATATCGTCGGCCTGAATACGATCGAAGACGTCCTGGTTCGAGTGGTGGGTGCGAGAGTCGTATTCGATCTCATCCTGAATAAACTGAAAGCCCGGTAAACCAATGGCGTCGAACGCCAAATGGTCGGTGCCACCGGTATTTGAGATCGAGAGCGTTGCCGCTCCCATATCGCGGAATGGCATCAGCCACTCGCGGAACAAAGGGCGCACTCCCTCGTTGCCCTGCAGGTATACGCCACGGATCTTTCCGGTTCCATTGTCCAGATTGAAGTAGCCGCTAAACCTTTCGTACTCCGGCTTCGTCAAGAGCTTGGGCACCGGCGCCGGACTTGGCGCAGGACCAGGAGTTTCCGCGGCGGGGGTTTCAAATCGACCAAAGTGCTCAGCCACGTAAGCACGCGAACCCAGCAGTCCCTGTTCCTCCCCAGACCACAATCCGACGCGAATCGTCCGACGAGGTTTCAGATTTAGCGCTTGCAGAATACGAACGGCCTCCATTGCCACCGCAACGCCTGCGCCGTTGTCGGTGGCGCCGGTTCCGGAATGCCAGGAGTCCATGTGACCGCCGAGCATCACGACCTCATCTTTTAAATCTGTGCCCGGGATCTCTGCAATCGTGTTGTAACCCATGGGATCTGCATCCTGCCATTCGACGCCCAGGTCTACGGTCATCGTCACTTTTTCGCCGGCCTGGATAAGGCGGACGATGCGGTTGTAGTGTTCAACTGCGAGCACAATTTGAGGGGCAAACTTCGGAGCGCTCTTGTCGTACGCGGAAATTGAGCGTGAGTTTGGACCGAAGGGTTCCGCCGGTACGGGTTGGGGCACTGAGGCCGATCCCAGGAAGATTGTGCCACCATCACCGAAACGGCTGGAGTCAACCAAAAGCGCAGCGCCTTCTTCATGCAGAAAGAGATTCTTCTTGGCAGCCAGATTGAACGCGGCTCGCATTTCTGGAGTCAGTTGAAAACGTCGTGGTGTTCCACCTCTCGGCTCAGGTGCATCAGCAAGGCCGAGCAAGTCCTTTTCATCTCTGCGGGTACTTGGCGCCTCAAAATGAGCTTTCACTTCTCGCAGCGGCGCGGTCAGGACGATGGCCCCCTTTACCTTGCCTTTGAATCGCTGCAGATCCGCTTCGTCTTTCGCATCGACGTAAACCACTTCTGCCGTGAGCGTTCCGTTGGTCCCGGGAGACCAGGCCTTCGGGTAGGCGATCAGGGGTATCGCCTGGGGCTGAACCACCTGCGCAGAAAATCGCTTTAGCGTCCAGCCCCGACCAAATGGTCCCCATGCTTCCAGATGCGCGTTCTGCAATCCCCACTTGCCCATTTGATCGCGCGTCCATTCGTTTGCTCTTTTCATTCCCGGCGAATTGGTCAGACGAGGGCCGATCACGTCAGTCAGATAACTCACCGTCTGCATTACCTGTGAACGATTCAGCCCCTCGTCTTTGATTCGCTCAATAGGATCGTTCGGGTCCTTTGGCGGGATTTGACCTGGCTGCTGCGGTCGAACGGTGGGCTGACTGGGCGGAGTTTGAGCTGGCTGCTGCGCGAAAATCGCGTTCGGTGAGAACAAGAAAGTCAGGACGAGGGCCAGTGCGGCGTAGCGTCGTAGCATGATTAAATTCTCCTGAGATTCAATTTATCGGGGGATCTATTTGTCCACGAGGAACTAACCGAGTGAAATCGCATAGTACAGGTTGGGCAGCTGGAAAGTTTCCAGGGCCGCCAGGATTATCGAGCAGGTTGGCGGTCGGTTTGTATTTTGGTTTGCTTGATCTTAGCTACGTCTGTTCCGGTGTCGTTCGAACTGTACTCACAGTCTTCGTTTGCGCAGTAACGGAAAGTGCCCTGTTTTTTTGTAGTCTTCTCGAGCAGAAAAGGCGCCTGGCAATTCGGACAGGTTTCCTTCACCGGCTTGTTCCAGAATACCGCGTCACAGGTGGGGTACTGCGAACAACCGTAAAATGTTTTTCCACGTTTCGATTTCTTGACGACCAACTCACCTACGCAGCCCTCTCGCGGACACGGTACGCCCGTCGTTTCCTGCTTGATGTACTTACACTTTGGGTAGTTTGAGCAGGAGATAAACTCCCCGAAACGGCCGAACCGCTTCACGAGTTGCGCTCCGTCGACAGGGCACTTCTCATCGAGCGGAATGGGTGCAGGGGCAACTGCACCGCCTTTGGAGATCTTCCGAATGTTGCGGCACTCGGGATAACCCGTACAGCCCAGGAATTGACCGAAGCGACCGCGCTTGAGCTGCATGGGTTTGCCACACAAGTCGCAGGCTTCCGGTTCTTCCAATCCATTACCTCCGGCATTTACCTCTCCGCCTGCTGCTCTGCCATCCGCTCCGGCCTTGGGCTCAGCGTCACGTGTAGCACCGCAGTTCAGACACTTGAGATACTTGCCGAAGCGCCCAAACTTCTGGACCATCCCTTTGGTTTCGCACTTGAGACAAACCTCCTCCGTGGGAGTGTCTATATTCTTGATCCCGTCCGTGTATTGCTTGAACTTACTCAGGTCGTCCTTGAACTTGTCATAGAACTCATGCAGCGCGGCGGTCCATTTGAGCTTTCCTTCCTCGACGTGATCGAGCTCTTCCTCCATGCGGGCCGTGTAGGTAACATTGAAGAGGTCGTCGAACCCACCTTCGATTAGCACGTCGTTCACAGTCTTGCCCAAAGCGGTCGGATGAAACCGGCCTTCCAGCTTCTCAACATATTCGCGGTCCTGAATCGTCGTCATGATCGCAGCGTAAGTTGACGGCCGACCTATTCCCTTCTCCTCAAGCGCTTTGACCAGGGTAGCTTCCGTATAACGAGGTGGCGGCTCAGTGAAGTGCTGCTCCGGAGTTATCGTCTTTAACTTTAGCACCTCGCCCTTTTCCACCATTGGCAGAGTGCGCTCGGCTTCGTCATCTTCTTCGGCTTTTTCGTCGCGACCCTCCTGGTACAGCTTCAGAAATCCGTCAAACTTCTGCACCGAACCTGTTGCGCGAAAAAGGAAACGACCAGCGTTGATGTCGATGGTTGTTTGATCGAAGATCGCGGGAGTCATCTGCGAAGCCACCGTTCGCTGCCAGATAAGTCGGTAGAGTCTCAGCTCATCCTTATTCAGATATTGGGCCAGGGAATCCGGGGTGCGCGCAACCTCAGTTGGGCGAATAGCCTCGTGCGCGTCCTGTGCATCTTTCTTGGACCGATAATGAACGGCCTTTTCCGGCAGATACGGGGGCCCGTATTGATTGCCAATGAAATCACGGAGCTCGCCAAGAGCGGCTTCTGAAACGCGCGTAGAATCGGTACGCATGTAGGTGATCAGACCCACCGATCCTTCCGACCCCAGCTCCACACCCTCGTACAGCTTCTGGGCCAGCATCATCGTCTTCTTTACCGCGAAACCAAGCTTGCGCGAGGCTTCCTGTTGCAGCTTTGAAGTGATGAACGGTGGTACCGGATTTCGTTTCCGCTCTTTAGTGGCTACCTCGCTGACAACGAAAGTCTCTTTCTCTGCCTCGGCAACAATTTCGGTGGCCCGCGCTTCCTCGTTAATCAAAATCTCGGTGTTCTTAGTGTCCAGATCGAAACCGCTCGTCTTAACAGTTTTCTCGCCGACCTTGAAAAGCCTGGCATCAAATGCCGGTGGCAGTTTCGCCGCTACGTTGGCGATGATGGTCCAGTACTCCGTTTTCAGGAATTTTTCGATTTCTCGTTCGCGCTCGACCACAATTCTCAGGGCGACTGATTGAACCCGACCAGCGCTAAGCCGGCCCCCGATTGTGCGGCATAGAAGAGGTGAAACTTTGTAACCAACCAGCCGATCCAGTATGCGACGAGCTTGTTGTGCGTCAACGAGGTTCTCATCTATTTGTCCCGGATTATCAAACGCCGCATTCACAGCGCGTTTGGTGATCTCATTGAACATCACCCGATAGGTGGGCTTGGCGGGGCGTTGGGGAACAATCTCTTCAGCAAGGTGCTGGCAGATGGCTTCGCCCTCGCGGTCCGGGTCGGCAGCCAGATAAACGGCATCCGCATCTTTGGCGGCTTTCTTAAGTTCCGCAACGATTCTCTTGTTATTCCGTTTTCGGGAGTCTGGAATTACTTCGTAGGTTGGTTTGAAATCATTGTCGATATCAACCCCCAGGCCTTTGGAAGGTAAATCTTTGATGTGGCCTATCGAGGCTTTAACCAGGTAGTCCGTCCCCAGGTATTTATTAATTGTCTTCGCCTTTGCCGGCGATTCAACGATGACCAGGTTTTTTGCCATGGACTCCTCTATAGTGCTGAGTGCTGAGTACTGAGGGTGCACTGCTCAGCACTCGGCACTCGGCACTCAGTACTATTTCACATTTTCCTTACAAAGCACTTGCCGGGAAGCGCGCGCACCAATTCGCGCATCTCCAACGCTAACAGCGCGGCGGTTAAATTTGAAATCGATAACTTACTCCGATCAACGAGTGAATCAATGTGTTCCGGACTGTCTGCTGCCAATAGCTTCAAAACAGTAGTTTCAGAATCTGAAAGCCCATGCGGCACTAAAGAAAGTTGGTCTGCTAGCGACTTCTCTTTCTTCTTCTCACCAAAAGGCGGCGGCAACAACTTCGCCGCGATTTGAGGCGGCACCTCGGCGGCGATGTCCTGCCACTGCTGCACCAGCTTCGCGCCGGCTCCTTTGATCAGATAATTCGTGCCGAATGAGTTACGCGAGGTGATATTGCCCGGGACTGCGAAGACTTCCCTGTTTTGTTCAATCGCCAACCGCGCCGTTATCAAAGATCCGGAATTTTCCGCTGCCTCAACCACCACAACGCCGAGGCTCAAGCCACTAATGATGCGGTTCCGGTACGGAAAGTTTTCCGACACAGGTGGAGTGCCCAGCGGGAACTGCGTAACTACTGACCCTCCACGTTCAAGAATCTCGTCCGCAAGTTTTCGATGATCGCGCGGATAAACTTGGTCGATCCCGGTGCCCAGCACGGCCACCGTGCGACCACCTCCTTCGAGGGCGCCGCGATGTGCTGAGGCATCGATTCCCCGCGCGAAGCCCGAGATTACTGTGACTCCCCTTTGGGCCAAATCACGCGCCAGCATTAAAGCCGCATTCTGCCCATATGTTGAACATCTGCGCGAGCCGACAATCGCCACGCACGGCTCCTCGAGACATTCTTCCCAGGCGCCCTTCACGTAAAGAATGATTGGTGGATCGTAGATCTCGCGCAACATCGCGGGATAAACGCCATCGTCGAGTATTAAAAGATCCGCGCCGAATTTCCTTACGTTTGTAATCTCGGCTTCGGCATTCTCAAACAGGTCGCGCCCAATGATGCTGTCTACAGCTTCCGGCAACAGCCGCAACTTTTCCAGCTCGGCTCGAGTAGCACCGTAAACAGCTTCTGCGGCACCGAAGCGTTCCAGGAGTTTGGCAGCGGCGCGAGGTCCGATGCCCGGGGTCATGTTGAGTGCAACCCAATCTCTGATCATGTGAGGA
>Ga0136617_10005493_pt1 | contig 11339 bp, 10 predicted proteins | sample AntDrymUQ3222106_2_FD_129672 | JGI IMG/M metagenome (GOLD analysis project Ga0136617, IMG submission 129672) | Polar desert sand microbial communities from Dry Valleys, Antarctica - metaG UQ322 (21.06) | ecosystem: Environmental > Terrestrial > Soil > Desert | place: Antarctica: Dry Valley...
ACTCCTGGCTCAGCCTGCGCGGCGGCGTGCGGTGGCGTCGGCAGGACAGCGGTTCGTGAACGAGGCCCTGGACCCCGACCGGCTGCTCGACGCCATGCGGCACGGGCTGGCCGCAGGAGTGTCACCTCGCGGGTAGCGACCTTGCTCAGCCGTCCACGCGTCGCAGCCAGATCTCGCGCCAATACGGGTACGTGGCCCGCGGGCAGAACCGGTGGTAGATGGCCTGGCAGGTGACCCCGGCGAGGATGATGCAGTCCCGGGGCATGGTCAGCATGCGCCCGGAGCCCTCATCGATGATCCGCTCGACCCGCCGCAGCACCCGGAACTGCTGGCCGCAGTAGGGCAGCATCTCGGCGTCGAACGACAGACCGCGGTTGTGGCCGGCGGCGTCCAGGGTGGCCAGGATCTCCTCGCGGGCCTTCACCTCCACGAGTTCTCCCGGTTGGAGATCGAGCGTCTCCCTCGGGGTCTTCGTGTTCGGCCCGGTCACGAAGGGGTACCACCGGCCGGCGCGGATGCGCAGGCGGCGCGGCAGCACCCGCTTGCTCAGCCCCTGGTACTTGTTGAACAGGAACACGCCCAGGCCGTGCACCAGCCGCAGCACGCCGGTGTTGCCCGAGCGCACGTCACGGGCGTACTGGCGCACGTCCCACCACGCCTCGGGCGCGGTCGCGCGGAACAGCTGCGTGGCCTGGCACCGGTAGCGCGCTGCGTCGGCGCCCTCCGCACCGTCGTCCGACCGCGTCGCCCGCGACAGCACCTCCGCAGTTCCCGGGTACCCGAGTTCCGCAGCCGGCGTCACCGCATCGGCATCCGGTGGCTTGAGCCAGTCCTCCTTCCAGAACAGCAGACACCCCGCCTGGCAGCCGCCGTGCGCCGAGCCGTCGCAGCGCAACCCCGCCAGGTGCACGGTCTCCTCCATGCGCCGCAGGCCGGTCCACTCGATGGTGTCGCAGGTCTTGTCCGCCCGTGCGGACACGGTCAGCGTGCGGCCGCAGAACTGCAACATCTCGGGCATGAACGGCAGCCCGCCGAGGTCGCCGTCGGCGTCCAGCGTGGCGAGGATCTCCTCGGCGGGTCGGATCTGCACGAGGTCCCCGGCCCGCAGCTCACGCTTTGGTCTGCGTGCGGGACGCGCACCGGCGGCCGCTACGGACGGTGATATGGACGGATGCTCCAACGAGGACCCCCGGTTGGTGAACCTGACCTGGCCGAGTTGCGTGTCGATGATGGTACCGAGGGCTGCGCCCGCGATCTCGTGAGCTCCGGCCTTCCTCGGCCTCGCTGGTTGGCTACCATGCCGTTATCACACAGCGTGTGGGTGGGGCACGGCGGCGCCGCCGGGTGGAGCGGTGCCGGACGCAGGGACGGTTGGGGTGTGCTGCCCGAATCGGAGGAGGAGGGGCTGAAGCCATGCGGGTGCTGCTGACCGGTCACGACGGCTACATCGGGCAGGTCATGGGGCCGATGCTCTCCCAGGCCGGTCACGAGGTCGTCGGATTGGACAACTACCTGTACGAGGGCTGCACGTTCGGCGGGGGCGGGTGGGACCCGCCGGCCCTGCGCACCGACGTGCGTGATGTGCGCGGCGAGGACCTCGCCGGCTTCGACGCCGTGGTGCACCTGGCCGGAATCTCCAACGACCCCGTGGGGGACCTCGACCCCTCGGCGACCTATGCCATCAACCACCAGGCCTCCGTGCGCCTGGCGCGCCTGGCGAAGGAGGCCGGGGTCGGGCGCTTCCTGTTCTCGTCCTCGTGCAGCCTCTACGGGGCGGCGGACACCGATTCCCTCCTGGACGAGGGCGCGCCATTCAACCCGGTGACGGCCTACGGCGAGTCCAAGGTCCTGGTCGAGCGCGACCTCGCGGTGCTCGCCGACGAGCGCTTCAGCCCCACCTCCCTGCGCAACGCGACCGTCTACGGCGTGTCCTCGCGGCTGCGTGCCGACCTCGTGGTCAACAACCTGACCGGCTTCGCGCACGTCACCGGTGAGGTCCGGGTCGCCAGCGACGGCACGCCGTGGCGTCCGCTGGTCCACGTCGACGACGTGGCCCGGGCGTTCCTGGCGGTGCTCGAGGCCCCCCGCGACCTCATCCACGGCGAGGCCTTCAATGTGGGCGGCACCTCAGAGAACTACCGCATCAGCGAGGTCGCCGACATCGTCGCCCAGGTGGTGCCCGGCAGCCGGGTGACCTACGCCGCCGGCGGGGGCCCGGATGCCCGCTGCTACCGTGTGAGCTTCGACAAGCTGGCGTCGAGGCTGCCGGCGGGCCGCCCGCGTTGGACCGTGCGCGAGGGGGTGGAGCAGCTGCTCGCGGCCTACCAGCGCGACGGTCTCACCCTCGCCGAGCTCACCGGTCCCCGGTTCACCCGCCTCGGGCGTGTGCAGGAACTCCGCCAGCGCGGCATGCTCGACGCCGCGCTGCACCGGCTGGACTCGCCGCCGGCCGTCTCCGCGGAGGTGTCGGGTGCTCACTGAGCCGGCCGCCACGGTGGCCGGGGCGGGCCCCTCCCGTGCGCACTGCCGATTCTGCGGGGCGGGTCTGGAGCACACCTTCGCCGACCTCGGCATGTCACCGCTGTGCGAGACGATCCTGTCCCCCGGCGAACTCAACCGCATGGAGCCGTTCTACCCGCTCCACGTGTGGGTGTGCGCGGAGTGCCTGCTGGTCCAGGTGGAGGACTACGTGGCACCGGAGGCGATCTTCCACAGCGCCTACCCGTATCACTCCTCATACTCGACCAGCTGGCTGCGCCATGCCGAGACCTACGTGGAGCAGATGTGCCAGCGGCTGAGCCTGGGCACCCACAGCCAGGTCGTCGAGATCGGCAGCAACGACGGCTACCTGCTGCAGTACTTCGTCGGGCGCGGGATCCCGGTGCTGGGGATCGAGCCGGCGGGCAACGTCGCCGAGGAGGCGGAACGCCGGGGCGTGCCCACGCGCACGCGCTTCTTCGGCGAGGACATGGCCCGGGAGCTCGTGGAGGAGGTCGGGCGGGCAGATCTCCTGCTCGGCAACAACGTGCTGGCCCAGGTGCCCGACCTCAACAGTTTCCTGTCCGGCGCCAGCCTCCTGCTGGCCCCCGATGGGTTGCTCACCATGGAGTTCCCCCACCTGCTCCGGCTGGTGGAGCGCAACCAGTTCGACACGATCTACCACGAGCACTTCTCGTACTTCTCCCTGCTCGCCGTCGAGCGCATCTTCTCCGCCCACGGGCTGCAGATCTTCGACGTCGAGGAACTGAGCAGCCACGGCGGCTCGCTGCGTGTCTTCGCTCGCCACATCGGCCACCCCTCACAGCCGGTGCGCCCGGCCGTCGGCGCGCTGCGTGCCGCCGAGGAGGCTGCCGGGCTGCGCACCGTGGCGTACTACACCGCCTTCAACGAGCAGGCTCGGTCGACGAAGCGCCGGCTGCTGCGCTTCCTGGTCGACGCGAAGGACGCGGGCCGCACGATCGTGGGGTACGGGGCTCCTGGGAAGGGCAACACGCTGCTGAACTACTGCGGCATCGGCCGTGACTTCCTCGACTACACCGTGGACCGCAATCCCCACAAGCAGGGCGGGTTCCTCCCCGGAACCCACATCCCCATCCTGGACCCCGGCACCATCGAGGCGACGCGTCCCGACCTCGTGCTCATCCTGCCGTGGAACCTGAGCCGCGAGATCATGGAGCAGATGCGCCACATTCACGACTGGGGTGGGAAGTTCGTGGTGGCCATACCGGACGTCGCCGTCCACGGCTGATGAGGAGCGGATCGTGAAGGTGGTCCTGTTCTGCGGTGGACTCGGTCTGCGCCTGCGGGAAACGCCGGAGGCGATCCCGAAGCCCCTCACGCAGATCGGGTACCGGCCGATCCTGTGGCACGTGATGAAGTACTACGCGCACTTCGGCCACACCGAGTTCATCCTCTGCCTCGGCTACAAGGCCGACCTGGTCAAGAACTACTTCCTGACCTACGACGAGTGCCTCTCGAACGACTTCACCCTGTCGGCCGGCGGCTCGGACATCCACCTGCTGTCCAGCGACATCGACGAGTGGAAGATCACCTTCGTCGACACCGGCGTGGGGGCGAGCATAGGTGAGCGGTTGAAGGCCGTGGAACCGCACCTCGCCGGGGAGGACGTATTCCTGGCCAACTACAGCGACGGCCTCAGCGACCTCGACCTGCATGCCTACGTCGACCGCTTCGTGGCCTCGGGCGCGGTGGGTTCGTTCCTGTGCGTGCGGCCCTCGCAGAGCTTCCACGTCGTGTCGCTCGATGGCGACGGCGTGGTGGAGGGCATCGCGCCGATGACGGAGTCCAACGTCTGGATCAACGGCGGTTTCTTCGCCTTCCGCCAGGAGATCTTCCGCGAGCTGCACGCCGGGGAGGACCTCGTGGTGGAGCCGTTCCTGCGGCTGATCGAGGCCCGCCAGCTCACCGCCCACCGTTACGAGGGGTTCTGGCTGCCGATGGACACCTTCAAGGACCGCCAGATCCTCGAGGAGCTCTACGAGCGGGGGGCGGCGCCCTGGGAGCTGTGGAAGCAGTCGAGCCCCCTCGGGTGAGCCGCCGCACCCGTTCTCCCAGGAGGTCATCGTGCTCGGCCTAGCTCCCGAGGGCAGCCGCCTGTCGCGGCTCCTGTGCTTGGGCGCGCACTCCGACGACATCGAGATCGGGTGCGGCGGCACCGTGCTCAAGCTGCTCGAGCGCGACGCGGACCTGCACGTCGACTGGGTCGTGCTGAGCGCGGAGGGCGAACGGGCGGACGAGGCGCGGGCGGGGGCCGCGAGGTTCCTGGAGCGGGCGAAGTCCGCGCGGGTGGACGTCCGCGCCTTTGAGGAGCGCTACTTCCCCTACCGCGGGGCAGCGATCAAGCGCTTCTTCGACGAGCTGGGCGGCTCGCTGGCGCCCGACCTCGTGTTCACCCACCGCCTCGCTGACCGGCACCAGGATCACCACTTGGTCGCTGAGCTGACCTGGAACACGTTCCGCGACCAGCTGATCCTGGAGTACGAGATCCCGAAGTACGAGGGCGACCTGGGTCAGCCGAACGTCTTCGTGCACCTGGAGCGCGACACGGCCCAGCGCAAGGTGGACGCCATCCGCGAGACGTTTGCCAGCCAGCGCGGACGCCACTGGTTCTCCGAGGAGACGTTCTGGTCCACGCTGCGGCTGCGCGGCATCGAATCACGGGCGCCGAGTGGCTACGCCGAGGCCTTCTCGGGTCCCAAGCTGGTCCTCGCGTGATCTTCACCCCCACGCGACTGGCCGGGGCGTTCATCATCGACCTCGAGGAGCGACACGACGAGCGCGGGTTCTTCGCGAGGGCCTGGTGCGCGGCCGAGCTCGAGGCCCATGGCCTGAACCCGGCGGTCGACCAGTGCAACGTCTCCCACAACACCGCCTCCGGCACGCTGCGGGGACTGCACTACCAGGCGGCACCCCACGAGGAGGCCAAGGTGGTGCGCTGCACCCGCGGCCGGCTCTACGACGTGCTGGTGGACCTGCGCCCGGGTTCGTCCACCTTCGGCGACCATGTGGGCGTGGAGCTGAGCGCGCAGAGCCGCCGGATGGCGTACGTCCCCGAGGGCTTCGCGCATGGGTTCCTGACCTTGGAGCCGGATACCGAGGTCTTCTACATGATGTCAGCGGGCTACGCGCCTGAGTCGGCTCGCGGGGTGCGCTGGGACGACCCGGCGCTCGGCATCGACTGGCCCGGCCCGGTGCGGGTGATCTCTGACCGGGACCGCTCCTACCCGGACCTGGACGGACCGCAGGGCGCGCGGTGAGGCTCACCGAGCTTCGGCGGGCGATCGACGAACCGGCGGTCGGGGCCGCACTGTACGATCTGGTCCGCGACCTTTATCCTTTCTGCCGCAGCATCACCGGTCCGGGCCTGCGCCAGACGCTGGCGGCGCTCGCGGCACGCGTGCCGCTGACGATCCACGAGGTCCCCACGGGCACCGAGGTCCTCGACTGGACGGTGCCGCAGGAGTGGACTATCCGCGACGCCTACATCCGGCGGCCCGGCGGGGAACGCATCGTGGACTTCCGCGAGCACAACCTGCACGTCATGAGCTACAGCACGGCGGTGGACGCCACCGTGTCGCTCCAGGAGCTGAAGGGACACCTGTTCAGCCTGCCGGAGCACCCGGACTGGATCCCGTACCGCACGTCCTACTACGCACGGCGCTGGGGGTTCTGCCTCAGCCACCGGCAGCTGTCCGAGCTTGACGACGGCGAGTACGAGGTGCGGATCGACGCCGACCTCGCTCCGGGCCACCTCAGCTACGGGGAATATGTCGTCCCGGGGGCACGTGAGGAGGAGGTGCTGATCACCGCGCACGCCTGCCACCCCTCGCTGGCCAACGACAACCTGTCGGGGCTGGCGCTCGTGACCCTGCTCGCCGAGCACCTGACCGGCCTCGAGCTGCGCTACTCCTACCGCTTCCTCCTGATGCCCGGGACCATCGGATCGATCACCTGGCTGAGCCGCAACCAGCCGGCGGTCGAGCGGATCGCGCACGGGCTGGTCGCGGCCTGCGTTGGCGATCCCGGCGGACTGACCTACAAGCGCAGCCGCCGCGGGGACGCCGAAGTGGACCGGGCCGCTGCCCAGGTGCTGCGGCACCGCGGCGCGGACGCGAAGACGGTGGACTTCTCGCCCTACGGGTACGACGAGCGGCAGTTCTGCTCCCCCGGCTTCAACCTGCCGGTCGGCTCGCTCACGCGCACCCCGCATGGGCAGTACCCGCAGTACCACACCTCCGCCGACGACCTCGGCTTCGTTCGGCCGGAGCACCTGGCCGACTCGTTCACCGCCTACCTGGAGGTGCTCGAGATCCTCGAGGGCAACCGACGGTACGAGAACCTGTTCCCCAGGGGTGAGCCGCAGCTGGGCCGGCGCGGGCTGTACCCGGCCACGGGGGGACCACAGGCGGAGATCGAGACGCTCGGCCTGCTGTGGGTGCTCAACCTCTCCGACGGCGGGTGGAGCCTGCTCGACATCGCCGAGCGGGCCGGGCTGGCGTTTGACGTCATCGCCCGGGCGGCAGACGCGCTGGCCAAGCACGGACTGATCGCGGCATGCCCCGATGGAGCCGACTCCGAACCCGCGTGAGCGACCATCCCGTCCACCGCCCTCCCGTGCCGCTGCACGCCCGCAGGGTCCTCGTCACGGGAGCGTCCGGGTTCATCGGCTCGCACCTGTGCCGGAGACTGGTGGACGCAGGGGCCGTGGTGCACGGCGTCTCCCGATCGGCCCGACCCCAGGGCGCGAGTGCGTCGCACTGGTGGACGATCGACCTCGCCGAGCCGGACGCGTGCGACGCCCTGGTGCGTACCGTCGAACCCGATGTCATCCTCCACCTGGCCGGTCACGTCACCGGCAGCCGCGGGCTCGACGCCGTGGCGCCCACGCTGCGAGCGAACCTGGTCGTTACCGTCGACCTGCTCACCGCGGCGGCCGTGCACGGGGTCCGCCGGATCGTGCTGACCGGGTCGCTCGAGGAGCCCGGGCCGCACGATCGGGCGCCAAGCTCGCCGTACGCCGCCGCCAAGTGGGCGGGCAGCGCCTACGCCAGGATGCTGCACGACCTGCACGCCCTGCCGGTGGTGATCCTGCGGGTCTTCATGGTCTACGGACCTGCTCAACGCGACACCCTCAAGCTCGTCCCCTACGTCATCAGGTCACTGCTGCGCGGCGTGTCGCCGGAGCTGTCCGACGGGCGCCGGCCGGTCGACTGGATCTACGTGGACGACGTCGTCGCCGCATTCGCCGCCGCGGCCGTGGCGCCGGACATCGACGGAGCAACCATCGACGTCGGCACGGGGCGGCTGACGACCATCAGGGACGTGGTCGAGCAGCTGGCCCGGCTCGTCGACCCCGCGGTACCCCTGCAGTTCGGCGCTCGACCCAACCGCGCAGGTGAACGGGTCGCAGCCGCCGACGCGGCGCAAGCCGAACTGCTCCTCGGCTGGCGGGCGGCCACCGGCTTGCGCGACGGGCTGCAGCGCACGGTCGATTGGTACCGGCTCGCGCTGCCGGGATGATCATGGACCGGCTGGCGATGTCGTCACGACAGCGGGCCCCGACCGAACAGGAGGCCGTGGAGGTAGGCGCGATACTCGACCACCTTGTGGCGGCGCCGGGCCACGAGGTCCTTGACGAGCCGCCCGACGGTGCCGGTGACCACCACCATCTGCATCAGCAGCGCCGAAGTGGTGCTGTTGTGATCACGCAGGTAGGCGGTCATGGACGCCCCCCGGTGCCGCAGCATGAACGCCGATGGAGCCCCGGATCCGACGGTCAGGTGCGTCACGGTCAGGTCGCCACGCAGCACCTGCCTGCGGCCGGCCTCGCGCATTCTGCGGCCCAGGCTCATGTCCTCGTTGTAGAGGAAGTAGCGCTCGTCCCAGCCGCCCAGGGCCAGGAACTCCTCGCGCCGCACGGCCAGCGTCTCACCAGCCAGCCACCCCAGCTCCGTCACCTCGCCGGGCTGGGCGCGATACCACACGCCTGCCCGGGGAAACAGGTGGTGGAGGCCGACGGCCTGGATCAGCAACCGCCACAGGGTGGGCTCCCAGCCGCCCACGAAGTCTGCAGTACCGTCGCCGTCGATCGTGTTGGCGGCACAGGACCCCACCGTGGGGTCGCTGTGAAGCTGCGCGACCAGCGCCGCACAGACCGCGACGTCTGGCCGGCTGTCGGGACTGGCGAAGATGAGGTAAGGGTGGGAGGAGGTGCGGGCGGCCAGGTTGGCGGCCCGGGCGAAGCCGGCGTCGCCACCCGAGTCGAGGTATCGGGCATGCGGGCGACGGTCGAGGAGATCCTCCACATGGTCGATCCCACGGGCATTGTCGACGACGGCCAGGGCGGCGTCCGCCGGCACGCTGCGCAGCATCTGCTCCAGTTGACGGCGACTCCGGTACGTCACGACGAGCAGTTCGTACGACCGCGTTGTCGTCCCCGCCGGCAAGGCCGCCGGGTCCTGTTCCTCGACGCGCAGTTCGCTCACGACGTCTCCCCACCTCTGGTCGGCGGCACTCTGGTCCTCAGCAGCGAGTCGCGCAGCACCGCGCCCAACGTGCGCAGCAGGATCGTGATGTCCAGCCAGAGCGACCAGCTCTCGATGTAGGCGTTGTCGAACCTGGCGCGCTGGTGGATCGAGGTCTCGCCACGCAGGCCGTGCACCTGCGCCCAGCCGGTGAGGCCGGCCGGAAGGCGATGTCGGTCCTCGTAGCCGGGAACCTCGACGGAGTAGCGCTGGACGAAGTACGGACGCTCGGGACGGGGCCCGATCAGGCTCATATCGCCGCGCAGGACGTTCCACAGCTGCGGCAGCTCGTCGAGGCTGAGGCGTCGCAGCCAGCGCCCCACGGGGGTCACGCCCGCCAGAGAATTGCTCGTGTGGCTGGCAAGCTCCTGTCGCACGGTGCGGAACTTCAGCATCTCGAACTCGCGGCCGTGCTGTCCGAGACGAGGCTGACGGAAGATCAGGGGACCCGGACTGCTGATGCGCACCGCGACGGCGAGGAGCGCCATCAGTGGGCCCGCGAGCAGGAGCGCGACGAGCGAGACCACCACGTCGATCGTGCGCTTGAGCCGCCACGTGGCCGTGCGCAGCGCGGTTCGGCGAACGCGATAGAGAGGAATGCCCCAAATATCGTCATCGCCAGCCGTCCGTCGCGACAGACCGATGTCGAAGAATCGGGGGACGATGTGCACCTCGACGTCGTTGGTGATCGCCGTGCGCAAGACGCTGACCCAGTTGGCCTCGCGGACGGGGCCGAACGCCACCATGATGCGGTGCAGTTCGAGACGGCTGAGGATGTCCTCGAGGTCGTGAATCGATCCGAGCAGCGGGAGCGAGGGGCCGCGTGAGCCGTTGGGAGTGATCGAGTCCACGAAGCCCACGGGTCGCAGTCCGTACTCCGGGTGTGCGCGCAGCACAGCAGCCAACTCCTCGCCCACCCTTCCGGCGCCCACGATCAGCGTGGCCTCCGATGAGTGGCCACGCCTGCGGCGGCCCCGCAGCACGCTGTAGGCGACCGCGCGCGCGGCGACGAGGGCGAGACCGGTAGCAACCAGCTGCAGCAGCAGGCCGTTGGCCGCCGCGAGCGTCCCCAGCCCAAGGAAGGGCAGGAACGGCACCAGCGCCGCCCGGGCTATCCGACCGATCTCGTCCAGGGTTCTCAAGCTGATGCGGACGCGATAGGCGCCTGTGAGCATGAGCAGCAGCACCACGCCCGTCCCGTAGGCGTACGACTCCGCTCCGGGAGCTGGCTGCAGCGCGAGGGCGAGGCCGACCGCGGCGACGTCGGCCGCCAGCAAGCCGGCCTGCACGCGCATGCGCTGCCGGCGAACCGGCTGCCGTGACCCCCGGTCGGGCACGGGCGCGACGCTGCCGCGCGGCCATCCCATCGCGTGGCGGAGGTCCGGGGTATGGGGATGGCGGAGGACCCGGACTGCGCCTGAGGTCTCGGCGCCGTGCGCGCGCATCACGCTGCTGCTCATCCGCCTGCTCCCAGCGGTGGCGCGTGGGGTGGCCGGTGCAGCACCATCAAGGCGAATGTCTCCGATAAGTCGTGGCACGCACCGACCGTCTTGACTTGCGGCGGATGCCCCTCGTCCAATGACGCGAACTGACGTCCAATTGGTTCTGGAATCTGTGAGAAACAGACCAAGTCGTCCGTCGTCCCTACAGGCGCTCACGAGCGATGGCCCGCAGCGGTTCAGTATTACTTTGGATGTCGTAAGCATGACAGTGAGTCAACCCCCGCATTGTGCAAGACCACGAGCACGTTCTTCATCCCCAAAATTGAGGAGGCATCAGGGGAAGCGTCGGTGACGTCATGCCAGCAATCGTAAAAGTTGTGCTTAGCAAACTAAAAGTATCTTTAGGACATAGGGTACTGGCTGGCGGAAGTGCAGTTACCCAACGTAGTTGTATCAGCCTGCAAAGTAGTTGCAGAGGGTAGGAAACCTTCCGCAGATGCCGTAGGGCCCCGACACCGCGTCTGCCTACCTTTGCCCTCGTGCGACGGTCGACGCACGTGTCCCGGGCGGCTCACCGCTCGCGGCGCGATCAGGTGGGGCGGGTCCTGTTCTGCGGGGCCCGCGCGAGCGTGTGGGGGAATTCATGCAGGGCGAACTCCGGCTCGAACGATCGTTCCCGCTTGCCGGCGAACCCCTGCTGCTCTCGGAGCTCAGCCAGCTCGAGCTCGCCGTCCTGGACGCAGCGCCGCTGCTCGGCCTGGCCGTCGCAGGACCCTCGGCCCGGTTCGCGAAGCGCGCGCTGGACGTCGTCGTGAGCCTGCTGGCGCTGGTCCTCGCCGCGCCGCTGATGCTC
>Ga0136617_10005494_pt1 | contig 11339 bp, 9 predicted proteins | sample AntDrymUQ3222106_2_FD_129672 | JGI IMG/M metagenome (GOLD analysis project Ga0136617, IMG submission 129672) | Polar desert sand microbial communities from Dry Valleys, Antarctica - metaG UQ322 (21.06) | ecosystem: Environmental > Terrestrial > Soil > Desert | place: Antarctica: Dry Valley...
AACTCTGGACCGAAGAAAATGAAGTAATTGCTGAAGGCCGCGATCATGGCCATCCGATACGAATTGGTTCCTACGAAAAATCCGAAGAGCAGAAAGGCCGCGCCGATCCAAGCCAGCCACTTGATCTTCACCGGCAGGATAAACATGACGTAGATGACGTCGTCGGGATAGAAGCGAGCGAAGGCGAAAAAGAGCGTCGCGTTCAGCATCGCGTTGGAAAAATTGGCGCCGAAGAAAAACGCGGCGACGGTCGTGCCGATCATTCCGAGTAAATAGAAAAGGGTGACCCGAAACGGTCCCCAAGCGCTCTCCAGCTTGTCGCCGACATACCAGAGAAACCAAAGTGCGATCGCGACGAAGAGGAAATGCTGGATCTGCGGAACGAAGATGTAGGTGATTAAACGCCAGACTTCGCCGCCCATGATCCGGGCGGGGTTGAGGGAGAGGTAGGCCTCGAAGCCCGGGTTTAGAAGGACAAGCCCGAAGACGAGGGCATTGAAGGTGACGATGATCCGGACCAAACCAGGAATGGCGATCCATCCAATGCGACGCTCGAGTTTATCCAGAACGGTCATCGTAGTTCATCGTAGCGGAGCCGCGCGGTGGCTGTTGATTGACGCCACCCAACGCTCCGCATAGCATCGCGACCGTGACCGACACCGCCTCGAAAGCCACGCCACTTTACGAGGAACATCGGCGAGCGGGGGCGAAGATCATCCCCTTCGGCGGCTGGCTCATGCCCGTGCAATACACCAGCATCAGCGATGAACATCACGCGGTGCGAAACAACATTGGTGTGTTCGATATTTCGCATATGGGTCAGCTAACGGCAACGGGGCCGCGAGCTGGTGAATGGCTCAACCGTATGCTGACGAACAACGTCGAGAAACTCGAAGTTGGCACCGGGCAGTACACGTTCTTATTGAATGAAAACGGCGGGATCATCGACGATCTGATCGTTTATCGCACTGCGCCGGATGAGTTTCTTCTCGTCGTCAACGCGTCACGCACAGAGGAAGATTTCGCCTGGCTGCGTGACCATTCAGAACAAGGTCACGATCTCATGGACCGGAGCGCGGAGTGGGCCGGTCTCGCGATTCAGGGGCCGCGGATCATCGAGCTGCTCCAGGCTTTCTTCGGACCCGAGGTGGCGCTGCCCTCACGTAATCAACTGAAGGAATTTGATTACGACGGGATCAAGTTGACGATCGCGCGCACCGGCTACACGGGCGAAGACGGCGTCGAGGTTTTCTTTCCGGCCGAGCATGCCGCGAAAGTCTGGAACGCGGTTTTGGAGAAAGGAGCGCCTTTTGGCATCAAGCCCTGCGGTCTCGGCGCGCGTGACACCTTGCGTCTTGAGATGTGCTACCCGCTGAACGGCTCCGACTTGACGCCGGAACACAATCCAATCGAGGCCGGCCTCGGATTTTTCGTCGATTTAAACAAGGAGAACTTCGTCGGGCGCGAAATCCTCAAGCAGACGAAGGAAAACGGGCCGGCCCGGAAGCTGGTCCCGTTCAAAATGAAAGGCAAAGGTCCCCCGCCGCGACCGCATTATGCGGTTTGGCGGGATGGGGCGCAGGTCGGTGAAGTGGCCAGCGGCACCCTTTCACCGAGCCTGAATCAAGGCATCGGCATGGCTTATGTGCCGACGTCGCAAGCGAAGATCGGAAGTGAGCTCGAGATCGAAATTCGCGGCCAGAAATTTCCAGCTGTCATCGAGAAGAAACCGCTCTACAAGAAGTCATGAACGTTCCCGAGGATCTCTTTTACACTGAGTCGCACGAGTGGGTCCGGGTGGAAGGCGACAACGCCCGCGTCGGCATCACCGATCACGCCCAAGCCGAATTGACCGATGTGGTTTACGTCGAGCTGCCGAAAGTCGGAACGCAGGCGGAGGCACGCACCCAGATCGCCGTTGTGGAATCGGTTAAAGCCGCGAGCGATATCTATGCGCCGGTGGCAGGTGAAGTCGTGGAAGTGAACGAAGCGCTTTCGAGCAATCCGGCTCTGGTTAATACCGATCCGTTCGGCGAAGGATGGATCTACGTCCTGAAGATGAGCGGGCCTGATGACGCGAAGCAGCTCAAGGATGCGGCTGCTTATCGGCAAGCGATTGGTTGACGACCGCACGGTCGCTGCGGGGACCGCCGTTAGCGGCCGGCGGCACGATAACCGGATTTCACCAGATCGGCGGGAACCTCAAATAACGCTGCGACGTAGCGCAGGAACTCCTCGATCCGGATTGGATTCGCAACAAAACTGTAACCGCTCAGGATTCCGGCCGAAACAACACCGCCTTCAAACGCGGTGTTCACACTCAGGAAAACGACGGGCGTATCCCGGAACTCGGGATCGGCTTGCAATTGGCGCGCGACCGAATCTCCGTGAAGAGAAGTCAGGTTGACGTCGAAGAGAATTAAGTCCGGCTGGAACCATTTAGCCGCGTTAAGGGCGAGGCGGCTGTCGTGCTCCTCTTTGATCGAGTACTTCCCCGTCTCCTCCAGCGCTTTTTTCACGAGGGCGGTAACGCGGGGCTCGTAATCGACGAGGAGGATTTTCTTCAGGAAGGTCATCGCGCGGCTTTCTAGTAATTCTAAGCACCGCCTGTGCCATTTTTGTGCGCGCCGCGTCTGTAGCGGCGATCTCCGACCGTCGCATTACTCTTTCTGCGGCGTCGCCCTCACCGATCAGAATGCGACGATCGGAGACCGCCGGCGCAGGACTGAAGCCTACGCAAAAATTCCGAGATTCGGGTTCGCGAAACGCCCGATGTTCGGCAGCACCGTCGGCAGATCCAAGGCGCTCACGCCGAACCATGAAGCGAGCGTGGCCGAAAACTCATCCACCGACGTGGTCGGAATCCAGCGCCCTCGTCCCGTATCGTCGGGGCCATTAACCTCGAGCGTCGGAAACGTTCCGAACAGTCGACCGCCGCGCACGGCACCGCCGACGACGAATTGGTGACTGCCCCAACCGTGATCGGAACCGTCGCCGTTGGTCGGAAAGGTCCGTCCAAAATCCGAGGCGGTGAAACTGGTCACATCCTGTGAGACTCCCAGCTCGAGGGTGGAAGAATAAAATGCGTTTATCCCCTGGCTGAGCTCGGTCAATAGGTCAGCTTGCGCGGTCAGCTGATCGCCATGGGTGTCGTAGCCTTGCACGGCACAGAAGAAAATCTGACGACGCATCCCGAGCGCGTCCCGCGCGGCAATGAGCTTCGCGACCATGTTGAGCTGCTGGCCGAGGGTCGTCGCCGGGAATGTCGTCTGCAGCGCGGGCGCTCCGGCCAGTGCGGAAGTGAGCAACTCGTTGTTCGCCATCGAACGCGTGACCGTATCGGCGTACGCCTGCGCGAAGAGGTTCGGCTGCGAGGCCGCGAGCAAATCCTTGAAGGCTTGCAGGCGCACATTCGCGTTCGCGCTCCCGTCGAAACCGTTTAGTGCGATGCTGCCCGTGGGAGAGACTTGATAAGGAATGACGGTGTCGCCGACCTCGAAGGTGTTTGTTCCAGCAATCGAGATGCAAAGAGAAACTTTTGAGCCGGCATTGAGCGATTGGAGAAGATCCGCGGCGCGTCCACCCCAGCCAGTCAGCGGCGGCCGATCAGGCACGGAAGTCTGCCATTGGACCGCTTGATCGGCGTGCGAGAAAAGCTGCGGCGGAACCGCGGCTCCGCCCGAGAGATATTGTGCACGGGTAATGGGCGCGACCAATGTGCCCACGTTCGAAACAAGCCCGAGCTTGCCTTGATTAAACAGCGCCTGAAGTTCGGAAAGGTTCGAATGGAAACCGAACGCTCGCCCATCGCCATTCTGCAGCGTCAAGGGCAGGAGCGACGATTGCGGGATTGCCAGACTGCCGCGTGCGGCAAAGTAGGACGCGTATCCACTCGTATCAGTCGGGACAATGACATTGTTGGCGTCGTTCCCGCCGTAAAGGAAAAGGCAAACGAGTGCTTTATACGTTCCGGCGTCGGGAACGGTGGCGGCGCTTAGCTTGCGCAGATCGAAGATGGTGTTGAGAACGCCGGACGTGCCGAGCGCGGCGCAGGCAGCCTGGCGGATGAAGGTGCGGCGAGTCGGCGAGTACATGGCTATTTATCGACGACGAATTCGGGCGAGTTGATGACCAGATAGAGGGCGGTGCGCACGCGTTCGGTCGGATTGGCAGCGGGAATTTGCGTGATGGCGTTGAGCAGGATCGAACGCATGCCCGCGCTCATCGAGCTAGCCATCAGGACCCGGTTCAGGTGATCAACCAGCTTCGCCGGATCGGAAGCTGTCGCCTGCTCGCTCGCCAGGTTAAGCGTGATCCGATTGTTCGCGGGCCCAATCCCAGTATTGATCGCGGTGCGCAGGAAATTTGCGATTGTGATGACGGTCGTGTCGGTTGTGATTTCCAGCTCTGGACTTTTCAGGCCGGCCTCGGCAATCGCGCCCGGCGCGCTGTAGTCCGGGGAGAAGAAATTAAAGACGGTCGGGGCTTGCAGGGGGACCTGGCCGAGGGCGGAGGCGCCGCTGACGTAGAACGTTCCCGTAGGCGTGGAAGCGTGGAAGGCGCGGAGAAGATTCGTCAGGCGCAGAACTGGTTCGCGCGCATGACCAGCGCCCTGTCCGGTTTTCACCGGTCCACGCGCATCGTAGTCCATCAGAATGGCACGCACGACCGCGCGAAGATCACCGCGCACACCTTGTCCATTATTGTTGAAGACAGATGAGACACGCCAGAGATAGCCGGGACTCGGGTTGCTCGTGACCAGTCGCTGAATCAACTGCCGGCAAATGAACGGGCCGACATTTGGGTGATTGAAAATGGTATCGAGCGCGATCTTCAGATCCTGTTCGGCGGTTTGCCCGCCGGGAATCATGACGCCATCGAGAATCTGTTTGGCCGCCGGCTCGTGATGATTTTGTACCGCCATCATTGGCAATCGGTAGTTCGGCGGGACCCCGAACCACCCAGGCGTTCCGCTCTGGGCGAAATGCCACCCGGTAAAGACTTCGGAAAGATCGACGACTACGTCCTGACTGTAGGTGTCGATGGGAAAACCCAGGGCGCCCAAAGTGAGACTGCCGTCAAGATTCAGGCGGTAGAGTCCGATGGAGAACAACTGCATGATCTCGCGCGCGTAGTTTTCGTTAGGCACGGTCCCGCGCGCGGCGTTGGCTTTGTCGTTGCGCAGCATGTCGAGATACCGGCCCATGGCTGGATTGAGTGTGACGTCCTCGAGGACCTGGCGGTAATTCCCGAAGGCGCCGCGCACCAGCACATCCACGTAAGCCGACATCGCGTCGGGCAGGCCTTGCAGACCGGCGCTCTTGGTCGAGACCACCAGGATCTCGCTGAGTGCGAAGGCCACGCGCTGCCGGAGTTGATCCGGACCGGCGATGGCATGCGTCCACCAGGCCGTCATCGTTTGCTGGAGCGTGGGAGGAATGACGCCGTAGGAATCGAGCGCGGCGAGATGCGAGGAGGCGGGCACGTTGAACTGCTCGGTCAAGAAAGCATCGAAGCCCTGCGTCTGGACTTTGGTGATCAGCTCGGCGGTCGGACCGAACGTAGCCTGCGAAAGGAAACGCGCCGCATCGGCCGGGGAAGGCGTGCCCGAAGCCAGGGCCGGGGGAGGCGTGGGGACGGGAGCGACCTGGGCGCCGGTCGAGATGTTGAAGATCCCTTTGATTTCGCCGTTCGGATAATTCGACGTGTGCACATTCAGGTAGACCCCGCCGGATTTCATGGCCGCGATGATATCGGCGACGGAGAATGTGCCCGTCGGCACGAAGACCCAAATGTAGCTGCCGTCCGGCTGCGGCATGACGTCATCCGGGTCGAAGATAATCTCCCCCGACAAGCCATGGACGTGAATGGAAGTGACGGGCGAGGACAGATTGGAATAAGTGAAAGAGAGAACGGCGGATTTCTCATCCGCGGACAACCGCAACGTAGAAGTGCCGGAACCGTTTGAAATCGTGCCGGCCTGCGAACGGAGCTGCGCGAGGTAGAGAGTGGAACCGTCCGCGGTGGGCGGCTGATCGAGGTCGTAAACTTCGATCAGGGCAATGCCCGTGGAATTATTCTGTCCGCGCACTACCGCGGTGTAACTGCCCGGGCCGAGCGTGGCGACGACGGCCGGCTCGCGGTTGTCGCTCGGCGGGAGAGAGCTGGCCGCGATTTCCGCTTCCTGAGTGCTGCGCCAGCTGTCGTTTTGCGTCATGAGAACGCCGTTCCCGTTGAAAAGCTCAACCGCCGGATCCTGCAAACGCCCCACGATAGGAGTGCCATTGAGACTCAAGCCCGGACCAAGCACGCGCAGGATCATGCGCTTCGAGAGACCGCCCTGGAGAACGAAACCGCCGATCATGACGTCGTCCGCGGTCAGAACTTTACCGCGGGTGGAGATATTGATCAGCCGTGCGGTCGTGCCCGGGCCATCGAGATCGAAAACCTCGACCAAGGCCACACCGACGGTGTTGTTCACCCCGCGCACGATCGCCGTGTAGCTGCCAGGGGTGAGCTTCACCTTTAAGGCCGCGTCCAGGTCGTTCTTTGGGGCAAGACCGGCGGCCGTGATTTCGTTCTGCTGCCAGGTCCGCCAGTTGTCGTTTGTCGCGACGATCGCCCCCGTGGCATCGTGCAGTGTCAGGATCGGATCGCTTAAGTTTCCTGGAACTGGCAGCGAAGGGCCGATCGCTCGCACGATCACATTCTTTTCGCCGGAGCCCGTCACGACGAAACCGCCGATCAACACGTTGTCGCCCGTCTCTACCTTGGCGCGCGTGGAAATATTAATGGCGCGGGACACATCCTGCGCAGAGGCCACTTGCACGAAAGAGCAGGACGCCAGGGCAATCGCGGTAAAGCGAAGGCATTTCGAGCGCAGCCAAACAAGGTTCATACTTGGGATGCCGCAGCCACGGGAAAGCTGGGCCGAGCGAAGCGGGGGGTAGTTTCGGAGACAGAGAGGGAGCAGGATCTGAACCGGTGACACGGCGCTCCGATTGTGAGGCAAAAGCGTAGCGCAGCGGAGCAACTCACGCAGATGGAACCAGCGTCCGTGGGAGAAGTCGCGCTTTTTAATCCCTCACCCTATGCTTAACTTCCGGCGACCTCCTTTCGCATGTCCACTCCTGCAAAAAAGCCCGGCACGGAGCTGAACTTCGAAGCGGCGATGGATCGATTAGAAGCGATCGTAGAGCAGATGGAGTCGGGGAAGATGCAGTTGGAAGACCTGATCGTTCGATATGAGGAAGGGATGAAACTGGTAAAAACGTGCCAGGAACGTCTGACGAGCGCGGAGCAACGAATAGAAATAATAACGCGCAATCACGCGGGCAAGGCCGTCGTCCAGCCGTTCGAGCCCAAGGCGGACGATGCGCGAAGCACGCCACCGCCAGAAATTAAGGAGAGCGAAAATGATGAAGTCAGACTCTTCTAAAACAGCCTGCCAGACGCCCTTGCTCCGGGGCATCCGCAGCCCCGCCGACGTCAAGGCGCTCAAGGAGCAGGATCTCTCGCAGCTCGCGCAGGAAGTGCGCGATGAGCTCATCAGCGTTCTCTCGCGGACGGGAGGACACCTCGGTCCGAACCTCGGCGTGGTCGAGTTGACGATCGCCTTGCATCGCGTCTTCGAAACACCGCGTGACAAGTTCGTCTTCGACGTCAGCCATCAGGGTTACGTGCACAAGATGTTTACCGGGCGGCTCGATCGCATCAGCACGATGAGGCAGTACGAAGGGCTCAATGGCTTTCTGCTTCGAACGGAGAGCGAGCATGATTGCTACGGCGCCGGGCACGCCGGGACCGCTTTATCGGCGGGGCTGGGGATGGCGGTCGGGCGCGATTTGCGAGGGACGGACGAGCACGTGGTCGTGGTCGCCGGTGATGCGGCCTTTACCTGTGGAATTAGTTACGAAGCGCTCAACAACGCGAAGTCGCAGACGAAGCGTTTCATCGTTGTCCTGAACGACAATGAATGGTCGATCGCGAAGAATGTAGGCGCGATCGCGTCGTATCTGAACGCCATCGTCGCGAGCCCGACTTATGCAGGATTGCACGACAAGGCGCGGCGGTTTGTGGAGACGATTGCCGGCAAATCAGCCGTCCAGCTCGCGCACAAGATCGAGGAAGGGGTGAAGAATCTCCTCGTGCCCAGCGTGATTTTCGAGGAGCTCGGGATGCGTTACTACGGACCCATCGATGGGCACGATATTCCACTGCTCATGCGGACCTTCGAGTTCTTGAAGACGCAGGATGAGCCTGTGCTCCTCCACATTCTGACGAAGAAAGGCAAAGGCTACGAACCGGCGATCGCCAAGCCGGACAAGTTTCACGGGCTGGGAAAATTCGCCGCCGACACCGGCGAAACGGCCTCCGCCTCGACGCCAACGTATTCCGAATTGATCGGGAAGACGCTGGCGAAGTTCGCCGATTCCAATCAGAAGATTGTCGCGATTACCGCAGCGATGCCGAGTGGCACCGGGCTCGGTTTTTTCCAGGCGCAACATCCCACCCGCTACTTCGATGTCGGGATCGCGGAGGAACACGCGGCGCTCTTCGCCTGCGGAATGGCCACGCAAGGCTTGAAGCCGTTCCTAACCATTTACTCGACCTTCATGCAACGCGCCTACGACATGATCATTCATGACATCGCGTTGCAGAATTTGAACATCGCGCTTTGCATGGATCGCGCGGGCTTGAGTGGCGACGATGGTCCTACGCATCACGGTCTGTTCGACATCGGGTATCTGCGGCACGTGCCGAACATGGTGCACATGCAGCCGAAGGACGAGGACGAGTTCGTCGACATGCTTTGGACGATGGCGAACCATAATTCGGGACCAATCGCCATGCGCTATCCTCGCGGCGCCGGAACCGGTGCGATCCCGAAAGAATCACCGAAGCTGCTCGAAATCGGCAAGGCGGAGGTAGTGCAGCATGGACGCGATGTTGCGATCTTTGGGCTCGGGAACATGTTCGAAGTGGCGGTTGAAGCAGCACAGATGCTCGAAGGCCGGGGTTACTCCGTCGCGTTGATCAATCCACGGTGGATCAAGCCGATGGACACCGGAACGCTTGAGTTTTTCGCGCGCGGCACCGAGGTGATTTGCACGATCGAGGATCACGTCCTGCACAACGGCTTCGGCTGCGCGGTCATGGAACATCTCCACACCCAGATGATCAACACGCCGGTGGTGCGAATCGGCTGGCCCGATCAATTCATCGAGCACGGCACCATTCCGATCCTGCGGAAGAAACACGGCATCACAGCTGAGGCGTTAGTGGAAAAGGTTCTGGCTCTCCTGGAAAAGAAGGGGCGCCAGCCGCGGCCGACGGCAGCTTAGCCGTCATCCTCACGCGGAGCTTCCGCGCCGATCCACCAGATGAGCGCAATCGAAGCGTCCGGGCTGACGAAAACTTACCGGACTTATCGGAAAGAGGCCGGTCTGCGCGGCTCAATCAAGGGACTTGTGCGGCGCAAGTACGACGAGACCCGCGCTGCGGACAACGTCTCGTTTCGCATCGAGGAGGGCGAACTGGTGGGCTTCCTCGGCCCGAACGGCGCAGGAAAAACGACGGTTCTAAAAATCCTCTCAGGATTGCTGAACCCAAGCGCGGGCGAAGCGCGCGTGCTTGGCTTCGTCCCATGGGAACGCCGGAACGAGATGAAGCGCCAGTTCAGCCTCGTCATGGGCCAGAAGAACGCGCTCTGGTGGGATCTGCCGGCCCAGGAATCGCTCGAGCTCAATCGCGCGATTTATGGGATTGATCGCGGCCGGTTCCAAAAGGTAGTCGGCGGATTAAGCGAACTGCTCGAAGTGCAGGACAAGATGAACGTAATGGTGCGCGAACTTTCGTTAGGCGAGCGCATGAAGATGGAGTTGATCTCCGCGCTCATTCACGAACCGCGCGTCCTCTTCCTGGACGAGCCGACGATCGGGCTCGACGTCGTGAGTCAGAAGCGGGTGCGCGAATTTCTGCGCGTCTACAACCGGGAACACCGGATCGTTACGATGCTGACTAGCCATTACATGCAGGACATCGAAGAGTTATGTCATCGCGTCATCATCATCGATCACGGGAAGATTTTCTTCGATGGACCGCTCGATGCGATCATCGATCGGTTCTCAGGCAACAAGATCGTCAGCCTGACCTTCGAGGATCAAGGCGCGCAAAACTTTGCGGAATTTGGGGAAGTGATCGAACAGACCCCGCTCTCGGTTCAGCTCAAGGTGCCGCGGGCGAAAGTCACCGAGACCTGCCGGCAGCTGCTCGATAACTGCAAGGTAACCGACATTAACGTGCAGGAACTGCCGGTGGAAGAAGTGATCCGGCAACTCTTCGGCGAGCGCACAACGCTCAACGAAGCTGCCGCGGAAAAAGCGCGGAACGGGACGACGGTCTAACGCCGGCTCAAGGCCGCCTTCAGGTCGTGGGCGTAGGCAGGATTGACCTCGAAGGTCGTCACCGGCATCTCGGCCATTTGCACTTCGTCGTAATAGGGCAGGCTTTCAACGAAGCCCGCCGACAATAAACTGTTGAGAGTGTCGGTGATGTCCTCCGAATCCATGTGCGTATACTCTTGGATCTCAGCCCCCGGCACTGACTCGGTGAATCCAATCGCACGCACCACCGTGGCTTCCCGACCGGTGAGTTTGATATGACGCATGCCGGAATTTTAGCAGCTTCCATACCCGTATCCCGCGCCCGGCAGGACATACGGGGTAGATCACAAGCCGAAACTCGCCAGCACGCTTTCGGTCATCGCGATCTGAAATGTCGGGTAACGGGGCGACCAACCAAGCGCGTGAAGTTTGTCGCTGCAGACGCGTTTGTTGCTGTTCCCGCGCTTGCGTTCGACGAGCGAAGGTCCGTCGGGCGGCATCGGCCTGTCCAAGTGCGAGGCGAGCCAGCGATAGCACTCGCGTTGCGACACCGGATGATTGTCTGAGACATTGAAAATGCGGGAGGATCCCGGCTCGGCAGCGGTTGTTTTCCCGCAATAAAGCTGCACCAAAAGGAGCAGCGCCGCTGCAATGTCGTCGCGGTGGACCTGATTCAGGAAGCGATCACTGTCCGAGTTGATCACGGCTCTGCCTTCCAGGAATTTCCGCAGCAGCGCCGATCGCCCCGGTCCGTAAATGCCCGCGAGCCGGGCGACAACTCCGCCGCCTCCCAGCACGAGGTCTTCGGTTTCGCGCAAGAGCAGACCCGTCTCGGGTTCCGGTTCTACCGGGCTCAGCTCCGTGACGAGCTCTCCGTTTGTCTGCCCGTAGACACTGCTGCTGCTCGTGAAGAGAAGCAGCGAGTCCGGAAAAACGGTCGCAAGATTACGGACG
>Ga0136617_10005495_pt1 | contig 11338 bp, 9 predicted proteins | sample AntDrymUQ3222106_2_FD_129672 | JGI IMG/M metagenome (GOLD analysis project Ga0136617, IMG submission 129672) | Polar desert sand microbial communities from Dry Valleys, Antarctica - metaG UQ322 (21.06) | ecosystem: Environmental > Terrestrial > Soil > Desert | place: Antarctica: Dry Valley...
ATCGAGCCCTCCGCCATCTCGCTGTCGCCGCAGATCACCCACACGCGGTACGGAAGTTGGTCGAGGCGCTTGCCGGCGATCGCGAGGCCGACGCCGATGGGCAGGCCCTGGCCGAGCGACCCGGTGGCGACATCCACCCATGGGAGCGCGGGGGTGGGATGGCCCTCCAGGCGGCTGCCGAGCTGCCGGTAGGTGAGGAACTCCTCCTCGGAGATCGCCCGCGCAGCGCGGAAGATCCCGTACACGAGCGGCGACGCGTGGCCCTTGGAGAAGATCAGATGATCGTTCGTCGGATTCTCCGCGTCATCAAAGTCGTAGCGAAGATGCCCGGCCAGTAGGACTGCGGCGAGATCGGCCGCCGACATCGACGAAGTCGGATGGCCCGACCCTGCCTTGGCGCTCGCCCGCACGGCGTCGGCGCGGAGCTGCTGCCCAAGCTCTCGCCAATGGTCGTAGTCGCTCATGAGAATCGCATCCCCTCTCGGAGGCGGACGTACATCTAGAAGCGGTAGTCTGAAACGTCCTTTCGCTCGACCGGTCGGTTCGGACGGACGGGCGGGCAGAGCCCACCCGTCCTGAGTCTAGGCACCGCAAGCGGTGCCTAGAGGGGTAACGTAGCGCCATGAGGGTCGCGGTTGCGTTCGACCACCGTGGGGTGAAGTTGCGCGAGCGCGTGCTCGAGGAGCTCGGGCTGGCCGGCCACGATGCGGTCGATCTCGGCGTCGATGCTCCTGAGCCCCGCGTGGACTATCCGGACAAAGCGCGAGAGGTCGCCGACGCTGTCCGCTCCGGCGAGGCCGAGCGCGGTGTGCTCGTCTGCGGCTCAGGCGTCGGAGCGTCGATCGCGGCCTGCAAGGTGGCCGGTATCCGCGCCGCGGTCTGCCACGACACCTACTCGGCGCGCCAGGGCGTCCAACACGACGACATGAACGTGTTGTGTCTCGGCTCCGAGATCGTCGGCGCCGAACTGGCGGGCGAGCTCGTGCGTTCCTTCTTGCAAGCGACGTTCGACGGAGGCGAGCGGTACGTGCGCCGACTCGAGAAGATCGAAGCGATGGAAAGGATGATGGTGAATGGCTAATTCCCGACTCCACGAACTGAGTGAGACCGGACAGAGCGTCTGGGTCGACTCGATCTCGCGCGAGTGGCTCGAGACCGGAGAGCTCGAGCGCCTGATCGCCGAGGATGCTGTCGTCGGCGTCACCTCGAACCCGACGATCTTCGAGAAGGCAATCGCTGCCGGTGACCGGTACGACGAGCAGCTTCGCGAGGTGCTGGCGGAGACGACGGACGCGAAGGAGGTCTTCCTCCGGCTCGCGGTCGACGACATCCAGCGCGCGTGCGACGTGCTGCGTCAGGTCTGGGACGGCGGCAAAGGCCAGGACGGCTACGTGTCACTCGAGGTCGATCCCACCCTTGCGTTCGACGAGGAAGCGACGATCGCCGAGGCGCTCCGCCTGCACGAGTGGGTCGATCGGCCGAACCTGCTCGTGAAGATTCCGGGGACCGAGCCGGGCCTGGGGGCGATCGAGCACTGCATCGCGCAGGGGCGCTCGATCAACATCACGCTGATTTTCTCGCTCGAGCGCTACAGGGCGGTCGTCGAGGCGTATCTGCACGGCCTCGAGCGCCTGGTCGAGAGCGGCGGCGACCCGACGCGCGTGGCGTCCGTCGCGAGCTTCTTCGTCTCGCGAGTCGACACCGAGGCGGACAAGCGGCTCGAGGCGATCGGAACCGATGAGGCGCTGGCGCTGCGCGGCAAGCTTGCCGTCGCGAACGCGAAGCTCGCGTACGAGCACTACCAGGAGGTCTTTGCGGGCGGCCGCTGGGAGGCGCTCGCCGCGAAGGGTGCGACGAGGCAGCGCTGCCTGTGGGCCTCGACCTCGACCAAGAACCCCGAGTACCGCGATGTCCTCTACGTCGAGGAGCTGATCGGGCCCCAGACGGTGAACACGATGCCGAAGGAGACGGTCGAGGCGTTCCAGGATCATGGTCGTGTCGCCCGGACGCTCGACAAGGACCTCGACGGGGCGCGCGCGCTGCTCGACGACCTTGCCCGGGTCGGCGTCGACTACGACGACGTCACCGACACCCTCGAGGAGGAGGGCGTGCAGAAGTTCGCGGATTCCTTCGAGGAGCTGCTCGAAGGCGTCCGCGCGAAGCGCGGCGACCTCGTCGGCGCATGAGACGCCGCTTGCGGTGAAGACTCAGACGGAGTCCCTGGTCGAGAGAATCTGGGCGCGAGACGCGTCGGTCTGGACGGAGAGCGACGAGGCGCAGTGGCTCGGCTGGCTCGACGAGCCTGCCCGGATGCACGAGCGTCTGACCGCGCTCGAGGGTCTCGACGAGCGCTACACCGACGTCGTCCTGCTCGGAATGGGCGGCTCGAGTCTGGCGCCGGAGGTGCTGCGGCGGACCTTCGGCGTCGAAGGCTTGCATGTGCTCGATACGACCCATCCCCAGGCGATCCGGGCCCTCGACCAGCAACTCGACAGGACGAACGTCCTCTTCATCGCCGCGTCGAAGTCGGGGTCGACGCTCGAGACGCGCTCTCACCTGGACTACTTCCGCCAGGGCGGCGGGACGTTCGCGGCGATCACCGACCCCGGGTCCGAGCTGGAGGAGCTGGCCCGCGGCTCGGACTTTCGCGCCGTCTTTCCGGGCGAGCCGACGATCGGCGGACGGTATTCGGCACTGTCGCCGTTTGGGATGATTCCGGCCGCGCTGGTGGGGATCGACGCCGGTGCCCTGCTCGATCGGGCGGAAGCGATGGCCGCGGCCTGCAGGGGCGAGGACAGCCCCGGACTCGAGCTCGGCCTTCGCTTTGGCGAGGGCTGGAAGGAGGGGCAGGACAAGATCTGCATCGACGCGACCGAGGGGGGCTTCGGCCTCTGGGCCGAGCAGCTGATCGCCGAGTCGACGGGAAAGGGAGGTAAGGGGCTGATTCCCGCCCCCGGCGAATCCCCCGACGGACCCGATCGCCAGCGCGGCGAGGTAAGAATCGACGAGGATCCGTACGAGCTCGGCGCGGAGTTCTTCCGCTGGGAATTCGCGACCGCCGTGGCGGGAGCGGTGCTCGGAATCAACCCCTTCGACCAGCCGAACGTGCAAGAGGCCAAGAACCGGACGAAGTCCGTGCTCGAGTCGGGACAGTCGGTGAGCCTGGCGAACGATTCCTCCGTCGAAGCGCTGTTGTCACAGGCGAGGGCGGGCGACTACGTCTGTATCCAGGCATTCATCGATCCGGCCCGCGAGGGCGAGCTCGAGCCGCTGATCGCCCGGGCGCGCGAAACTGGCTGCGTCGTCACGCACGGCCTCGGGCCGCGCTACCTGCACTCGACCGGTCAGCTCCACAAGGGCGGCCCGAACACGGGCCTGTTCCTGCAGGTCGTCGACGAGACGGGCGAGGAGCTGCCGATCCCCGGCCAGCCGTTCGGCTTCGGCCAGCTCCTCCGCGCGCAGGCCGCCGGAGACTACGTCTCGCTGAAGGAGCGCGGCCGTCGCGTCGCGCGCGTCAGACTGGAGGATCTATGAAGCTCGGCATGGTGGGCCTTGGTCGTATGGGCGGGAACATGACGGAGCGGCTGCGAAACGACGGCCACGAGGTGATGACGTACGCCCGCTCCGGCGGTGGGACGGCGGCCTCGTTCGAAGAGCTCGTCGGGCAGCTCGAGGCGCCGCGGGTCGTGTGGCTGATGATCCCGGCCGGCAAGCCGACCGAGGACGCGTTCCAGACTTTCCTCGGCCTGCTCGAGCCCGGTGACGTGATCGTCGATGGGGGCAATTCGTGGTTCCGAGACTCGCAGCGCCGTCACGAGGAGGCCGGCGCGAAGCAGATCGGGTTCGTCGACGCCGGCGTCTCGGGCGGCGTCTGGGGCCTCGAGGTCGGGTACTGCCTGATGGCTGGAGGGGACCCGGAGGCGGTCGCGCACGTCGAGTCGGCGTTTCTCACGCTTGCGCCCGAGGACGGCTACGCCCACGTTGGCAGCTCGGGCTCGGGCCACTTCGTGAAGATGGTGCACAACGGGATCGAGTACGGCCTGATGCAGGCTTACGCCGAGGGCTTCGAGATCCTCCGCTACTCGGAGTTCGAGCTCGACCTCAGCGACATCGCCGGAATCTGGCGCTACGGCTCGGTCGTGCGCTCGTGGTTGCTCGAGCTGCTCTACGCCGCGTTCGAGAAGGAGGGCGATCACCTCGACAAGATCGCGCCGTACGTGGAGGATTCGGGCGAAGGACGCTGGACGATCGCCGAGGCGATCGCCGAGAACGTGCCCTCTCCGGTGATCAGCGCCGCCCTGTTCGCCCGCTTCGCTTCGCGGCAGGATTACTCGTTCGCGGCCAAGGTGAACGCGGCGCTCCGAAACCAGTTCGGCGGGCACGCGATCCGCGCCGTCGAGGAGGCGGCGCAGTCGCCGGATCCGCGCTAAGTGCTCACCACCAGAAGTTCGGTCACGGTCGGGCGGCCGGAAACGGCCGCCTGCGAAGGACGCAGGGAGGCTTTGTACCCCGAGGGTACGGGGCCACCCCAAGGGGCCCCCGGGAAGTGCGCAGCACTTTCTGGGGAAGGGGCGGAGGACGCCCGCAGGCGCCGCTTTCCGGTCGGTCGAGCCGAGCGTACTTCTGGTGGGGGGCACTAAACGTGGCGATCGCGGAGGAGAATCCGCTCCTCGAGGGCCTTCGGCTCCGGCGAACGCCAGAGCCGTGCGCGCTCGTGATCTTCGGGGCGTCCGGCGACCTGACTCAGCGGAAGCTGATTCCGGCGCTGTACTCGCTCGCGCTCCGCCGCCTCTTGCCCGAGCAGTTCGCGGTCGTCGGGGTTGCCCGTACGGAAGGGTCGTCCGAAGAGTTCGCGGCGCGTATGGAGGAGGCGGTCAAGGAGCACGGGCGCGATGAGTTCCGGCAGGACGTCTGGGACGGCCTGGCGGAGGGGATGCGATACGTCGCGACCGACTTCGCCGACGAGGGCGGCGAAGATGCGGTCGGCAAGAAGCTGACCGAGCTCGACGAGGAGCGCGGCACCGGCGGGAACCGCGTCTACTACTTCGCTGTCCCGCCCACTGCGATCTCGACGCTCGTCAGGGAGATCGGTGAACGCCGGTCGACCGAAGGCTGGACGCGCCTAATCATCGAAAAGCCGTTCGGCCATGATCTCGCCTCGGCGCGGTCGCTGAACGAGCAGCTCGCCGAGCACTTCACGGAGAACGAGGTTTTCCGGATCGACCATTACCTCGGCAAGGAGACGGTGCAGAACATGCTCGCCCTGCGCTTCTCGAACGGGATCTTCGAGCCGATCTGGAACCGCCAGTTCATCGACCACATCCAGATCACGGTGGCGGAGTCGATCGGGATCGGCGGGCGCGCGAGCTTCTACGAGCGAACGGGCGCGGTCCGCGACATCTTCCAGAACCACCTGCTCCAGCTCGTCGCGCTGACGGCGATGGAGCCCCCGATCGACTTCACCGCCGACTCGGTTCGGAACGAGAAAGTCAAGATCTTGCGCTCGCTGCACACACCCGGGCCGAAGAGCGTCGTGCGCGGGCAGTACGGTCGCGGGTTCGTCGAGGGCGAGGAGGTTCTCGGCTACCGAGACGAGGAGGGCGTCGCTCCGGACTCGGTCACCGACACATACTTCGCGGCGAAGCTCTACGTCGACAACTGGCGCTGGGCGGACACGCCGTTCTACCTGCGGGCGGGCAAGCGCCTGCCGCGGCGGGAGACGACGATCGCGATCCAGTTCAAGCGCGCTCCGCACCCACCGTTCGAGGAAACAGCTTCGGAAGGACTACGCCCGAACGTGCTGCTCGTGCACGTGCAACCCGACGAGGGCGTCTCGCTGGCGATCGGCGCGAAGGTCCCCGGCCAGGGGATGGCGATCCGGACTGTGCACATGGACTTCGTCTACGGCGGTGCGTTTCGGACCGGACTGCCCGAGGCCTACGAGCGGCTCATCCTTGACGCAATGCTCGGCGACGCGACGCTGTTTACGCGGACCGACGAGGTCGAGGAGCAGTGGTCGCTCGTCGACGCGATCGTGGCCTCGTGGCCGCGCGACCGGCCGAGCTTCCCGAACTACGAGGCCGGGACGTGGGGCCCGCCAAGCGCGGACGACCTCCTCCACCGGGACGGCCGCTCCTGGCGCCGGCACTGATGGCGGCCGTTGCGCGTCTCGACGACTGGACGGGAGAGGACGTCACGGTCTCGGAAATCGTGCGCGAGCTCGGGCGGCTTCGCCAGGAGTCGGCCGTCCGGTCCGAAGGCCCCGACCTGCGCACGAGCGTGATGACCCACCTGGCGTGGGTCCCGGAGGGATGGGTCGGCGCCGCACGCGAGACGCTCGCGGGCCTCGCCGAGCGGCACCCCTCCCGCACGATCATTCTCGTCCCCGAACCCGATGCCGACGACGGGCTCCACGCGGAGCTCTCGCTCCAGTGCTTTCCCCTTCCGGATCGCCACGGGAACGTCTGCTCGGAGGTGATCGAGCTCCGGCTCCGCGGCGGACGCGCCCGCGCGCCGGCCAGCATCGTCACGCCGCTTCTGATCACGGACTTACCGGCGTTTCTGCGCTGGCGCGGGGAGCCCGCTTTCGGCGGCCCGGAGTTCGGGCAGCTCATCGCCGTCGTCGATCGACTGGTTGTCGACTCGCAGGAGTGGACGAACCTGCCGGCGACGTACGCGCGGCTGGTCGAGGCGTTCGAGCGTACGGCCGTCTCCGACATCGCCTGGGGCCGGACCGTGCGCTGGCGTCGAGAGTTGGCGCTGCTCTGGCCGGCGATCGCGGACGTGCGGCAGCTCGAGGTGACGGGCCCGCGCGCCGACGCGCTCCTGCTTGCCGGCTGGCTGCGCTCGCGGCTCGAGCGCTCGGTCGAGCTCGTACACGAGGAAGCCGATCGACTCGAGGCCGTGGCCCTCGACGGCGAGCCCTTGCGGCGTCCTCGGGGCGAGGCGCCGAGCTCGAGCGACCTCCTCTCCGAAGAGCTCGAGCAGTTCGGCCGCGACCGCATCTACGAAGGGGCGGTTCAAGCGACGGCGGACTGAAGGGCCGGATAGAGCGCGCGGAACCGCTCGTAGCCTTCGTCGTACGCGGCCCGCCACTCCGGCTCCGGCTCAATTCGCTCGCGGACGCGGACACAGGACGCCACCGCCTCGTGCGCATCGGCGAAGACGCCCTCGGCCACGCCGCCGAGCAGAGCGGCGCCGAACGCCGCGCCCTCCTCCGCGATCGTCCGCTCGAGCGGCAGACCGAGCGCCGAGGCCACGATCCTGAGCCAGAGGTCGCTGCGCGCACCTCCGCCCGAGACGCGGCCGACCTCCGCCTCGATCCCGAGCGAGCGTAGAAGCTCGAGCGAGTCCCGTAGCGCGTATGCAACTCCTTCGAGCACTGCGCGCGCGAGCGCGCCGCGATCGTGCCGGAGCGACAGCCCCGTGAATGCGCCACGAGCGTCGGGATCGGCGTGCGGCGTCCGCTCGCCCGCGAGGTAGGGCTGAAAGAGCAGGCCTTCCACTCCGGCAGGCCAGGCTGCCGCCTCGAGCAGCAGGTCCTCGTACGTCGGGTTCCCGACGGCTGCGCGGAGCCACTCGAGCGACCCCGCGGCGGACAGCATCACGCCCATCGCGTGCCAGGTCTCGGGAACGGCGTGGCAGAACGTGTGCAGTCGCGCCTCGGGGTCGGCGCGGTACCGGTCGAGGGCCGCGAACACGACGCCCGAGGTGCCGAAGACGACCGACAGCGGCCCCGGGCCGTCGACGCCCACGCCCAACGCTCCCGCCGCCTGGTCGCCGGCCGCCCCGATCGACGTCGACTCGTGTACTGGTGGGAGCCAGGCTCGAGGCAGGTCGAGCGCCTCGAGCATCTCGTCGCTCCAGCACCGGTTGCGGACGTCGAAGAGGAGGGTGCCCGATGCATCGGCGACGTCGATTGCCTGCTCTCCGGTGAGGCGGAGACGCACGTAGTCCTTCGGGAGCAGGACGTGCCGGACGCGCTCGTACACGGCGGGCTCGTGCGTGCGAAGCCAGAGCAGCTTCGGGGCCGTGAATCCGGTGAGCGCGCGGTTGCCGGTCAGGAGGATCAGCTTGTCGATGCCGACGCGACGCTCGATCTCGGCGCACTCGGCCGCGGTGCGCTGGTCGTTCCAGAGGATCGCCGGCCGCAGGACGCGGTGCTGTTCGTCGAGCACGACGAGCCCGTGCATCTGGCCGGAGAGGCCGATCGACACCGGCCTGACGTCGAGCTCGGCGAGCGCAGCCTCCGCCGCTCGCCACCAGTCCTCCGGCTCCTGCTCGGCCCAGCCCGGCCTCGGCGTCGAAAGGGCGTAGGCCCGCTCGGCCCGCGCCAGGATCTCGCCGGTCGGCGAGAGCGCGAGCGCCTTGACGCCGCTCGTGCCGACGTCGAGCCCCACGAGTGCTGTGGTGCTCACGCTCCGAGCGCGGCGTAGACCAGCTCGTAGGCCGCCACAGCGTCCTTGCGTGCCTGGGCCTCACGTAACGCGTCGTCGTCGATCCTGGCCGCGACCGAGTCGATGAAGCGCCACTGCAGGACGCTTCGGCGAACTGCGCCGACCGCGTCCTCGGTGTACGGGTAGAGGTCGAAGCCGAGTCGCTCGCCGTCCGAGCCGTACCCGGAGCGGCGCAGCTCGAGGGCAAGCTCGAGCGTCTCCATGAACGCGGTCGCGCCGACCATGTTGTCGTCGTCGAACGTGCCCCAGCCGGAGTTCGCATGCTGGTGACCGAGCAAGCCCTCCGCGGCGAGCATGGCGGCGTATTCGGCGAGGCTCTCCCCGTTCATGATCAGGTGCTGCCAGTCCATGTTCACCTTGACGTTGTCGATCCCGTCCGCGCGCAGCTTGTGGATCACGTGCAGCGTCATGCCGATGTTCCGCATCAGGATCTTCATCGCAGGCTCGGAGTTCTTGTGCTCGAGGAAGACTGTGACGCCGCGTTCGCGCGCGCGCCGCGCCGCCTGCCCAACGGCATCCACGAACCGTGCCCACGACTCCGCGTACGGGGTCTGGAACGGATAGTTGTAGCCCTCGATTCCGGGCCAGATGATCATCTGCGCCCCGACCTCGCCTGCGAGCTCGATCGCCTCGAACGTGAGCGCGAGCGCGGCGTCGCGCGTCGGGTCGTGCGGCGAGCAGAAGGCGCCCTTGCCGAACCGCGGGTCGAGATGGAGCCCGCTTGCGAGGCAGTAGATCCCGTGGCCGCCAAGCGCCTCCCGGATCTCTTCGAGATTGTCCGAGGAGAGTTCCTGCGGGTAGTGGAACTCGTAGTCGTCGATCAGGTCGCCGAGCCCGCCGACCGCCGTCCGCACCTTCTCGGCCGTCGACTGGCCGGCGAGCTCGGGCTTGTATCCGGCCGGGTTGAAGCGGGTGGCCATGTTGCCGAACGCCCAGATGCCGAGGGACGTCTTCATCGTCGCTTCTCCTCTCGTCGAAGCCAGATCGCGCTGCCCGGCGGTAGCTCTCGGCTGCCGCCGAGCTCACTCGCGAGCAGCAGATCGCCGTCCGGGAGCTCGAACGGCTCCGCCTCCACGTTCACCGCGCAGACGACTGTCTCTCCCGCCGCGGCACGCGCGAACACGAGCGCGCCGGCGGGACTCTCGAGCCAAACGAACGAGCCCATCCGGAGCGCCTCGCTCTCGCCGCGGAGCGCGAGCGCTCGGCGGTGGAGCGCGAGGCTCGAACCATCCTCGAGCTCCTGTGCCGTGACGCTCACGTCCGCCCACGAGGCCGGCACCGGAAGCCACGGCGAGCCCGTTGTGAAGCCGAACCCGGGCGCCTCACCCGTCCAGGGGATCGGCACGCGACAGCCGTCGCGGCCCGTCCGCTCTCCAAGGGTTCGAAGGAAGATCGGGTCCTGTCGGAGCTCGTCGGGGATCGCCGCCTCCTCGAGGCCGAGCTCCTGGCCCGCGTACAGGAACACGGCGCCCGGCAGGGCCAACAGCAGCAGTGCCGCCGCGCGCGCGCGGCGCCGACCGTCCTCGCCGCCGCCGTAGCGGGTTGGCAACCGCATCACGTCGTGGTTCTCGAGCACCCAGGTCGCCGAGGCGCCGACGGCATCAAGGGCGGTGCGCGTGCGGTCGATCATCGGCCGCATCGACTCCGCGTCCCAGGCCTCGTTCAGAAAGGCGAAGTTGAAGGCGAGCTGGAGCTCGTCCGGGCGAACGTAGCGCGCGACAGTGTTCTGGTCGGCGAGGACGATCTCGCCGACGTACATCCGCTCGCCGGAGTACTCGTCAGCGAGCTTCCGCCAGCGGCGGTACAGCGAATGTAGCTCGGGCTGGTCGAGCGCGACGAGCCAGTCGCCGTTCCAAGTCCGCGGTACCGGCTCCACCATCTCGGGCAGATCTTGGTCTTTGAAGAGCGCATGCGCGACGTCGATCCGGAAGCCGTCGACGCCGCGGTCGAGCCAGAAGCGCAGCACGTCCTCGAAGTCGCGCTGCACTGTCTCGTTGTGCCAGTCCAGATCCGGCTGCTCGGGGGTGAAGAAGTGGAGGTAGTAGTCGCCCGTTTTCTCGTCGAGCGTCCAGGCGGGGCCGCCGAACGCGGACGTCCAGCCGTTCGGTGGCCCGCCGTTCCGCCCGGGGCGGAACATGTAGCGCGCCCGGTCCGCGTGCTCCGGGTCGGCGATCGCGTTCCGAAACCAAGGATGCTCGCTGGAGGTGTGGTTCGGCACGATATCGAGCACGATCCGCAGGCCGAGCCCGTGCGCGTCGGCAACGAGGGCGCCGAAGTCGGCGAGCGAGCCGAAGAGCGGGTCGACGTCGACGTAGTCAGCGACGTCGTAGCCGTGGTCGGCGCCGGGCGAGGGATAGAACGGCGTCAGCCAGACCGCGCCCACGCCGAGCTCGCGCAGATACGGCAGCCGCGAGCGGATCCCCTCCAGGTCCCCGATCCCGTCGCCGTCCGCGTCGGCGAAGCTCCGGACGTAGATCTCGTAGAAGACGGCGCTCCGCCACCACTCAGACACGAGCTGCGTCCGCTTCCCTAAGGATTGCCTCGACGGTCTCCTCCGGACTGAGAGTGGAGCTGTCCAGCCAGAGGCCGAGACGTGGCGTGCCGACGGCGAACACACTGTGAAGCTGCTCGACCGAGAAGTGGGTGTATCCCGCCGTGTCGCGGGACGCTTCACGCGCAACGATTGCTTCGATCGACGGGATGAGTACGATCACGTGGAGCGGTCGGCTCTGGATGAGCTCGACGAGCTCGGAGAGCATCGTGCCGGCGACCACGTCTTCCAGAACGACGGCGAAGCCTTCCTCGCAGTACACGTCGGCAGCGGCCGCGGCGACGCGGTATCGGAGCAGCAGCTGTGCGAGCGCTTCGGGAGATGCGTCAGG